>MKWU01002111.1_pt1 | contig 31086 bp, 28 predicted proteins | sample 809101 | NCBI WGS metagenome assembly MKWU01 (sample SAMN05860141, study PRJNA318959) | sponge metagenome | host: Aplysina aerophoba | place: Slovenia: Piran, Adriatic Sea, Gulf of Piran | collected 2013-05-07
AGCTGGCAGGGCTGGCATCGCCACATGACCCTGTGCCTGCTCCTGCACTTCTTCCTGCTGCAGGGCAAGCTGGCACTAAAAAAAAACGGCCCGGCCTGACCCTGTACCAGGTGGCGGAGGCCCTGGAAGCCGTGCTGGCCCTGTTTCGCAGCCTGCGGCGGGACGGACGGCGAAGGCTGGCGGAGGTCCTGGCGCGCCTGCAAGGCCGCGCGGCCCGCAATGCGGCCGCCGCCCGCTCCCACGCCCGCCGCCGCGTGGCCGAACAGCCACCCTGACTTCTCGTTGCAGTACTACTTAGTCCCATCAAATATTTGCTTGTCCCGGGCACTCTGCCCGGACCATCCGCGCATCGTCATTTTCATGAACTCCACAAAGGCGCGCGCTGTGTGCGGGTTCTTCAGGGCCCTGACTCCCTCCGGGAACCCACTCGTCAGATAATCCCCGGGGTAACGGGCCCGTTCCGCCCGTACAATCAGGTCCAGCTCCCGCGGCAAGCCCCAATCGCTGAAATTGTCGTGGACAACGTCCATGTAGATGTAGGGAAACAGGGGACCCGGCACGGATACGTGTCCGCGCGTCAGTTCGGACAGGCTCGGCGGGGTCCAAGGCGTCACCCCCGTGTAGACCAGGAACAGACATGGCAAGGGTGGCGGCCGGCGGCGACTGAACCGCTCCTTGCGGTCCAGCGAAACCAGCGTGACACTGGCATAGGCCAGCAGCCGCATCATGATCAGGTATTCGCGGTTGGACTGAATCTCACAGGCCAGCAGCATGCCGTTCCCCTGTTGGGTTTGGAAGCGCCAGCACTGGTCCTGCACTGTCTCCAGCAGTTGACCCCACGCCTCCACGTCCCGCACCGTGGGCAGTACCTCTATCGAATCCGGATCGGGCTTGCCCAAGTCCAGTCGCGTGCATGCAAATCCCACGAAGGCTTCCACGACGCCCTGGCTGTCGAACAATATCTTGTATCTGCGATCGGAACGTTGCATTGCACAGACTACCGTCAGCGTTCAAGGGCGCAAACAATAGCACATGTTTTTGAATTCAATGGTTTTTGGACACATTGTGTTGGACAGAGTCTGTCCAACACCAAGATGATTGGCAGATACGCCGGCAACTTCGACCCTTTTTCGGATTGCCTGACGATGTCGGCTTCCAAATGCAGTGCAGGTTCCTGCAAGTCGGGTGCAACCGTGGTTGCACCTGAACCGCCTTTGTTTCGACCGGATCCTGCGCCTACTCGTCCTTGAATCCCTGGGCAAAGGCCGTCACGCCCGCCACCGGCTCCCCCAGCGGTATCAACACGCCTTCGAAGGCAACCTCGCCGCCCGGCACCAAAGTCCGCTCATCGGGCAGCATGGCCCGCACGGCCGTGACCCGCCGTCGGGCGTCCAAGGCCGTCACCACGACTTCGGGCTCCGCCACCGCCACCAACTCGTGATTGGTCACGAGTCCGGAGACAAGGACCGTGCCCGACGGCTGCGGTTCGAACCGCAAATTCCCCACCGACAGCTCGGTCGCGTAGTCGCCGATGTGGGCGGGTTTGATGGAGGCCACCGCCAGTGTCCATCCATGAGCCGTCTGCGACACGTCCCCCAGCCGAAACATGAACGGCGCAGCTTCACCGGGGAGCGTAATGTGGCGCACGGCCAACGCGGTCCGGCGCGCCATCTCCGTCCCGTCGGCCGTCTGCAGGTGCGCAGCCACGCGAATCTGCTCAACCGGCACGGTGTCCAGGTTTGCCACCTCGCCCATGACCCAGGCAGTGTCCAGGCCGTCCACCGCAACCGCCACACGCCTCAGTTCATGCCGTGCACGCACGGGATTGGCATCCCCCTCCGGAATTCTCCGGACGGGGATTTCCAACCGTTGCCCTATCTGGAGACCGCGCGGATCGTCGATGCCGTTCAGTGCCTGGAGATCCTCGACGGTCACCCCGTACCGGGCCGCAATGCCGATGAGCGTGTCCCCGGCCTCGACCCGATGTTGCTGCGGCATGGGCGTCGGGGTCGGAGTGCCGGGCGGAAGCCGGACATCGATGCGGATGATTGGAGTCGGCGTGTAGGTGGGCACCGCCTCGTAGGGTGTTGGTGTTGCGGCAACGTCCGCCGGAGTTGCCGGGACCAAACCGTTGTCTCCGTCCGGCCGTTCTTGGGTACAGCCACCGATGCAGGCTGCCAGCAGGAGGCACGCGGTCCACAGGCTGGCCGGGAACCGCACTCCACCGCGGTGGTCGGCGGTCCTGTCTTTGCAGTCCATAACGGGGCTTATGATAGAAACTCCGGTCCCGCAGACGGCACTCCGGACCGCGCGGAACACAAGACGAGGCTGCCATGTCCCTGATCGCCGTTCTTTCCGACAGTCACGACAACATCTGGAACCTGGACAAGGCCCTGCAGGCCGTCCGCAGAACCGGCGCGGCCCACCTGCTCCACTGCGGCGACTTCGTGGCCCCCTTCATCATGCAGCAGCTGGCCGAGGGCTTTGACGGCCCCATCCACTGCGTCTACGGCAACAACGACGGCGATCCCCACTCGATCGTCAACGTGGCCGGCCGCTGGGACCGGTTGACCGTGCACGGCCAATCGGCCGAACTGGAGATCGACGGCGTGCGCATCGCCATGAACCACTACCCCGAAATCGCGCGTCCGCTGGCCCTGTCGGGCCTGTACGACCTGGTCTGCTACGGCCACAACCACCTGCAGAACTGGGAACAGGTGGGCAACTGCCAACTGGCCAACCCGGGCGAGATCATGGGGCGGCTTGGCGCACCCAGCTGGGGCCTGTTCGACACGGGCAGCCGGACCTGGTCCTTCCGGACGCTGGACGAGTAGCCGAACATGTTTGAAATCCGGTTCCTGGGCACGGCCGCCTCGGTGCCCACCCAGCAGCGCAGCCTCAGCAGCGCCGTGGTCCTCTATCGGAACGAGCGGTTCATGATCGACTGCGGCGAAGGCACCCAGCGCCAAATCCTGCGCAGCGGCATGGGCTTCAAGCGGCTGGACAAGATCCTGCTCACCCACCGCCACCTGGACCACATCCTGGGCCTGGGCGGCCTGTCCAGCACGCTGGGACGCTGGGGTTCGATGGAATCCATGCAGATCATGGGGCATCCGGCCACGCTCCAGCGGGTCCGGGAACTGATGAAAGTGGTCTTCAACCCCCGCTGGGAGTCCAACCGCAGGATTTCGCTGGTGCCCATCGAAGCCGGCCCGATCTATGAAACCGCGGACATGGCCGTGGAGGCCGTCGCGGTCGACCACCGCAACACGCCCACCTTCGGCTTTGTCTTCCAGGAACGGGCGCGCCGCCACTTCCTAGAGGAGAAGGCCAACGCCCTGGGAGTACCCTTCGGCCCGGAACGACGGGTGCTGGTCAACGAACAGCCGCTGACGCTGCCAGACGGCCGGACCATCCATCCCGACCAGGTGCTAGGCGAACCCATCGCCGGCACCCGGCTGGTCTTCATCAGCGACGTCGACCGCACCGGTCCCCTGCACGACATTGCCGAAGGTGCGGATCTGCTCGCCATCGAGGGCACCTACCTGCACGCAGACCGGGAACTGGCCCGGGAAAACGGCCATATCACCGTGCGCGCAGCGGCCCGGTTGGCCTCCCGCTCCCAGGTGCGCCACCTCGTCATTCACCATGTGGGACCGCGCTATACCGTCCGCGAGATCCTGGCAGAGGCCCACCGGCACTTCTCCGAAACCATCGTGGTTTCGGATCTGGACCTGGTCCGCATCAGCCGTACCGGGCCGCTGGTTTGGGAACGCTGGGCGGATGTGCGCAAGCGCCGGCGCGAAGCGCGTCCGGCGGCCAGCCACCAAGACGGTGTCCGCTGAACCAATTCCGCCTTCCCCAGCGACTAAAGGATGCGGAAGCAAGGGCTCGTATTGCAGTGCCCATGCAAATCGTCAGAAGGACAAGGCGTGAAATGTCCCATCATTTCGAATTCACGCCCCAGTCCAGTTCACCACAGTACCTCCCAGCTCCCAGCCCTGTCTGAACCAACCCGACGGAGGGCTCCAGCGGCCTTCAACTTGCGAAGGTGGTACCGAACCCCGTCCGGCGTCAGGCCGACACGCTCGGCAAGTACACGCTGAGTTAGCCCAGGCTCAGCCCTCAGGTAGTCCAAGATTCTATCTCGGGTAGTCTTCTGGGTAGTCTTCTGGGTAGTCTTCTGGGTAGTCTTCTGGGTAGTCTTCTGGGTAGTCTTCTGGGTAGTCTCTTGGATCGCGATTCCACGCGCAGTGGAATCGGCAGCTTGATAGGCTGCCGAAAACGGAAACTTTATCCACAGGCCACTGCCGCCCGCCTCCAGCCTCCAAGTTGGGGTCGGGTTGCCAACCTCCCGGCAAATGTCCATTATCCGCTGGATGCCCCGTCCCCAAGCTTCAATCATGCCGGCTCGAAAGAAGGCATAGGCAACTCGCGGGTTATGTGGACGCGAAGAAAATTCCTCGGCAAGTTGGTCGGTGAGCCACTCCGGAGCCAAATGAGCCGCGTTCCAGATTGCGACCCGGTCATCGTACACGCGGATCTGAATCGTAGTGGGACTGGCGTAATCCCGGTGAATGACGGCATTGATCACCGCTTCCCGCATGGCCTCACGCGGCACAGGGAAGGTCTCGACGCGGTAGATGCCATCGTAGGAAATCAGGGCTCGCGTGTACTTCGTGTACAACAAGTCCATCGTCTGATCAACCTGGGTGAACAGGTCACCCTCGACCACATCCTGAAACAGCAACTCGGAGCCCCGAAAGTAGCCGATCTTTAGGAAGGCCTCCATGATGAACCGGTGAGGTGCCGGATGAAAGAGCAGGACCGCCGCGCGTTTTAGGAAGCCCGCCTCCCGCAACTGGAGCTTCTCGAGCACGGCCTCATCGGACTCCCCCAAGATCTCCCGTGGCAATCGCTCACTCTCGGCGCCACGACGCCGAAAGTCAGCAACAACCCGTCCATCCAGACTCTTGGGATCGATGCCCGGCAGGGGAACATCGTCCCAGGTACGGCCGTGTTTTTGAAGCAGGAGGCGGGTTAGCGCAGGTCCCTCCAATACCTGTTTCGTGCTTCCAGAACGATAGTGAAACCGTCCCCGGTAGCTGATCGGATTGGGATGGGGTTCAACCAGGATCTCCAAGTACTCCAAGCCACTTTCCGACTTCAGATTCACCTCAACAACGATACCAAGGAGCGACAGCACCTTGTTGGGAATCTCTGCGAGCAGACGATGAACATCATTCACCCCGATGACCTCGCCGCGGTCGTTCCTGCCAATCTCGAGAATGCCGCCCTGAGCGTTGGCGAATCCACAGATCCACTTCAAATACTCGTCGCGCCAGGACGCTTTCCACTCGATATCCTGCGTTTCATACGTCATGGGTGTCGTCGACTTCCGTGTTGCCATCGGGAATGGGCAAGCGAGGGGAACCGATGAAAAGTGGCTGCATCATACCTGCTTGAAGGCACGAGTCTTGACAGGTGGCGTTCCAGCGCGGAGATCAAGTCATCCAGGCCGGAGAGGCAAGCGACGATGGTCCGTTGTTCCAATCTGTCTGTCAGCACCGCCAACCCGGCCACTTGTTCTGGATAGACGACTGAAAAGGTGCATCCCCACTCCAAGTCTTCCCACCTGGCTTCAGCCAGGACCGACGAGTGACGGAACAACCGGAGGCCAGCCCGACTCCGGCTAACCGGATTCAGCCTTCCCGCAGGACGGCGCCCGTCCGGTGTTCGACGGTGCGGGCAATGCGCCGCCGGAGGCGCGCGACCTCCTTGTCGTTCAGGCTGTGGTCCACCGCCTGATAGGTCAGCCGCCAAGCCAGCGACTTGGTTCCGGGCGGCAGGGGCTCGCCGGCATAGAGATCGAACAGCTCGATGTTCGTCAGCAACTCACTGCCGGCCTGCCGGATGGCCTGTACCACGGCCTGGGCCGTGATCCCCATGTCCATCTGGAACGCCATGTCCTCGATGACGGACGGATAGGAGCTGATGGCCTGCATCTGCTTGACCTGCCACGAGGGTGCCACCAGCGGCGGCAGCTCCACGTTGCCCACCACCACGCGCCGTCCGTCCAGATCCCAGGCGGAGCGCACAAGGGGATGCAGTTCCCCGGCCAAGCCGATGGGCTCGCCGTCCAGTTCGATGCGGGCGCAATAGGGTCCGTAGCGATGGTCCTGGGCCGCCGCCCACGTGATGCGGTGGTCCAGGTTGAGCCGGCTGAACAGCAGCTCCAAGATGCCCTTCAGGTCGTAGAAGTCCCAGGTGTCCTCCCCGGCGGGCTGCCGGAAGTCCCCGACCTCGCGCGTGCCGGTCAGGACGAACTGCAGCTTGCGCAGTTCCGCCGGAAAGGGCGCCGTGCCCAACTCGGGCCGGAACTCGAGACCGATCTCGAAGGCCGCCAGGCGGTCCTCGTAGCGCAGGTTGTGGACCAGATGTTCCAGCGCGCTCACCAGCAGATCGCGGCGCATGACGCTGCGCTGCGGGGACAGCGGGTTGGCCAACCGGACGAACTCCGGTTCCCGGTCGCCCGTGGCATGCCGGGACAGGCGCAGGTGGTGCTCCGGGCTGGAGTAGGAATAGCCCACGATCTCCTGCAGGCCGATGCCGCTCAGCAAATCGCGGATGCGCTCCTCGGAGTCCAGCAGGTGGTTGGGTTCGTGGCCGGGAATCTGCTCCCGCATCCAGGTCAGGCCCACGTCTCCGTAGCCCACGATGCGCGCCACTTCCTCGGTCAGATCGGCCGGGATGCGCAGGTCCAGCCGGAACCAGGGCGGGGTGCAGACAAGCACCGGTTCGTCCGCCTCCCGGAAAAGACCGAAGAGACCCTCCCCACCGATGTCGTCCGGAATATCGTCCTGGACCACGGCCTCAATATCCAGGCGGTGCAGGGCTTCCCGAATCGTGTCGAGATCCAACTGCATCCCCAACTGCCGGTTGACCTCGCCGGCGGTCAGGCAGATCCCGGGCTCCTCCTGTCGGCGCACATACAGGTCCGCCGCGGGGCCCGCCATGCGCCCGCCGGTGAGTTCGCAGATAAGCCTGGCTGCCCGGCCGGCGGCGGCTTCCGCCATGCGGGCGGGCACACCGCGCGTGAATCGCTGGCTGGCCTCGCTGTGCAGACGCAGGGCCTGGGACGTCCGCCGGTTGTTGATGCCGTCGAAGGTCGCGGACTCCAGCAGGATGGAGCGGGTGTCGGCGGACACCTCCGTCTCGGCGCCACCCATGACGCCGGCGATCGCGATGGGGCCGGCGCGGTCGGTGATCAGGAGCATGGACTCGGTCAGCTCGCGCTGCTGGCCGTCCAGGGTCCGCATTTGTTCCCCGGGGCGGGCCGTGCGCACCGTGATGCAGGGCAACTTCTCCGCGCTGTCCCGGTTGCGTTCCCTCAGGAGGTCGAGATCGAAGGCATGCAGGGGCTGCCCCCATTCCAGCATCGCGTAGTTGGTGATGTCCACAATGTTGTTGATGGCGCGCACGCCGGCCTGGGCCAGCCGCTGCTGCATCCAGGCCGGAGAGGGGCCCACCTGCACATCCTCAATGGCCACGGCCACGTAACGGGCGCACAGTTCCGGATCCTCGATGGCCAGTTCCACCTGGGGATCCGAGGTGTCCGGGTCGGGCAGCGAGCAGTCGGGCAGGGCCTTGAGGCGGCCGCCGGTCAGGGCCGCCACTTCCCGGGCCACGCCGATCATGCTCAGGCCGCGGGCCATGTCCGGCGTCAGGTCCAATTCCACCGTCTCGTCGCGCAGGTACTCCGTCAGGGGCATCCCCACCGGCGCGTCCTCCGGCAGCAGAAGGATACCCTCGTGCTCTTCGCTGAGACCCAGTTCCAGTTCGGAACACACCATCCCCGCGGAACGCACCCCGCGGATCTTCGACGCCTTGAGTTTCCGGCGCGGACGGGGCCGCTCTTCCGAGTAGGCATCGACCAGGGTGGCGCCGGCGCGGGCGAACGCCACCTTCAGCACCGGCAGCTCCCCGGTCCCACGAAACCGGAACAGGTTGGGCGCGCCCGTGACCACCTGCTCCGGATCGCCGCGGCCGTCGTCCACATCCACCAGGACCAGCCGGTCCGCATCCGGATGGGGATGGACCCCGACCACCCGGCCCACGCGCAACGCTTCGGGATCCCACCAGTCGCCGGTGGTTTCGATGCCGGTCACCTCCAACCCGGAGTTGGTCAGGGCTTCGTCCAGTTCGGCGGTGGTCAGATCCCAGTCGACGTACTCGCGCAGCCAGGAAAGGGGAACCAGCATGGTGCAGTTGTCTCGCAAAAAGGCGGGCGGGCCTGCCCTGTCGGCGCGCTCAGGCTGCGGCCGCCTGCAGGCGCATGGAAGACTGTTGGGTCAATTGCTCGTGGACAATGTCGTGGCCGATGGCCCGCCAGGTGCCCCAGGCCGCCCGGCTGCCCTGCAAACTGCGCAGATGGCTTGCGATGACGGGCAGGCCTTCCAGCGCAATCTCGCCAATCTGGCCAATCTCGGTCAAATCGCGAGGGGAAGGCACATCCTCATCCTCAATGACCAGATGAAACATGTAGGAGGCAAAGCAATAGCGCCGCACCGGGTCGGGATGATGAAATGCGTAAGTGCATACCGCCAGGAAACGCTCCACCCGGCAGGCCAGGCCCGTTTCCTCGGCCACTTCCCTGAACAGGGCGTCCACAACGGACTCATCCGGGTTGATGCCACCGGTAAACAGACGGTACACGCCCTGCGGGTACCGCGGCTTGGAGTGAATCAGGACCCGTCCGCTGGGGCGCGTGACGGCGAACAGGACCTCCGCGCGCCGGTCCCCCCGACGCCGCGCACGCATGTCGAGCAGATAATCGTCCAAGTCGATGCGGAAGTGCCGCCGGATCGGCCAACCGTAGAGGGCGGCCAAGTCTGCAACCTCCCCCTCGGAAACCATGGGCCTGGTATTCGGAGGGTCCCCCGATTCCCTGCTGATCATCAAAGTCCATTCCCGTGCTTGCGAACAGCCACCTGCCGAATGCGGCGGCCCGTTCCGGCAGAGTCTAGGGCAGGCTCCGAGGGGAGACAAAAAATCGTGTCCAGACGACACTATCCCACTTTCGTTGAGGTAGGTCCGGACGTGCACACGACAAGGGCTCCCTACATTGGTCTTGTATCAACAACCAAACAGGTCCCCGTCGCGGACTTCATCCCAGGCCCTGACCATGCCGCACATGTCAACTCGCCCTGCCCGATGCCTCCAGCACCTGCTCCCGTTGCGGGGCCGGACCTGTTGGGCTGCGGGGGCCGCCATCACTGGAACAGGTCCGGGCATTGCCTGTCCCATAATGTTGCCGGCCTGGCTGTGGCCAGGCTCGGAGTGCGCTGCTGCTCAATTGCCGGTTCGTTCCTCCACCTTCAAACCGTACTCTCTGGTGTACAAACCGGTCCCGGGGACATTGGCAACCAACGCCACCGTCGTCGAGCCCACCTTGCACCCTACCAAGTAGAATCTGCCGCCACCGCCTGGTTGATCGACGACACTTTCGTGATACCCGTGTGTGGGGGTGTTGTGGCACACATTGCTTGGATCAGGCTTTCCGTCGCTGTCGGTGTAGGCCACAAAGGCAACCTTGCCCATCCCGCCAACGTTGACCCCGACCGTGGCTCCGACATCGTAACCCGCCGGGATGTTTTCACGTATCAGGGTGACCAATTGCACATCGTCCTCCGCAAGCGTGGTCGGCATGTTTTGCAGCCAAACCCTAGGGCCTGTGGATGCCGGTTGCCTGGTGCGTGATCGATCCCGTGACGTTGACCTTGTCTCGGTGACCGTTGCCGAAGTCGACGAACCGCCGGAGGAAGAGCCGCCAGCACTCGGGCCGGACCGAGGAAGCGCGCCGGAACCCTCGGGCAACTCGGTCGAGATCGTGCTCGGGCCGGATGGCGGACTGCCGCCGGATGCTGCCAGCCCGGCGGCGCGCGGCGCGCTTGTCCGTTTGGCGATCACAAGCACTTCGGACCAGTCGGAAGGCAAACTGTGTTCCTTCGTGGCGCGTACCTGCACGGCGTAGGCGACATAATCGGGCAACTGCTCCAACCTGGCACTCGAACCGTCGAAGGACACCTCAACACCGGCCGCCGGCAGGATTGCCCATTGGGAACCGGACGCCCCGCCCAGCAGGAACCGAACTTCGTAGGCATCCACAATGGGCACACCCAGCCAGTCCAGCATGATCGAACCGTCCTCCAGCAAGCGACCGGTCAACTCTCCCGGAACCTGTAGTATGGGGCCTACCGCCACCACGCTGGACCATGGGGATTTACCCAGGTCGTTGAGGGCACGGATGGAGAAATTGAGCAGCCTGTCGGAAGGGTTCGTCCCCAAATCCACCAAGGCTTGCGCCCCCCCCGCAAGGGACACGGCAATGTCGTCCGTGGGCAGCAGCACCCACTCCTGGAAGACAGTCTGAAAGGCGTACCAGATGATTATCTCGTACCCATTGGCAGCGGGCCTATCCTGCCACGTCAAGACAACCTGACCCGGTGCCTGATACCAGCCGGTCAGATTCTGCGGTGCCTGCAAAAAGGCAGGCGCCTGCACCACATCCGACCAGCCGGAAACCCCTGCCGCGTTGACCGCCCGAACCGCAAAGTCGTGCAGCTGTCCCGGCTGATCCGGCAACCGCGTCACTACCGCACCGGTCCCGCCGGGCGGGTCGAACGACACGCGGATGCCCTCGTTGGGCAGGATGATCCAAGCCGCGCCGGTTTCGGATGTGCGCCAATAGGCAACCTGATAGGAATCGGCGGCGTTGACCCCCTGCCACTCCAGCGTAACCGAGCCGCGTTCGCGCTTGACCACCTTTAGGTTGCCGGGTGGCGACGGCAACGCCCTGACCGGCAATGGGGCGGGGTAGACCGGTTCGGACCATTTCGACCGGTAACCGCCGGAGGCCCAAGTGCGCACGGAGAAGGCATATTCGGAGCCGCCGGGCAGGGAACGAATTACAGCGCTGGACCCCTCCAGCGCGACATTGACATCATCATGAGGAAGGATATTCCATTCGGCGTCCCGGTACCGCAACTCATATCCGGTGGCGCGGGGCACATCATCCCAGTCCAGGGACACCGTTCCTGGTTCGAGCATCTTGGCGATCGGTCTGCCGGGTGCCAGTGTTGCACTCGCCGACCGATGGAGACCAAGAACTCCAACGAGAACCGCAGTGGCAAGTGTTGCCAAGCCGCATATTCGCAAAACGCCCATAGCATCTTAGATATAAGACGCAGACGATCACAATCTGTTGCGCCAAATGGAAATTTTCCTTAGCAGGCTGCTGAAAAACGCGGCCGGTTAGAATGTCGGCATCCAGGAACGGAGGTACTCCCTGATGCGCGGTCGTCCCCACCCCCAACGCAGCCTGCCGGCCATCGTGGACCCGGGGAACGGGTACCCCAGGACCATCCGTTGCGACGGATTAAGGCCGTGGCCGATGCGGCCCTGGAACGGTTGTCGCCGGAATGCGACCGCATGTACGCCTCGGTGGGCCGGGCCTCGGTGCCACCGGAGCGACTGCCGAGGCCTCGCTGCCGGTGGCCCTGTACTCGGTGCGCAGCGAGCGCGCCTTCTGCGAGGAGCCGGGTACAACCTGCCCTGTCGCGGGTTCCTGGACATGGACCTGATGGAGCACCGCTTCGACGCCACGGTCTTTACCCAGAACCGACCACGGCTGCGGGCGCACGACGCGGGCCGGGCCCTGTGCGACGAGGTCGTGTGGGCGGCCGATGCGGAGGGGCTGCTGTCGGACGAGCACTCGGCGTGGACGGGACCCTGATTGAGGCCGCGGCCAGTCTCAAAAGCTTCCGGCCCAAGGAGGGACCGCCCCCGCCTGCGGACGACGATCCGGGCAACCCGTCGGTGGACTTCGGCGGGGAGCGTCGCCGCAACGAGACGCATGCCAGCACCACGGACCCCGAGGCGCGCCAGTTGCGCAAGGGGAAGGGCAAGGAAGCCCGGCTGGCGTTCCTGGGCCATGCCCTGACGGGAACCGTAACGGCCTGCGGATGGACTTCACGGTCAGTCAAGCCACCGGCACGGCCGAGCGGGATGCGGTACCGAAGCTCTTGGACGGAGTCCGGGAACGGGGCTACCGACCCCGCATGTCGCCCAAAAGAAGCAGTACTCGGCCATCGATGGTCGCACGACGCGGCATGCCGGCTATGCGGTGAGCCTGCGTATCCGCAAGCGGGTGGAGGAGGTCTGCGGCTGGATGAAGACGGTGGGCGGCTTGCGGCGCACGCGCTACCGGGGCGTGGCACGCACGGGCCTGGCCGGCTACCTGGTGGCGACGGCCTACAACCTGGTGCGCATGGCCAACCTGCCACCGCAGCCGGAGGCCACGGCCGTGGCGTCCGGGTGACCCGCCGGGGGCTCTGCGCGCCCTCCAAGGGTGCCACGGGGCCCGCGAAGCCCGCGCGTGGGGGCCGCGCCGGGGATTTCAGGGCCCCGCGGACCGCCTGCACACCTTTGGGAGTACCGATGGCATCCCAAACCTATTCTTCAGCAGCCTGTTAGATACCCATTCCGGGATGGGGTAGTCCGGGGTTAGGGGGAACGGCGTTGGGCGCTGGTGCCTGCTCAACTCGCACACCCCCAAGTCCCCATACACGGCCTTCGACCAGGAGACCACCGATCGCCTGGCGGCCCGCTGCGAGTGGCACTACACGCCGCCCCACGGCAGCCGGCCAGCCTGGCCACGTACGAGTTCAGCATACTGGCCCGCCAGTGCCTCAACCGCCGCTTCCCCGAACAGGCCCGGGTGGCAGCAGAGGTAGCCGCCTGGTGCCGCTACCGCAACGCCCTGGGTGTGCCTGTGAACTGGCGGTTCACGACCGCGGATGTCCGCATTAAACTCCTGCATCCGTGCCCTACATTCGAGTGAAGGTGATCCAAGAGCAACCTCCCATTCCGAACACCCACGGGGCCTGCTCCGGGCGGCTCTTCGCCCCTGCCACCCGACGCGACTTCCCGGCAGTGTCCGTAGACCCTCCGGGAACCGGTGGTCAACTGTTATGTGAACAGCGCCGTTTTCGGGATCTGTCCCGCATCCTGGATCTGCGCCTGAGCAATCCCGGCTTCGACTGGGGTGGCTGGTTCACAGGCCTGGAACAACGCAGGGCGCGGAGGCTATCGACCGACGACAATCCCGTCTACGGGCCGGCCTTGAAGGAGACGGGTTTGGACCGGCAGCAGTGCGCCGTGCATATGCAGCGCACCGTGGGGCGGCACATCCAGGGCCTCGACGAGGATGCCCCGACCCACCTGGACCGGATCCTGCTGGTGCTCTGGGAGGCGATGAGGCAGGAGCGCGTGCGCCTGAAGCCAGAGTGTGAACCCCGCTGCAACACCTTGTGGAACGCTGGAGCAACTTGATGCACAGCCAACGGAACCCCGCCGTGCCCGCCCCCATCCCCCATCAACCAGTTGGAGGACTGGTTCGGATGCCTCAAACCCAGGGCTCGCCCCACGCGGGGCTGAAGACCGAGACGGGAGCCCTCAACTTCGTGCGCCTGACGACCCGCGCCAGGGCCTGAGGTCCACGAACGGAACCGGCCCACATACGGACGACGCCGATGACAGCCCGGAACCAATATCAACACGATTGCAACAGCGCCGTTCGGACAGACAGGGCACGTGTGTCACGAATCCTGAACCCGGCATATCCCCGGACGCAGACATTACCGCGCGCAAGGTGTCCCGGCCCACTCCAAAATCCACAGGGATCCTTGTTCCGGCAAAGTGGCTACCAATCGTCGAACGGATAGCCCTCAAACCACCACCAGCCGCCCGGCTCCGACAGAAGGATCATCAGGACGATCATCATTGCCAGCGATGCCCAGATCAGAATGTTGAGCAGGTGTCGGCGCATCCAGGCCCGTTGGTGCTCCGTGCCGAAACTTCGGCCCAGCCAACGGCGCAGCAGGACGGAGCCGAGCATGCACCCCGCAATCCCCATCTCGACGGCCAGGCGCAGCAGGGCATGGCTGTCCTCATGGATGGGCGCGTCCAACTGGCGGTACCAGACGATCAGGCCGGCCTGCATGCAGTAGGCAAACATGCTGTCCTGGCCGAAGGGCATGAACAGCCAGCCGCCCAGCCGATGCAGCAGGGGCCACAGACGGGTGGTCAGGAGCCACAGAATGCGGAGATACACCAACACGATCAGCAGGCTGTGGGGAGGCATCAGAAACTCCCGCACCACAAAGCTTCCCAGAAGTTCCTGCACGGCCTCGTTGCCCCCGTAATCCAGGACGAAGCCAATGAACAGTGCGACCCCGACAGCCACGACGACGGCATCCACGACCCGGCCAGCGCGATGGGACTGCCACCAGGCACCCACGGCTTGGTGGTGATAGCCCAGCACCACGGCTCCGAAGAACAGCGGACTGTTCGCCGCCAAGTGCCTAAAGGCCGACACATCGAGGCTCATGGCATCGGGATCCAACTGGGTCAGGGCATAGATGCACAGGACCGCGCCCAACACCAGCCACGTTCTCCGCTGGTCGAGGCCCCAAAGGGCCAGCGGCGCGAGGGCGACATAGATCACATAGGCGATCAGGATGTCCATGTCAAAGGCGCCTTCCTTGAGGGTGACGATGCGAAGTATCCACCCCGTCAGTTCGCCCCGGGCGTATTCGCGGAACATCTCCAGGCTGAGGAGGGCCGTCAGCAGGAAGCTGAAGAACACCACGTAGCGGTAGATGAGCCAGGCACGCGCAAGGCGGCTGGCCACTTGCTGCCCCAGGGGCCGGCCGACGGCGATAAGACCAATCGTGAAGCCGGAGATAAAGAAGAACACCTCGGCGGCGTTGATCAGAAAGCGCGAGCCGCCGGTTACGAAGATGAGGGGAGACGCCAGACCCAAGTGGGTCAGGGTCATCACAAAGATGCAATATCCCCGCAGGTAGTCCAGCCGCAGGTCCCGCTGGCCGGCGATGTATCCCTCACCCGAACCGAAGAAGGGCTTGAGCACTCCGGCGCGCAACCGGTTCACAGGCGGAGCCCCCTGCCTCGGTTGCCGAACCACGCGTCGAAGATCGGACCTGCTTGCCGCCGGACGACCCTATCCTGAGCGCAGGTGCGGCCGCTCCGGTTGCCGGTGTTGTTGGAGCGGTGCAGCATCTGCGACCCGCCCGACGGCAACGACGACGTTGCCGTCGGGCGCGCGCCGCAATTCAAGGACCGGAACGCTCGATGGTGTTCGGCCCCTGCAGGGAACTTCCGACGCTGTTCCGCGGTGTCGATTCCAAAGGGGCTTATATCCAATAGTTGACAGTCGAACTCTTGTGCTACAATTCCTGTGAAAGAGAGGACCCGACTGCGAACCGGGCCCTCGACCGGACACGGTGAAGATGACACCATGACCAGCACCCCGAAGTCTACAACGCAAGAGCCCCCGACCGTCACGCGGACACTGCGCGTGCGCCTGTATCCCGGCACGGCTGCGAACGGCCAGTACCTCGAACAACTGGCCGGAGCCTGCCGGTTCGCCTGGAACCATGCGCTGGCCGGGCACGAGACGGACTACCAGATGTGGAAGGCGTCCGGCAAGCTGGGGGATGGTCCGGGCAGTCCGACCTTCTTCACGCTGGGCCAGCGGTTCACGCAGTTGCGGAACGCACCCGGCCACGCGTGGCTGCAGGACTACAGCTATGAAATCGTCCGGTACGCCTGCAAGTACATGGGCGATGCCTACGCCGCGTTCTTCGACCCGGACCGTCCGGACCATGGGCGTCCGCAGTACAAGGCCAAGCACTACACACAGCCCGCCTTCACCATCCCGTCCCGCGTGCGCATCGAGGACGGGAGGCTGTACATCCCGAAGAGAGGCTGGATGCGTCTCGGTCCCATCCACCGGTATGCCGACGGCCAGCCGCTGACCGTGCGCGTCCGGTAGGAGTCGGAGGGCAAGCAGCCGAAGTGGTACGCCTACATCGTGTTCGAGGTGCCGGTCGACCCCCCCGATGTATGCCCGCCCGCGGAGTCCGGAGCGGTCGGTGTCGACCGCAACGCGGGGCAGGCCACGGACAGCACCGGAGCCCTGCACGCCCTCCCCAAATCGACCGTTGAGGACGCGAAGATCAAGCGGTACCAACGCCGGATGGCCCGGCAGCAGAAGGGCTCCAATCGCCGCCGCGGGACCGGCGGGAAACTACGCAAACTCCAGCGCAAGCGCGCCCGACGCCGGGACAACGCCACACACCAAATCAGCCGCAAGATTGCGGACACCGCCCACACCGTCGTCCTCGAGGACTTGAACACGAAGGGCATGACGAAGAGTGCGAAGGGCACGGTTGAGAACCCCGGCCGGAACGTGAAGCAGAAGGCAGGGCTCAACCGTGCCATCCTGGCGTCCGGCTGGGGACAGCTGGAGCGCAAGCTGGCGTACAAGGCCGGCCGGGTGGTGTTCGTGGATCCGGCCTATACATCGCAAGCCTGCAGCCGTTGCGGGCACACCGCCAAGTCAAACCGACCGTCGCAGGCGGTGTTCGCGTGCGGAACCTGCGGGTTGCGGGCGAACGCCGATCACAACGCGGCGCTCAACATCCTGGTGCGGGCGGGACTGGGGCTGCTGCACGGCGAGGAGCGCTCCCTCCCTGGTCGGCCTTGCGGCCGACCACAGGGACTCCCGCGACCCGTGAACCGGATATGCGTGGCGTCAACCATCGTATATAAGTCCCATTCCAAACTGTGGCGGGGCACCGCGGTACTTGTCAGGACGAGGTGCGCCACTCCGCGGGCCGTTCGGTGATGTCCACCACGTTGCCGTCGGGATCAAGAACCTTGAAGGAGCCGATGGGAACGGTGTCGCGGTCGTAGTCAAGCCGCTGCTTCACATCTTCCTTGATGATATGGGCCCCGATGTCCGTCAGCCGCTTGAAGATCGGCTCCAGGCTTTCCACGTACACGCCGAAGTGGATGTGCTCGTCACCCTCCTCGTGCGGGGGCGCGGGCTGCGTCTCGAACGGCAGCAGGGTCAGGTTCATGTGGCCGTCGCTGAGATCCATCGAGATGCCCTCCGGCCGATAGTCCACCCAGGAAAAGCCCAACCCCTTTTCGTAGAAGGTACGGGCCTTGTCCAAGTCGCGGCAGCGGACTGCCAGGTGCCTGAGTTCCAGCATGCTCGGTCTCCGTGGGTGGTGGGCGGGTCGGATCCCGCCCGGGATTAGTAGTCCTCTTCGTCCTCGCCCAGCAACACGCCGACGCGCGTATCCGGGTCTCGTTCGTCCAACAGGATGCCGCCCCCTTCCGCACCGGCCGGGTCCGGGGTCGTGGTTCTCTCGGAGATGTTGAACCTGTGCTGGCGCAGCAAGTCCCGTTCCGCCCAGGTCAGACCGTAGCGATTTCGGGGATGCAAAAGGGTCTTTACCAGCACGCGGCCCACCAGGCGCTCCAGCTCCCCCACGGTCCGGAAAGTGTCCCAATGCACCAGCGAACCGTGGACGAAGGAACGGCCGGCCGGGGTCAGGGCGATCTCCTTGCGCAACGGCACGATTTCGCGTTCCAGGTCCAGGGCCAGGTACCACTCCTGCCCGGCCGGAGCCGTGATGTCCTGTCCCATCAGAAAGAACACCCGGTCGCAGTTGGCGATGTTCTCGAAGATGTTGTCGTAGATGTCGCCACCGGCCGGCGTACGCCTAATTTCAACCTTGTTGTGGGCGGGCAGGGATGCCAAGGTCGTCGCGATGATTCCTCGTTCGGCATCCAGGTCGTTGGTGGCGCTTACAAACAGGCGCAGGGTTTCTGCCATGTGCACAGGGGCAAGTCGAGAGGAACAGGGAAGGCCAATCCGGAGCGCAGCGCCTGAACTGCTCTGGCGACGGCGGCGGGGGCGGATTTTAACACAGGGATCGCCGGGCGATCTCGTTGATATTGGTTGCGGACCGTCATGGACATATTCTCCGTACCCGCGGGTGCCGTGCGTCGCTTCAGGCCATGCCGCGGGCCATCAGGCACACGAAGTTGCGGGCGCCGGTTTCGGTCTTCAGCCCCCGCGTCAGGCGGGCCCGAGGCTTGAAGCGGCCAAACCAACCCTCCAAGCGGTTGGTGGAGGCGGGCACCCCGGGGTGGTCCTGGCTGCGCACCAGCTCGTGCCAGCGCTCCACGAGGTGCCACAGCAGTTGGCACACCTCCGGGTGCAGGCGCACGCGGCCCTGCCTCACCGCCTCCCAGAGCGCCAGCAGGACGGGCCCGGCCTCCGGCGGTCGCGCCCGGGCCAGGCGTCGCAGGATGGGCAGCAGGACCCGGTCCAGGTGGGTCAGGTCGTCCTTGTCGAGACCCCGGATGTGACGTCCCACGGTGCGCTGCATGTGCACGGCGCACTGTTGCCGATCCAGGCCCGCCGCCTCCAGGGCCGGACCGTAGACGGGGTCGTCGTCGGTCGTCAGCCCCTGCACCCCGCGTGCGGCCAAACCCGTGAACCAGTCGGCCCAGTCGAGGCCGGAGCCGCTCAGGCGCAGGTCCAGCCGTTCGCCCCGGGGGCCCAGGACCACGGCCACCGGACGCTTGACGCCCCCGAGGGACAGCCAGGTCTCGTCCACCTCGACCCACGACGGCAGATCCGCCTGCGGGTCGGGCATCAGGCCCGGGGCCACCGCCTGCACGTCCCGCCACAGGGTGGCGGCCCCCACCCCGCAGCCCAGCAGGGCCAGGAGGCGGGACAAACCCCGGAAACTGACACAATACACGTACAGGTCGGCCACCAGCTCGCGGAAGGTCTGTGGACGCTGGCGGGAGGTCACGTCGGGCGGCAGGGGCGAGGCGCTGCCCCGGCAGGCCTTGCACTGCCAGCGCTGGACGCGCAGCCGGCCGAGGACAACCAGATGGCGGGGGTAGGTGCCGTTGCGCCGCCAGGCACAGGCCCCGCAATGGGGGCGGGCGCCCGGGTCGTCGGGCAATGCCCGTTGGCGTTCGGGGTCGGCAGGGGCTGGGATGAAGTCCATGACGAGGGGCCCTGTTGGTTTTGGTTAGATGAAACCAAGTGTAGGGGCCTCTCGTCCCTTGCCAGGTCCACAACCAATATCAACGAGATTGAAACAGTGCCCGCGCGCAATGCCCCCTTTCCTATTAACAGTTCCAATGTGATACTATTATGGTGCGTGTGGACATAAAGCGTATAGTCAAGGTTGTTAGCGTAAGACTAGCATCCTTACTACGTCGCACTCTTCTTCACAGCCCTTCCGCCATGGCCCGTCACGCACTGCGCACCAACGAATTCAAGATCCTTCTCCGTCTGCAGCAACAGGATCCGGCGGTGCGCGTGGGTTCGCACACGAATCTTCGTCGCTTCCTGCAGGAGTCCACTACCTCCTGCGCACGGGGATCCCGTGGTGAGACCTGTCGTGCTGCTTCGGGCACGGGCACAGCATCATTCGCCGGTACTGACGGGAGCCGATCGACTACGGCCGGGCGCTGTACCGGGAGCGCAACATCGTGGAACGGTCCATCGACTGGCTGAGGTAGAGCCACCGCATGGTCAGGCGCTGTGAGAAGACCGCGGCCGGCTATCTGGGCTTTGTCCTGTTTGCCGCGGCTTGCCAATGGCTATGCAATCCGTTTGCTAATGTCCACACTCCCCCAGTAGTGCAACGAAGCTTTGAGAAGCAAGAAGCGCAGTGATGGGATTCCCTCATCGTACGCTTCGCCATGCCCCTCGCTGCCGGTACTGTGAGCGGCCTTCCAACGCTATGAAAGTTCGTTGCATCGGGGGCGGTTTTCTCCTTACACCCTTGCGAGGATACGATGTGGCCTTTGCGTAATTGGGGCTTCATAGCGCTTGCCGTTGCCGTTATCGGTGGAGTTCTTGGCCTCCACCGGTCAGCAAGTGCAACCCTTGCACCCAGCAGACCGATCGTCAGGGCGATCGAACCGGGAACGGTGTCCCTGGACTGGAATGATGTGCCCGCCGCTGCCGGATACGAATTGCGGTATCGGGACTCCGGGTGGAATGTCCTTCCCCACGGTGATGTTCGCGTCACCATGGAGGGTTCCAGCGCCGTCGTCCGTTCCCTGCCCAGCGGCTCCGAGTATGCCTTCTCCGTGCGCACTCGCACCCCCGTCGGCTACCGCTCGAACTGGTCGGATCCGGTGTACCCTGCCCCGCTGCCGGCTCGGGTGTCGCCTACCAGGGCGTTGCCGGCAACGCCATCCAACCTCAAAGTGGCCAAGCGTGAACGTGATGCGGTCACCCTGGAGTGGCAGGCGGTCAACTCCGCCGACTCCTATCAGGTGGCCTATTGGCGCACGTCCGAAGAGGATGCGGATTGGGTCATTCTGCCCGACGAGGGCATCCAAGTGTTGCTCGACGTGTACAGTGGAACGGGTGCCGTAGTAAGTCAGTTGCCGGGATTGCCGGAAGGGGTTCATGATTTTGCGGTACGGGCTGTCAACTCGGAAGGGGTCTCCACCTGGTCGGAGGCCGTGCAGGCACCTGCCTTTTTGCAGACGCCGCAGGATCTGATCGGCTGGTTTCAGGCACCGGGTCAGGTAGTTCTGGCATGGCATGAAGTTCCCACAGCGGATGCGTACGAGATCCTCTTCTGGCACGACTTGGCGACCGTCTCCGAGGAGTGGGTGGTTCTGCCCACGGACGGCATTGAGGTGTCCCTTGACGGGTCACAGGCCTTGGTGGATTTGGGCTCGAACCATTCCGACAGGCTGCTCAATTTCTCCGTCCGCGCCATCAACAACCTGAGTGAATCCCCGTGGTCGAGCATTGTGGCGGTCGGACCCGTCCTGCAGGTGCCGGCGGAGCTGACCGGTCGCTTGCTGGAGGACGGAGCCATCTCGCTGGACTGGCCCGACGTGCCCGTGGTGGATGCCTACGAGGTTCGCTTCCTGCTGGGCGGGTCATCCGAATCGCAATGGGTCACCCTGCCTGCGTTGGGGATTGAAGTGTCCTTCGAAGGCTCCGGGGCCAGGCTGGAGCAGTTGCCCTACTATGCGGACTACTTCCTTCAGGTCCGCGCCACGAAGGAAAACAGCTTGCCGTCCGACTGGTCCGAGGTGTTTGCAATTACCCGGCAGACCAGCCAGCCCGGGACCACCGTGCAGGCAACGTCCGTCGGCATTACCCCATCCGGCCCGGGCACGACCTCGGCCGAGTCGCCCACAGATGCCGAGGCTCCTCCGCAGACCAGCCCGGGCTCCGGCGGAGGTCCGCCCGGTGGAACATCAACGTTGGAAACGGCCGCCGAGGCCACGCCCACACCGCGGGTTCGATCAGGCAACAGGAACAGTCAACCGGAGCCCACGCCCCAGCCCCGGGTTTGGCTGCAAGGCCTTCCTTCAACGATAGAGAAGGATCAGGTGATACCAGTCACCCTGATGCGTGAGGGCATCCCGGCGGGGCATGACACTGTAGCAACGCTCAGCGTCAACCTTGGAACAGGCACCGGCAGGGTTGCGCTTGTTGCGGCCACAAGTAGTGGTGATCCACCTGCCAGTCCTACGTGCGAAGACGACCCACACGGATATCACGAATCTTACTTCTCTCCAAGTGGTAGGGCCTATATAGTTGGATGTAAAGCAGGCGAGGCGGAAGTTGGGTTGAGTGCCACTGTATCTGTGAGCAACGCAAGGATGGGCATCACGGTGAAACCCAAAGAGTGAGTTGAACACATTCCGGCTTGGCCTCAGCCAAGCCGGAATGTAACTCGCTGCACCGAGAAGCCAGAGTGGCTGTTCCACCAAGTGTTGCTGCGCGTCGAAACGGGCGGCCGCATTGCGGGCCACGCGGCTCCGCAGGTGCACCAGGATCCCCTGCAGCCGATGGTGCCACAGAGCCAGTACGGCCTCCCAGATCTCCGCCACCCAACCACAGCGTCAGGCCGGGTTTTTTGAGTGCCAGCTTGCCCTGCAGTAGGAAAAAGTGCAGGAGCAGACACCGGGTTTGGGGCGGGCGTGCCTCCGTGCACACGATGCTGTACATGGCCACCGTGACCGCCACCCGCCACAACCCCGCCATCCGCGACTTCCACACCCGTCTGTGCCGGCGCGGCAAGCCCCGCAAGGTGGCCCTCGTCGCCGCCATGCGCAAGCTGCTCCTCATCCTCAATGCCGTCGTCCGGGACCAGGTCCCCTGGCATCCGGACCGCATGCCCATGGCTGGCGAGACTTGACTTTCAACACAGTTGCTGACTACGCAGTCGGCATACCTGGTTCACGGATCATAGGGGTCCCCTACGGGATCGCCCCTCCCCGTGCAGCAGCCCCTGTCCCGCGGGCCGGAACGGGCACGGACGGAAGCCCCGCCCGCACCAAGATCTTGAAGTATCGCTGGTAGGCGTCGGCCAGGTACTTCAGGCTGTAGCGCACACTGGCAAACGGGTAGTCCTTCAGCCAAGCGTGGTCCGGGTCGTGGCGTAGTTGGGTGAACCGCCGGCCCAAGGTGACGAAGGTCGGAACGGGCTTGGGGCCAATTTTGTAGGCCTGCCACAGGCGATAACGCCGCTCCTGGTCGGCCAGCATGTGGTTCCGGACATGGCGGCAGGCCCCGGCGATGGCCGTCAGCAGGATGCCGGTGGCAGCATCGCCCGGATACAGGCGCAGGCGCACCGTGCGGTGGACGGTCTCCGGGGCCTCTGATGTAGGATGGTGGGCGTCGGGCACGAGAGGTGCAATCTCTGTCCGGTGGAGAGCCCGGCGGACATCCGGACTCTCTTGTTTGCAGGACACCCTTATGGCACGGGTGTACAGGGTTGTGCCTGTCGCACCGACTGCGTAGTCAGATATATAAGCCCCCAACTATTCAGTCAAGACCTCCGGCGTCGGAGTTGTTGTTCCAGCTGACGGACGCGTTCTTCGGCTTCAATCGCGCGCCATTCTGCCGCTTTGGCGCGGGCGACCTGGTCGTCGTATGTGGGAATGTGCCGTCCCGTAGTCGGGTCGTACCAGCCCAGCTTCCCGTACTCCCAGCGAAGATTGAGATTCAGGACCGCACTGTAGCCCTGCAGGACTTCCGCCTCCAGTTCCTCAATGGCAATGGGCCGGTATGTGCCGTGTTCAAGCCGATCGCCGGCCAGCATGGCTCCGTGGTAACGGCCTGTGTCGTCGAAGCGCCAGTATTCGGGGATGCCTAGGGCAGCGTAGGCGTCGCGCTTCTCCCCCACGTCCAGGTGCCCGGTGGCGCGGGAAGCGATCTCCAGCACGAAATCGGGGGGCTTGCCCTGTTCCGAGATGATATAGGCATTGCTCCGTCGGTACGCCTCGGGATCCACCTCGAAGGCGATCATCAAATCCGGGAACTTGATGCCCACCATGTCGCGGGTGGGGAAGGGGGCGATGTAGTGTTCCCCCGCCACAAGCGTCGTGTCGGGATGGCCAAAGTACTTGGTCAACAGGTAGGTGCTGCCCGTGAGACTGGGGTGGTTGAAGCCGGACATCCCCTCGGGCCTTCGTTCGGGGGGATCCGGCATCGGCAGCAGAGGATTAACCTGTGGTACCGCGACGACAGGTTGCGAGGTGGTCATCACAACCTTGCTGGAATCGAAATTGAGCCAGGCTTGCGCACGGTCCACGGTTGACGGCTTGCCTGACCGTGGACCGTGGCAACGGCCTCGAGGATTGAATTAGGAATGATCACGAAACGGTACCGGAATTCCACTCGGCCGATGGTCGGCACCGACACGGGTCATGGAAGTTGGCATCCGTGAACTGGAATGCGGCACTCCGGTGCCTTGGAACGCGCAACCGACCGCTCAGGCGCGTTTGAAGGCCACCAGCTCCATGTCCGCCTCGACCATGGTTGTGACCAGGCCGGCAAAGTCGAGCGCAGGTTCCCAGCCCAGCTTGCGGCCGGCCTTGGCGGCATCGCCGACCAGAAGATCCACGTCCGCCTCGCGCATGAACCGTTCGTCCTGGACCACGTGGTTGCGCCAATCCAGGTCCACCACGTCGAAGGCGGCCTTGGCAAACTCGCGGATGAGATGGGTTTCGCCCGTGGCCACCACATAGTCGTCCGGCTCGTCCTGCTGCAGCATCAGCCACATGGCCCGCACATAGTCGGGTGCATAGCCCCAGTCGCGCGAGGTGTCCAGATTGCCCAGGGCCAGTTCCTGCTGCAGGCCCTGCTTGATGCACGCCACGTTGTAGGAAATCTTGCGGGTCACGAATTCCATGCCCCGCCGCGGACTCTCGTGGTTGAACAGAATGCCGGAACAGGCAAACAGATCGTAGGCCTCCCGGTAGTTCACCGTGATCCAGTGCCCGTAGACCTTGGCCGCGCCGTAGGGACTGCGCGGGTGGAACGGCGTCTGCTCCGTCTGGGGGACCTCCCGGACCTTGCCGAACATTTCGCTGGAACTCGCCTGGTAGAACCGGATCGACGGATCCACCTCGCGCACGGCCTCCAGCATGCGCGTCACCCCCAGGGCCGTGGTCTCGCCGGTCAGGACCGGCGCCTCGAAGCTGGCGGGAATGAAGCTCTGGGCGGCCAGGTTGTAGATCTCCGACGGCCGGTGGTTGCGAATGATGGAATGCAAACTCGTCTGATCCAGCAGGTCCGCCTGCTCCAGCACCACCTGGTCCAGCAGGTGTTCAATGCGGTGGTGGTGAAAGACGCTGGTGCGGCGCACCATGCCCACGACCTTGTAAGCCTTCGCCAGAAGGAATTCGGCCAGATAACTGCCGTCCTGACCCGTAATGCCCGTGATCAGGGCCACCGGTTGCGTCATTGTTGTTCCTTGTGTTCGACTGGATCGGGATCGGAAGCCAAGGCGGCGCGCCAGCAGTTCAGCATGTCCTGCAGCGTTGCGTCCAGGGGCACTGCGGGCTGCCAGCCGCCCAGCGACCGGAGTTTGGCAATGTTGGCCCGCATGACCGGCGGATCGTTGGGCCGCAGGCGCTGTGCGACGGTCCGGACCTCGATTGCGGTGCGGCCGAACGCCACAAGCCGTTCCAATGCATCCTGCAGTTGTATGACAACCCCGCTGCCAATGTTGTACACCTCGCCCGATGTGCCCTGGTCCATTACGCGACCAAGGGCCGCGGCCATGTCGCGAACATCCAGGAAGTCCCGTCGGGCCGCCAGGGTCCCGGTCTCCACCACCGACGGCCGCTGTCCCGCCTCGATGGCCGCGATTTGACGGGCAAAGGAACTGAGGGCAAAGTCCGAACTCTGACCCGGACCAATCACGTTGAAGGAACGCACCACCAACAGGTTCAGGTCGGCGGCCAGGGACATCTGCCGGGCCATCATCTCCGCCGCAGCCTTGCTGACCCCGTACGGCGACACGGGCCGGACAGGGTGATCCTCGGCAATGGATTGCCCTTGCATGAAGCCGTAGACGGCACTGGTCGAAGCCAGGAGCACCCGGCAGCCCGGAGCATGCCGGGCCAGGGCCTGCAGCAGGTTCAGTTGCGAACGCAGGTTGATGTGGTAGGTCCGCCACGGATCCTGCCAACTAAGGCTCTCGCGGCTCTGTCCCGCCAAGTGAAAGACGCGGTCGGGACGAATCCGGGCCACGGCCCGGTCCACCCAGTCCGGATCCATGAGGTCCCCGCGCAGGGTTCGGGCCTCCAGCCCCTCCGGAACCGGGCTGCGCCAGGCCATGCCCCACAGGGCGTGTTGGGCGCCGCCGGGCAGGGCCCGAGCCAATTCGCGGCCGATGAATCCCGAAAGACCTGTCACCAGGGTCGTGGTGTGGTCGGGAGTGGGGCTCATCGTGTGAAACCGGCGGCAACAAGGGGCGAGTCAGGACACAGCGTAGCCGAACCAACCGTAAACCGGGCCCGTTTGCCGGTCAAGGTCGCCAAGGTTCGGCCGGAACAGGAATGGACGGTACCGGGTCCGGATGTAGTCCGCCCGGCCCCGCCCTGTCGAAGCCATTCTCATAATCACATTTATCAAAATGGCATCTTTGGGATTTTGCTAAAATCCACTGCATGAAGATCGGCTATGTGCGCGTGGGGCCCGATGAGCAGACGCATGCACGCCAAATCAAGGCCATCAGAAAGCAGGGATGCCGCCGGAAACGCATCTTCATTGACCGCTGCCGCGGATCGGTCCCCGCCGCGGAACGCCCCCAGCTGCAGGAAGCCCTGGCCATGCTGGGCAAGGGCGACACCCTGGTCATCTGGCGGCTGGATCGGCTGGCCCGTTCGCTGACGGACCTCGTGGCCCAGGTCGGGCTGCTGAAGGACAGGGGCGTGGCACTCCTCTCGGTCAGTGACAACCTCACGACGAAGGCCGGTCCCGGCAAGCAGGCGCGACGGCTGTTCGCGTCGTTGGCCCGGTTCGAGAGGGATCTGGTCGATGAACGCACGAAACCCGGACGCGCCGCGGCCCGGGCGCGGGGACACCAGGGTGGCAGGCCGGTGAAGCTGTCCGGCAACAAGCTTGAGCTGGCCGCGGAACTCAGGCGTCAGGGCTCGTTGCCGGTCACCGAGATCGCCCGGATCGTCGGGGTCAGCGCGCCGACCATTTACCGGCACGTGAACGCCGATGGATCCCTGCGCAGAAAGGCCGAACCGGCGCCGACGGAGCCCCGGCCGGGGCCGGTGCAGTCCTAGCAGCCGACACGATTCCGGCCCACCGCCTACCGTCGGCATGGCCCGACAGGCACCGGGCCACCATCGGCGGCACACCAACTACGGGCGGGATCGAATACCGGATCCCAAGGCAGCGGACACACGGCGCATGGCAAACGCTGGCCTACAATGGACGACCAATGCAGGCCGCGACCATGCCAGGCACACCCCTTAATTCGGTACTTGCACCAATACCCCCCAGTGGGCGGCAATGCGCGCGCTGATAACCGGCGGTGCCGGGTTCCTCGGACTGCATCTCGCCAATCGTCTGCACGCCCTGGAATGGCCGGTGCGGGTACTTGACGACCTGAGCAATGGCCAGCCGGAGTTCCTGGACCCGGGCATCCCGCTCCAGGAAGGGGATGTCAACGACCTGCCCCTCCTCTGGCGGTTGCTGAAGAATGTTGATGTCGTATTCCACCTCGCCGCACTGGCCAACGTGCCGGAATCCGTCCACTACCCCCGGGCCTACAACACCGTCAACACCGGTGGCACCGTCGCCCTGCTCGAAGCCTGCCGGGACGTGGGGGTCCGCCGCGTGATCCTGGCCAGCAGCGCCACCGTCTACGGTGCCCAGTCCAGGCAGCCCGTGTCCGAGGATGCCCCGTTGAAGCCCGGCGTGCCCTACGCGGTCTCCAAGGTCGCGGCGGAGAACTACCTGTTCAGCATTGCCGGGCTCAACGGCTTCGAAGCCGCCGCACTGCGCATCTTCAACACCTACGGTCCCTGGCAGCCCGTGCCCCATGCCCATGCCCCGGTCATCCCCCGGTTCATGCACGATACCCTCAACCGCCGTTCGGTCGTCATCTTCGGCGACGGCCACCAGACCCGCGACTTCATCTACATCGACGACGTGGTGCGCGCCTTGGTCCTGGCCGCGGAAAAGCCGGGGATTCATGGGCATGTCCTGAACATCGGCAGCGGCTGCGAAACCACCATCAACGAATTGGTGGGCCTGATTGGCCAAACCGTTGGTCGCAAGCCCCATGTCCTCCACAACCAGGACACCACTCCCGGTGTGAGCCGGCTGGTGGCGGACATGTCCAAGGCACGCCGCGTGCTGGACTTCAAGCCTCGGGTCCCGCTCGGGGACGGACTGCAACGGTTCCATGAACTGGAGCCGGCGTTTCAAGGCTGAAGCCGCCAAACCCGGTGCCGGACACGCCCCGGTGCGGGCCGCGGTGTGCCGAAGCCACACCGGCACTGCCCTGTCGGCGTGGGCGGTGCTGTGCCTGGCGGTATGTCTGGCGGGCTGTGGCCGCCAGACGTCGGAGTGGTACCTGAACAACCACCGCCTGGAACTCAACACGCCGGCAGCCGCGGTCCAATCCTGGCAACCGTTCACCGTCCGTCCGGGCAGCCATGCCGGCATCATTGCCGGCGACCTGGTCGCCGCCGGCCTGATCAACGACGCCCGGCTGTTCACGGCCTGGGTGGACGCAAACGGGCTTGATACGTCCCTGCAGGCCGGCGAGTACCTGCTCTGTCCCTGCCTGCTCATCCCGGAACTGGCCGCCAGGCTGCAGAGCGGCCAGCTGCCGGGTCTCGTCGCGACCGTGCGCGAAGGCGTGCGCCGCGAGCAAACGGCGGCACTGCTGGAGACACTGCGGCCGGGCACCGGCGCGGACTACCTGCGCCTGACCGGTTCCGCGGATGCCTTGGACTCCTGGCGTCGCGTGTTTCCCTTCCTGCCGGCCACATCCGAAACCGCCTCGCTGGAGGGCTACCTGTTTCCGGACACCTACCACCTGCCCGACACGGACGAGGCGGCCGAAGACCTGATCCGTCTGCAGTTGTCCCGGTTTGGCAGTGTGGTCGTGCCGGAATGGGAAAAGGCCCGGTCCGAACAGGCAACCGCACTGTCCCTCCCGGAACTGGTAACCCTGGCCAGCATTGTGGAAAGGGAAGCGGCCAGCCATGCGGAACGCGCCACGATTGCCGGCGTGATCCGCAACCGGCTGGCCAGCGACATGCCACTGGAAATGGACGCGACCGTCCTCTACGGGCTGGGACCTCCCGCTCCCGGGGAAACCTGGTGGGGCCGCGTCCTGACGCGTGCGGACCTCAAACACGATAGCCCGTTCAACACCTATCTCTTTGCAGGCCTGCCTCCGGCCCCCATTGCCAGCCCCGGTTGGCGGTCCCTGGCCGCCAGCCTGCAACCCGAAAGCCACAACTTCCTCTTCTTCGTGGCCGATCGGGATCGGCCCGGCCGCCATCGGTTCGCCGAGACCTACGCGGAACACTTGGCAAACGTGGAAGACTACTGGCGCTGAAGCGGGTCCCACGGCCCGCTTGACTCCACAAGGCCCCGATTCCTAGAATCATCGGGACGGGAAGGTGGCGGAACGGCAGACGCGGCGGACTTAAAATCCGCTGAGGTAACTCCTCGTGTGGGTTCGAATCCCACCCTTCCTACCTGCACAAAACATACAAACTGCCGCAGTCCGAAGCCCTTTCGCGGCACCTGGGCGGTTGAGATTGTGCCAGTTTTGGTGCACAATTGGCTATGTTGCACAATTTCAGATGGGCGGACCTGCTTTTTGGGACCCGCATCACACGCTGAAGGACTTCCAATCATGGATGGCGCGAACACTACTTTCGTCCTGATTTCCACGGCCATGGTCATGCTCATGATCCCGGGCCTGGGTCTTTTCTATGCCGGCCTGGTGCGCGCCAAGAGCGCCTTGTCCACGGTCATGCAGTGCTTCATCTGCATGGGGGTCGTGGGGGTGGTCTGGGTCCTGTGGGGCTACACGCTCGCCTTCGGCGAAAGCATCGGCGGCTTCATCGGCGGCTTCAACCACTTCGCCCTCCAGGGAGTGGCCCTCGAGGGCGCGGACGGCGAACTGTCGCCGATGCTCTTCATGCTGTTCCAGGGCATGTTCGCCGCCATCACGCCGGCCCTGCTGGCGGGTGCCTTCGCGGAACGCATCAAGTTCAGTGCCTTCCTCGTCTTCGTGGTGCTTTGGTCCTCGCTCGTCTACTCCCCCGTGGCCCACTGGGTCTGGGGCGGCGGCTGGCTGGGTGCCCTGGGCGCCCTTGACTTCGCCGGCGGCAACGTGGTGCACATGACCTCCGGCGTGGGCGCGCTGGCGGCGGCCATGGTCATTGGTCGCCGCATGGGCTTCCCCCGGGAGCCGATGGAACCCCACAGCATCATGCTGGTCCTGCTGGGCACCGGCTTGCTCTGGTTCGGCTGGTTCGGCTTCAACGGCGGCAGCGCCCTCGCGGCCGATGGAATCGCCGTCAACGCCTTCGTCACCACCAACACGGCCGCAGCCGCCGGCGCCCTGACCTGGATGCTGATCACCTGGCGGTTCGGCGGCGGCAAGCCCTCGGCCATTGGCGCGGCCTCGGGGGCCGTGGCCGGCCTGGTGGCCATCACCCCCGGCGCCGGCTTCGTGGAACCCATGCCGGCGCTCCTGATCGGCATCGTCGCCGCCATCGTCTCCTACGCCGCCATCGAATTCCGCATCCGGCGGCAGTTGGATGATTCGCTGGACGTCTGGGGCATCCACGGCATGTCCGGCACCTGGGGCGCCCTGGCCGTGGGCCTGTTCGCCTCGACCGCCCTGTCCGACGGCGGGGTCTTCACCGGGAACAGCGGCCAGTTCGTAAGCCAGCTCATTGCCACCGTCGCCACCTGGGCCTATGCTTTCATCGTGACCTGGATTCTCTTCAAGCTCGTCGACGTGGTCATGAAGGTGCGCGTGTCGGAGGCGGACGAGGCCATCGGTCTCGATGCGTCGCAGCATGGTGAACAGGAAGGCAGCGCTGTGTAATGATTCCGGGCCCGGACAATTCCCGGCTGACGCCATCCAACCAACGGGGAACCGCATGAAAAAAATCGAAGCCATCATCCGTCCGGAAAAGCTGATCGCCGTCAAGGACGCATTGTCCGAAGCCGGGATCAAGGGCCTGACCGTATCGCAGGTAACCGGACGCGGCCAGCAGCGGACCATGGTGCACAGCGGACGCGCCGGCAGGGGCGTCGCCTCGGACATGCTGCAGCGGGTCAAGATCGAGATCTTTGTACGGTCCGAGGACACCGATACCGCCGTGGACGCCATCATGGAGTCGGCCCGCACCGGCCAGGTCGGGGACGGCAAGATTTTCGTCCTGCCCACCGAACGGTCCGTGCGCATCCGCACCGCCGAGGAAAACGAACAGGCCATCTGAAACCGGGCGGCCCGGTCGGTCATCGGGCCGCCGCCCTGCCAACCGTACCGGGTTGCCTGCAAAGACGGCACTGTTTCAATGTCGTTGATACGGATATTCCCCCACCGTAGACGGGCCGGTGCCCTGTCCCACCGCACCCGACACCAACCACTCAGCACAGCATGCCCGTCGCTGTCTGAGGCCTCGGGCCAAAATCAACGAAACTGAAGCAGTGCCTGCAAAGACGGTACACGTCTAATGTGGAATTGAGAGTTGACCAAAAAAGGGGAAGCCGCGCAGAATGTAAAGCGATACAACACCACATTCCGGGGGTTCCCCATGGCGCGCAGTATAGCATTCGAGGACTTGGCCACGGTG
>MKWU01002113.1_pt1 | contig 31069 bp, 43 predicted proteins | sample 809101 | NCBI WGS metagenome assembly MKWU01 (sample SAMN05860141, study PRJNA318959) | sponge metagenome | host: Aplysina aerophoba | place: Slovenia: Piran, Adriatic Sea, Gulf of Piran | collected 2013-05-07
CCGGACGCGATCCCCTGGGACGAGCTCGCGTTTGACACGACGCACTGGGCGCTGGGGGCGTGGCTGGAGAAGCGGGGTCTGGAGCGGCCGCGGGGCTAGCGGCGGCGGGAGCCGGTAGAGCGCGAGGGCAGGTTGTAGGGGCGGGCGAGGATGGCCACGTGCTGGCTGAGCTTGGGGTCGAGGGCGCGCACGGCCACGCGGGGGTGGGCCTCGCGGAGCTCATCGAGGGAGAGGGCGGCGGTGATGATGGTCGGGAGCCGCGAGGAGGCGCGGTAGTTCGCGATCTGGAAGAGCTTCTCCACGGCCCAGGATGAGCTGGTGTGGGAACCGAGGTCGTCGAGGATCAGGAGGCCGGCGTTGCGCACGTCGTTGAAGAGCTCGTCGTAGCCGGGGTCGCCCCGGCCGGGGGCGAAGGAGGCGCGGAGGTGGTCGAGGAGGTCCGGCACGACCGCGAAGAAGGCGTCGCTGCCGCTGCGGAGCACGGTGTTCGCGACGGCTGCGGCGAGGTGCGTCTTGCCGCATCCGCTCTCGCCAAGGATGAGCATCCAGCCTTCGGGGGCATCGGCGAAACGGTGGGCGCTCTCCCAGGCGGTCTGGAGCGACTCGTTCTCCTGGGTGGCGTAGTTGGGGAAACGGGTGTGGAAGTTGTTGAAGCCGAAGTCCCCGAGGCGCTCACGCGTCATCCCGCCGATCTGGCGGTAACCGGAGGCGGAGGCGCCCCCTTCGAGGTCGAGGACGGCGCCCGAGGCGAGGCGGCGGGAGAGGCGCTCGTCGAGGGCTTCGGAGAGGGAGTGGCAGGTGCAGACGGTTGGGAGGGCGGCGTTGTAGCGCGCGTTCACGAGCTGGAAGAGCTTCTCGCGGGCCCACTCGCTGGAGGCAGCGGCGTCGATGTCGTCGAGGATGAGGAGGGGGGCGTTGCGGACCTGCTCGAAGAGCGCGTCGAACCCGGGCTCCCCCTCGGCGGGCTGGTAGGAGGCACGCAACCCGTCGAGGAGGTCGGGGGTGAACATGAAGAGGACCGACTCGCCGCGCGTGATGCGCTCGTTGGCGATGGCGGCGGCAAGGTGGGTCTTGCCGGAGCCGCTGGGGCCCTTCAGCACGAGCCAGCCGTCGGGGTCGCCGGCGTAGGCGCGGACCCGGGCCGCGGCGGCAGTCGCCTCGCCCTCGAACGCGTCGAAGGTGAAGCGGGTCAGCGAGCCGAGGTTGCTGATGCGTTCAAGGCGGGAGCGGCGCACCTCGCCGGTCTCGTCGAGGACGCAGGAGCAGGGTTCGGCGCGGCCGAAGAGCGGATCTTCGAGCGAGCGCGAGCGCCGGACGAAACCGGCTCCGCCGCAGTGCGGGCAGCCGTCGTCGCCCGGGTCGTCAGGCGTTTCGGGAGGCGGAGCCTGCGGCTCCGTCGCCGAGGAATCGGCGGCGGCGGTCAGCAAGGCTTTGTCCAGACGCTTCATGTCGCTGGTTCCCCTCGGACCAGTTTTGGAGCATGCGCTCAATGTACTTCCAGTTACGCACATTGCGCTCGGCGGCTTCACGGAAGGCGGATTCGATGAGGTGCTCCGGGAACTGCTCGGCGGCGACGAGGAGCCGTTCGGCGACGAGCGGCGTGATCGTCCCGACATGCTCCTCGTAAAGATGGAAGATGTTGGGCCGGCGAGCGGGCTGCGGTTCGTAGGCGATGGCGCCCGGGCGGAGTTCGAGGTCGCCGCCACGGGCGCGGGCCACGGCGCGGCGGGAGGTGGGGTTGTTCACGAAGTAGACGGTCTCCTCGCTGCCTCCGCCGGCGAGGTCGAGGGCGAGCAGGGCGCCGAGCTCGACGCAGGCGGCCAGCCCGCGTTCGAGCGACTCGCGGCCGCCGGCGAGGGCCTCGAAGGTCGATGCGGCATCCGGAAGGGCCCAGACCTGTTCGGCGGTCACGAAACGGGCTTCGTCCTGCTGCTCCTGGACGAGGCGGGCCACCCAGAGGAAGGCGAGCAGGTCGCCGGGCTCGCGCATGGCGGGCAGCACGGCGGAGAAGAAGGTGTTGGGGATGGCGGTGGCCTTGCCGATGCCGGGGAAGCCCTCGAAGGTGGCGTCGCTCACCGGTCAAACTCATCGGGGGGCAGATTCTCGTCCTCGGCCTGGAGCATCCAGTCCTTGAACTGGGCGAGGCGTTGCTCGAAGCGTAGGTCGACGGTACCAACGGGGCCGTTGCGGTGCTTCGCGACGATGACCTGGGCGACGCCCTGCGGGTAGGCGCTCTCGGGCATCTCGGGGTGCTCGGCCATCCACTGCTCGCGGGTGGTGTAGAGCTCCTCGCGGCTGAGGAAGATGACGACATCGGCGTCCTGCTCGATGGAGCCGGAGTCGCGCAGGTCGGAGAGCATGGGGATGCGGGGGTGGCGCTGCTCGATGGCGCGGGAGAGCTGGGCGAGGGCGATGACGGGCACGTTCAGCTCGCGGGCGAGGCCCTTGAGCGTGCGCGAGATATAGCTGATCTCCTGGACGCGGTTCTCGCGGCCGTTCCAGCTCGCATCGGACTGCATGAGCTGGAGGTAGTCGACGACGACGAGGTCGACGCCGTTGGAGCTGGCAAGGCGCCGGACCTTGGAGCGGAGCTCAGCGACGCTGAGGGTGGGGGAGTCGTCGAACCAGATGTTGGCGCCCGCGAGCTCGCCGGTGGCGCGGATGATGCGGCGCTCCTCCAGCTCGGTCTGGCCGCCAAGGCGAAGGCGGGTGCTATCGACGCCCGACTCGGCGGCGAGGAGGCGGACGGCAAGCTGCTCGGCGGACATTTCGAGGGAGAAGAAGGCGACATTGGCGCCCTGATCGATGGCGGCGTTGCGGGCGATGCCGAGGGCGAAGCTGGACTTTCCGACGCTGGGGCGGGCGCCAACGATGATGAGGTCCTCGCGCTTGAGGCCACCGAGGAGATGGTCGAGGTCGCTGAAGCCGGCGTTGACCGCCGCGAGCTCGCGGCGCTCGGCCGCCTCGGCGTCCTCGTCGAGGTAGGTTTCGAGGATGTCGCGGATGTGGATGAAATCGCGGAAGTTCTCGCCGCCGCGCAGGCGCTGGATCAGCTCCTCGGAGCGGGAGAAGACATTCTCGATGTCGGCGGGTGCCTCGTAGGCGAGCTGGAGGATGCCGGTTGCGGCGTTGATGAGGCCGCGGTAGGTGCTATCGCGCTTGACGATCTGGGCATAGAACTCGACGCCGACGCTGGTGGGGAGCTGGCGGATGATGTCGCCGAGGTAGCTCTGGCCGCCGATCTCCTCGAGGCGCTCGCGGCGATCGAGCTCGTGGGCGATGGTGATCTGGTTGATCGACTCGTCGCGTTCCCAGAGCTCGTTGGCAGCCTCGTAGATCCAGCCGTTCTTCTCGCGGAAGAAGTCGGGCGACCTGAGGATGGAGGAGACCTTGGAGATGGCCTCGGGGTCGACGAGGAGGGCCGCGATGACGGCCTCCTCGGCTTCGACGTCGTGCGGGGGAAGGCGCTCCAGGAAGGGGAGGGTCATACCGACCGGAACGGCGGGGACGCGCCTTGGCGCGATGGCTGCTGGTGAGTGCCGGTCCCCGCTCTTCCGCCCCCCTTCCCGCTAGCCGTCCGTGGATGCTTCCGCGGGCGACTCCGCTGTTTCGGTGGCAGCCTCTTCGGTTGCGGCGGCGGCTTCCGCCTCAGCGGCGGCGGCGGCAGCAGCAGCCTCCGCTTCAGCGGCAGCCAGCGCTTCTTCGGCTTCGCGCGCCCGCAACTCCTCGACGATCTCCTTCGAGTCCTCGTCGGGGTCGACGGTGACGTTGACTTCGGCGCTGACGTTGCGGGTGAAGCGGATGGTGACGGACTTCGAGCCAAGCTCGCGGATGGGCTCGGCGAGGAGGATGACGCGTGAGTCGACCTCAATGCCCGTGCTCTCCTGGAGCTTCTGGGCGATGTCGCGGCTGGTGACGGAGCCGTAGAGGCGACCGGTCTCGCCGACGCGGGCCTCGAAGGTGACGGTGTAGCCGTCGAGCCGCTCCTTCTGGACCTCGGCCTCGCTATCGAGCCTGGCCTGGCGGCGGGCTTCCTTCTCGGCGAGGGAGTTCGCGCGCTGCAGGTTGGGTGGCGTGACGGGACCGGCGACGCCCCGGGGCAGCAGGAAGTTGCGTGCGAAGCCGTTCTTCACGACCTTCACGTCGCCCACCAGGGCGGTGCCTTCAACGTCCTCGAAAAACACGACTTTCATGGCTCTGACCTCTGCGTCGCCCGCAGTTAAGGCCTGGGGCGAAGATGCTAATGGTACGAACTCCATTCGCTACAGGCTTTCGGGCGAGGCCTTAAGGAAGTCTTGGTGGTGCAGTGGGGTTATGCGGATGTGCCCCTCGCGAGCCCTCCTTGCGCGTGCTGCCTCTACTGTGGAACGCTTGTTCTGATTCGTCAAGCGCTACGCTAGCGCCATGAGCAACGGACCAACACTGATCCTGCTGCACGGCCAGACCGGGACGGGCGAGGCGGAGAGGATGGTGGGGCAGGCGCGGCTGGCGGCGGCGGGGGTGAGTGCGCGTGCCGCGCGGGAGGGCGGGTTCGGACAGGTCGTGCTGGCGACGGACGACCCGGAGGCAGCAGGCGACGACGCCTACTCGGTCGACATCGATGAGGCGGGGGTGGCGTTCTCGCTGCGGGAGCGGGTGCTGGGGTTGGTCGGGAAGTCGGGCGTCGAGGGGGTAGCGGTGATGGGGGCGGGAGCGCTGCCGCTGCTGACGGGGGAGGACTTCGGGGCGGTGGCGGAGGGGTTGGGCAGGGGTGGGGACGTGGCCGTGACGAACAACTTCTATTCGTCGGACCTGACCGCCTGGTCGCCGGGGGAGGCGCTGGCGCGGGTGGGGCCGTTCGAGCGGGACAACGTGCTGGCCCGACGGCTGCGGGACGAGGCGGGACTCGAGGTGTTGGTGCTGCCGCGCTCGGTGCGGACGGCGTTCGACCTCGATACACCGGCGGAGCTGGCCGTGCTCGCGCTGAGCGAGGCGACCCCCTCCGCGATCCGGGAGGCGCTGCCGCCGGAGGGCTCGCTGCCACTGCGCCCGTACCGGGCACTCATGCCCCTGCTGTGCGACCCGGACGCCGAAATCCTGGTGGCGGGGCGCGTCGCCAGCGCGACCTGGGGGCACCTGGAGCGGGAGACCGCGTGCCGGGTGCGGGTGGTTAGCGAGGAACGAGGACTGGCGAGCGCGCCGGAGGGGCACGCGCCGCGCTCGCTCACCGGGCGGTTACTGGAGGAGCTGGGGATCGAGCGGTTCGCCGGGGAGCTGGCATCGCTGGCGGACGGCGTGGTGCTGGACACGCGCGTTTTGCTGGCCCACGCGGGATCGCGGGCGAGGCGCGAGGACCGCTTCCAGAGCGACCTGCTCGTACCGGAGAAGGTCGCGGATCCGCGGATCCGCGACCTGACGGCCGCACTAGCAGCAGCGGAGGTTCCAGTGCTGGTGGGGGGGCACTCGCTGCTCAGCGGGGGACTGATGGCGCTCGCCGACCAGGCCTGGTTGGAGAACGACCGGCGCCTGGGACTGGCGCCACCCGCCGGTTAGGGTTCGCGTCGGCCCTGGGGGCGGGACATGAGATGGGTACGCACCTCCCAGCGGCCGTTGTGGAAACGCAGGTGGCCCTCGATTGCCTTGCGCTGCGGGCGGGGGACGCGCCAGAGCTGCTCGGCGAGGGGACGGTCGTAGTGCCAGCGGGTCTCGGCGACCGTGAAGCCGAGCGCCTGATAGGCGCGGTGGGCGCGCTCGGCGAACGTGTTGGTGGTGAGGACGAAGTCGGGCCCCGGGTGCTCGCGCTCCAGCCATTCGATGAGCGCGGCCATCATGCGGCGGCAGACGCCGCGGCCCTCGTGCTCCGGCGGCACGTGCACGGCCCAGAGATAGAGCCCAGCGCGGTCGTGCAGATTCACGGAGACGCGACCGACGGCGGTATCGCCTTCGCAGGCGACGAAGTGGCGGTGGGGGCCGGCCTCGCGCGCGCGCCTCAGCTCGGCCTGCGCGCGGACGGGGTCGCGCAGGTGGCCGAGGTCGAAGGCGTGGAAGGGGAAGCCGCGTTCGCCCCACTGTGCGAGCTGCGCGAGCAGGCTTTCGTCCCAGGGACGGAGCTCTAGCCCATCGCCGGCGATGGTGGGGGGATAGGGGGCGGTGCTGGTCGCGCTCATGCTGGCGGCCAAGGGTACCCCCAATGATGGACCCTCAGCGAGTCCCCCCGGATCGACGAAGGGCGGCCATGAGGCCGCCCTTCGATGCGTTGGCGCTGGTGAGAGCCTAGGCGTGAAGCGCCTCGGCGACCTCGGGCAGTCCGAGGGACTCCAGCTTGGCGGCGGAGGGCTTGCAGGTGTCGGCGTCCCAGTCGCAGGCGTTGAGGAAGTCGACCTCGAGACGCTCGGTATCGAGATTGACGCCCTCGAGCGGCCCGGTGTGGGTGCCCTCGTTGGTCTCGCCGGTGACGCGGGTGGGGACGGGGCGCTGGCGGGGGTTGCCGCCCTCGCGCACCTCGTAGGCCATGCGCAGGTTGGCGATGCGCTCGCCGACCTGCATGGCCTCGTCGATGTCCATGTCCCAGCCCGTGACGGCGTTGAACCAGTCCGGGATGTTCGCCGTGTTGGCGGTCATCATGATGAACTGGCACATGCCGCCGGCGTTGACGACGTGCATGTACTCGCTCGCCGCCTTGTGGTGATCGCCACGACCGTTGTAGTCCTTCGAGTCCTGGGGCGCGGGCGGGATGGTGCCCACGCGGCGGTTGCCCTCGTACTGGGTGTGGCGACCGGGGGTCGGGTCGAGCTTGTAGGTGGTGTGGAACTCCGGCTGGAGTTTCGGGTCGTGCATCGGGAGCTCCTGCCCGCCGATGTGCATGCCGAAGGCGTCGGAGTCAGCGCCGATGCGCTCGGCGGCGACCTTCACGCCGTCGGCGAGTACATCGCCGATGCCACGGCGCTCGCCCATCATCTTGGTGAGCTCCACGACCGCTTCGGCGTTGCCCCACGTCAGCTCGAGGCCGTCGGTGTCCTCCTTGGTGAGGATGCCGGCCTCGTAGCACTCGATGGCGAAAGAGGCGGTGACGCCCGCACTGATGACATCGAACCCGTACTCGTTGCAGAGGTGGTTCAGGTAGATGAGGGCGTCGGGATCGTTCACCAGGTTCATCGTCCCGTAGGAGGCCATGGCCTCGTACTCGGGGCGGTGGGTGTGGTGCGGATACGGGTACTTCTCGTTGGTCGACTCGACCGACTCGGCGCCGCAGGCGATTGGACAGTGCCAGCAGCCGTACTTCTTCTCCATCTTGGGGTTGATGGTGGAGCCACCGTCGATCTGGCTGGCGACCTCCTGGGGGAAGTCAACCACGCCAACGCCGCCCCAGTTCTTGACGGGGGAGTCGCCGTTGAGGGCGCTACCGGCGGTAATGCCGGTGGTGCCGAAGTTCGAGAAGAAGTCCTTGAGGGGCTTGATCATGTCGTCCAGGTTGGCGCGGAGCATCTTGATGGTCTCCGGCGTCTGGGAAATGATCTTGCGCTCGGCGACGGCGACAACCGCCTTCAGGTTCTTCGAGCCCATGACAGCGCCGACGCCCGAGCGGGCGGCGAGGCGGCCGTGGTCGTTGCAGACGCCACTGATGAGGGAGAGCGTCTCGCCCGCCTGGCCGATGTTGGCGACGCTGGCGCGCTTGCCGTGACGGCCCTTGAGCTCCATCTCGCTCTCGATGGCGCCCGTGCCCCAGAGGTCGCTGGCGTCGCGAAGCTCGACGTTGTCGTCTTCGACGAGGAGGTAGGTGGGGCGGTCGGCCTTGCCGAAGAAAACGACGCCGTCCCAGCCCGCGAGCTTGAGGACGCCGCCGAAGTCGCCGCCGCAGTTGGCATCGCCCCAGCCGCCCGTGAGGGGGCTCTTGCAGACGACCTGCCAGCGCTGGCCGAAGAGGGGGGTGCCGGTGAGGAGGCCGGGAAGCATGCCGAGCATGTTCTCGGGAGCGAGGGGGTCGACGCCGGCGGGGACGCGGTCCCAGAGCATGCGGGCGCCGATGCCGTAGCCGCCGAGATACTCGCGATAGAGCGACTCGTCGGGGTTCTCGACGGTAATCTCGCCGGACGACAGGTCGACGACGAGCATCTTGCCGTTGTATCCGGTTTCGACGGCGCCGTTTCCGTTGGAATCAGCCATGAATGGGTACCCCTTCTCCGCGTAGCTGAGCGGGTCGACAGTGTGGGGCCGATGTTACGGGATGGGGAACGCGGCGCAATATGCTCTGCTGGGCATAACGCTAGATGTCGCCCGCGAGAAAGGCCTGCAGCGCCTCGTTGGTGACGTCGGGCGCTTCCTCGGGGAAGAAGTGGCCCGCGTTGACGCGGCGCACACGAAGGTCGGGGAAGTAGCGGCTGAACTGGTCAACGAAGGGGTTGCCGCTAGGGATGGCGTTCTCGCGATCGGCATCGGCGGTGCCGATGCGGCCGGCCATGTACTGGCCGAACATCCAGAGGACGGGCGCCTCGAAGGTCTTGTGGCGGTCTTCGGGGCCGTAGTCGAGCGCCTCGCCGAAGCTCGGGTGCTGTTCCATGCCCTCGGGGTGGAGCCACATCTCGGCGACTGCGCGCTCGCCGAGGGGCTCGTAGCGCTCGCCGCGGGGGGCGGCGGGGTCTTCGATCACGCGGTGGAAGGGGAGGCCGTAGCGGTAGTAGGAGATGGCGTGGAACTGGCTGAGGGGGTCGGCGAAGGCGCGGGCGTACTCCTCGACATCTTCGGGCGTGGCCCAGGTAGGGCGGCTGGGGTCGGGGCGGGCGCTGGGCCAGGGGGACTGGGGGCGGCCGGGAAGGGGCGGCTCGGAGCCGCCGGTGAAGATGCTCTCGATGAAGCCGCGGTGGTGCGCAGCGAAGAACTCCTCGGGGAGGGGCTCGGCCTTGAACCAGTAGCCGTGGGCTCCGGCGGGCGCCCAGACCGTGCAGAGCGTGTCGAGCATGGCCAGGCGGCTGACGCGCTCGGGCCAATCGATGGCGAGCTTGAAGGCGATGATGCCGCCCCAGTCATGGGCGACGACGGCGGCCCGCTCGATATCGAGGGCGTCCATGAAGTTGACGATGTCCTGCGCGAGCATGGTGCGGTTGACGCGGATGCCGGGCTTGTCCGTGCCGCCGAAGCCGCGCGTATCGGGCGCAAAGAGGGCGTAGTCGCCGGAGAGGGCGGGGAACTGCTTGCGCCACTCGTAGGAGGTCTCGGGGAAGCCGTGGAGGAAGATGACGGGCTCGCCCGTCCCTTCCTGCAGGTAGTGCATGCGCAGGTCGGCGGTCTGGACGTAGAGGGATTCCATGGGCGGGTCTCCTTGGGGTGTGCGCAGGGCAGTCTAGGCTGCCCCGCCCCCAGACGCCTCGGTGTCCCGCTCCATGAGGAGGTCGCGCATCAGCTCGATGTGGCCGGTGTGGATGGCGGTGTGTTCGAGGGCGTGGGCCAGCGGACCCATGGCCGTGACGGGGCCGCCGGGACCGTCGGTGTAGTCGCGATCGAGGTCGGCGGGCGTGACGTTTTCGAGGGCGCGCTCGCTGACGGCGAGGGCGTCATCGAGCAGGTCGCAGAGGGCCGCAGCATCGAGGCGGGAGACGGCGAAGGCGGCGTCGCGCTCCCTGCCGGTAGCCTCGCCACCGACCACCTCGCCGGTCCAGTAGCGCTCGGAATCGGCGGTGTGGGCAACGAGCTGGGCGATGGAGTTCCAGGCGGGGGCGGGTTTCCAATCGAGCTGCGACGGTTCCAGGTCGCTCACGATGGCCTTGATCTGGTCGTGCAGCCAGGCGAGGTTGGCGTGGAGGTCACGCAGGGCAGGCAACATCGGGGGCTCCGGCGGCCACGGTACCAGTTCGGCGGGTGGGGGCGGGTCGGCGAGCTTCTACCAGCGCTTCGACTCTTCGGCGTAGACGTGCGTGGGGAGCCGGTAGCTGATGCCTTCGTCGTCGTAGGTGGAGACGTCGAAGAGGGCCGTGAACTTGGCGAAGTCGCTCTCACGGGCGCGACTCGGGAAGAGCTTGCGCATCAGGCTTTCGTATTTCTCGTTGAGGCGGAACCAGGCCAGCACGCCGAAAGAGGTGGCGAAGAGCGCCGGTTCGGGCGGGTAGTTGAGCTGCGCGGCCAGCTCCTTGCCGATGAGCGCCCGGGAGACGTGGTAGACGTATCCGGAGAGGTTGCGCCGCTCGTCGGAAGAGGTGATGCCGGCGACCAATGGCGCGGAGTTGACGAGCGAGTTCGCCAGCACGACTGACTCGAGGCTCGGGTCCGGCTCACAGAGGACGCCTATGCGGAAGAGTTCGAGGGCGTCTTCCTCCGTTTCGTAGAGGATTGACTCGGGGATGCCCAGCAGGTAGCCGGAATAGCGCCAGATCTGCATGAAACTCCTGGCCTCTTCCTCGCTGTACCTGGCGCCGAGGCTTCTCATGTGCTTCAGGAGCCGCGCGGAGAAGGCAGTTATCGCGAACCCCACATGCGCCGCGCTGAGCGGCACACCCCATTCCTCATGGTTCCAGTCCTCGGAGTTTGCCAACAGGCGCCTGACCTGCGCGTGCACCAGGCGAACGCGAGTAGAGAGCTTCCATCCATCACCCGGCCGCATCAGCCCCCCGGGGAAGAAGAGCTCGATCATCTGGCGGTTGTTCTGCTGCAGGCGACGGACGCCCTGATCGCGAAGGCGCCCCGTGATGAAGAACGACTTGCTGATGTTGGTCGAGAAGCCCTCGACGAGGACGCCGCCGAGCATGCCGGCGAGCAACAGTTTCGAGTTCTTGTGGAACAGGTGGACTCCCGGACCGTGGGACTCAAGGTCAACCCAGTCGGGGGGCGTCTCAAGGTTCTGGAAGAAGGCCCGCACGGAAGGAGGGGCATCGTTGAGGACCTCCCACTCCTGGTCCATGCCTGCCTGGAGGAAACGGAAGCCTTGATCAGCATCGATGGCGGCGAGCTCTGCTATGGCCGCGTCGGCTTCGGGATCCCCAATGAGGGTGTGGGCGACGTACTTCTCGGCAAGATCCGGATTGACGGCGCGGGCCTGCTCGTAGCCCTGCAGGTAGTCGGTCGGGATGTTCACCGCAAGGCTTACTCCTCCGCCACCTCTTCGGCCTCGATGCGGAGGTCGGGGAGCCAGTTCAACCACGAGGGCAGGTACCAGTTCCGCCCGCCCAGCAACTCCATGCTGGCGGGAACGAGGACCGACCGAACAAGGGTGGCATCGAGGAAGATGGCGACGGCGAGGCCGAAGCCCACCTGCTGATTGATGATCGTCTTGCCCGAGGCGAAGGCTCCGAAGACCACAACCATGATCAGGGCGGCGCCGGTAATGAGCCCGGCCGTAGAGCGCAGCCCGTAGGCGACGGCGCCGGCGTTGTCGCCTGTCGCGTCGTAGCGCTCGCGGATGCGGCTGAGCAGAAAGACGTGGTAGTCCATGGACAAACCAAAGAGGATGGAAAAGAGGAAGAGGGGAATCCAGACGTCGATCGACTCGGCGTGCTGGAAGCCCAGGATGCCCCCGCTCTTCTGGAACACGAGAACCAGCAAGCCGTAGGCGGCGCCCACGGAGAGCAGGTTCATGATGATGGCTTTGATGGGGATCACGATCGAGCGGAAGACGAGCAAGAGGATGAGGAAACTGACGCCGAGCACGAAGGCGAAGACGATGGGCGTGTAGGTCTCGACCATGTCGAAGATGTCGACGGCGAGGGCAGTCCGGCCGCCCACGTAGACATCGGCCGCGACCGCATCGAAGGCGGCGGGGATGTACTTGTCGCGGAGGTCTTCAACCGCCTCGACAGCGGGGGCGGCGCTGGGCTCCCCCGGTGGAGCCACGGAGATGAGGGCGAGGTCTCCGGTGGGGTTCACGACGAGCCCGGAGGGGAGAATCTGGTAGCCCGCCTGCCGCAGCAACGCCAGCTGCTCGGGATTGAGGAACTGCTCGGCCCGCAGGGTGGTGAACCTGCCATCACGTTCGATCGATTCCTGGAGGGCTGCGATGGCTTCCTTGACCTGGGGTGAGTTGACGGACCCCTCGATGACGATCTCGGCGGGGGTTACCAGGCCGAAGGAGAACTCCTCCTCGAGCACGAAGAACGCCTCGCGAGTCTGGGCGCCCTCGGGGAAGACATCGACGCCGTTCAACCCGGTCTCGATTTCGAAGTAGAAGTAGGCGACCGCGAGCATGGGGACGGCGATGACGACGACGCTGACGATCGGGTACCTGACGACGGCGCGCGTCACCTTCTCCCAGAAGCCGTCGGCGGGAGCGTCGCTGTCCGTCGCGTCGGTCCGGCTACGGAGGAAGGGCGGCGAAAGGCGGTTCACGTTCGAGCCAAGGAGCGCGAGGACGGCAGGGAGGAGGGTGAGCGTGGCGGCGAGTGCGACGAGGACGACGATGATGGCGCCAAGACCGATCGACTGGAAGAACGAGGAGGGAACGATGAGCATGCCGATCAGGGCGACCACGACGGTGAGACCGCTGAAGAGGACAGTGCGGCCCGCGGTTGCGCCGGCGCGCTCAGTGGCCCGCAGCTTGTCCAACCCACGATCCATCTCCTCGCGGAAGCGGGAGATGATGATGAGTGAGTAGTCGATGCCGACGGCCAGCCCAATCATGGTGATCATCAGGGTGATGAAGAAGATCAGATCCACGGCCTGACCGATTAGCGCGGCGATCCCCAGGGCAACGGCGATGGCAACGACGGCAAGACCGAGCGGCACAAGCGCCGCCACCACGGCGCCGAAGAGCACAACGAGGACGATGAGCGCGATGGGGACGCCGAAGCGCTCGCCCTGCTCCAGGTCCTCCTGGGCGAGCTCGTTGGACTCGTGGGCGATGCTGGCCTCTCCAACGGTGAGCACGCGGAAGGCACTGTCGGTGTTTGCGTGCTCCACCACTTCGACCACATCGACGATGTTCTCGGTGGCATCCCCCAGGGTGCCGGCCAGCACCAGGGGGATGATGGCCGTCATCCGATCAGCGGAGACGAGGGCATCGTCGCTCCCCTGGTAATAGTGTCTGCCCGCGGACACGACTTCGGGGCCGAGCGCTGCGACCTCTTCGAAGACCGCCTCGACCTTCTCGCGAAACTCAGGGTCGTCGACCGTGAGCGAGTCGGACTGGACGACAACGACCTCGGTTATGGCCGCGGGACGCTGCCAGAGGTCTTCGAGGAGGTTGGCGGCTGTTTTGGCCTCGACCTCGGTGGAGAGCGAGAACTCTGTGGTGGTAGCGCTCCCAAGCAGCCTTCCGACGAGCCCGAGAGCGACCACGACCACCACCACCCAGAGGGCAATCGTGAGCCAGGGACGGCGGGCGCTGATGCGGGCCAGGGCGTCGGTCACGAGCTAGTACCTTCAGCGCGTAGGGAGCCTGGCGCCAGACAGGGGAGCACGCCCGCAATGGACGCGAAGTGGGGAAAGACACTCATTTTCATGCGAGCCCGGGACACAGGGGGCACCGTTTCTCCGATTCGGGAGGCCAGGCTCAGTCTACACCGAACCTTTACCCGCCTCGGAATCCTACACAGCCATGCCCACGCTGGCTACGCACAACATTTTGCTTCCCGAGCCAGCGTGCGGCCGGAGGAGCAACAGGATTGGCAGGAAGGTCTTAGCGCTTGGTGTACTGGGGAGCCTTGCGGGCGCGCTTCAGTCCGGGCTTCTTGCGCTCCTTCACGCGCGCATCGCGCGTGAGGAGGCTGGGCGAGCGCTTGAGCGTCACCTTGAGGGTGGGGTCGGCCTCGACGAGGGCGCGGGCGATGCCGAGGCGGATGGCTCCGGCCCAACCGGAGACGCCGCCACCCTCGCACTTGACCTGGGCGCTGAACTTGCCCTCGGCGCCGACGCGCTTGAGGGGAAGCATCACCTCGTCACGGTGCATGTCTCTGTCGAAGACATCGTCGAGGGGTTTGCCGTTGACGATGATGGCGCCGCCGCCGGGGTAGAGACGGACACGCGCGATGGCCGTCTTGCGACGTCCGGTGCCGTAGTAATACTGCTCGGCCATTACTTCTCCTCGGACTCTTCGTCAGATTCGTCCTCGGCTTCCACTTCCGCTTCGGCGGTGGGTTCGGCCTCGGCAACGGGCTCGTCTTCGGGGGCGTCTTCGGGGGCGTCTTCCTCTTCCGGCAGGTCGTCTTCTTCAACCTCGGCCATGGCGGCCGCGTCAGCCTCAGCCGTGGCGCGAGCCTCTTCGAGCTCGGCCAGCCAGGCAGCGACCTTCTCGCGGCGGGTGGGGCGAGGGGGGGGGGGCTCGGGGGCGGGGAGGGGGGGGGGGCGGGGGGGGCGGGGGGGGGTGTCGGGGACGGAGAGGGGGCGCAGGCGGGGTGGCCTGGGCGGGTTCTCGATGAGCGCCTGGAGCGCTTCGGCCTCCGCCTCGGCGGCTGCTTCGGCGGCGCGCTCCGAGCCCGTGATCTGCGCCTGGTGGGGATGCTCGGCGCCGGCGTAGACCTTCAGGTGGCGGCGTATGCGCTTGCCCAGCGGTCCCTTGGGGAGCATCCCCCAGACGGAACGCTCAAGGACGCGTTCGGGGCGGCGCGCCATCTGCTCGGCGAAGGTGCGCTTGCGCAGGTTGCCGGGATAGCCCGAGTGCCGGTAGTACACCTTCTGCTCCGCCTTGCGGCCACTGAGCTGCACCTTGCCGGCGTTGATGATGATGACGAAGTCGCCGTCGTCGAGGTGCGGTTCGTACGTGGGCTTGTGCTTGCCGCGGAGGAGGGTGGCGGCCTCGGTGGCGACGCGCCCGAGAGGACGGCCGGCGGCATCGACGACGTGCCAGTTCTTGGCAATCTCGGAGGCCTTGCGGCGCACGGTGGATGTCATGTTGCGTACCCTTCGTCGTACCAGACGCGCTGCAGGCAGAGGCCCTGCGGCGGGGCCGGCGGGCCCACCGTAGCGGGCGTGGCGGCGGCGACGGCGCTCTCGAACTCGGTGGCGCTGATGGCGCCCCGACCGACCCGCACGAGGCCGCCGACAATGCGGCGGACCATCTGCGGGAGGAAAGCGTCGGCTTCGATATCGAATGCGAGCAGGCAACCCGCCTGCGAAAAGTTGGCTTCGGCGACGGTGCGCACGGGCGAGCGGCCCTCCTCGAGGGGACCGGCGCAGGCGCTGAAGTCGCGGCGGCCGAGCAGGAAGCGAGCGGCTTCCTTCATCGGGTTCAGCTCAAGCTGAGCGCCGATTCGCCAGGCGGTGCGGCGCTGCAGGGGCAGGCGCACGGCGGACGTGAGCAGGGAGTAACGGTACCAGCGGCGGCGAGCCCAGCGGCGGGGGTCGAAGCCCTCGGGCACTTCTCGCACATCGCGCACGGCGACGTCCTCGGGGAGGTGGGCGTTGAGCGCGCGCTCAACAGTTCCGGGCTCGAGTGCGGTGGCGGCGGAGAAGGCGGCCACCTGACCAACAGCGTGCACGCCTGCGTCGGTACGCCCGGCGAGCTCGACCCGCGTGGCGCCGCCGAAGAGCCGCTCCGCGGCGCCTTCGAGCTCGCCCTGCACGGTGCGGGCGTGGAGCTGGCGCTGCGAGCCAGAGAATTCCTGGCCGTCGTAGCTGACGGTGGCGGCGAAGCGGGTGATCTCAGGCACGGTTACCGTTTCTCATCCTCCGCTTCGGCTTCTTCGTGGTCAGCCTCGGGTTCCTCCACCTCGTCCTCGACGTCGTCCTCAATGTCCAGAGTGTCCTCGGTCTCCGCGACCTCGTCGCCGTCCTCGGCTTCCGAGAGGGCCTCGGCCTCCGCAACCTCGGAGGGAGCCTGGGCTACCTCGATGGCTTCGTGGTAGTCGACGGTCTCGATGACGGCCATCCTGGCGCCGTCGCCCTTGCGCGGCTCAAGGCGGGTGATGCGCAGGTACCCGCCGGGGCGGTCGGCCATGCGGGGGGCGATGTCGTCAAAGACCTTCTCGACGACGTAGCGGTCGTAGATGTAACTGAGGGCCTGACGGCGGGCGTGGAGGTCGCCGCGACGGCCGAGTGTGATCATCTTCTCGGCGATGGGGCGGATTTCCCGCGCCTTGGCATCGGTAGTGGTGATGCGCTCGTAGCGGAGCAGGTCCGTGACGAGGTTGCGGTAGAGGGCCTTCCGGTGGGCGCTATCGCGCCCGAGGTGACGGCCGGCCTTGCGATGACGCATGGCTATTCCTCGTCGTCCGCGCCGAGCAGGTCGTCATCGCCGACTTCGCGAAGGGCCTCACGCAGGGCCTTGCCGAGTGCGCCGAGGCTCTCCTCGTCGTCCTCCTCATCGAGGATGACGCTGGAGGAGGGCGGAGGCGGGGCGCTCGGGGCAGCGAAATCGGGGACGATCTCGAGGCCCTCTGCGTTGCCATCGATGTAGTTCATCTCGATGAGGCGGTCGCGCAGCTCGTCGTAGGACTTATGGCCGAAGTTGCGGAGAGCGAGGAGCTCGTCCTCGGTGCGCTCGAGCACCTGGCCGATGGTCATGAGCCCGCTGCGACGCAGGCAGTTGTAGGCGCGGACGGAGAGCTGGAGCGCCTCGATTGGGGTGTGATAGCGCTCGGGGGAGATGGGGAGGTTGGTGGCGGGGGCGGGAGGCGCCGCTACCGGCACGCCGGGGGCACCCATGGTGTTGAAGAGCGCGAACTGGTCGATGAGGATGGCGGCGGCCTGGCCGACGGCGTCGACCGGGGCAACCGTGGCATCGGTCCACACTTCAAGGACCATGCGGTCGAAGTCGGTGGCCTGGCCAACGCGCACCTTCTCGACGTGGAAGTTGACCTTGCGCACGGGCGAGAAGACGGCATCGACGGGGATGACGCCGATGGGCATGCCCTCGACCTCGGTGGCGGGCGTGTAGCCGCTCTTGAGCTGGGCGTGGAACTCGGCGTTGATGCGGGCCTCGGGGCCATCAAGGGTGGCGAGGTGGAGGGAGGGGTTGACCACCTCGAAGTCCGCGGGAACCTGGAGATCGCCGGCGGTGATCTCGCCGGGGCCCTCGGCATCGAGGGTGAGGGTGCCGGGGCGGTTACTGACCGCCTTGAGCCGGATCTCCTTGACGTTCAGGAGGAACTCGGTGCAGTCCTCCTGCATGCCGTCGATTGTGGAGAACTCGTGGTGCACCTGGTCGATTCGCACGGAGGTGATCGCAGCTCCTTCGAGCGAGCCCAGGAGGATGCGCCGCAGGGAGTTGCCGAGCGTGGTGCCGTAGCCCGGGTCGAGGGGCTCGGCAACGAGGCGGGCGTAGCCGTCGTCCTCGTTCTCGATAGTGAGCTCGGGTACCGGCACCGGAGGCGGCGCCGCGGGCATGTCGAGCGGATCGAGTGGCGTTTCGAGTGTCATGGAACCTGCTGACCTGCCTAGCGAGAGTAGTACTCGATGACGACGTTTTCGTTGAACCGGTGGGTTTCACCGGGAACAATTTCGAGGGGGCCGGCAACGCGGGCGTTCATGGCGCCAGAGTCGACCACGAGCCAGGCCGGCGGCGACTTGGCCGTGATGGTCTCCTGGAGCACCTTGTAGTGCTCGCTGCGGGCGCCGCGCTGCGTGAAGCCAATGAGGTCGCCATCGCGCAACTGGGCGGAAGGAATGTCCGTCTTGCGTCCGTTGAGGGTGATGAGCCCGTGGCGGACGATCTGGCGAGCCTGGGCGCGCGAATCGGCGAAGCCGGCGCGGTAGACGGCGTTATCAAGACGGCTTTCGAGGATGCGCACGAGGTTGAGGCCGGAGACGCCGGGACGGCGCACAGCCTCCTTGTAGTAGCGCAGGAATTGGCGCTCGAGCACGCCGTAGGTGGCGCGGGCGCGCTGCTTCTCGCGCAACTGCAGGCCACGGTCGCTCACCTTGCGGCGGCGGGCGGGACGGGGTCCCGGAGGGTTGGGGCGCCGCTCAAAGGCGCACTTGGGCGAGTAGCAGCGCTCACCCTTGAGGTAGAGCTTGTCACCGCGGCGGCGGCAGATACGGCAGACGGGTCCGGTATATCGAGCCATTGCTAGACGCGCCTCCGCTTCGGGGCGCGGCAGCCGTTGTGGGGGATGGGGGTGACATCGCGGATGGCGGTCACGTCGAGGCCAGTGGCCTGGAGGGCGCGGATGGCGGCCTCCCGGCCGCTGCCGGCGCCACGCACGAAGACCTCGATGGTCTGCATGCCGTGCTCCTGGGCGCGACGGGCGGCGGCTTCGCCCGCGAGCTGGGCGGCGAAGGGCGTGCTCTTGCGCGAACCCTTGAACCCGGTCTGCCCGGCGGTGGCCTGGGCCACGACGTTCCCGTTGGGGTCGGTCAGGGTAACGATCGTGTTGTTGAACGAGCTCTTGATGTAGGCGCGTCCACGGGGCACAGACTTGCGCTCGCGGCGCCTGGATCGGCGGGTTCCCTCGGGCATTCGCTCGTTCTCCGGTTACTTCTTGGCGGCGACGCGGCGGCGTCCGGCGACAGTCTTGCGGGCGCCGCGGCGCTGGCGTGCGTTGGTGCGCGTGCGCTGCCCATGGGCGGGAAGGTTGCGGCGATGGCGCTGGCCGCGGTAGCAATTGATTTCGACGAGGCGCTGGATGTTCTGGCGCACCTCGCGGCGGAGATCACCCTCGACCGTGTAATTCTTGTCGATGAAGTCGCGGATGCGGAGGAGTTCTTCGTCGGTGAGGTCGCGCGTAGGCGTCCCGGGATCCACGCGGGTGGACTCAAGGAGCTGGCCCGCGCGGGTGGGGCCGATGCCATAGATGTAGCGCAGCGAGACTTCGATGCGCTTCTCGTTGGGGATGTCGACGCCAGAAATCCTCGCCATGACTAACCCTGCCGCTGCTTATGTTTCGGGTTCTCGCAGATGACCATGACCCGTCCGCGACGACGGATCACCTTGCACTTGTCGCAACGCCGTTTGACAGAGGCCCGAACCTTCATGATCGCCTACCAACTCTCTGGTGTCCAGCCAAAAGCGCACTCACGGAAGGGTCAGCACCTCAGGGCGCTGCCCCTTCCGGATCGCGATGGTGTGCTCGAAGTGACAACAAAGGCTACCGTCCTCGGTGGCCACGGTCCAACGATCGTCGAGTTCGCGCGTGTAGCGGCTGCCGATGTTGACCATCGGTTCGAGCGCAAGGACGAGACCGGGCTTGAGGGGCGGACCGCGGAAGCGGCGCCGGTAATTGGGCACCTGCGGCTCCTCGTGCATCTCACGTCCTACGCCGTGGCCGGTGTACTCGCGCACGATCGAGTACTCAGCAGGGATGGCATCCTCGATAGCGGCGGAGACATCGTTCAGGTGCGTGCCCGTGCCCATTGCCTCGATGCCGGCCCAGAGCGCCCCCTCGGTTACTTCCATGAGGCGCTTTGCCTGGGGGCTGACCTCTCCGACGGGGACGGTGATGGCGGAGTCGCCGACGAAGCCCTTGTAGGTCGCGCCGAGGTCGAAGGTGACGATGTCGCCCTCTATGAGCGTGCGGTCGCGGGGGATGCCGTGGACGAGCTCCTCGTTGACGCTGGCGCAGACGTTGGAGGGGTAGGGCGGCTTGCCGGCGGGGTCGTAGCCCCGGAAGGTCTCGATGGCGCCGTGGCGCTTGAACTGCTCGGTGACGTAGGCCTCGACCTCGAGGAGGTTCAGGCCGGGACGGACCATCTCGCGGATGCCGACCAGCGTCTGGCCGACGATGCGGCCCGCCTCGCGCATGGTGTCCAGTTCGGCCTCGGATTTGAGCTTGATGGGCATGGGGGCCGCTACTTGAGCGCCTCCAGGAGGTCAGCCGTAACATCGTCGAGGCCGCGTTCGCCGTCGATCTCGCGGAGCACGCCGGCGGTACGGTAGTGGTCGAGCAGGTCGGCGGGGGGCTTCATGCCCTCGATGCGCGTGCGGACAACCTCGGGGCGGTCGTCGTCCCGCTGGTAAAGCTCGCCCTCGCACTTGTCGCAGGCGCCCTCCGTGGCAGGGGGGTCGTTGCGCTCGTGGTAGACGGCGCCGCAGGCGCGGCAGAGCCAGCGCCCGCTAAGGCGGGCGACGAGTTCCTCGTCGGGGACGGCGATGAGGAGGGCGTGGGCGATGGCGTCGTCTCGTTCGCACAGCGCCTCGGCGAGGGCGGCGGCCTGCACGACGTTGCGGGGGAATCCATCGAACATGGCGCCTTCGGCGGCGTCGGGGCGGCTGATGCGCTCCAGCAACATCTTGATGGTGACCTCGTCGGGGACGAGCTCGCCCTTGTCCATGTAGCTCTTGGCGAGGGTGCCGAGCTCGGTGCCTCCGCGCACGTTCTCGCGGAACATGTCGCCCGTGGAGAGGTGGAGGAGCCCTGTGGAGGTGGTCAGACGCTGGGCCTGTGTGCCCTTGCCGGCGCCGGGAGGACCGAGCAGCACAACGAACATGGCTAGCGAATGAACCCTTCGTAGTTGCGCATGAGGAGCTGGGCCTCGAGCTGTTTCATGGTGTCGAGCACGACGGCCACGACGATGAGGAAACCGGCGCTCGAGATGGTGAGGGCCTGGACGTCGGTGGTGAGTCCGATGAAGAACGGGGCGACCGCGACCGCCCCGAGGAAGAGCGCGCCTCCCCAGGTGATGCGCGTGACGACCCGCAAGAGGTACGCCTCGGTGGGCGGGCCGGGACGGATGCCGGGGATGAACGCCCCCTGGCGCTGGAGGTTCTTGGCGATGTTCTGCTGGTTGTACTGCACGATCGTATAGAAGAAGGCGAAGCCGACGACGAGCACGAACAGCACAAGCCAGTAGACGCCCGTGCCGCCACCGCCGCGGCCTCCCTGGAACTGGTTGACGAGGAAGTCGGCCACGGTTTCGACCCAGCCGCCCGCGCCGGAGAAGTAGCCCGCCACCACGGCGGGGAGGATGACGATGGAGAAGGCGAAGATGAGCGGGATCATGCCCGCCATGTTGACGCGCAGGGGGATAAAGCTCTGCCCCTGTTGGCGATACATTCGTCCTCCCCGGAAGGAGGATCTGGCGTACTGCACCGGCACTCTTCGCTGGGCCTCCTGGAAGAACACGATGAAGAAGATGAGCACGACGGCGAAGACGACGATGCCGGCGACGGCGATGATGGAGCTCGTCGAGATATTGGGGATAAGGCCGGGGAGGACGGCGACGATTCCGCCGAAGATGATGAGGGAGATGCCGTTGCCGATGCCGTGCTCGGTAATGAGCTCGCCCAGCCAGACGAGGAACATGGTCCCCGCGCAGAGCGTGAAGAGCGTGGCGATGGTCCCGAAGAAGTCGTTCTGGAAGCCGAAGTTGCGGACCACTTCGCCACTCTGGTTGTTGATGAAGACGATCTGGCCGTAGCCCTGCACAAAGGCCAGCGGGACGGCGAGCCAGTGGGTGTACATCTGGATGCGGCGGCGGCCCTGCTCGCCCTCTTCCTGGAGCGCGCGCAGGCGGGAGGAGATGGGGGTGACGATCTGCATGATGATCGAGGCGGTGATGTAGGGGTAGACGCCGAGGGCGGCGACGCTGAGGTTCTGGAGGGCGCCGCCGGAGAAGATGCTGAGGAAGTCGAGCACGGCGTTGCCATCGAAGGCCGCTTCGAGGGCGTTGCGGTCGACGTTGGGGACGGGGACGTGGGCCACGAAGCGGAAGATGATGAGCATCCCGATCGTGAAGAGCAGCTTCTGGCGCACATCCGCCTGGCGGAACGCATCCACCATCGCCTGGAGCAGGCGCGGGCGATCGGTGCCCGGGACGGTGCTGGTCTCGCCCATGAACGACACGGTTCGGCGCTCCTACTCCTCGGTGACGGCTTCGGCCTCGTCACCAGCCTCAGCGATGAGGGTGACTGTGCCACCGGCGCCCTCGATGCGGGCGCGGGCGGCGACGCTGACCTTGTGGGCATGCACGTTCAGGGCCCGGGTGAGCTCGCCGGTGGCGAGGATCTTCACGGGCTCGCGCAGGTGGCGGAGCACACCCGCAGCGCGAAGCGACTCAGGCGTGACCTCGGCGCCGTCCTCGAAGCGCGCCTGGAGCGTGCCGGTGTTGACGGGCTGGTAGGGAACGCGCCAGCGGTTGTTGAAGCCGCGGAGGGTGTGCAGGCGCCGCACGAGCGGCATCTGGCCGCCCTCGAAGCCGAGGCGGATCTTGCTGCCGCTACGCGACTTCTGGCCCTTGAGGCCCTTGCCCGCGTAGGTGCCCCCGCCGGCGCTGTTGCCGCGGGCGAGGCGCTTGCGCGAGTGGGTCGCGCCACGGGGCGGAGCGAGTTCGTTGGCGTGGATGCTCACGAGGCTTCCCCTGCTTCTCCGTCCCGCACATCGACGAGGTGCCCGACCTTGGCAATCATGCCGCGGAGGGCGGGGCTGTCGTCGTGCTCGACGGTCTGGTGGAGGCGGCGCAGTCCCAGCTTGCGGATCGTGTCCTTCTGGCGCTGGTTGTAGCCGATGGCGCTCTTCCGCCAGGTAACGGCGACTTTCCCCATTATGTCGCCTCCGCGTTGGCTTCAGCGATGATCTGGAGGCGCCGGTCGCGGGCGACGTCAGGATCACGGAGGATGGCGAGGCCCTTCACGGTCGCGCGGGCGACGTTGACGGGATTGCGGCTGCCGAGCGACTTGGTGAGCACATCGGTGACACCGGCGGCCTCCATGATGGCGCGCACGGCGCCCCCGGCGATAACGCCGGTGCCGGGGCTGGCAGGCTTCATCAGGATCTTGGCGGCGCCGAAATCGGCGGTGTACTCGTGGGGGAGCGTGCCAGCCTTGAGCGGCACGGAGAACATCTCCTTGCGGGCGATGGCGGCACCCTTGCGGATGGCTTCGGGCACCTCGTTGGCGCGGCCGAGGCCAATGCCAACACTGCCGTGCCCATCGCCCACGACCATGAGGGCGGTGAAGCTGAAGCGGCGCCCGCCCTTGACCACCTTGGCCACGCGGTTGATATAGATGACCTTCTCGTTGAGCTCGTCGCCCGAGTTCTCAAAGTTGCCCATCAGAATCCCAATCCGGCTTCGCGGGCAGCCTCAGCGAGGGCTTTCACGCGGCCGTGGTATTTGTAGCCGCCGCGGTCGAAGACGACCTCGGCAACGCCGTGCTCCTTCGCACGGGCGGCGATAGCGGCGCCAACGATGGCGGCGCGTTGAGCCTTGCCCTTGCCGGCGATCTCACCGGCAAGGTTGGCATCGAGGTCGCTGGCGGCGACGAGGGTGTGACCCTGATCGTCGTCGATGACCTGGGCGTAGATGTGGGAGGCGCTGCGGAACACGTTGAGGCGCGGACGCTCCGCCGTGCCGGCGAGGTTCTTGCGAACGCGCTGGTGGCGGCGAAGGCGTGCGTGGTGACGGTTGGCCTGGGCCATCAGACGCCCACCTTTCCGGCCTTGCCGGCCTTGCGGCGAACGTGCTCGCCGAGATAGCGAATGCCTTTGCCCTTGTAGGGCTCGGGCGGGCGGACCTTGCGGACATCGGCGGCCACCTGGCCGACCTGCTCCTTGTCGTTGCCGCTCACGTTGATGCGCGGCCCTTCAACAGCGAAGGTGATGCCCTCGGGGGGCTCGATGATGACGGGGTGGGAGAAGCCAACCGCGAGGCGAAGGCTCGAACCTTCGAGCTGCGCGCGGTAGCCGACGCCCTGGACCTCGAGGGTCTTGGTGAACCCTTCGGTGACGCCCAGGACCATGTTGTTCAGGAGCGAACGCGAGAGGCCGTGCAGGGCGCGGTGCGAGCTGACATCGGAGGGACGGGTGACGATGACCTGGTTGTCCTCAATGGCGAAGCGGATGGCATCCGGGAAGGTGCGCTGGAGCTCGCCCCTGGGGCCCTTGACGGTGATGTCGTTGCTCTCGCCGAGGGTCACCTGGACACCGGCGGCGATGGGAATGGGTTGCTTGCCGACGCGAGACATGGCGCTCCTACCAGACGTAGCAGAGGACTTCGCCGCCAACCTGCTGGCGGCGGGCCTCCTGCCCCGTCATGACGCCCTTGGGCGTGGAGATGATGGCGACACCGAGGCCGCCGTAGACGCGAGGAATCTCGCGACGCTGCACGTAGACGCGCAGGCCGGGCTTGCTGACGCGCTGGAGTCCGTTGATGACGGGCTGCTTGCGGCCGCCGTAGCTGAGCTCGACCTTCATGGTGGCCTGCGGCTGGTCGGACTCCTTCTCAACCTCGTAGTCGCGAATGAAGCCCTCGCTCTTGAGCACATCGGCGATGGCCAGCTTCACCTTGGAGGAGGGGATGTTGACGGCGTCGTGGCGCGAGCTGACGGCATTGCGAATGCGGGTCAGCATGTCCGCGATCGGGTCACTCATAGTCATCGGTTCGTTGCCTCCGTGGCTGGCGGGCCTTCTACCAGCTCGACTTGGTGACGCCGGGCAGGTAGCCCTTGTGGGCCATCTCGCGGAAGGTGATGCGCGAGAGCCCGAACCGGCGGATGTAAGCGCGCGAACGACCGGTGACGATGCAGCGGTTGTTCAGGCGCGTGGGACTGCTGTTGGCGGGGAGCTTGGCAAGCTCGAACTGGATACGAGCCAGCTCGGTGGGGTTGCCCTGGGCGGCGCGGCGCGCAGCCTTCAACTCCTCGCGGCGATGGCGGTACTTCTGGTACATGGCGCGACGCTTCTCGTCACGTGCAACCTGACTTTTCTTCGCCATGGTTTCCCCCTCTAATTCCGGGCGAAGGGCATGCCGAGGAGTTCCAGCAAGCGCCGGCCCTCGTCATCCGTGCGGGCGGTGGTGACGATCGTCACCTGGAGACCGCGCACCTTATCGACGCGGTCGTAGTCGATCTCGGGAAACACGAGCTGCTCGCGCAGCCCGATGCTGTAGTTGCCACGCCCATCGAAGGCGTTGGGGCTGAGGCCCTGGAAGTCCCGGATGGCGGGCAGGGCGGCGCTGATAAGACGGTCGAGGAACTCGTACATGCGCTCGCCACGGAGCGTGACGGAGACGCCGACTGGGTTGCCCTCGCGCAGGCGGAAGTTTGCGATGGAGCGCTTGGCGCGCTGGATGACGGGCTTCTGGCCGCTGATCGTCTGCAGGTCCTCGGCGGCACGGTCGAGGCTGTTGGCATCGGTGAGGGCCTCGCCCATGCCGATGTTGAGCACGACCTTGGAGAGACGCGGTACCTCCATGGGGTTGCCGTAGTCGTAGCGCTCACGCAACTGGCGCACGACCTCGTCCTCGTAGCGAACGCGCAGCCGGGGAAGTGTTGCCTGGGTCATTCGACATCCTCCCCGCTTTGCTTGCTGACGCGGACCACGGTGCCGTCCTCGCGACGGCGGAAGGTGACGCGCGTGGGCTCGTCGGTGGTGGGATCGAGCAGCATCACATTGCTGATATGCACGGCTCCCTCGCGTTCGATGATCGAGGACTGCTGCTGCATGGAGCGCGCCCGCTGGTGACGCTTGATCATGTTCACACCCTCGATGGTGACGCGCTGCTTCTTGCGATCGACGGTGCGGACGACGCCGCGCGCGCCCTTGCTGCGCCCGCTGATGACCACGACCCGATCGCCACGACGAATCTTCGATGGCATCAGAGCACCTCGGGGGCGAGCGAGACGATCTTCATGAAGTTGTGATCGCGGAGCTCGCGGGCTACGGGGCCGAAGATGCGGGTTCCCCGGGGATTCTCGTCGTCGGGGGCGAGGAGGACGGCGGCGTTCTCGTCGAAGCGGATGTACGAACCGTCGGAACGGCCGTACTCCTTGGCGGTGCGGACAACGACGGCGCGGACAACCTCGCCCTTCTTCACGGGGGAGTTGGGCTGGGCGGTCTTGACGGAGGCGACGATGATGTCGCCGGGGCGGGCGTAGCGGCGGCGGCTGCCGCCGAGCACGCGGATGCAGAGGATGGAGCGGGCGCCGGAGTTATCGGCCACCTTGAGGCGGGATTCCTGCTGAATCACGAGGCATCCCCCTCTTCAGCGGGCGCCCCGGCTCCGGCCTCGGCAGCGGCGGCAGCGGTGGGAGAAGCCTGGACTTCCTCCTCGATGCTGCGCCCGATGTCCTCGGGGGAAACCTCGGCAACGTCGCCGCGCTCGAGGATCTCGATCACACGCCAGCTCTTGTCCTTCGAGATTGGGCTCGTCTCGAGGATGCGGACCACGTCGCCGATATTGCACTCGTTGGCGGCATCGTGGGCCTTGAATCGCTTGCTGCGGTTGATCACCTTGCGATACAGGGGGTGCTGCTTGCGGCGCGCGACAGTGACGACGACGGTCTTATCCATCTTGTCGCTGACGACGACGCCCTGGAGGATGCGAGCGCTCATTCGGAAGCCTCATCGACCTGCGCAAGCTGGCGCTCGCGCTTGATAGTTCGGAGCCTGGCGATGGTCCGCTTGGCATCGCGCAGGGCACGGTAGTTCTGCAGCTGGCGGGTGGCCTGCTGGAAGCGAAGGGTGAAGAGGGCGCGGTAGGCCTCGTTGATCTCGTTGTCGAGGCGGGCCTCGTCCCACTCGCGGACGGCGGTGGCCTTCTGGTTGGGCATGGCTAGATCACCAACTCGTCGCGCTGGACGACCTTCGTGGGGATGGGGAGCTTGTGGGCAGCGAGGCGCAGAGCCTCGCGCGCAACTTCCTCGGGCACGCCCGCGATCTCGAAGAGGACGCGGTTGGGCTTGACCACGGCGACCCACTTCTCGGGGTTGCCCTTGCCGGAGCCCATGCGGGTCTCGGCCGGCTTCGCGGTGACGGGCTTGTCGGGGAAGATGCGGATCCAGACCTTGCCGCCGCGGCGCATCTCGTGCGTCATGGCGCGGCGGGCGGCCTCGATCTGGCGGGAATCGATCCAGGCGGGCGCCTGGGCCTGGAGCCCGTACTCGCCAAAGGACACGACGTTGCCGCTCGTGGCCTTGCCCTTCATGCGGCCGCGGTGGTGCTTGCGGTGCTTGACGCGCCGGGGCTGCAGCATCAGGCGTCCTCCTGGCTTTGCCGGGCGACGGCTTCCTGCTGCTCGACCGAGATGGGGGTGTGCTGGGGGCCACGCATGGCATCGGGGATGGCCGCGACGGGCTCCTCGGCGACGGGCTCGGCCTCCTCGACGGGGGGCGGCTCTTCGATCTCGATGGGCTCCTCGAACTCTTCCTCGACCTCGTCGGGGAGGATGTCGCCCTTGTAGATCCACGTCTTCACGCCGATGCGGCCGAAGGTCGTGTGGGCCTCGGCGAGGCCGTAGTCGATGTCGGCGCGGAGGGTATGGCGCGGGACGCGTCCGGCGGTCTCGGTCTCGCGGCGGGACATCTCGGTGCCGCCCAGGCGGCCAGCGACGGAGATGCGGACGCCCTGGGCGCCTCGCTGCATGGTGCGCTGCACGGCCTGCTTCACGGCGCGGCGGAAGGCGACGCGGCGCTCAAGCTGGTCGGCGACGGAGCGAGCGACGAGGAAAGCATCGAGCTCGGGGGTGCGGATCTCCTGGATGTTGACGCGCACGCGGCCGCCGGTGAGCTCTTCGAGCGAACCGCGCAGCTCTTCGACGCGCGCCCCGCCCCGCCCGATGACGATGCCCGGCTTGGCCGTGTGCACCGTGACGGTGACGAGGTTGGCGTTGCGATCGATCTCAATGCGGCTGATGCCGGCATCGGGCAGGAGATCGAGGATGTGCTTGCGCAACTCGATGTCGTCGCGCAGCCGATCCTTGTATTCCTTCTCGGCGAACCACTTGGACTCCCAGTCGTAAATGACGCCGAGGCGGAAGCCGTGCGGATGAACCTTCTGACCCATCTTGCTATCCCTCGCGCTCGTCGAGAACGACGGTTATGTGGCTGTGACGCCTGAGACGCGGGGCCGCGCGGCCGCGCGAGCGCGCCTTGAATCGCTTGACGGTGACGCCCTCGTCGGCGAAGGCGCGCTTGATGAAGAGGTCGTCGACATCGAGATTGAGGTTGTTCTCGGCGTTGGAAGCCGCACTGAGAACGACCTTGGAGACGTCGCGGGCATGGGGGGAGGGCACGTAGCGCAGCAGCGCGAGCGCCTGATCGACGGAAAGGCCGGCCAGGCGGTCGAGGATGAGCCGCACCTTGCGGGCGGAGCCGTTGACGTTGCGCGCGCTGGCGTGCACTTCCATGGCTAGCTGACCCTCGTGCTGCGATCGCTCCGGCCAATGTGGCCACGGAACGTGCGGGTGGGGGCGAACTCGCCGAGCTTGTGCCCGACCATGTTCTCGGTGACGAAGACGGGCACGTGGCGGCGTCCGTTATGGACGGCGATGGTGAGCCCGATCATGTCGGGGAGGATGGTGGAGGCGCGCGACCAGGTGCGGATGACCTCGCGGCTGCGCGAGTTCCGCGCCTCGACGATCTTCCGATAGAGCGAGGGGTGGACGAACGGACCCTTCTTGGTTGAGCGCGACATGGGCTACCTCCCCCGCCTGCGAACGATGAACTTGCCCGTGCGCTTGTTGCGCCGGGTGCGATGGCCAAGGGTGGGCTTGCCCCAGGGCGTCTTGGGCCCGGGCATGCCCACGGGCGCGCGGCCTTCGCCGCCGCCGTGCGGATGATCGACCGGATTCATGACAGAGCCGCGCACCTGCGGTCGGCGGCGGCGGTGGCGGGAGCGCCCCGCCTTGCCGAGCTTGATCAGCGAGTGCTCGGCGTTGCCGACCTGGCCGATGGTGGCCATGCACTCGATACGGACGCGGCGCATCTCGGAGCTGGGCAGGCGGATGAGGGCGTACTCGCCCTCCTTCGCCATCAGCTGGGCGGAGGCGCCGGCGGTGCGGACCAACTGGCCGCCGCGGCCCGGCGTGAGCTCGACGTTGTGCACCTGCGTGCCCGTGGGCATGTTCGCGAGAGGCAGGGCGTTACCCGTGCGCAGCTCGGCGTCGGGACCGCTCATCAGCATGGTCCCCACCTCCAGGCCGTTGGGGGCGAGGATGTAGCGCTTCTCACCGTCTGCGTAATGCAGGAGAGCGATGCGGGAGGTGCGGTTGGGGTCGTACTCGATGGCGGCGACCTTCGCGGGGATACCGTGCTTCTCGCGCTTCCAGTCGATGCGGCGGTAGAGGCGCTTGTTGCCGCCTCCGCGATGGCGAACGCTGATGCGGCCCTGGTTGTTGCGGCCCGCATTGCGCTTCTTGAGCGATTCGACGAGCGACTTCTCGGGGCGCTTCTTGGTGATCTCCTCGAAGGTGTGACCGCTCGCATTGCGGCGTCCGGGGGAGGTCGGCTTGAACTGTTTAATCGGCACGACTAAATCCCCTCGAAGAGTTCAATGGTGTCGCCGGACTGGAGGGTGACGATGGCCTTCTTCCAGTCTGGCTGCTTGGTGACGTTGCGGCCGAAGCGGCGGTTCTTGCCCTTCACGACCATGGTGTTGACGTCGCGCACGGTCACGTTGAAGGCGAGTTCGACGGCCTCGCGAATCTGGGGCTTGTTGGCGCGCAGGTCGACCTCGAAGACGTACTTGTCCTGGCCGGCGAGCGAGGTGCTCTTCTCGGTGATGAGGGGGCGCAGGAGGATGGCGTAGGGATGCAGCTCGCGGGGCATCAGCTGGCCTCCCGGCGCCCGCGCGCGGGCTTGACGTTGTCGCCGCCCCAGAGCTCCTCGGCGCGGCGAACGGCGTCCTCGGTCATGACCACATGGTGGGCATCGACGAGGTCGACGACGTTGAGCTGCGAGGAGGGCAGGGCGCGAACGTGGCCGATGTTGCGGGCAGCGCGAACGAGTGCCGGGTCGTGCTCGCTGCTGACGATGAGGGCGCGGCGCTCGACGCCGAGGGCACCGAGGGCGGCCGCAACCTCGCGTGTCTTCGTCTCGCCGTCGGCGATGGCGGGGACGACGATGAGGCCGCCGCTGGCGGCGTGGCTGCTGAGAGCGGAGCGGATGGCGAGGCGGCGCATCTGCCGGGGGAGGGACTTGCCGTGGCCGTGCGGCTTGGGGCCGAAGGCGATGCCGCCGCCGATGCGGATGGAGGCGCGGTTGGAGCCCTTGCGGGCGGCGCCCATGCCTTTCTGGCGGCGAATCTTGGCGGTGGAACCACGCACCTCGCCACGGCTCTTCGTGCTGTGCGTGCCGAGGTGGGCGTTGGCGCGCTGGGCGACGTAGGCCTGGTGCAGGACGGCGCGGTTCGGCTCGATGCCGAATACCTCGTCGGCAACCTCGATCTCGCGGCGCTTGCGCCCGCGGCGGTCGACTACGGGCAGGTTCATGCCTTGCCTCGCGATCCGGCGACGGCGCGCGCGTGGCGGACGCGAACGAGCCCGCCCGGAGGTCCAGGCACGGTGCCGGCTACGAAAATGACCCCGCGCTCCTCGTTGCGGCCAACGACCTCAAGGTTGCGCACGGTGGTGCGGGCGGCGCCCATGTGCCCGGCCATGCGCGTGCCCTTGAACACGCGGCCCGGCGTGGTGCCGGCACCGATGGAGCCGGGGGCGCGGTGGCGGTCGCTCTGGCCGTGGGTCTTGGGACCCCCGCGGAAGTGGTGGCGTTTGACGCCGCCCTGGAAGCCACGGCCCTTGGATTTCGCGGTCACATCGACGAGCTCGCCCTGCTCGAATATCTCCACGCCAATCTGGTCGCCGAGGTTGACCTCGCCGGTGACGCGGAACTCGGCCAGGTGGCGCAGGTTGGGGGCGCCCGAAGCGGCGAGGTGCCCGGAGGCGGGCTGGTTCAGGCGCTTCTTCTCGCCGAAGCCGAGTTGCACGGCGGAGTAGCCGTCCTTCTCTTCGGTGCGGACCTGCGTGACCCAGCACGGCCCCACCTCGATGGCGGTGGCGCCACGGAGCTGCCCTTGATCATCGAAGACCTGGAGCATTCCGAGCTTGCGGCCGAGGAGTCCTTCAACAGACATGGTTACAGCTTGATCTCGATATCGACGCCGCTGGCGAGCTGGAGGCGCATGAGCGTGTCGACGGTCTTGGAGGTGGGGTCGAGGATGTCGATGAGCCGCTTATGGGTGCGGATCTCGAACTGCTCGCGGGAGTCCTTGAAGACGTGGGGGCTGCGAATCACCGTGAACTTCTCGATGGAGGTGGGAAGCGGCACGGGACCGGCGACAGCCGCGCCGGTCCGCTCAGCGGCCTCGACGATCTGGCGCGCGGAATCGTCGATCAGCCGGTGATCGTAGGCCTTGAGCTTGATGCGTATCTGTTGGCGCGCCATCGTCGTCCTTCCGCCTGCTACTCGAGTACCTTGGTGACGACGCCGGCGCCTACCGTGCGCCCGCCCTCACGTATCGCAAAGCGCAGACCTTCCTCAACCGCCACCGGCTGAATCAGCTCTACCTTCATCGTCACGTTGTCCCCG
>MKWU01002114.1_pt1 | contig 31059 bp, 26 predicted proteins | sample 809101 | NCBI WGS metagenome assembly MKWU01 (sample SAMN05860141, study PRJNA318959) | sponge metagenome | host: Aplysina aerophoba | place: Slovenia: Piran, Adriatic Sea, Gulf of Piran | collected 2013-05-07
CAGGAGAATAGAACTGTAATGGTAAGTTGTGTCATACGCACGCTGGTAGTTCGAGCATCGACTTTATATGCTAACTATCTCTGCATTTACAGCACTACTGTGCTGTTTGATAAAATCTATGATTCAAGAGCATCATTGATTGCATGGATGGCCTACTAAGTTGTTTGGTGTCTATCTCATTACATGACTAGTAGTCGTGAATGTATCAGGAAACAGTGTTAGCTGTCTGTATACTTCTTTGTACGGTGACCTTCTTATTCTCCTGTCTCTTCAAAGGATACTCATGATTACTACGCATCTGTTTTCAAGCAAGGCAGTAGCTCTGACTATTGGCTTGATCTGCCTTTGCTCCATGCCGTTAATGACAGTCGAGTGGTACTGTCTTCATTGTCTGGAAGCTCAAGAACTGTATTGGTGAATACCTGCACTTGTTCTGCAAGTGGTACATTAATTGTGTGTTTGTATGGCCTGCTTCACAGTCATATTCAGATTACATGTGCTGTATAAGTATTTTTGCTTGTGGTACCAGTGTCTCATTGTTTTTTGAGGTTGGGTCTAATTGGTACTGCATAGCTTGTCCCTGTGCATATCTGCAGGTATTCAAACTATGGTCATGTGACATTCTTGTGTGGTGCCATATCCTGCTTTTCTCCGTCTAAGGTGGCACTACAGAGTATATAGCCCTATCCTACACTTGCATATTTCTGCCGCACTTGTATGGTTTCAGGATGAGAAGTTGAATTTAGTCATGGCCTCGTACTATTGAATCAGTGTCTTTGGAAGGTGTCGGTAGGAAATAGTGACATCCCTTCTTCTGGGTATGCTTTAGCTACATTCTTGAGTATCCCCTTAAGTTAGCAAGGTGTACTTGTATGGGTTTGACACATCACAATGTGACGCTCTACCTCTTTGCAGTTTGAGTATCTGCCATTCCTGTTCCCATACTATGGACATATACTGTCTTTCATTGGAGTAGGAACTAATGGTAAGATTATGATCCGGGGGAACGGGGGTGTCATTCAAGTCAAAGCTATAAATACACAGATTGCTCAACTTGCTGCCAGGCATTCTAATGCTATATGTAGGGCCGCCACCCACTGACAATTGAATAGAAGTGTGACCAACATGTTATCGGTACAGACTGGTTCCAGATAATGAGATACTTTAGGATGGCACATTAGTGTGCCTGATGAAGCCTGTGGCAGGCAAAATGGTGTCTTCAATTATGAAGTGATTTGTTTGTGTGGTCATTCATCCAAAGCAGTCATTCTATTACTGACAATTATAACAGATGTTGATCAACAGGGTAGAAAATATCAAAAAGGTTTGCTTTGCAACACTTCAAGTTGTGCTGCAAAGTAGTGTGTGACTATAAATTACTTAATTGTGTCTTCTGAGGCCCTACACATTTATGTATGTGCATACAAAACCTCCAAACTACTGTGTTAATGTACATACTTGCGTACATATGTGGTCATGCTACAAACAATGGAGACTATTACTAAAGTTTAATATATAAATGTCCCTGCTTAGATTAGATCACATAAGAGCCCCATGTATGTTTGAATTCATTTCGATCTTGATGTCAGTACAGATGTTTTGACCCAATCCTGGGTCCTCATCAGTGTATAAAGATCTTACATAACGGGCAAGCTGATTTTATACACATAAATGGTAGTAAATAATAACAGGTGAAGAGGATGCAAGGATTAACGTGATGGAGTGTGATGGTAATTGAGAGTGATATGTTAACACAAAATCACAGCTGTCCGATGGATGAGATTATGGCCCGTGGCTTACTGTGCCAGTGCTCAGTCACTGAGCTACAGATCCAACCAGCTGCCACCCCACAGTAAATGTTAATAACAACATCTATGGAGTGATTCGGAAGGTTTCTGTGTGGCTAGGTTGCCGCCAGAAGTGTGTATTGGAAGCCTGGCACATCCGTACAGAAAACCAGACAATGAACCATGACGAGGGCCCCTTGCCATAAGAGTACAACCCCTTGATTCGCCAACTGAGACCAGCTGCTGTCTGACTACATTAATATCACTGCATGCTTGTGACATAATGTGCATATGCTGACATTATTATTACTACTATTCTAATATTATTATTATTATTTTTATTTTTTTTTTATCATTATTACTATCATTCCTTACCTCACCTCACCCTCTGTCACCAATTCCCGCCATTTTGTGTATAAAAAAAAACACCTGCCAGTTTTGTGACTTTATATCTTTTCTCACTGATGAGGACCCAGGATTGGGTCGAAATGTTTGAATCAAGTGACGTTGCCATTGTCCTGTGAATGTTTTGGCTAGTGGAGTTTCCAATCATTATAATCTATGGAGTGATATACTAGTAATGTCTGCTGTGTGGTTGGGATCTACAATATGTAGGTTACTCATTCACTTGTAGGGTTGATGTGTTGGTCACACTTCTGTCTCATTTATAAATAGGCATTCCCACTTACCAGGTTGAATGGTCCCACTTTTAAATTGACCATTCATTGGCTCATTTGGACAACTGACTGTGTTTTAGCATTAACATGTATGCAGCCACTCACTGCTGCCTTTCAGATTCCATGCAAGTCCTATTTAACATTGCAGGTTTTTTGTATACTGGAACTACCATACATGGCAGGATTGCTGATTTTCAGTACATTGCTCCACTACAAGCCAACTTTGAACCAAGCAATGGGAGCGAGTCTGGTATTTATGTTTACTCTTCTGGTATGTCAATCATTCAGCAGCCTAATTGAATGCCCACGCACAAATGTATATCCACAATGTATGTATGTACATGTCTCTAATGGCTATATCTACATTGCACATTAATCAAGTGTTGTACTTTTCTCTTTGCAGATGAGAGATTCACCGTGCAATGGGATAAAGTGATCAACATTGATCATTTGGATGGTATATGAACTTGTGGCATTTGTAACCATCCCCGCTGAGTGAAAACTTGTGCATCTGTGCATTAGCATTTTGCTCATTGTGTTCAAGTCATTAATGCCATCATGCATGCAACAAGTGGCATGAGCTCATTGGGTATGAATGCACATGTTTACCAGGTCAACACTCCTTCCCACACAATCATGTGCATATGCTTAAGTGCAGTCAGTCACTGTACCAGATTATGTAATATAAGAGAGCCCAGTTATATGATGCCTTAAAAGATTTGTTCAGTGCTTGTTCTACTTTGTTGCATTGTTTAGATGGTGTCTTCACATTCCAAGTCTCCCTCTTTCCATCTGGGGAAATTCAGTTTGTGTACAGGGAGGTGAGTAATCATTGAATTGAATTGAATTGAATTGAATTGAATTGAATTGAATTGAATTGAATTGAATTGAATTGAATTGTACCATGATTGGTGGCAACGTTCATGCAGCCTGTAGTGGTTCAGAGTACTCAGGTAGTATGACAAATTGACATGTTCTGTCTAGCCACAAGGAGGGTAGAAGGTATCCAATTTAGTTTCACTGTTATTGCAAGTGACGGTACAGTGCATAGAAAACAATACAATAGTTGCCTACGCTGCTTGATGCTTCTCAGCAATCACCCTCGGTTTATTTGTTGCTATTTCTGGTTAACATGTAGCGGTTATCTGTCAAACGGTAACAGTTAATGTTAGAGGTTTCGCACCTATGTATGCAATAATAGTATGTAGGCAAACCGGCGACCACGATCAATGGTGAAATGTAGGAATTGATCAGTATAAGAGCTAGAACCTGGAGACATGGACAAGGTCATTGTGCGGTATGAGAACAACAGATCAACTCTCTGTGATTGGAAAGAGTTCCTAGAGTCTATCTCAAAACTTTGCCGGGAAAATACAAAAGAGAGCCTACAGATACTCAATAAGGTAAAATTGCAATGATGGAGAAGGCTGCTATTGTAATTTTGCAGCCTGCCCACCCTGGGAAGAGTAAAGACAGACAGCAAATGAGGATGAATGTCAACCAAAAGGAATGCATAAGGAAGCATGTGCAGTGATCTGGTGCTTGCAATTTGTTGATGACATTTCAAATCTCTCTTTTTTCCAGCACTGAAAGTTGAGCTGCACGAAACTACATAGGCATTGTTTGTTAACTGTCATTCATTAACACATTCACCAACCTTTAATTGTTACTCACTAATGGTTAATGTTTTGTCGTTTAACGTGTATTGAAGAATAAGCAATGATTACTGTAACGGTTTTTAGTAGCGTAATGTTTTCTATGCACAGTACCATATACTGTCCACACAGTTGTAGACAGACCAGGTACCATTATAATTGTTGAACATTATTATTACATTACTTATTACCTTTTACTAGATCCCAGTCAATGTGATGAATATTTCAGATGAAAGACATCCTGTCAGAGTTGGAGTGTCAGATGCATTTTTTCATGCTTTGGCCTTCCACAATGGTATTTACATAAAATTTACTTAATACTGTGTACAGTCATTAAAGTGAATGCGTGTTTTAGCCTTCATTCATGGTTTGTCTCAATGCAGGGCTTGTATATGGTATTATTCAAGAATACCATGCGGTGGACTTCAGTCTAAGGAATGTGCTGTCTGAATCTGCCATTGTCTTGTCTCCACTTCCAAGTTAGTATGACCTCTCAAGCCATGGAGAGCATGGACGCTACACACAGTTACTTGTGTGTCTTTGTATATACCCTTGCATTTCAGATTGTATAATGGCACAGTCATGCATGGAGTGCTCAGATATTGCACAATCCAGTGACTTCAATTGTGGTTGGTGCCAAAGCCTTAACAGGTGTGTTTCAAACTTTTTAGCACCATAGTTTAATTCGGGATGTGTGGTACATATTTTGGGTGCTTTAGTTGGGATATGAAATTCAGAGTGTCTATTTCAAGGACAGTGTGAAGCATACTTTAAACATTCTGCATAAACGTTACACATGTCAATGAAAGAGCACCTAACTGGAGTCCTTTTGATGTTATCTACCATTTTGCAGAAGTCAGACTGGTAATGAGACTATTTAGTATATGTGCCTAGATGAAATGGTGAATCCCCGTAATCAGCTTAATATGGACAGTAGGAGTACAAACTCTAACCAGAACTATTCCTTGTACTACATGCATTTGATTACTGCATTCCGTTCCTCCTAGTGCCCGTGGTGGTTTGACCCTGTGCAACTGGTGGTGGTTTTCCTGTCATCAACTGCCGCAAATGCCTCACCTGCACATACAGTGCGTGCCAACTAGTGCATTTACTAATGTGCACATATAAAGACCACAAGGAGTAGATAAGAGATAAGAATATGCAAACATGTACAGTCGATTTTGCTTACTTGACCCATGAATGGTAAAACTAAAAACCAACTGAGCTACACGTAGGGGATACACGTTTGCATACTCTTATCTCGTATGTTACATACTCTAGATAGCATAAATAGTAACTTCCACTGTGTAGTGATTGTTGTACGTGGTATCTCCAGTGCAAGCTGATATGTAGTATATGTTCACTAACGTCAGCAATTACCCTGTGCTGGCACAGGTTGCATATATCACATATTTACCAATTTGCTGGTGGTATAGCTGAAAGCAGGCTACATAAAGCTGAATATAGAACAGTTGTACTGTAAACTGACTTTGAAGACAAGTGAGCATATTTCGCTGGGAAATAACCAAATTTTGAAGCTCCCAGTTCTCCCCCTCCATGTTTGCTTGGTAAAGCGCAACACTGGCATTAGGCTTACCAAGTGTGCTGTGTTATGGAGTTCTTACTGATATTGTCTAAGACTAATGAGGAAATGTCGACAAGATGTCTCAGTATCGGGAGACACAGTAATTCATCCTGTGTCCAGTACAATTTATCCCCCCAGTTTGTATTTATCAGGGTAGAATTAACTAGGATACTTTGTGGCATACACATTGTTTATTTTCTGTGTTTATTTGTGTGTTTACGTTTTGCATTAGTTTGCGTTGTTTTTGTAACTTGCATGGGACCACGCATGCACACTCTTCAGTGGACTCTAGTAGTTAGGGTGTAGCTCAGTCTATGGTGCAGTGATCGTTGGTTCGTTGATTTATTGTGCTCGACTTGTTGCCTGTGTGTTGTCCTCGCCAGCTGACGTCGACATTGGTGACCCGGACATGAGCCTCCAGACATGTCTTACGCGAACCCGTGAGCACTGTTACTACCGCGAACCCACAAACTACTACTGGAGTAGTCCCTATGTGAGAGTTCATGGCCGAACAGCCCCCACTGCCACCCCAGGAGCGGCCCGCGGCTATCGCCGCTGTAGCACTGAAGATTCCTCCTTTCTGGCCTGCCGACCTGCTGTCTGGTTTGCGCAGGTGGAGGCCCAGTTTTTCAATCAGGGAGTGGCGCAGCAACAGACCCGTTTTGACTACGTCATTGCTGCACTTGCCCCAGAAGTGCCTACGGAAGTCAGAGACCTGATCCTACAGCTGTTGCGCCATATGCAGCAACCTTTGGGCGACTCTGGCTCGGTGCCTGACAGTGCTTTTGTCCGTCAGCTGTCCCTCCAATGTCTCCTACCCTTGATCAGCATGGTCCTACCTTCATCGTCTACCACCTTGTCTCTTCCCCAGTTGACCGAGATGGCAGATAGGATTCTTGAGGTGGCGACCCCCCTGTGGTCACGTCTGTGACTGATCCCAATGGTAGTGGCATGCGGCAGCTGACTGACACCCTCACCCGCCTGATAGCTATGCTGGAATCCTCCGTTGGCCGCGTCCAAGGATCTCAACCAGGATCTCACCAGTCACGCTCCTCCTCACGCTCAGCATTTCGATCATCTTCCCGTTCCACCAGCCCCACTGGTGTGTGCTGGTATCACCGTCGCCTTGGCCCCAACGCCCACAAGTGTCGCCCCCCCTGCACCCAGTCAGGAAATGGCTCTGCCAGCCACTAGTGACGACAAGTGTAACTGGCCGTCCCATAAGTCGCCTTTTCTTTTTGAAGGATTGTACTTCCGGTTTGAGTTTCTTTTTGAACACCGGGACAGAGGTCAGTGTGCTTCCTCCCTCGGACTCACCACCATCACGTCGCACCACCAGACACTCCCTCCAAGCTGCAAACCATTCGCCTATTGCCACTTCTGGGACTCGCTCAATGACGCTCAACCTGGGACTTTGGCCGTCTTTTGCTGGATTTTCATCCTTGCTGAAGTTGGACATGCCATTCTGGGTGCCGATTTCCTTCACCATTTTGGACTTTCTGTCGATGTTGGAGATCACGCCTCGTGGATACGCTAACACCGATACAGGTGCATGGCATTTCCATGGATACAGTGTCTGTCAGCCCTGCCCTTCTGGAAAGCTGGGGCTGAAAGCTGATGTGAGTGTCACACAGATCCTCAAGGCATAGGTTCTAAGTGGTTGCAGCATTGCAGCCCGCCCATGACCATATATATATGGCGATTGGGGACGAAGAATCGTGGCCACATCGGTGGCGTGCATGGCTGAAACTCCGCATCAGGGTGTAGGCTATGAGTTCAGGCGCCGGGTCGTGTTTTTTTTTCTTCCAGTTGCTTCTGCTGCCAGCACAGCAATTACAATTTGGACCATCAATTAATCACTTCTCACTTGAAAATTGGCATGAATAAACGTTCTTTTGTTTCTCCTATGACTCGTGCAGGTAAGCGATGCTTGGAATAAAATCTCAGACATGAGAACAAAATCTACCAAACATCTGTATCACATTAGCCATACCTACTAACTTAAGGAGTTGGCTTTCAATTACTATTAATGTTGTCATTATCTACATTGATGTAGAGCAACCAATATCAGAACAATACCTTTCATATTCGACTATGCTTTGCTTTATGCATCAGTGTAGTTACTATAGCACTAGATAAAGTACACTTTGGACTGTGCTATATCTTCTTCTCTGCTACTTGTACATGCAGATGCTCAGATGGAGTTGACCGGTTCCGTCAGGAGTGGATTCAGAGTGGATGTCACCTAGACGTGAGTGCTCTCACAAACTACTGTTCCGGTGATTAATGCCACAGCTGCTTCTGTGGCATTCTTATGGCCATTTTGTCATTCAAATAGCTGATCAATTGCAACGTGGCTGTACAAGGATATAAGGCTCTGATACGCGTAGTTTTCAAATATTAGAATGGTACACTAGAGAAGGTACAATGCAGCTTCAGAACAAGAGGTTTATCTTCATTCAGGGTGCACACAGTTCATGGGTATTCCGTTAAAGGGACAGGTGCACCTGTTGGGTTAAAATAACACTGTTTTGGTTCGATATTCTGGTCATTCACTAGGCGCAGATGTCAACAAATGTTACGACGTAAAGCTTCAACATAACCTGATCACTTCTAGCAACCTTTCTGTCTCACCGCGCTGCTCCTTTACTTATGATATCGCATCGAACTAGTTGCCAATAAATAGAGTTTTGTCGTCTGGTGCGACCATTTACCCTGATTAGAAACAAGACTGTCTTCCAAATGCATTTTGAAGGTAGTCCTTATTATGTACCAGAGCAATTTCCTGTCAAGTAATAGGACGCATGTTGATATGTGATAATTGCTGTGTGTGTGTTGTGATTTTGAATGAATCAGAACGTCATCACAGCACAGGGGCCCGATGGACTGGGCTCACCCAAGTACGAAGACCGATAGGGATCGTCTAATGAATGATAATCTGGACTGTTATTGTCTGAAGACCTTTGAAACAGCAAAGGGAAAGAAAGGAAAGTGGTGCCACCGGCCATTGTCCCTTGAACTTGGTGGACGCAGTCATGGTTCTGTTTAGGTTTAGCTTACGTTTGCCCATGCCGCCGACTTTGCCGAAGAAATTCATCATCGTCTTAGCAGCCAATGCTGGATCTCATCTTTCCTTCGCAGCTTTGTAATGGCATTTGATCTCCATGATACCGCCCCCTTCACCAGGGATATCGACCAGACTGGACTGCATGCAAGGCAAGGATCTTCAGGATCAATGACAGTCCCGGGTCCTTCACAAAAACGTTGACATGACCCACTGTCCTCAGGTATGCCAGATACCGCTGTTTTGACTGATATGTGAGTGTCGAACTCCATCACATGGCCTCAGTGGAGAATCTTTGAGAGTACAGCAATGACTTGTTAAGGTTGCTTTGAGCTGGTTCCATGATTGTGCATGAAAGCCTTGTATGTCACCTCAACTTCAGTATGCACCACCTGGAATCATTAAGCAGAACCCCCGGGTAAGAGCAAACCAAGTACATACGTATAGTGGGAAAATTTGGCGGATTTGTCCCAAAATGCATTTGGCGGGTCCGCTCCTTACAATTATTACTGCACAATGAATCTAATTATTATCTGCCTGAAACAGTACGCGCGATGACTGTGAATGAGCAACGATGCAGGTTTTCAGCGTTGATAGCTGCATTCGTAGTCACCACGTTTAGAAGGACATTTGGAGCCCCGACAGCAAGAGATGAGCTGGCATGTGCGAGAGAAAACAGCAATACAAAGGACCCGTACGCCGTTGCAGTGACGCGAGACAGTACTGTCGTTGGCCACGTCCCCAGGAAACTCTCGGCTGCTTGCGCTCTTTCTTTAGGGGTGTAGCCTGTGTAGGTGCCTTGAGTAGCACTGCGCTTCTGACCTGCCTTCGCATTCTCCCGCGCGCTGCTGGGCACAAGAACACGCCTCACGCACTCGTTCACCTGCTCTGTCTCCTTCGAGAGAGAGCGCCACACTCGCGCACTGGTCCTTCCTGTTGCAGGTACTTAAGCAAGGCCATAGGGACTCAAATCAAACCGAAACGTAAGCTATACACAACAAACTCGGTCTAGCTGTGCACGTTAAGTGTAGAAACCATACGACGAGGATAAAATATTGGTGTGGATTTTAATTTGGCGGATTTTTCTGAAAACCGCCAAACCGCCAAATTAAAAAACCCCGCCAAATTTTCCCGCTATACAGTATGTAGATGCATGTGTCCTCTCGTAAAAGGCTGTTGTTCGCGTACAAAACAGAGTGGTGTGCATGATGTACCTCCTAGATTACTGTATTAATTACAGAAAAGAATGTTGAGTGCCCGAATTTGCAGAGTTGGGGGCAATGAGTGATTGTGGGAAAGAACTTGTTTCTGACAGAACTATATCTACTGTGGTAGATATAGGAGGAGGAGGATGGGAAGGGGTGGTACTCTTCTGCATCTGGACAGTAGGTCCTTCATCACCTTGACCTGGATTGGTGGCAATTGGCATGGTTTCAAGTGAACATAATGCACTACCAGTCGCTTCCTCAGATACAGTGCATGTTGGATTCGATAGTTGACATCTGATAGCCGTTTGAGTACTGAAGAGTATTCCTCTCAGGTGCACCATTGGCATGAACATACTGTCAATACAGGACAACATGCCTGACTACCAACTGATCTCACAGCTAAAGCAGTCTTTGGACTTTAACGGAGGTGTGCTGAAAGCTCTCTGGGTCAGGTTTCTTGCCTATATCCTTTGCCTGCAGCAGGATTTTTAGAGTTGCATCTTTCTCCTGTTGTTGCTGCAATTCTGAGGGATTGTGTGCAGCAACTGGATGCCAATGCAACTGTTGGGGTAGCATGGGCCTACCTACTACACTGATGGCAGGGCATTCTGGACAAAGCATCAGCATTAGAATGCACCTTATCTGGAAGGTGGATGACAGCCAACCATCATGCCATTTGCCCTTCCGGTTCCCTAAAATTGATCAAAAACCAAGTCAAAGAACCATGGTCAGTCCTCAGCTCGAACTGGCGTTCCAGAACGTAGGGGTGGAGGTGTTGTAAGAGTTCCACCACCACCAATAGCTCCCGCCGTGTCACACAGTACCTCCACTCTGGTTTGCTCAAGGAACAGCTCCCATAGGTGAAGACGTGCTGTGTGCCATCATCACCCCACTGGGGCAGCACATTTCCAAGCCCTGTGGCACTTGCATCTGTATCCAGGATGAATTTGAATAATCTGGGAAGACCAGAATGGCGGCTGACACCAGGAGTCCTTTCAGCTTGCCAAATGCCTGCTCACAAGCAGGAGTCCAGTGGAAAATCTGCCTTTGTCTGTCAAAAGATAGTTCCTGTGCCCTTTGGTGTGTGACCCAATACCCCAAGGACCTCTGAGGCAAGTTGGCCTTACCGCTTGGTGCTTGGCCTCTCACACCGAGGGTCTCCTGTTTCCCTGCATGCTACTCCTCACGCATCCCCACTGGTAGTAGTCCTCTTGCCCGCACCTGAAACGGAGTATTGGTTAGGGGAGTTGTTCACCCTGCTACTGGTTGCTTGGGGTAAGCTCCCCTGCGCTTTGCTGTCTGGACCTCAGCAGCCTAAATTCATGTGACTCCAGCTTCTCCATTCTCTGTACCAGCTGGGACGTCAGGTCCACCATGACGTCTTGTTGTGTCTTTACAGCCGTGAGCAGGGACTCCAAGAGTCCTGGGTGTCCTGCTGTTCTTCAGCCCTTACCTGGGCAATTCTACCCAGTCCACCACAGGCAGTAAGAAAGATTCAGTCTCCAGCATGTCCACTACTGCTTTTTCAACCATGCTGGGCTTTTTCTGTTGCACTGCGAACGCAACTTGCAGGTTCGATAGATTCACTAGTTTTTGGTGCAGAGCATCTGCTGTATCCCTTCTGCTCCAAGCTTCAGGAATGCCTTGTTGGTCATGGCGCAAAGGTCATCGCCAAACTCAACCCAATTCTCCATCTTCCTCTTTCTTCTCATCTGGAACTCAGCTGGGTACAACTTGCGCCAACTGTCAGGCTCGAAGCGCTGGCACAAGGCTTTTACCAGGTCGTCGAACGACCCTTCACGTAAAGCCTCGTCAGTCACCACGTCAATATGCACCACCTGGAATCACTAAGCAGAACCCCCGGGTTCGAGAGCAATACAAGTATATGTGTAGGTGCGTGTGTCCTCTCAACAAAGGGTGTTGTTCGGGGTTTGGTGCCTCCACACTGGAAGGTTCTACAAAGGAAGAAGAGTGTGTGTGTGGTTGATGGAAGACTGTCTTCTTCACCAGGTCTTCAGGGAACCATTGGCTTGGAAGACATTTTGTGAGAAGACTGTGTCTGAGTTCTGGCTGTTTTGAGGAAGAGTCGCAGATGTGGTTGGTACTGTCCCGCATACATCTGAGTACTCCTGTGATGGTCCTCCGGTGATGGTAGGAGTGGAAGGAGATGTAGCAGTCAGTGTGGGTGGGCTTCCAGTACATGCTTGCACTAAGTTTGGTGTTACTCCTGGTCACAAGGACATCGAGGAATACTAGCTTGCTCTCCTTGCTCTCCTTGCTCTCCCTCTGCTTGTTCAACAGTGAACTTGAGTGCTGGGCGTTGAGATGTTCATTGAAGCGGTCTAGCTCATCGAGTCTATGCGGCCAAACAACGAAAATGTCGTCCACATATCTGAGGCAAGCCTGGGGGTTAGGCGGGCAGTCTCTAGAGCAGTCTCTTCCAGGTGTCCTATATAGAGATTAGCTACCACTGGTGAGCGGGAGGATCCCATGGCCGCTCCATCTGATTGCTCGTAAGTTGTCCTGGAACTGGAAGTATGTAGTCCATAGGTATAGTTTGACGCGTTCCACCAGTTGGGGGTCAAAACGTCTCACTCCAATTTACTCCTTACTTAGTCTGGCCCGCTAGACCCAATTCCCCCCATTTAGAGGATGAAGTTGGGTCTAGCAACCATTGTCAATTTGACACTTTAGCTTGACCAATAAAATTGCCGGCAACCAAAATCACACCGCCAATTATCCCGGTTTATCGCTCTGAGGCAATTATTGAGTGTGCCTGGACGTGTGTATAGAAGAGCGATGATGGCCGCTGCTGCAGCAGCACCTTCCCTTAAGTTCTTGTTACAGTCGACGGAACCCACATCCTGAACTAATGCCTCAGCACAACAGCGCAGACACTGGGCTATACGAACCTTAAGCCCGAGCAGCATTGCGCCGTGGCCGAACTGCTCCGCGGCAAGAACACCTTCGCTACTAGATCACTGCAACGCTTGCAAACAATGACTATGGCGCTGCCTGGTAGTTTCAGGGAAATCTGGGTGATTTCATCCAGCTTCAGACTGAGAGCTGTGAACGTGTATGCCTACGTGTGCGGTATGGAAGAGGCAGCGCAGACGCAGCACGTTGTTTCTAAGTGACTACTTGGTTCCGACATCTGCACGTTCCCCCCCCCAGCTAAGCGAGCGAAATCGCAGCTCGCCATCATACATAGCTAATAAACGCCATAGGCGATGATTGCACAAGGTGTGAAATTGACAATGGTTGCTAGACCCTACTTGTCTTTTGGGTTGAAGTTGGGTCTAGCGGGCCAGACTACTCCTTACAACGTAATTGCTCAACAGCATGCCCGTTCAGTTTAACGCCATAGCATGAGCCTCTATCACATCATTGCTTGTCTGGTTGCTAACTAGCCGTGGTGCTAGTGATACATACAATTCGATTTGCGCTTTTGGCTACTGCATTGAAAGGGCCAGGTGCTAGGTTGTTGATTAAGGATGTATGCCCACCCTAGGCAGCTCGATGTTCACCATGTGGAAAGATCTGCCTGCAGCTCTGTTTCAGTCTTATGATGGTGTTAATCTGCTCTTCGACGGTCTGTTCTGCAGTTTGTCGACACTGTCGGTTGATCTTCCTTATCGCTTTCATCATCAGGAACAAATGGATTCTGCTGAAATGTGCAGAAGTCTTTGCTGCCGTTTGTGTGATCGCCCAAAATATGCGATGACCTGTTCTTCAAGTTATGGTACTGTTCTTGGTGATGCTGTGTTTGGTAATTCCAATTCTGTCACCAACTGTTGGCCTTTGTATGGCTTTCTTCATTAGACCACCTTTGTCATGATATTCTGGATTGTATTTGACTAGAGCTTCAAGTCTACAGCAGTAGGCATTGCATGCATCATTTGCACACTCGATCTTGTTCATGAAGATGCCATTTGACACTGTTTGCAGTATGGTTGCCATCATCGAGCTGTCGACATCAGCGATGACAGACATATATCTAAGTCCATATACGTATATGCTCAGACATGATGAATCTTTTGGCAATCATATCTCTCTCTATGGCTGCTGAAGTACCTGACCAATTGCATTAGCATTTGTGCTGTTCAACATCAATGCTTTTATTTGTTGCAACAGCACACATGGTACAAGATTTGTTTGTTACTCATATGAATAGTAGTTTTCTGGTATGTCTCCCAAAGAATACAGCAACTCCACTCTTGCGTTGTAAGAGTGCTTATCACTCTGTTTCGACCAACCTCCGTCCACTACTACTGTTATACTGGGTATTCCCTGGTGAAAGCTGTTCATAGCTTGTGCATGCCTTTCTCCTACTCAGCCACTGCCTGCATTGATTTGGCAAAATATGTGCACATTTCTTTCCCGAGAAACTCTTCAGTATCCATGTACATTCGCTTTTGCATACCAGGGACACCCGTAAGTGCTAGTGTGGAGTTCAATCGTGTCAAACCACCACCGGTGGACATATTCCCAAGAACTGCATCCAAGTTCACCGTCCACTTTTTTCCTGCTGGTTTTCACACGAGGTGATGTTCTGATGGAAAAGATTTGGCCACATTTTACACATGATGCTTGTAAGATTACAGATAGGCCCAAGTGCATGCTTTCTCCTTCAATAGTATAATTTCCACCACATTTTGCACTGTGTGCAGTCAATGTACTGACGGAATCTAGAAGTTGGTCCATGTTCACAAGTTTGATGACGTCTGCTTTATTACAGAATAGTTTGAAACTGTGAAACTGCAGTGTACTTAACTTCAGACAGGACCGTGTAGTAGCTTTGGTGCTAGAATTAGGTTTGGTGCTAGATTAAAATGCATGTGTCAACGCAACAAACCCAGGTTCAACCTGGATGTAACACATTTTAAATCCAAGTTAGTGAAAGGGTTTTAGTGCCATTTGTTGTAGATGCTGTAAATGTTTTTTTTACAGTAAAGGTGTCTGCAGTATTGCATTCACCTTTAGCATATTCTGTCTTTCCTGAACATATCTACCAAGAGATTTCATCGGTCAGTGAGAGAGGTCGTACGTATTCAGTGATAGTCAACATTACAAACCTGTTTCTCTTAGTGGAATAATATATCAACCATACTCTCGGACATTCTCATGAGGTATCATTAGCAGACATGCTCTTCTTCTGGTATTCAAAGATCCAAATTTCAAGCAAGTTTTACAAAGTATGTGTCTTGTATACGTCAGTGCAGTGTCTGTACTACAGATTAGCAGCTGTTCACATTTCAGGGGTAAGCGTAACCTATTACTAACCAGAGTCTACAAGGTGAAATCTAAAAATATCGTGATGTTGATACAAAGTGAGCCTGCATTGGGCTGTAGGGTTGTAAGTCAAGGTGAACATGTACAGCTAGGGATAGATGATGATGACCCATATAATTATATACAGAAGAGATTCGATCAGTGGCAGTGATACTAATACCATAGTCAGATGTCTGTATGTTTGCTGCACCTACTGTATGAGCTCTGGCAAGATTTTGAAAGATATATATAACTCAACTTGTGTCATAAATGTATGCAATGGTATCCCACAGACATTGCTTTCTGAATTTACTGCCATTGATCCATTAGGTGTATACCAGACTCTAAATTGTACCTTGCTACTTGCTTGCCTTTTTTATGGATTCTTAATTTTCTTCTTACTGTACTTTAGGCTGATCTCTCATTTTGCACTGCACCAAGCGAGGTATGAAAGCATGCGCCCAAGCAGTACTGCATATTATTGTTACATTTTATATATATATATATTATAGTGTGCATATGTCAGTATACGTAATACAATGTTGTGTAGGTTCCTACAGCTACATTGTCCTCAGTAACCATGAATGTGCCTACAGCTACTGTGCGCCCAGTAACCACAACTGTGCCCGCAGTAACCACAACTGTGCCCAAAGCTAGTGTGTCTGCAGTACCCTCAACTATTCCGGTGCATTTTCAGATTGCAGCTCAGGCATCTGAATGGCAACAGCCAGGATCCATAGCTGGCATTTTCATTGGCATTCTGGTGCTCCTAACAACAGTAATTCTGATCTCTGTGTGCGTGGGAGTAGCCATCTATGGCTATCGCCATCCAGCCTCAAGAGTCGGGATGTACATGATTGAGGTTAGTGTGTGATTTACAAGGCTATTAGTTCAGCTAGTGTTAGTAGAAAAATTTTACAGTCGATCATGTTACAATTTGTTCATGCATGCTGCATGGTCAGAGTGCGTGTCTTACTGTTTGTGTTCTTTCTCTCTTGCACAGGTGCGTAAAGGTCGTTTCAAGACCAATCGAGTTGATACTTACGATGTTAGAGAAGAACAGCTGACCAGTGAAGAATGAATCAGTTATTTCGATTCATTAGGCCCACACAAGCACACACACCATTGAATAGAGTAGCAAACTATACAGTACGAATGCTAATGATATGCAGTACAGTACAGTACAAAACCAAGTGTCAATAGGAAACACATTGCCTGCTAATAATCGTGTATATACGTTGTCATTATACTGTAAATATGCTATGTAAGTACAAAGTTATACATGATGCAATTTTGAAAATTCATTGCTCTTGATTGCATGCAGTGGGCAAGTTACATTAAGTTAAGAGAGCATGTGCCTATACATAAATGTATGCTACATGTATAGATGTCACTGTGTTTTCTCTTTGGAAGATGGCGTAGTGGGTGGTGCACTAAAAAGCACAGGGTCCAACTCGCCATTGGTCTCAGCTGTGGGCGCAGAAGAGTACTTGTGGAGTGGAATTACAAAGCATGTAATATCATCTCCACTGGCAATTTGCTGGTCCCTGCCCCTCCAACCTCTGGGGCCAAAATTTCCTCTTGCAGCTAAAACTAGTTCATGAGCAACTGTCTGGTAGAGAGCATCTCCTGCTGTCAGGAACTTCTGTGATGTTTCTTTGGCAATACTCAGCGCATCTTCGTTAGAGAGAGATTCCCACAAGCCATCTGTTGCCATGATCAGCATGTCGGATGGCTGAAACTTCTCTTCTTTTAGATCACAGATGCGAACCTGCGGGACTGGGGTCAGGAAGGGCTTAACAAACACATTCCCGGGTGCCTCAAGAAAGTGGTCTCCAAACCCACGCGTGGTGCCTATGGTTGACAGCAAGCGAGCCCGTTTTCCGTGACCACTAATCATTGGGACTCGAGCAATATCTTCTTCGTCCACAGTGTGGAAAAACCATCCTACAGAGTATCTATCTCTGCATAAGACTTTTGTCTTAATGTCTTTCTTTCTCAATCGGCGTTGAAATTCTAGGCGACCATAGTACTTGCTCAGTAGTTGTGGTTGTAGATATGCAAGTGACTGAAGTCGAATTCTGTCAGTTTCAGGAGTAAAGTCCATGGACATTTCAACACATTCTGTGAATTCATTCTTAAAAATCACTGCTCTACAGTCTCCAGCATTTGCTATGAACAACTTATTCTGCAGGAAGAGTGCTGTCATTGCCGTGCAGCCACCCTCAATACGATGCGCTTGCAACCCAGTTCTGATCTGTTCATCCATATCAATGAATGACTTTTCCAGAGCACCCATCACCAGGTCATCTTTAGGAATGGGATCTGTTACATATCCTAGTCCAGGATCATTTTCTGTGATGACATCTGTCTCTTCCTTAATGAGATACTGTTTAATGGGCTGCAGGTTAGCTTGCACGTGGCTGTGCAGAATGTTGGCCGCCCAAAGGGCTGCATCTGCACCAGCATGACCATCAAACACGCCGAAGAACACGTAGTGTACGGGATCTTGGCTTTCACTAATGACAAGGCTGTCTATAAATACAGAGGCTTGATCTTCACTCTTGAACATTGACTTACCAGAATTGATGGTTTCAGCATAGCCCGCCCCCCATGGCAACTGGTCTGGAGTGGCAGGCTGTAGGATTTTTCGCTGCCCATGATCTCTGGCTTCATCCAAATCTTTCTGAGTTAGTATCAAAAATGGAGGCCTTTGATAATCATAGAGTACACGACTATTTTGGGACTTTGCCATCCCAATTTCACGTGGGTTAGGAATAGACTTGACTCCTTCCATAGTCTACAGAGAAACAAATTTAATGGAAGTTGGCATGGTACAACTGAGAAATACAACACAATGACCAGGTAACACAAATGCAAGCATGGAAGTTCAGTAGAGCATCCACATCAATTACATATGCAGTGCAATTCACCCCAGAAACGGCGACAGGACATTCCCTGACCCATATATAATCTTAATTATGAATTACCAAGCACGGCCTTTAGATTTGCTCCAAAGCTCAACGGATTGAAGGCTTTATGTACACAGTGAAAATAAGAAGTTCCCACTCATAGTTAAGGGCTGACAAATATTTCCAATACAGTCCTTTTTCTAACCCTTGTCCAGACCGGAAATTGGTAATCATTACAGGTTATCATTTAAGTACTGACGCTGGCGCAAGCTTCATATCAGAACAACACGCTTGCAGTTTGTTTATACGTACGTAGGAATGAAGAACAGCGGTCGAACATACCATTTACCCTGAATCTCTAGTTCATTGTCCTTAAAAGAACACATGCTACCACTGAGGGGTTTGCTATTCTGTTCCAAAACAAATACCTACCAGATGACGTCACTATTTATGGTTCTGGTTGCAACTTTAGGTCGGGACAACCAATGCTAAAAGCATGGTAACTTAACCCCCTGTAGAATGCAGTCACTGTGTTGGTGCCAGGGAGTGGAAGGAAACTCTTGCAAATAAAAAGACAAGATAGCTAAGAAACAGAAGGAACTCTTTGATTCTCTTTCCCGACAAGAAACGGAACATATGTGGGTGTCATGTTCCACTGCTGATCCTTGGAGACCCAGGATACCCACTATTGCCCAGGCTGATGAAGCCTTATTCAGATTGTGGGACCTTGACACCGAGACAAAGTTCAACCGCCAGCTCAGTAGAGCTAGATTTGTCACCGAAAATGCCTTTGGTCGTCTCAAGGGTAGGTAGAGATGCCTACTTAAAATCAAAGATACTGGATTGCAGAATATGATTCAGTTGGTGGCAGCTTGCTGTATTTTGCACAACATTTGCGAAGTTCATGGCGATAGTTTTGATGCAAGTTGGCAAGTGGAAAGTGACACCAATGTGTCATCGTCAGAAACATCATCAGCTGTGGCATTAGGCATCACTGCAAACGGATCTGTTATCTGTAAACCACTAGTATTTAGCAATGTCTTGAAAAATAATGCATGTTCCTACTCAGTGACAACAAAGCTATTAATACTGCAGCTTTCATGTTATATATGTGAGCGTCGCCAGTAGAAATCGCAGATTAGCGGATATCACCGTTATTGGAAATGGCGTCCGTAAATTGGCCACATTCCAAGGAGTGAAACGTGGCACTGAACAATATAGCAACAGACTTTAAGTAGTTTAAAAGAAGTAGTGCGCGCCTTTCACATTATTTGAAGAACAGCGCACACCTCTTAATAGTCAAAGCCTGTCTTGCTTCACTTCTTTTTAACTGCACTCACCATTCAGTGCTTCGATTCTTTGCCAATAGAATCAGTTGTATGAACTCCCCGACATGTTGTTCCACGATATTCTTCGTAATATCCACAGCCTCACCATTTGTACTTACCCGAAAGGCAAACAAAAACGGCTTTTTCATGTCGACGGCATTATGCAAGCCGCCATTTTCCCTATACTACGTGTATAAAGAGTGGGCCACTTCAAACGACGATTTCTCTGTGAAAGAAGCTACATTCAACTTGATACTTGCTGAATGTATGTAGAAGACCTGCGGCAACCTAAATCCACGGTTACCTAAAAATCGATCTAATGTGCTAATCTGCGATTTATATCGGCGACTCTCACATATATATTATTACACACTACTGAAAGTTATGTTCAGAGCAATAATAGTGAATAGTTAGTTGTCCTTTGGCTCGTTATCACTTGGCATGGATGCATCACCAGCTCCGGGTGGAAATGGAAAAGTGTGCATGCTGCCACTGTGGTGAATTGGCACATGTGGAGGTGGCAAGTGCACAGGGTGTGGTGTGATGGGTGCCAAGTGGTGGCATGGACATTGGCATACCAACCGCTACCATGATGAGCGAGGATGCTGCCCAAAAGATCCAGCAGCTGATCTTCTCTTTCAGCTTCTGTCCTGTGCTGCTTCTCCTCTCTTCTGGCTCTATTTCCCTCCAACTCCACCAGAGTTGCCTGCATTTGCAGCTGTTACTTCATCAGCTTGTCCAGAGCAGTTGAAATATCCTTTTGAGCCTTGTCTACTTTAGTAACTTTACGTTTCTTGGGTCTGGATGGGCAAGGAACTTCTTCATTAGGCTGTGCTTCTCCTCACTGTGGCTGACTGACCCTCTCTACTGTGAGTGCTTCATCTTCACCCTGCCTTTCTGGAGCTGTTTGGACTCCTGCTGGTATTTGGTTGTCTGCTGACTGTGATTGCAGCTGCTGTTGCTGTTCCATCTGGGTTGGCTGTTTCGTCTGTTGCTGCTGGTCTACATCCTCCAACAAACTGGCCTCCTCACTCCCTGGTCCTGGCTCACTCACGGTAGGGCTCTTTGTCCTTCCTATTTCCAGTAGGTATGTTGGACTTACTGCTGGTCTTCCCCCCAATACACCATGTAGGACTCCGAAAAATCTCCAGTCTGTCTCTATAGCGTCATCGTCTGACTCCACGCTGACACCACTCTGATGCAGCCCATCAACAACTTCTTTGTACTTCTTTTTGAGGGCTTTGACTTTATCGCTGCACTGTTTCCATTCGCGGACAACACCACGCTTCGCAAGTTCTGCTTTAATCTTGCGATGCACGGCGTCATTTCTGTAGCTTCTGCTGAGCTGGTGCTCAATGGCATCGTTCGACCAAACGTCCAGTAGAGCATCAACTTCGCTGTCTCTCCAGGTGTTACAGCATCCTGTCATCTTTAATCTGGATTAACAAGCGGGTCGAAACCCGGTTCTGAGGTGGGTTCGACCCACATTTTAATCTGGATTAAAACACGTGTGAATGCAACAAACCCTGGATTGACCCGCATGTAACACCTTTTTAATCCGAGTTAGCGGTCCGTGTGAAAGGGGTAATATGACTAGTTTCTTAAATCTAGCCCTGAGCAAGATGCCCCAGGAGTCGAGTTCAATTGTAACAATTGCAGCAGTGTAGACACTGGCGATGCATGCTGCTGTCAAGCTGGCTGGGTTTGCTTCCTAAACACAGCATCTTCAACGGCAGCCTCATAGGGAATGGTGAGTTTCACAAGGCAAAAGTTATCGGAGGTCTAGAGAACAATGTCTATCCACTCTTCGATAGTGGTGATTGTGATGATCTGGAAAAATTCGTTGTTGTGTCCCGGAAGTTTAGCTATGACATTCCAGCGAGGGAAGGAGTAGATGGATTTGAGGACTTGTTGTGTCTCATTGTGGTGTCTGGCCTCCAAGACTGTAGTTTAGCTGTTGAGCACATGAGCCAGTGTTTTCTCTTTGGTACACAGCTGACAGAGGCGACGAAAGCTGGTACCTGCTGACTTGGCCAGTCTGCTCCACTTCTTGGGAGTAAAAAGTGACAAGGGGCTGCAGTTTGATCTCTAGCCATTCATTCCCTATCACTTTCATTCATTAGGTACTTCAGCTATAGCTCTGAATCATGTTCTTAAGTTTTAAAGATCGATTGTTTCTTTTTCTTGACAGATCTGCTAATATCAGCCTCACAGCAGCTAAGTCGTAACACCTCATAATTTGGTACAATGTACCTTTGATGCTACCCTTTTAGCTAAGTGAGGCTAAGTACCTTTAAATGTACACTAAATTTCTTTATCCTGCCAGGCTCCTCGACTAGCATGTGCATTGTGTACTATACTCATACACCTTTAGTTGGTGAATGACAATTCAAACAGAAACCAATTGTGATGAGCTACGTTGATTCTTGCACTTCATTGTTGCCAAGAAGTTCAAAGTAGCAACAGCAATCAATCTATATACATACGATGTCTCTAGCTGAAAGCCATTCAGTGGGCACAAAACTAGAGTTGCTAAAGTCCTGTCATCCTCACAGCTTCTTTCACGACAAAATGTAGCAAATAAAAGTAATAAAGGCAAGACGGGAACAGACGCTGGCATAAAACTATCTGGAAAACAAATGAAGACTTGATCCTCTACTCAGATATACGTATACAGTAGTACGTATACTGCCCAATCAAACAACGGAGACTGACATTCCCAAAAACAAATCCAACAAATCTGCTCAGGGATTGATACAGTCATAAAGACTGACCTAACACACAACGGTAGTCACTCCACTTGAATATCTTCCTGACAGTGCTATCCAGGTGTACGATTCTACCCAGTTTTACGCAAAGACTCTGCTTGGTTACGGAGAGCGAGCTGGCGTCCTAGTTGTCATGTCGGCTAAAATTAGGAGTTGCGCTCTATGCCAATGATCATAGATACGTACTCCATCAGTGCGGATGGCTAATCATAGATTCCATAAGGCTATGCGCTAATGGGACTAGCTGATTTCGCGAGCCAGGAATGCAGCCTCAAAAAAACTTCAAATTCTTACGTATCTTAATCAAATATAAGATCTAGAGACTGCATCTCAAGTAACCTACCGTACTCTGCCTGATCAGACTTTGCTCTCGTGTACTGCGCCACTGGAGTTAGCTAGTCACGTCTGGGACTTGACGAAAGTCGTGGGTAGACCCTACAATTTGCAATAGATCAGCCGCGCCCTATAGTGGGCGTGACCAAAGCTGCGCCCCCGCGGTCCTGAGTACTCAATCTAAGATGGACAAGGAGGACTGGCGCGATAGGGTAGAAGCAGGAAAAAAAGCAGTAAGTGTGAAGACGTTGCGGATCAGTTGAATTATCCGGACCAGCGCTTTGTGCACAATATATCAAATGGCGCCATACGTAGTCACAAACCTAACCATAACGTGTGAGGTCCGTCGTATAATGTATAAGAACCAATCGCTGGTCCGGATAATGCGCCTGACCTGGCGTTGCTTCGTTTTGTTCTGTTTTAGTGTAAAAAAAAACTCCCGAATGCCTGTGAGTGTCTATGCCTTCTGTTTAGTCCTGTTCCTGTGCGTGTGAATGCTCCCGTCTCTTAGCGCAGCATGATGGACAGTGTTTCCATGTGTTTGGAAGCTGAATGGTTTATCTTCACAATTTGCTGCCCGTAGTTGCTTGCATACCAGAAGAAGAAAAAAGCCAAGAAGAAGAAGAGTGGGACTGAAAACCTCCCTGAAGGACAATCAAAAAGCTCTGGAGCCGATGAATCCACCCAGAGCCTGATTAGCCAATCTTTGGATGATGTCTCAGACCAAAATCTTGCGGATGATTACTTAGAGGTGAGTGCACTTTGAATGTCTGGGAATTCTGGATAAGATGTGGCATACAGGTACCTTACAGGTACCTTGTAAGTTGCCACTCCTCACTCTACCAAGACAAATAGCCAATAACGAAACACTTGCAAATGTATACATTGGATAAGCAAGAAGCTAATTTGATAGTTGTAATGGTTTTGGACTTGTGTATGGTCTTCTTTATACACAAGTTGAATGTTGTAGCAATGAATTTGTTGTACTGCCATAGTTCACACTTTTGACACCCTGAAACATGTGAAGTGGCCACCCACACAGGTATGCAGTTGTTATTGCATACCTTTTCTGGTGGTTTAGCAGTATCTCACCTCTATTGCACCGTCTTAAATAGACATTTCTGGTATCTCTCTCTGTTGGCTATGAGAATACTCCTTATTCTACTAATGCACCTGTCAGCCATTTTGCTTGCCTTCACTAGCGCATTTACGGTACCTCTTAGAAAAAGTTAGTGCACAATGGGCATTTAGTGAATTATGTACACCTTTAGTACGAATACACGAACGGGCGTTTTTTGATTACGCAGTGGTTCTGACACGTACATGCTACATATGCACGTTTGAGAAACACCTGGATTGCGCTAACGTGCACAAATTGTGCCACAAAGAGTGCAAACTGCTAGCTCATTCTTCCTAAGAGATGTAAGTAAGACGGTGCTACTGATGATTTCTCTATCTAGAAAGTGCAACGGATAAACTTGTAGATGCTAACTTTCGTTGTTACATGGCCTTATTCGGCGAAGCAGTGGGTGATTTGAATAAAACTCTTCCCAATTGGTGCTAGACGGGAATTCTTTGCTTTGCACAATCTGAATGCACCATCATTGACTATCGTAGGCACTCGCAGGAGATAAGATAGCATCAGAAGGATAAGAAACAGTGGGAAAGGAGAGTGCAAAGCAACAATACTCGGAGGGATCGTCAAAACACAAGCATGGCACCTTAACTGTCAACGATGAAGGCGTAAAATAGTTTGCAGTTTATGGCGTACCCATACTACGGGGGTACAAGTGAAAACAGATATTGGTAAGGCGTACCGTAGAAAAAGAAATGGGTCTTTATACTAGTGTTCAACAGAAACTTTACTGTGTCACATACCGTAGCTTGTCTTAGATCTGTCCAACATATGTTGTGAATCGGAATGTCGTGGACCATGGAAAGTTGTCCATGTGGAGCGTTTCTCCTAGCTCGGTTGGTAGATGGCAGCCGCGATTTTTTCATGCCTCTCTGTGAAGTACTTACATGGCCACAATACAGTACCTCCTATAAAAATACTAGCATACTATGCACGTTCGCACTACCAGACGTTTACCCATAGTACGCCTGTACGTTTTACAACAATTCAGCGTATGAGTTGCATACGTTTTCTGTACGTCCTTACTAAGTATGTGCAGGTATACGTATGTTGTAGAAAAAAAGTTAGTGCTTATGGGCATCTGCACTCCCGTACATCGACCATGCCTTTTTATATTTATGCCCATTACCGCCCCCCCCACCCCCGAACTGATCCCGTACGTAACACGTACGTACATAGCTGAGCTGGACCCCTGTAGGGAAGCTATGGGCTTGAAGATGGTGATAGCAAGAATGCTTAGCTTTCTATCATGCAAGCTGAGAGTGTTTACGTGGCTAGAATGGATGACTGAGGAAAAACTATCAGGAAATCGCCCGCTGCTTGACCAAAGAAGGATGAAAGACACTACAGTTGCCATTGTTTACAGGTGATACGAAGAATCTTGGACTATGGCTCGCAATCCAAGGAGCACCGGCTTCTTCTTGTGTTGCTTTCAGTGCCAACTGAAGAGACGTTCTATACTTAGCTACACTGGGAAGAAATAAAGGTCTCCAAGAAGTCGCAACAACGGATGAGAGATCTAGATGTCACAGTAGAGCCTCAAATCTTCATGCTTGCTATCCAAACTCATTTGCAGGTCACACCAGTCAGTTAGCACGTCTCTTCTGTTTGCTAACGGCCTGTCTGTACTAATTGCTACGTCCATAGCTCGATCTGTATAATGTCCGTAATTATATCTGTATGTAAATTCAAGTAAGCCTGTACGCAATCCGTGCCCGTAGCCGTCTAACACCCATAGTTTGTTAACTTTTTCCTGCACTGTACTGTATACGCAGTAAATTGCAAGCACCTTCATCTTCAACAGTTAGGTGCCAGGGTTGTGTGTCAGTGTGAACGCTTCGTGTGTTGTAGGCTTGCATCTTTTTTTCACGCTGTTTCATGTCGTCCCAGTGCTTCAGCTCCTTTCCATGGCAGTCAGGATGGTGTAATCAGGTCTTGTAAAGCAGATAATTCTTATGTACCACTGCCTGCGGAAGAGTTTTGTCCCAATCACCAGTTGCTAGGCCAAAGAAGGGCACGCAACAATGAAGGTTGGTGTCATACAAGTTTATCCGTTGTTACGAAGAAACAGGGACAATCTCGTGAAAAGAGAACTGAAGCACACCAACGCAGCACCTTCTGGATATTGAAATTGTCGAGTAGCATCCCTGTTTATGTAGGTAAATTGTGATAAGGAAGAATGTGTAAGCAGTTTGCACTAACTCTCTGGCGGAGTTGTCTTAACGTGATCATAGGTGTTTCTTTAAATATACGTAGCATTCATGTGCCATGCCACTTTTTAAGAGGTACCGTACGTTCACTTGCTGAATACAGAGCCAATCAATGTGGTTACGTGCACAGCTCTTAGAAAAACGTTAGCGTACTACACACGTTCACACGCCCGTCTGTTTACCCGTAGCACGCCCATACGTTTTACACCGAACGCATGTGCGCTTTCACTTGTACACCATACGGTACGTTGCACAAAAAAGTTATCGTCTACGGACGCAGGTACGGATACGGGTACGGATATGGGCGTAATTGATCATTCGTACGGGTGCTGATACGGGCGGCGCTATGGGCGTAGGAAAGATACGTATGGTTGTAGTGTCAAGTGACAAGGATGTGCTAACTGCTTGCGCATTCCTGGTAAAACGATTTCTTACTTAAGCAAGCTTTGGAAGGTGCGGGGTTCTGGTGTGATATCAAGATCTCTTGTCCGGTGTTGTCGTTACAAATCGTCTTTGAAGCACTTCATCTTCTTCGCGCGCAGAATGAGTCTACGGCTGGCCATTAGAGCAACACAGGAGGAAGCAGGTGAGCGAGCAGCCATATAAAGGAATCGGCTGCTCCGGTGTTCTTCTGACAAGAGGACGCTGTGACGGTGCGTACGCTTCTCCCTACAGACGACCATGCGCCGATTCCAGAGGATAGGTGAAGGAAAACACTGCAGCAGTCGCAACAACACCAGAAAGAAAGCTTTCGCACTTTCGAACGATCGATCTCAATAGAGCTCTACGTTCTTTGCGATTGACACTTTAAAGCGCTAATATGATTTTCCGTACGGGCGTATGTCTACGATGGGTTACGTACGGGTGCACGTACAGGCCTACGCACGGGCGTATGTGCGAGTACGTACGGTTTGACCTACAGGTGTACGTACGCCCGTGGACGGTAACTTTTTTATGCCACGTACCGTAGTACGGGTATGCCGTAAATCGTGAAGAATTTCACGCCTTCGTTGTCGCCAGTTAAGGTGCTAGGCTTGTGCTTCAGCATTTATTCAGAGTGTGATTGGCTTCAGTTCATCCTCTCTGAGTGTTGTTGGCTTGCGGCTTCCCTTCTCGCTGTTTATTATTGTCTGCTCGAGAATGTGCCTGCGGCAGTTGAAGATGGTCTGCTTAGATTATGTATAGCAGAGAACTCTGTTTTACCGCTGGTTGGGGAAGAGCTTCGTACAGATCACCCGCTGCTTGGGAGAAGAAGGGAACACGATGACGAAAATTGGCGTATGCAAGTTTACCCGTCATTACGAAGAAACAGGGATGATCTCGCGTATGCCAGGAAGCGGGAAAGCCAAATGCTAAAAAGATCATTGAGGAGCAAATGGAAAAGGACGACGAGACGACAGGTGTAGAACAACAGAAGCTGCTGGCTAAAATTGACATTCAAGTGGCTTCGTCGAAGCGAAATCGTTGAGTTGCACCGCCTTACGCAGATATATCGTCTTGGGGAAAATGCACAAACAGTTTACACCTCCTTTGTGGCCCAATTTGCTCACGTTAGCACGATCTGTAAGTGTTTCTTGAACGTACTTGCTACATATACGTGCTATACCCGTTGCATAATCAAGAAACGCCTGTTTGCAGATGCGTACTACACCCATACGTTGTTGAAAGAATGCCCATTGTATGCTAATTTTTTTCTAAGAGGTACCATACATACGTATGGCAGCTTATTAATTAAAGCCTGATCTATTGTACAAGAATGACCCTCTGTTCTTTCAGAACCATTTGATCAAGTTTCGATCCTTCATTGTATGTGTGTCTACATATATGGTATGGTACAGTATAGTGCCATCTGTAGATGGCAACTTTTCTCTTCCACATACTGTACATGAAATGCCACATTTGGCCACTTGGATTATCCATGTTCATTGCTAGAAGGTTCTGTGTCACAACGCACAACAGTTGGCTGATTCCTGCACTTAACAACCACAGGAAATAGTTCCATTTTCTGTCACATATTGTATACTAGGTAGCTATTTGAGATGAACAGTGTGAAAGACATCTCTTTAGAATGAGAGACTGTTGTAGTTTGCATGGAAGGCTGTATGTTTTAGTGTGTCATTTCTTTGCTTCTGTTGTAGGTCTGGGATCCCTTGTCTACTGGTGGGGGCAGTGGCCCAGTTGCAGAAATACCCTCCCAGCCGGATAACCAGGATGCAGTGTCGACAGCCATCCAGGGGGCTTTCTCCTCTCCACTCCCTCCATCTGACTCTGGACTGGGTATACCCTCCACTGGCGAAATGAGCAGAACTCAGCTGCAAGTCAAGGAAGTTTTCAACACTGACAAGTTTTTGGACCAAGAACAGCCACTGTATCATGATGGCAGTGATGCAACCCAAGTGCAAAGTCAATTTCTTGAGCAGTCTCAAGCTGAGAGTGATAAGCATGATGCAGAAAACGAAATGAGGTTACAGATTGATGCTCTTCATGCATCATATGCGGAGAAAATGGACTCGTATCGAAAGCAAGTTGAGGAAGCTGCCAATGCTCAAGTTAAAGACATCTATGCAAGTCTGCAAGAGAACCTTCAGGTGCAGCAGAAGCAGAGCCAAGAAGCCCAGTTGGCTCTGCTCAGTCGCTTGGACAAAGAACAGTCACTACGCAAAGAAGCTGAAGAGAAGATTGCTGCACTGGAGGAGGACTTGCGGCAAAATGCAGGAGCTACAACAATGACACCATCAATGAATGATGATGCGGAGCAGATTAGACAGAAGCTGCACGCTGTTTCTAGTGAACGAGACTGTTTGAGAAATGATGTAGAAGCAGCAAGACGCGACTTGGAGTTGACTATCCAGGCTTCAGCTGATGAAAAAGCGCAGATGCATGCACAACTGGCTGAGCAGATTGAAGAAGTGAAGAAATCTTCATTCACTCATTTTGAGGCTCAATTGCAAGCTGTCACCATGAGACTTGAAGAAGCAGAGAGGCGTGAAGCACAGATAAGGAGTTCTTTCGATGCTCAGCAGTCTGACTTAATGCAAAAGAGCCAGGATTCTGCAATGCTTGCACAAGAGTGCCAGAAACTGAGTGAAGCCGTGAAGCAATGGGAGAGCCATGTGAAGGAGCTCAAGGTATCCCATACTGAAGAGATTAGAGATCTTCAGCAAGACTTTGAAAATCGATTGGCAGATGCAAAGGCTTCTTTGGAGGCAGAGCACCAGACGCTGGTCAACCAGGTGGAAAGGAACAAAGAAGACTCATTGAAGCCAGTAATCTTGAAGCTGGAAAAGCAGCTTGAAGAGGAACGACTACAAAGTCAAGAATTGAAAGCAGTGATATCACAGCTACATACACGTGAAGCACAGGTTGTTGACCTTGAAGAAACTAATGAAGGCCTCGTGTCCCAGTTGGAATCCCTCAACCATCGCTTAGAGGAGGCTGAGATGCATCACCGCACCCTTTCTGGTGAGAAGGAGGCTTTACTACTGAAGCATGCTGATGTAGTCCAGACCTTGAAGAGGCAGCAATTGGAGATTGAAGAAGGAATACAGGCATGCAATGAAGTGCAGCAGCAAAAGCATCAGCTAGAGTTGGAAGTTCAATCTCTTCAGGCAGCTCTAAAAGCACAGGCTGTACCAATGCACACTCTGACAAGCTCTGAAGCTTCAGCTGATAATTGCTTCAATCTCCTCTCACTGAAAGTAGACTCGGCACTGCAAAGGCACCTGCATCACATTGGATTCGACTTTGAAGCTGGCCCCGAGTCTCTGTTTGCCAATCTAGGCACCTTTATTCATGCTAAATCACAGGAAGTCGCTGACCTTGAATTGGAAATGAAGAAACAGCATGTAGTTGCTGAGAAGACAATTCAGGAACTGACTGCCGAAAATGCAACTCTGAAACAGGACATAGCATCACTACACCATGGTTCTGTTAATGCACAATCCAAGCTTCATGTGCTGACTGAGGGCAGGTCTGCACTGGAGTCTTCTCTTATGAGGCAACGAGGAGTTCTAGAGCAGAAGCTTGCTGAGAGGGACAGCTTGGAGCAGCAGCTAAAGCACCAACGAGCAGAGCTTGACCAGCGACAAGCCAGGCAATCGCATTTGGAAGCTGTCCTTGAAGAGAAGAGCAGGCTGGAACAGGAACTGCAGGCACAGAGGAACACCTTGCTCAATAGTCTCAGTAGTATTCAGGAGAAGCTAAAACTGAGTGAAGAAGATGCTCTACAACAGCAGAGGCAATGGGAGGAGGAGAGGGCCAAAACTCAAAGCACCCTGAGGCAGAAAGATGAGGCCCTGAGCCAGCAGCAGAACGAATTCAAGTTGCAGCAAGTTACCCTTACTACACAGTATGACGGCTACATTCACAAGTTACAGGAAGATCACAGTAGACAGGTGACGATAATTCAAGAAGATGCTGCCACATCTTTAAAGCAGCAAGAACTGCAACTAGTGCATCACCACCAAGACGAAGTTGGTAGGCTTACTAGCCAGCACAATGATGACATGCAAGACATGAGAAAGCAGCACAGTCAGGAGGTACATGTCCGATTCTAAAGTGTAGACTATTTAGGAGAACTATTTTTGTCATTGAAGAACGACAATTTTGGCATAAATTATTTCAGTTTATCAGAGCATGGTATTTTTCAATACCCATAGCAGGTACATTCAATTTATTATCACATGTTAATCTCAATGTATGTAATTGCATGTTCCTGCTCAATGCTCAATGATTGAACTTGAACTAATTTATGCCAATTGGGCTTCATTGTTGGTGGATTACAAATACACACGTATGTAGCAGTATGCAAGAGTAGTAGGGGTTTGTAATAGAATTACTAAGCATGGCAAGCATGATTGCATGTATGTACATAGATTCTACTAGTGCACGTGTGCATGTATGATCAAATGAATAATACCAATGCTCTGGTTTTCTTTCAGCTGGCCAAGAAAGATGAGTTGCTGGAGCAGCTTGAAGTCAAGCTGACTGAAAGTGATAGAGCAATGGCTTTGATGCAGAAAGAGAGTCAGCAACAGGCTGAGGCAGCTTTGGTCACGCTACAGCAGTCACTGAACGCAGCTCACCTAGAAGAAGTTAGAAAGGTGAAGGAAGAGCTCAGCCGTGAG
>MKWU01002115.1_pt1 | contig 31055 bp, 23 predicted proteins | sample 809101 | NCBI WGS metagenome assembly MKWU01 (sample SAMN05860141, study PRJNA318959) | sponge metagenome | host: Aplysina aerophoba | place: Slovenia: Piran, Adriatic Sea, Gulf of Piran | collected 2013-05-07
TTCCGCTCAGAACCCGACCGGCGCCGACGGCTCCAAGCCTGGGTGCACACCTACAATCTCCACCGGCACCACACCGCCATCGCAGGCACACCCGCCAGCCGCGTCAACAACCTCTGTGGGCATTACATCTAGGTTCAGTCGCGGCGGGTCGTTGTCCTCCGAGTCGACGGCTTCGGGTGTTCCTTCGGCCCATGCCGAAGCCGCGAGGTCGTCGATGCCGGTCGAGCAGTTGAACGCTGTCCGGCCGACGATCTGGACGCTCCGCAACGGGGTAGTCGAACCTTGGCTGTCGAAAGTCACCTCGCCGTCGCCGCGGATCGCCAGCTCCGACATGCAGCTCGGTGATCCGCTCAAATGGGCTTTTGTAGCGCCCGCGACGTGCAACTTGAGGTTCTCGATGCGGTCTGTCAGCTGCAGACCGAGATGGCCCCGTTGCAGTTCGATTTCGGCTGCGGTGCGAGCAAACCCCACGTTGATCTGGGCCTGCGCTTGATCGCGCTGCGCTCCGGAGTCGTCAGAGATCACGATTGCGAGCAGCGGGACATCGATCAGGCACGCGGTCACCTGGGTTTCGTGGGAGAGCCGCAGAGTGGGAGCCTCGCCGCGCAAGCCGCCGTCTTCAACCGTGACGGACGGAATGGCCGTTCCTGCTCGATGGAATGCCAACTCACTTCCGCCATGAGCTGGTTTCCAGCGCAGCTGACGTATATCGGACGCACTGCCCCTCACGTCGATGCTGCCTGCGCCATCAAGCAGGTCGCAATTGACGTCGCCGCCGATGGTCGTGTCCTCAGCGACGATGATCTCTCTGGCAGCCACCTTGCCCGCGCACTTCAGGCTTGTCGCCGCCAATTCGGCCGCGCCTCGGACTTCGCCGCGGGCGTCGAGCGCTCTGCAACTCATGACGCCATTCGCGTCGAGCAGTCCATTGAACACAGCGTCCCGGCACAACAGGGCGCTATCGCCGAACACCGCCGTTCCATTCACCTCGAGATCGCCGTCCAGCGAGACCTCGCTGTGGGTGATCCCGTCGTGCACTTCGAGGTCGCCCGAGAGATCCACACTGCAGTCGGTTAGGCCGCCCAACGCCTTGATGCTGCCCGCTCCGGCGACTCTCGTCGAGTGCAGCGCTCTGCGAAAGGCCGCAGTGCCTTCATGCACGGTGGCGGTCATGTCTTCCGGGAAACGGAGATCGAATTCGTGGTCGCCGGTGCTGTCGAGAGAAGAGAGCCGCAGGTCTACTCGGACTTGGAGCGATTCCTCTTGGTTGGCGGTCGTCAGCGATGTCGCAGTGATGTCGCGACCGGGTCGCGCCTTGATGTGCCAGTTCCCGCCGGCGACCTCGACATGTGTGTTGTCCCACAGCGCCAGGCTGGGCCGCTCTCGACCGGCGGCCGCCTCGACCGTCGAACAGACGATGTGCGGTACGGAAGCCTCGATCTCGCAGTCTGCCGGGGAGCTGCCGTCGGCAACGAGACACAGCGTGAAGTCGTCCTCGATTGCGATCTCGGGTGCGATTCGCAGCGTGAAACGTCGCTGGCACATGACGGTGAGCCGAGTCACAGGAGGCACGTCCGTTATCTCTGCCTCGAACTTCGGTCCCGGGCAGCTGAGCGTGACCTCACCGTCTTGGACGAGCGTCTCAAGCGTTTGCGAGGACGACAGCCAGCTGAGTGCTTCATCGCACCGACTTGATGATGTGGCCAAGTCTTGGTTCACGGCGTCGCTCAGAGAGCTCGGGCGGAGCCCGATGCCGCCATGCGGCACGGACCCAAACTGATCAGTGACGTACAAATGATCGCGCTCGGGCTACCCATCAAAGCGGCAATCTTTGAGGCAGTGTCGATAGGAACGGGCCGCGGCCAAGCGCATGTCTACGACCGGCTCGGCCGATGCGGAACCAACGGGTGTCGCTGCGTCGCTCATCTCACTGGCCCAGTCGTCGATTTCTCGGACACAACGGCAGTGATCTCGTCGGCAATCTCATGTATCCCGTAGTCGGCCGTGCGCAGTGCCACCTTGTCGGCCAGGGTCGGGCTAGCTGTGATCACCTCGTCCTTGGTGATCTGATGCCAGATCGGCAGCAAGACTTGGCGACCGTCTACCGACATGGTCACCAGCCCGTCCAGTTCGTGCTGGGGCCAGTCCTTCGCGAAGAAAGATCGTGAGAGGATCACGAGCCCGAAGCGGCTGCGGCTGATGCCTTCGTCGATTCGTCGTCGGAGGCTGTCGCCGACCTTGAGGACGAATTCGTCGTACCAGACCTCTAGCCCGCGCTCGCGGAGGGCATGCGCGAGCGGGCGCACGATCTCGTCCTTGTCCTCGGAGGCGTGCGATATGAACACGTCGAATTCTCGGCTCTCGGGGGAGTGGCTCGGCGCCGAGTCCACGAGGTTGTCGGCGATCTGCTGGATCTCGGAGCGGTGATCACGGATCGGCGGCAACGGTTGCAGCGCCGAGCCGTTGATCACTTGGAAGCCTGCATTCGTCGATCCCCGCAGGCCGCGCATGTCCACGACGCCATGCCAGTGCCCTGCGTGAGGTATCCGGAGCCGGACCGGAGTCTTTTTGGCTAGTCCACCTCGATATTGGTGCTTCTCGCCGCGTCGGTACCGCTGATAGTTCGTCTCGTCGAGCAGGAGGACGTTGGCTCCGCTCGTCAGCGTCACCACTAGGACGTCACCCGCCGAGCGGTGTCCAAGGTCGGAATGCAGGAATTTGGCCATGCTTGAACCGTACGAAAGGGGTGTGACAGTCATGATCTTGAACCTCACCGGCTATTGCGCAGACAGTGGGGGTCCTCGGCCTCGGCTGGTGGGACGCGGCCGGTGCCGCGGTGGCCCAGCGCCTATCGGATCTCAGTTTTCCCAGCCGCCGCCGATCCCCCGGCGCACTATTCTGAGTTGTATGGTGCCGAGGGAAGTCATCGGAGGTGCGGCGGCACGTCGTCGCAGAATTGGGCGCCGCTCGGGGCTGGTCAGGCATCAAGAGAGTGCCGTCGCCCCAGAGAGCCTTGCAGACACTGCAAAGGCAGAGTTCGACAAAGAGAAGGACACGTTTCTTCAGTATCCGGTCGTCGTCGGCGGCCCCGGGGCCTGCTGAGCGACGCGCCCGGCGAGCAACCTAGGAGCAGGTCGTCGTATCGGAACCACGTCGCGCTGCGCCGCCTGGTCATGCCCGTGCGTGGAGCTTTCGACGGCCGAACAGCAGACGTGAAGTCCGGCTGAGAACCCGAGACGTGTCGGCTCGCAGCAGTATCGAGGGAGCGATCCGACGCGCTCACCTCGACCCCAACTGCCACGCCATGCTTCACCGCCATCCCGACAAGCCGTGCAGCGTGGAGAAACTGCGGCGGCTGATGGGGGAGACGAAGCAAGGATGACCGCATCACCGGTGACGGACCGGCGACCGGCAAGGAGGTGGGCGCGGATGGCTATCCGGTGGGCTTGCCTTGGGGGTTTCTTGTTGTGGTCGGGCGCACTCGCGGGCGGCTGCAGTGCCGATGCGGTGTCGAACGGCTCGATAGACGTCCCGATTCTGGCCGGCCCAACTCCGGGTCTCACCGAGACGGGTGATTCGGCGACGCTCATCGTGTCCGGCGAGGAAGGCAGCAGGTGCGTGGAGGCACGTCTGCCGAACAACAAGCCGTATCGCGACGAAGAGACGCGGAGCGGCGGCGGCTTTTGCAATGCGGGCACCGTTATGGGCCTCTCTCTTGGCAGCACATCGATGACAATGGACAGTGACGGATCAGGCTCCGGGTCGGGCGATTGGGTGTCGCTGATCTTTGGGATCGGCCCGCCGGGCCTCGAAGGATTCGTGATGGAACAAAACGGCACGACTGTCACGGTTCCCCTCACGCAGGGCGAAGGCATGACAGGGTTCGTTGTTCAGTGGACGAACGCAGGGGACACACAAGTAGAACCGAGGCGTCGAATTGTCGCGACGCTTGAGCGCTAGTCGGGCCTGGCCTGGTTCCTTGAGCACTGGTTGCTAGCGGACGGACGCTTCATCGACTCAACTCCACACGGATGTGGAGCGCGTCAGAACCCTCGGCCGTGGAGAGCCGCTGGACGCTCCGACCAGCGGTAGCAGCCACAGCGCGTTCCCAAATCGGTCCAAACGCGTTCCAGCTCCGGATCAAACGCGTTTCACCGTCCCACATTGCAACGCTGTGACCAGGGACGTCACCTAATCGCACCAACCCCACGAGGGCGGGCGGGTGTGCGAAAATCTGTGCGAAATTCGGGCACCTGGAGAGATTTGGAGCCTAGTTGGGGTGGTCGGCGGCTCTGGGGGTCCCTGAGTTTCGCGGAGGCGGATTGGTTGCGCCTCGACATCGACGCAACGCGCCTCGGCTAGCGCGCACCTTTGACTTGCACAGTGACGACGTCGAGTCCGTAGTACTTCTGGTGCTGCACCGACGACGTGTAGTGGCGGAGCAGGCGCAGCGTCATCGTGCTCGCGTCGACGGAGCCCGCGGCGCCCTCGGCTTCCTCTGCAAGGCATGCGAGCCGGTCTTCGAGGTTTTCTTCGTCGAAGACGGCCATGAACTCCAGTTCCACCAAGGTCTTGTTGGGACGTGCCGCAACGATCAATCGGGGCTCGGCGTCGCCCGAGCCGGACTCGTCCAGGTCGAGCAGGCTCATCAGGGTCTCCTCGCCGACAGAGCGCAGCCGCTCTGTCGAAGCGGCATTCCAGCCGAGCCGGTCCGCGACCGCCGTGAGGTGCTCGTCGAGTTCGGCAAGGCAGTCGATGCTCAGCTCGACTTCGAGACGACTGCGGTCCCGTCCCGCGAAGAGGTTTGTGAGCCACACCATCACGACTGCGGTGAACGCGCCCACGGTGACCCCGTTGTTGGCCAGCGGTCCCCACACGCCGCCGAGCAGGTCGGCGATGATGGTGCCCTGCTCGACGCCGGCTCCGACTGCGAACGACACACCCAAGATGACCGCATCTCGTCCGTCGAGTCCCCCTTGGCTCGCTGTGCGGATGCCTCCGACGAACAGCAGCCCCACGATGCTGAGCAGGTAGGCCCCCGCGACCGGGCCCGGGACTGCGAGCAGCACAGCGGTCAGTTTCGGCAGCAGGGCCAGGGCCACCAGTGCCGCGCCGATGTAGTAGCCGACACGTCGTGCGGCGACCCCGGTGAAATTGACGAGCGCTGTGCTGTAGGTCCCCCAGCTGCACAGCGGCGGCGACCCGACCGCTCCCGCGAGGACCAAGCCGGCGCCCGTGACGTTGATCGAGCCCTGCACCCGCCGGAAGTCCGTAACGCGCGGCGTGCGCCAGGACTGCTGCTGGACGAGCACGTTGTCACCGATGTTCTTGATGCCGTCGACGAGCGCCACCAGCGCGAACACCGGCAGCAGCGACCAGAAGCTCGTTCCGAAGTTCGGCTCCAAGCCGGGATATCCGGATTCGGGAAGGCCCACCCACGGCGCGTCGACGATCACCCCGGGGTCGTACATCCCGAACATCAGGGCGACTGCGCAGCCTGCTCCGATGGTGATGAGCGGCGCCATGATCCTCCAGGCCCCGCGTGCGGCCAGAGTCAGCACCGTGGCGGAGATCAGCGTCACCAGGCCGACGACGGGTCCGCCGGCCGCTGCTGTGCCGTCGGGCACGCTCGACATCCCGTTGAACGACGCCGGCAACAGCGTGACGGCGATCAGCATGAGCACGGTGCCCGAGACCAGCGGCGTGATGATCTTGCGCAGTTTGGGCAGCCACAGCGACAGCGACAGATACGAGATCGCCGCGGCCGCGGTCAGGCTCGACAGCATCGCCGGTCCGCCTTCGGCGAGTGCGAGCACCGATATCGCCACGTAGGACGGCGATGCGCTCACCATGAACGACATTCCGGAGCCGAATCTTCCGATGCGGCTCGCCTGAGCTGCGGTGAGGATTCCGCTGACCAGCAGTGCCGCGAATACCGTCCACGACACATAGCCGGCATCGCGATCGCTGGCATTGGCCGCGAACGATGCCAGCAGCACCGTAGGCCCCATGATCAGCAGAACGCCTTGCAGCCCGACGCTCAGGCTCACCCGCGCCGGGCACGCATCATCGGGCTCGTACTGGACGATCCCATCCGCTGTGCCCGCAGACATGGGCGACGGAGCATGGTTGTCGTCCAGAACACGGCGAACCGCCGGGAGACCCTGATTTCCCAGGACAAGCCTCAATCAGTCGTGTGCGTTCGACAGGCCGGCGGCTAGCGCGCGACCGCCTACTCTTAGATTACCAAAAGCGACATCGGTTCTGCGAAACTCGTATGACTGCCGCGAGAGGAGGCGACGATGTACGAAGAACACGTAGCGATTGACACCGGTGACGGCCCGATGAGCACCTTCATTGTCCGTCCGGAGCTCACCGAGAGCCGACCGGGGCCGTTCCCCACGGTGCTGTTCTTGATGGACGCTCCCGGCAAGCGTGACGAGCTGCTCGACATGGCTCGCCGCATCGCGACAGTCGGGTACTACGTGATGCTGCCGAACCTGTACTACCGCGAGACCCCGGGTTTCACCGTGCTGCGCGACGACCCCGCCAGCGTCGAGTTCATGTTCGGGATGATGGCGCGGCTGTCAAACGCCATGGTTGCCCGAGACGCTGCAGCGATGCTGGCTCACGCCGAATCGGACACCACGGCGAGCACCGAGCGTGTCGGCACGACCGGCTATTGCATGACCGGTCCGATGGCGCTGTGGATCGCAGCCGAATTCCCCGACACGATCACGGCCGCCGTCTCCGTGCACGGCGTCAGGCTGGCCGTGGACGCCGACGACTCGCCGCACCGACGCGCCGGGGACATCAAGGGCGAAGTGCTGGTGCTCGCCGCCGAGTTCGACGACTACGTCGACCGGGCTCACTACGACCGGTTGTGCGCGGCGTTCGCCGAGGCAGGCACCAACGCACGCACTCATTGGCTCGAAGGCGTGCACCACGGTTTCGTATTCCCGCAGCGCTTCGCGTACGACAAGTACGCAGCTGAGCGCCACTGGGAGCTCCTGCACGACCTATTCGCCCGCCAGCTCAACTGACGCCGATGACGAACGCTGCTTTGGTCGCGAATCTGGCGGCGTCGGCGGGCTCGTGGTGTTGGACCCAGCCGGCCAGCTCGGCGTGCCGCTGGACGCTCTGACCAGCGGTAGCAGCCGCAGCGCGTTCCCTCATCGGTCCAAGTTTCGGCCCGCCGGCGGGTGAATGTTTGTTCTAGTTGTGGTAATTGCACTAATGGATACGTGATACTCTCTAACTGCCACGTCGCGCATTGCCCGGGGGATCGGGGGAAGGAATGCCTGACGACCGGGAGCGGGCTCGCCGCCATCTCGTCCCACATTTCACCTCGGCGAGTGCTTGGAATGCGGACGACCTCGTAGTGATCGAACGCGGCGAGGGCTGCTACCTCTGGGACGCCGACGGCAACGAGTACCTCGACGGTCTCGCCGGGCTGTTCTGCACCAACCTCGGCCACGGCCGCAGCGACCTGACCGCAGCGGCGGCGAAGCAGATGGACCAGTTGGCCTTCTCTTCCAATTGGGGTTTCGCCCACCCCTCCGCGATCGAGGCTGCGTCGATGATCGCCTCGGCCGCGCCCGGCGACCTCGACCGAGTGTTCTTTGTCAACTCCGGATCTGAGGCAGTGGAATCGGCGCTCAAGCTGGCCCGCTGCTTTCATCTGGCCAACGGCGAGGAGCAGCGTGTCAAGGTGATCGCCCGGCACTGGGCGTATCACGGCACCACCCTGGGGGCGCTGGCACTGACGGGCATTCCGCGCGTGCGCGACCCGTTCGCGCCGATGATCGCCGACAACGTGCGGCACGTGTCCAACACGCTGGACTGCCGCCAATCAGGCCGATCGGCCAGCGAGCTGCCGTGTGTGGCTGAGATCGAGCAGGCCATCGAGGCTGAGGGCGCCGAGACGGTGTCCATGGTGATCGCCGAGCCGGTCCAGAACGGCCGCGGTGCGCTGGTGCCGCCCGACGGCTACTGGCAGGAGCTGCGCCGCATCTGCGACACGCACGGCGTGCTGCTGTGTGCCGACGAGGTGATCAACTCGTTCGGCCGTCTCGGTTACTGGTTCGGCTGCGAACGCTTCGGCGCCCAGCCCGACATCATCACGTTCGCGAAGGGCGTCACCAGTGCCTACGCACCCCTCGGCGGGATCGTCGCGACGAACTCGCTCATGGAGCGTGTGTGGGATTCGCCGGTGGCGATGTTCGCGCACGGCTCCACATTCGGCGGCCATCCCGTCGCCACTGCGGTGGCGGTGGCGAACATGTCGGCCCTCCGCGACGAAGGCGTCTTCGGCGACGTACTGCGCCATGAGACGCACCTGGGCGCAGGGCTGCGCGGCCTGATGGCGGCCCATCCATGCGTGAAGGATGTGCGGGGGACGGGCTTCTTCTACGCGGTGGAACTGATGCGAGACCGGACCGCCGGCACCGACCTCACCGAGGCCGAATTCGTATCGCTGCTGACGGGCGGCGTGCTGGACCGATTCGTCCGGGAGGCCCGAGTGCTGGTGCGGCCCGACGCTCGGGGCGCCGCGATGCTCATGATCGCGCCGCCGCTGGTAGCTGACATTGCTGTGATCGACGACCTGCTGAGCCGGGTCGACCAGGTGCTCGACCGCACAAGCGGTTGGCTCCTTGCCTCGAGATGAGGCGAATGAGACCCATTGACATGGAGGGATCAGAATGAAACGACTACTGGCACTGTTCATGGTGCTGGCGCTCGTTGCCGCAGCGTGCGGCGACGACGACTCGGGGGAGCCTGAGGCTCAACCCGACGAAGCGCCCGCCACCACGGCTGCGGCGCCGGAACCCGACGACGAGATGATGCTCGACGAGCTCAACGTCGCCTACTTCCTCGAGTGGCCGACGGCCAACCAGGTGGCTCAGATCGAGCAGACCTACGACGAGGCGCTGGGTATGACGGTGAATTGGATTCCGTTTGCATCGGGCGGCGACATGGCTCAGGCGATGGAATCCGGAGACATCGACATCTCCTATTCCCAAGGGCTGACGCCGTTCGCAAACTTCGTGACCGGCGGCTCAGACCTGCTGCTGATCGGTGTTGCGGTGAGCTACGCCGATGCCGACAACTGCGTGGCGAATCCGGACCTTGGGATCACTGCGGACAATGCAGCGGAGACCCTGGCGGGTCAGAAGATCTACACGCCGCTGGGCAACGTGACGCACTTCAAGCTGCTGAAGATGCTGGAGCATCTGGGCGTGGACACCTCCGCGGTCGAGCTGATCCAGTCCGAGGGCGGCCCCGCTGCGGTAGCGGCCCTGGATTCGGGTGAAGTGGCATTGGCGTGCGCATTCGGCGGCGCGGTCAACCAGATGATCGCCAACGGCGGCAACCTGGTGATGACGGGGTCCGAGCAGGAAGCGATCGGCATCCGCGTCTTCGACATCATCTCCACCACCGGAGACTTCGCAGCCGACTATCCCGACATCCTGACGGGCTTCCTGCAGGTCACCGAGGACGCCAACCGGGCCTACAACAGCGACCGGGAGCCGTTCATCGGCGCCATTGCCGAGGCTGCGGGCATGGACCCCGCGCCGACCGTCGCCCTGCTGGACGCATTCTCGTTCCCCGAGAAGGACGCCCAGCTCTCTGAGGCGTGGCTCGGCGGCACCGTGCAGCAGGTGATGAAGGACCAGATGGACTTCTTCGTCGCACAAGGCGAGATCGATTCGGCGCTGCCCAGCTACGACGACTTCGTCGACACGAGCTTCCTCGAGGCCGTCAACTGAGCCGGTGGCTGGTGGACGGGCGCCTGTCCTTCCCTGGGCGCCCGTCCACGGCCGGATGGTCGAACATCATGAAATGACGATCGTCACCATCGAACAGCAGGCTTGAGGGCATCCCATGGACTCAGTAGTCGACGCACTAGCGGACATCTACGACGGCATCACCTACGTGGTGGCACGGGGCGCCTACTGGCTGTCGGTGGTGTTCTTGTTCGTCGCCGCCATCGGCGTTGCAGCCATGGTGGTTGACCTGCTCGTCACCCCGACACGCCGGTTCAAGGCCGCGGAACGTGCCGCGCACCCCACCGATGGGGTGATCTTCATCGGGCAGCTCATGGCCGGCGCGGCGTTGGCCGGCGGCATCGTGCTGTGCTTCCGTGACACCGCGTCGCCCTGGCAGCCGGCTGCGGCCCTGGTCGGCGGGGCCGCCCTGTTGTTGCTGCTGGTGCTGTTCCGCCGAGTCGACGAGGCCCGTCAGGCTTCGACGGTTCGATACCTGTGGCTGTCGCTCGCTGCGAGCTCGGCCATTGCCGTCGTGCTGGCCTACATGCAGATCGAGGACACGTCGATCGCGTACTTGGGTCTGCTTGCGACAGCGTGCCTCATGGCTCGGGCATGGCTGCTGCTGGCCCGCCCCGAGGTGCGCTTCGATCCATCCGATGTCGAAGTGACTCAGGAGTCCCGCACCGAGACCCCGCTGATCGTGGAGAGCCTCGGGATGACCTACGAGCTTCCCGACGGCGAGACCGTCGAGGCGCTCAGGGACGTCTCGTTCACGCTGGAACCAGGTCGTTTGCTCACGCTGCTGGGTCCGTCGGGATGCGGCAAGACCACGCTGCTCAACATCATCGCCGGCTTTCTGGCACCCACCTCGGGAGAGGTCAAGCTCGGGGCCACGCCGATCACCGGCCCGGGCCAAGACCGCGGCATGGTGTTCCAGCAGGGGGCGCTGTTCGAATGGCTGAGCGTCAACGACAACGTCGGCTTCGGCGCCCGGATGAACGGCCGATCGCGTCCCGCCTCGCGTGAAGCAGTGCAGGAGCTGCTGCGCATCGTCGGGCTGTCCGAGTTCGGGGACAAGGCCGTCTACGAGCTGTCGGGCGGGATGCAGCAACGGGTGGCATTGGCCCGATGCCTGGCCAACGACCCGACGATCATCTTGATGGACGAGCCGCTGGGGGCTCTCGACGCGCTCACCCGCGAGAAGATGCAGGGCCTGGTGCTCAACCTGTGGAACCAGACGGGCAAGACGATCGTGCTGGTGACCCACAGCGTTGAAGAGGCCTTGTACCTGGGCGACCAGTTATTTGTCATGGCGCCCCGTCCGGGCCGGATCGAGCGGGTCTACGACCTGCCGTTCGCCCGCCAGGCGCTCGACGCCGATGCCCGTGAGCTGAAGGCGTCGCCGGAGTTCATCGAGGCCCGGGAAGAGATTCTCTCGCTCATCTGGGAGATGGAAGAACAGATCATGGGCACCGGGGAGACAAGCTGATGGCTGAGGGTCCCGGCGGGCACGCACTCTCCGACAACATCGAACAGCAGAACAGGCTCGCGAACTGGCCCTTCAACTGGCTGTTCACTCGGCGCGGCCAGAGCACCCGCAAGACGGTCACCTTCGGCGACGCGGCCGAGGTGAGCGGCGCGTTTCGGTGGACCGTCGCGAGCCTCATCGTCTTCTTGGCGCTCTGGTTCGTCGCAACGACGGTGTGGGGGCTTCCGAAGGAGTGGTACGACCACGCCGACGACGTGCGGGCGGGCCTGTCCTCGCTCGAGAGCTACGGCCAGCGAGACCTGCTGCGCGACTGCGACAACGCCGCCGACGAACCTTCGAAGTTCCCAGGGCTTCCTGCGTGCTCGTACACGCAATGGCTGAGCGAGTCGACGCTTCCCAGTCCGGTCCAGGTGTGGGACGCCTCATGGGACTTCGCCCGCAACGGCTACAGCGGGTTCACCTTGTGGCAGCACCTGTGGCTGAGCTTCAGCCGCTTGGCCAAGGGACTGTTCTGGGGCGTGATGATCGGCGTGCCGATCGGGCTGGCGATGGGGCTGTCCAGTCGTTGGCGGGGCATCTTCGACCCGGTCGTGGAATTGCTCCGGCCCATCCCGCCGCTGGCGCTGATCCCGCTGTTCATCGTGTGGTTCGGCATCGGCGAGGAGGGAAAGGTCAACCTGCTGTTGTTCGCTGCCATCTGGATCATGGTCATCGCGGCTCGATCCGGCGTTCTGGCTGTCAACACCACGAAGGTTCACGCTGCCTACTCGCTCGGTGCGTCCAAGGCCCAGGTGCTGCGCCATGTGATCCTGCCCAACGCGCTGCCCGAGATATTCACCGGGCTGCGAGTGGCCATCGGGGTGTGCTGGGGCACCCTCGTCGCGGCCGAGCTGCTCGGCGCCAGTTCCGGGCTCGGGTTCACCATCTTCAAGGCTCGGCAGTTCTTCCTGCTCGACCTGATGCTGTCGGCCGTCATCCTCATCAGCATCCTGGGCGTCACCATGGACGTGGCCATGCGCTTGGCCGAGAAGCGGCTCATCCCGTGGCGGGGCAAGGGTTGACCACCGCTTTGCCGGACGCGGGCTTGGCGCCCATTGTTGAGTCATGGCGGAGGCGGGCGCGGGCTTCGGGGATGCGAGTGGTGCTGGCCGACGGCAGCGACGAACGGGCTCGGGCTGCGGCGCGGCTGCTGGGCGAGGCGGGCCTGGCCGAACCGGTGCTGTTGAGCGATGCCGGCGCTTGCTCGGAGGCGGTGCAGGCCCAGGCGGCTGCGTCGTCGTGGGCCGACCGGATTGATCTGTGCGATCCGCTCCATGTCGCTGCGCTCATGGTCGCCGTGGGCGAGGCCGACGCCTGCGTGGGGGGCGCAAGCCGGCCCACTGCCGACGTCGTGCGCGCAGCGCTGTTCTGCATCGGCCCGGCGCCCGGCATCGACGCCATCAGCAGCTGCTTTGTGATGGTGCTGCCCGATGGAACCCCCATCACCTACGGCGACTGCGGCGTGATTCCCGAACCCGACGCCGACCAGCTCGCCTCCATCGCGATTTCCACCGCGGCCACCCACGAGCAGCTCGTGGGCGAGCCGGCCCGGGTCGCGATGCTGTCGTACTCCACCAAGGGCAGCGCTGAGGGTGCACGCGTGGAACGCGTGCGATCGGCCACCCGGATCGTGCGCGACCGCATGCCCTCGCTGGCTGTCGACGGGGAATTGCAGTTCGACGCCGCCTGCAGTCAGCAGGTGGCCTCGGCCAAGGCGTCGGGCTCGGAGGTCGCCGGCCGAGCCAACGTGTTCGTGTTCCCTGACCTCGACGCGGGCAACATCGCCTACAAGATCACCGAGCGGCTGGCCGGCGCCAGCGCGTACGGACCGCTGCTGCAGGGAACCGCCCGGGTGATTCATGACGTCTCACGGGGTTGCGACGCCGACGACATCGTCTGTGTCGCCGTGATCGCAGCCTGTCAGGCCGCTCAACGTCACGTCCGCCCTCTCTAACTTTTTTGGTATGCCTGCTAACTTCCGGGCGCATCAGCCCGGACATCAGCGGGGCAGCGGAAAGCGGGGCGCAGTGGTCGCACGAAACGCGGAACCGTCGACGGCACGCCGGCCGCTCGACCGCACCAGAGTGATTGCAACTGCAGCCGACATCGCCGACACCCACGGACTCAGCAACATGACCCTGACCCGGGTCGCAGACGAACTCGGCGTCCGTCAGCCGGCCCTGTATCGCCATATCGGCGGCTATGACGATCTGCTCCGCAGCCTCAGTCTGCGGGGTCGGGAATTGCTCGCTCAGCGGCTGACCGACGCCGCTGTCGGGCTGTCGGGCGACGACTCGGTGGCTGCGGTGGGCCACGCCTGGCGTGCCATGGTTCGAGACCATCCAGGCATCTACGCCGCCACCGATCGCTACCCGTGCGCTGGGGACGCCGAGCTGGAAGCCGCAGTGGAGCGAGTGCTGGCCGTGCTGGGGCAGACCCTCCGGGGCTATGACCTCAGCGAGGAGGACTGCGTGCACGCAGCGCGCACCATGCGCAGTGCGTTCCACGGGTTCAGCCATCTCGAGTCGGGCGATGGTCATCCGCTTCCCCACGACCCCGAGGACACCTTCGAGCACATGGTGCAGCTGCTGTGCGCAGGAATTCAGCGGCTCTCACGCGGCTCTGGCGTCCCGGCGTCATCCGGCAAGGGGTCTTGATTCGTAGTTCAGTAGCTTCCTCTATCTGTTATAAGCTCTAACCCGACGGCGGGGTGGGCGTCGATCAGCCGGGATCTCGTTCGACAGAGGGGCAAGACATGACTCGCATGACTCCCAGCGAAGCATTCGTGGAAACGATGGTCGCCCATGGGGTGGACACCATCTTCGGCATCATGGGCAGCGCGTTCATGGATGCCATGGACATCTTCGAGCCGGCCGGCATCGAGCTGGTGCCGGTCGTGCACGAGCAGGGCGCTGCGCACATGGCAGACGGCTTCAGCCGCGTCAGCGGCCGCCACGGCGTGGTGATCGGCCAGAACGGGCCGGGCATCTCCAATTGCGTGACCGCCATCGCCGCCGCGTACTGGGCGCACAGCCCGGTGGTCGTCGTGACGCCTGAGACCGGAACCATGGGCATCGGGCTGGGGGGCTTCCAAGAGGCCAACCAGCTTCCGATGTTCGAGGAGTTCACCAAGTACCAGGGCCACGTCAACAACGAGCACCGCATGGCCGAGCTGACCGGCCGCTGCTTCGACCGGGCCCTGTCGGAGATGGGACCGACGCAGCTCAACATTCCCCGTGACCGCTTCTACGGCGACATCGACATCGCCATCCCGCAGCCGCAGCTGGTGGATCGGGGCCCCGGCGGCGAACGCACACTGAATGAGGCCGCCGAGCTTCTGGCCGGCGCTGAGTTCCCGGTGATGATCTCCGGCGGCGGCGTGGTGATGGGCGACGCCATGGCCGAGACGGCCGTGCTGGCCGAGCGACTCGGCTGCCCGGTCGTGAACAGCTACCTCCACAACGACTCATTCCCTGCGTCGCATCCGCTGTGGTGCGGGCCGCTCGGCTACCAGGGCTCCAAGGCGGCTATGCGGCTGATCTCCCGGGCCGATGTGGTGCTGGCGCTCGGAACCCGGCTCGGCCCCTTCGGCACCCTGCCCCAGCACGATTTGGACTATTGGCCGACCGAGGCGAAGATCATTCAGGTCGACGCCGACGCCACGATGCTCGGCCTGGTCAAGCGCATCGATGTGGGCATTTGCGGCCACGCCGGGGCAGCGGCCGTTGCCCTCACACGGCGTCTGGCCGATCGAGAGCTGGCGTGCGATGCCACGCGGGCACAGCGGGCCGCCGAGATTGCCGCAGACAAGGCCGACTGGGAAGCCGAGCTCGACGCCTGGATCCACGAGACCGACGACTTCAGCGTCGACATGATCAAGCGGGCGGCCGAGGAGACCGACAACTGGATGCACCCCCGCCAGGTGCTGCGCGAGCTCGAGCGGGCGATGCCAGAGCGGGTGATGGTGTCCACCGACATCGGCAACATCAACTCGGTCGCCAACAGCTACCTGCGGTTCGAGGAGCCCCGATCGTTCTTCGCGGCGATGAGCTGGGGCAACTGCGGCTACGCACTGCCCACGATGGTCGGCGCCAAGAAGGCGGCGCCCGACCGGCCCGCGGTTGCGTACGCAGGCGACGGAGCGTGGGCCATGAGCATGGTGGAAGTCCTGACGGCAGTGCGCCACAACATTCCCGTGACCGCCGTGGTTTTCCACAACCGCCAGTGGGGTGCAGAGAAGAAGAACCAGGTCGACTTCTACGGACGCCGGTTCGTGGCCGGCGAGCTCGACGGCGGCGAGGACTGGTCCGAAGTGGCGAAGGCCATGGGCGCCGACGGCGTGCGCGTCAACCAGCTCGAAGACGTCGGCCCGGCGCTCGAATCAGCGATCGACGCCCAGATGAACGGGGGACGCACCACCGTCATCGAGGCCATGTGCACCATGGAACTGGGCGACCCGTTCCGCAAGGACGCCCTCAAGCGACCGGTCCGCTTCCTCGACAAGTACAACCAATACACCTAATCCAGAACCGCCTCGAAGCCCTCGGCGGCCTCCCCGCAGCCCAGCGCATCAGCGTTCGGCCCGCCTCCCCAGCTCCGGCATCTGTGCCTACTGGCTCGAGTCCTAAGGGCCGCGGGGTTGCCGTGCGGTTCGTTGTGGTGACGCCTGGGGCTGCTCTTCTTGGTCGGTGGTCCAGGTGCCGTCGGGTTGGGGGACCATCTTGAGCCCGTGTTGGTGGAGGTGGTGGTGGTGGCGGTGGCACAGCAGCACCAGGTTGTCGAGATCGGTGGGCCCGCCATTGAGCCAGTGGATGATGTGGTGCGCGTCGCAGCGTGACGCTGGCTCGTGACAGCCAGGCCAGCGGCAGTGTCTGTCGCGTGCGACGAGTAGGCGCCGCAGCCTCGGCGGCACGGTGCGGCGGGCTCGGCCGACGTCGGCTGACCCGCCCGGGCCGCCCAGGATCATGGGGATGATCTCCGCGTCGCAGGCCATCCGCCGAACCATCTCGGGCGACAGCTCGGTGCCGGCGTCGGTCAAGCCCATCTCGTCGATCTGGCCGCGCAGCGCGTCGAGGCCGATGAGCACGCTGATCTGCGCTGGCGGAAGCCGCCGCGCAGGGTCCCACCCGCAGCCGTGCCCGTCCCGCGCGACCTCGTCGGGCTCGAGAAGGCCCGGCTCGGCCGGGTCCGGACCGAGCTGACCAGGCCTCAGCCGCTCCTCGTCGTGATGGTCGTGCTTGGGGTCGTCCGCGCCGGGACGGCCGCCATCGCGCTGGGCCTCATTCGGCCTCCCATGGCGTGGCTTGTTGCGCTGGGCCACGGTGTGTTTGGCTCCGCCCTTGCGAGGCGTAACGCGTCGCGACGATTGTTCCTGGTCTTGGATGTGGCCGTTGCGGTGGGCGCGTGCGAGCACCCGGCGGACCGCCTCAGCGTCTGCGTCGGTGAGGGTGATGCCCGCCAGCACATAGGCCAGCACGTCGGCGTCCCGCTGGGCGGGGGTGCGCCGCCCGTTGCGCACGTGCTTGTCGTCGTTCCAGTATTCGCGGCGCAGCATTTCGAGCTGTGCCTCGACGTGGGCGCCGACTTCGGGATCGAACTTGGCCCACAGCCGCAGCATCCCCTCGTGGTCGCGCCGCCATCCTGCGCCGCGAGCCTGCCGCTGCCGCTCAAAACGCTCCGTCGGCGTCTCCACCGAGTGCTCAGCCTCGGCCTGCCGCACCCGGCGACGCGTCGCGTCGGTGTCCTCGCCGGCCGCTGCTGCCACCAGCCCGGCCCGCACCGCATCAGGTACACGTGCGTCACACAGCGTCTCGGCCTGCGCAGGATTGATGTCGCCTCCTGATAGCGCCTCCAACACCGGCTCATTCGAGCGGGCCTTCTCGGCGGCACGGACCATGCGGCGGGCGTCGCGCTCGGACACCCCCGCCGCGTCGCGCAACGTGAGATAGGGCGTCCAATCAGGCGCCTCACCCGTCTGGTTCAGCACCTCCAGCGCGCCCAGCACTTCTGCCCGATAACCCGCCAGCCGATTCGTCAGCCGCTCGATATCGCTCAACACACCAGTCAGCTCGTCGCGCCCGAGCCCGCCGAGTGCCGCAGCGCTCAGCCGCGGCAGCGACATCGACCCGGGCGAGTCGGCAGCGGCGTGGTCGGTGACCGGGATGCAGGGATCGGAGTCTGGTGTGCCGAGACCGGCCGCGTCGTCGTGGTTGAGGTTGTCGGGGCCCGAGTTCGGGGCGGGGTGGTCTGCAGGAATTCCACCTGCGGGGCCGTGAGTGACAGGAACGCAGCCCGAAGGAGTGCGGTCGGAGCTCGAGGGCTCGAAGGGCGTATCTGCGGCAGCAGCAACATCAGCGTCGCCAACGCCTACAGCGGCATCGTTCCCGTCATTCCGGGTCCCGCCAGAACCGCTTCTCAACATGAGAACAACCGTACGGAGGGGCTGTTACACGAACCGATCGCACGCCACTTGGCTGTTCCGCCGCTGGCCCTGCTGGCCCTGTCCGGACCGCTTCTCGGCATGAGAACAACCGTATGCGAGGGGTGTGACACGAAAGTGTGGCACGCAGCTCGGCTGCCCAGCCGCCGGAAATCAGCCGTCGCTGCTGCCGGCGCTCACGAGATCGATGATGCCGATTGAGGGGCGCACGCCGAGTCGGAGCTGGGGGGCGTTGCCACGCTCGCGGCCCACGCCCGTCGACACATAGATCGGTGTGCCGTTCAGCTCTGCCAGTCCGCCCGCGGCGACGTGTCTCGGCACGTTCGACAGGGTCAGCGGCGGGCCGAAGAACGGCAACGAGACCTGCCCGCCGTGGGTGTGGCCCGAAACCAGCAAATCGACCGGCGTCGCCCGCACCAGCTCGATGGCATCCGGCTTGTGACCGACCAGGATCCGCACCCCGGCTCGCCCGTCCTCGGCCTGCCCGTCGCCTGCGTTCCTATCGCCGGTTTGTCCGCCCCCGGCTGGTTCGTCGCCTGCGAGTCGCGCCGCCATCCGCCGAGCCGCCGCGTCGTCGCCGAACAGCGTCGTGCCGCCGATGCTCACCGTGATGCCCCCAAGCTCGAACGTGTCGATCTCGTTGTCGAGCACCCTCGCGCCTGTGCCAGCGGTGATTCGCCGGAGACCCGCCACGGTGTCGGTGTTGCCGCTCACCAGGTACACGAGCGGCACCTCGTCGACGATCCGCTCGATGAGCTGCGTGAATTGCGGTGCTCGCTCGCCAAGCAAGTCGGCATCGAACTGGTACAGGTCGCCGGGCAGCACGACGATGTCGGGCCCGAAGCCCAAGAGACGCTCCACCGCATCGCGCTCGTAGTCGCCGATCGCCGTGGTCTGCAGGTCAGCCAGCACGCCGATGCGGATCGGTTCATCGACGCCCTCGACAGCGAGCTCCACGGCATCCACCTTCAGCCAGAAGGGCTCCACGTGGGTCGCGTAGACACCGACCGGGATGGCAGTCAGGGCGATGACGCAGGCGGTCGTGACCACCCGTGGACGCGGGCGCGCCCACACCAGCACGATGCCTCCCGCCAGCGGCACCCCGACAGTCCCCACGACATAGGCGACATGGATCAGCGTGATACCGTCCACGCCGGTGATCGCCAGCCCCCCGACGCCGAGCACCACCGTGCCCACGAATCCCACGACCGCACCACGCCCGAGTACCCGCCCGCTGCTCAGGCCGCCACGCAGCCACCGCACCGCCAAGATCCCCGAAACGGCCCCCACCACCACAGCGGCCGCAACGCAGTAATAGTTCAACAACATCGACCACACGACCCCGAGTCAGCAGGGTGTCACAGATTCGCCGCCCACCGAGATCGGCTACTCGACCTGCGGGCTGTGACGCCGGTGGCGGAAAGCCGCCAGCCATGAAACGCCGCGAGCCGCCAGCTACGCGGCGCCGCCGGCCATCAGCCCAAGATCTGTCCATTGCAAGAATGACTTCGCTTTTGTTTCATAGCCGCCAGAGTTGCGCTTCCCGACGGCGCCGTGGCGGCTCAGAGTTCCGTGCCCAGGTAGGCGGCGGCCAGCCGCTCGTCGCCCAGCAGCTCCTCGTTTGTGGCCTCCAGCGCTACCTCGCCAGACTCGAGCACGTAGGCCCGGTCGCACACTTCGAGCGCCTCATAGGCCCGCTGCTCCACGACGATCATCGCTGTCGTCTCGCTCTGCAACAGTGCAGCGACGCCTTCGAAGATCTCGTCTGCGGCCCGGGGAGCGAGCCCCATCGATGGCTCATCGAGCATCAGCAGCCGCGGGCAGGCCATCACGCCCCGCGCCACTGCCAGCATCTGCTGCTGGCCTCCCGACAGCGCGCCGCCGTCGCGGCTCAGCATGTCGGCAAGCGCAGGGAAGATCTCGAGCACGAGATCGCGGCGCTCGTCGTGGCGCTGGCGGGCCGCAGAGCGGTGGCCGCCGAGCCGGAGATTGTCGGCCACCGTCATCGAAGCGAAGATCATCCGCCCTTGCGGCACGTGGACGATGCCGGCCTCCACTCGCTGGTGCGGCGACAGTGCGAGCAGATCCTGGCCGTCGAACCGGATCGAGCCGACCTCAGGCGTCACTGTGCCGCTGATCGTCTTCAGCAGGGTGGACTTGCCCGCACCGTTGGGCCCCAGGATGGCCACCCGCTCCTGCGGCCCGACACGGAAATCCACCGAGCGCAGCGCAGGGACGCCCTCGTAGCCGGCACTCAGATCATGGGTCTCAAGCACGCTTCATCCATTTCGAACCGAGGTAGGCCTCGATCACGGCGGGGTCGGACACGACGTCTTCGGGCGGGCCTTCGGCGATGATGCGGCCTTCGTCCAGCGCCACGACCGAGTCGACATAGCGGATCAGCGACCGGACCGAGTGCTCGATCACGACGATCGCCGTCTGCGGGGCGACCAGATCGTCGACGATCTGGAAGAAACGCACACGCTCGGTCTCGTTCAGGCCGGCGAGCGGCTCGTCGAGCAGCAGCAGCTCCGGTTCGCTCACCATGGCCCGGGCCAGCTCGAGGTTCTTCGTCTCGGCGACAGTGAGGGAGCTCAGCTCGCCGAGCGCCTTGTCGGCGAGCCCAACTCGATCGAGCATGGCCATCGAGGCGTGCACCGGGCGCGTCACCGCCGCTCCGATCGCTGCGACCACCACGTTGTCGAGCGGCGACATGAGATGGAATCCCTGGGGCACCTGGAACGTGCGGGAGATGCCGAGTTCGTAGCGCCGCGGGGCGCGCATCGCGTCGATGGCCACGCTCTTGAACCGGATCCGTCCGGCGTCAGCACGCAGGTGCGCGGTCATGATGTTGAACAGCGTCGTCTTGCCGGCCCCATTCGGGCCGATGATGCCCACACGCCGGCCAGCATCGACCTCGAACGTCACATCGGACAGCACACGATTGGCGCCGAAGCTCTTGGCAATGCCCTCCACCTCGAGCACCGGTGCCCCGTCGGTCGACGGGATCCGCCGGCTGGGCACCTTGCGCGGCACGCTCAGCAGCGGCGAGGGCCGCGGCGGCGGTGCCGCAAGCCGCTGCACCACCTGCCAGCCCCGCCCCCGCCCCTCCGGATCAACCAGCCCAGCCAACCGGCGGCAGCCGCGTTCGGCAGCGGGCAAAATCCCCCGCGGTATCAACAGCGCGACCAGCACCAGCGCGGCGGCATAGACGAGTTCTTGCGCGCCGGGCACCGACTCGCCGATCGAATCGTCCAAGAACATCGCCAACGGAATGAGGAACGCCGCACCCACGACGGGACCCCACGTCTGGCCGACCCCGCCGACGAAGGCCACCGACAGCATGACGATGACCACGGTGATGCCGAAGACTTCCTCGGCGACGGTCACCCGCAGCACGGCCTTCACCCACAGCACCGCCATGGCGGCCGACAGCGCGGCAGAGATCATGAACGCAGCCGACTTCCACGCCACCGTCCGTATGCCGACGGCACGGGCCAGCACCTCGTTGTCACGTATGGCGCGCAGTGCGAACCCGAACGACGTGACGTCGATCAGCTCGCTGATCACCAGAGCGACGAGAAGCATCCCCAGCCCGACCCACACGTAGGTGTGGGCGTTGGAGAACTCCATGAACTTCCACTCGTTCTCGGGGTGGAAGGGAACGGTGAACTCAGGTTCGCCGTAGTGGGAGACGAGCAGCTCCATGATCAGCGGGAACGAGATGGTCGCCAGCGTGAAATAGAAGCCCTTGAGCCGGAAGGTGGGCAGGCCGATGACGAGGGCCAGCGCCGCCGCGACGCCCATGCCGACGGCCATGCCGACCCATGGGGACGTGCCGCCGTCCCGCAGCAGGATCGTGAAGCCGTACGCGCCGATGCCGACGAATGCGCTGTGGCCGAGCGAGATCTGCCCGGCCTTGGCCATCAGGTTCCAGGCCACCCCGGCCAGCGCCCACACCACGGCGAGCGTGAGCACCCGCAGGTGGAACCGCCCCGACAGCGAGCCGTTGAACAACGCCACCACCACGACCAGCACGACGAACGGGGCGAGGCGCCGCATCAGATCGCTCGCTGGACCTTTCCGAACAGCCCGTTGGGCCGCACGTACAGGATCAGCAGGAACAGGCCGAATACCCAGACGTTCTTGACGGCCGCGGAGGTCCACACCTGCGAGACCGACTGGATGATCCCGATGAGCACGCCTCCCACGAAGGCGCCGCCGACGCTGCCGAGCCCGCCGAGCACGACCGCGGCGAACATCACCACGACGAATCGCAGACCGACGAAGGGCGTGATGCTCTGGAACGTGACGAGCGCTGATCCCCCCACTGCTGTGAGCGCTACGCCCACGCCGAACGCGATGCGGTTCGTCCGGTCGATGTCGATGCCCATGTAGGTGGCGGCTTCCCAGTTCTCCGACGCGGCCCGGATGGCGCGCCCCGTCGCGGTCCGGTTGAGGAACAGGAACAGCAGCGCGGCGACCAGCATCGAGAGCAGGAAGGCATACAGGCGCGCCCGGCTGATGAAGATGTCGCCGATGAAGTCGCCGTCGTTGGCGTAGCTGGGCGCCACCACCCGGGGCTCCGAGGAGTACCGGATGAGGATGAGGTTCTGGAAGATCAGCCCGAGGCCGATCGTGAGGATCACCTGGGCGTCGTGGTTCTCTCGGCGCCCGATCACGAAGCGGATGAAGAGCCAGTGCACTGCCATTCCCAGCAGCAGGAACACCACGAAGACGCCCGGCATGGCCAGGAACGGGTCGAGGCCGATGCCGCCCGCGAACAGCGCCCACGACAGGTACATGGCGAGCATCATGAAGTCGGCCTGGGCGAAGTTGACCACCCGCATCACGCCGAAGATCAGCCCGAGGCCTGATGCGAGCAGCGCGTACACGCCGCCGATCAGGATCCCCGGCACCAAGAACTGCAGGAACTCAATCATCGGTTCGCCCTGGCGGCGTGAGGCAGCCTGGCACGGGAGGTGTGCCTGGCTGCCTCACAGCGGTCGCGGCGGGCGAGTCATGCCCTGGTGGACAGGCTCGCTGCTACTCCCACACGGGTTCGCAGATCGCGAACTCCAGCGGATACACCGTGCACGGGATCAGTTGCCCGTCCACTTCCTGCCACTGCGCCAGCACACCGAAGTGCTGGTCGATGCGGCCCGAAGCGCTGAAGCTGATGGCCGACGTCGGCATCAGGTCGACGGCGGGGCCCTCGGTCAGCTTGACGGTGTTGAACGCCTTGGCGACTGCGGCTGCGGAGGGGTCTCCGGCCTGGTCCACCGCTGCTGCGATCAGGTGCACCACGAAGTAGCCGCCGATGTGGTCCTGGCGGGCGTAGGGCTGATCGATGGCAGCCGCCAGCTCGTCGAAGGCATCGCTGCCTGCCAGCGGGTTGGCATAGACGAACGTGGACAGCCCTGCCACCTCGGGGCCGAGGTCGGCCCACGCAGGCAGCAGCCCTTGGCCGCCGTTCTGGATCACCGGTGCGGTGACGCCGCGGGCGATCAACTCGTTCTGCAGACCGCTCACGTCGCTGAAGGCGAAGGCGATGTTGAAGATGACGTCGACGTCGGCGTTGGCGATCTTGGTCGCCACGCCTGAGGGGTCGTCGAGCCCGCCGGGCGCCCAGGTGTCGGTGACGGCCACTTCGATTCCCCGCTCGGCGAATTCGGCCAGCAGGGCCTGCTGCAGGGGCACCGCTGCGGCCGAGGTGGAGCCCACCACGGCGACGGTCTCCATGGTGATCCCGGCCTGGTCGAGGCCCGGCTGGATCGCGTCGAGGATGAGGCCCTTGATGGCCGACGCCGGCGGCGAGTAGCCGAACACGTGGGTGAAGCCCTCGCGGTCGGTGACCGAGTCGGCGAAGCTCTCGGTGACGAAGGGGACGCCGGCCCGCTCGGACACTTCGGTCGCTGCCAGGCTGAACGACGACAGCCACGATCCGGCGATGGCCGACACGTCGGGCTCGTCGTCGAGGAGCCGCTCGACGGCGGTGGCTGCCTCTTCGGCAGAGCCGCCTGCGTCGTAGATCGCGAGCCTCAGCGTGGCGCCGCACAGCGACTCGATGCCGCCGGCGGCGTTGATGTCCTCCACTGCCTTGGTCGCTCCGGCGATCTCGGCGCCGCCCACGAAGCTGAATGTTCCCGACATCGGCCACACGGTGCCGATGACGACCTCGTCGACGCAGTTGAGTTCTTCCGCGGCGGCTGCCGCGGCCTCTTCGGCTCGTGCTTCGGCTTCCGCAGCGGTTGCCTCGGCCTGGTCGAGTTGCTCTTGGAGCTCGGCCACGGTTGCAGCGTCGACGTCGTCGTCGGCCTGCGCCTCGGCCAAGGCCGCCTCGGCCTCTGCTGCTGCTGCGGCGTCTTCTTCGGCTGCGGATCGGGCGGCGTCTGCTTCGGCCTCTGCCTCAGCGATCGCGGCGGCCGCCGCAGCGTCGGCGTCCGCGTCCGCTGACGTGTCGTCGGCGTCGTCGGAGGTGCAAGCGGCGGCGAGGAGACCTCCGACCGCGAACAGCACCACCGCCAGGCGCCATCTGGCAGACGGTCGTGCCCTGTCTTGGGGTCGGGTGACGGGCATGGCTGCTCCTTGGAATGCAAGGGCCGGTCCGCGCGTTGTGCAAGAGACCGACCGGTGTCGATCTGGGACCGACGCTACGCGGCTGACCAAGCCCTGTCAAGAGAGTGATGTCGCTTTTTTGTATAACGTCAAGAATGTCGGCTGCAGCGCACCTCTCAGAGCGCTGGGACTTGCCGGCGGCCCCGCGTCGGACCGCTGCCTGCGCCGCCGGTAGCGGCCCTGCCGTGCGATCCTTTCCACGGGAGGCCCATTTGGAATGGATACGCCCGAAGCCTTATCAAATGGTGAGTATTCGGAAAGGTTGACTGGTTATCCTTTCTAAATGAGCTTGTTCGAGGGCGGCGGTGCGGGCACGGTCGTAGTCGGCGACTGGAACGGCACCGAAGTTCGAGCGTGGAAGCCGGCAAGGCTCAGCGACCGCGACTTCGGCCTGAACGCAGCAGAAGTCCGCGCCACCGAACAGGCTGCCGCGGCAGTCAGGGTCGTCGACCGCTCAGTGCCGCACACATGGGAGGCGCTGTCGCGGCTGCTGCTGCGGCACGAGGGTGTCGCGTCGTCGGGCATCGAGGGACTGCGAGAGCCGTTGGTGTCGGTGCTGCTCGCCGAGCGCACGGGTGCCGGCGGTGCCGCCGGATGGGTGGCCGACAATCTCGCCGTCATCGACGCCGCCCTCGCCAGCGCGCATGAGCCGCTCGGCGTCGAGGTGCTGCACCGCTGGCACGCCCGCCTCATGCGCAACAGCGACCTGGACCCTGAGCTGATCGGGGCGTTCCGTTCCCGGGTCGGCTGGGTCGGCGGCAGCTCGCCGTTCACAGCCACCTACGTTCCGCCGCCGCCGGACGAGATAGCGGACCTCATCGACGATCTCATCGCGTTCGCGAATGAGCGAACCGACCTAGACCCGATCTCCCACGCGGCGGTCCTGCATGCCCAGTTCGAGGCGATCCATCCCTACTGTGACGGCAACGGCCGCCTTGGCCGCATACTCGTCACCAGTGCCCTGCGGCGGTCGGGCCTGACCCGCCACTCGACGGTGCCGATCAGCGTCGCGATCGCACGAGACACCGGTGGCTACCTGTCGGGGCTGCACCTGTTCGAACAGGGCCAGGCCGGCCCCTGGATCGCCTGGTTCGCCGGCGTCGCGCAAGGCGCCGCATCAATCACCGATCAGCTCGCCGACCGCACACGCCACATCATCGACACCTGGCAGGACCGGCTGAGCGGGCTGCGCGCCGACAGCGCAGCACGGGCGCTGGCGCCGCTGCTGGTCGCCCACCCCCTCCAGAGCGCCCCCGACGCCGCCGCCCTGCTGCACATCAGCAGACCCGCCGCCAGAACCGCACTGCGCACGCTCGCCGACCGAGGCATCCTCACCGCCGTCGAGGCCCCCACCCCCGGCGTAGGCCGCAACCGCGACTGGTACGCCGCCCACGACCTCATCGACATCTGGACCCACTGACCCTGCGCCCCCCGGCATCCTCGCCGAGGCTGGCAAGATGATTGAACCATGAAACCTGACGTGACCACCTTGGGACATCGCGTCGAAGTTGCGGCATAAGCTGGCAGTAACTCGGCGCACTACGTCGTAGCGCAACGCACTCGAAAGGGATCGCGATGAGCCGTCCCACATCGCTCCGGCTACCCGACGAGGTTCGCACGCGCCTCGACGACGAGAGTCGGCGGATCGCGAGCGCGCCGTCGTCGCTGGCCGTGGTGTTGATTGACGAAGGGCTCAAGATGCGGCGCTTTCCCGAAATCGTGTTCCGTGACGGCCCGACGGGGCGCCGTGCCGGGTTGGCCAGCGGACCCGACGTGTGGGAGATCGTGCGCGACCTCAAGCGCCATGGCTCCGACGGCGACCAGATCAGCGTTGTCGCCGAGGAAACGGGCCTTGCGCCCGATCTGATCGATCTCGCGGCCGACTACTACGCCACGTTCCCCGATGAGATCGACGACCGCATCGCGGCTGATGTGAGGGCCGCCGAAGAATTGCGGGAGCTCGCGGATCGCCGCCAGCGCATGCTGTCGGGGTGAGGTGGCTGCTCGACGAGATGTATCCGCCCTCGGCTGCCGCCGAATTGGAGCGGCTCGGCCTCCTGTTTCGCGCCGGCGGAAGGCGACCGGTCAGGGCAGGATCTCGAGCCGTTCGCAGTGCAGAGGCCGGACCACGCCGAAGTGGCGGCGGTCGACGGTGGCCACGGCTGTCGCGCCCAAGCGCTCTGCAGCGGCTACGACGGAGGCATCGACCGTACCCAACGGCAGATCGCCGTAGGTGTGAACCAGTTCGGCGATGCGCAGCCAATCACTCGCTGCCACGGGCTCCACAAACAGGTCTCCAGAAGCGAGGTCACCCAAGAACCGCACTTCGGCCCGAGAACCCAGTCGCGTACCGACGAGGTACGCGACTTCGGTGATCACCAGGGTCGGCACGATGAGCGGTCCCGGATGCTGCGAGAGCAGATTCAAGCTGGCCGCATGATGTCGATCGTCTGCGTCTATGTAGGCGTAGAGCGGCCCAGCGTCGACGATCAGCGCGATGCTGGGACCTCGCTTGCCAGGATCTCCTCGATGCGTTCGGAGATGTCTGAACGACCGCTGCGACCGGCCGCTGCCGCCCCGAGGCGTCGCCGAGGCCCGAGATGGTGCTCGATCGCCTCTCTCGTCAGCTCTGAGATGGTGATGTTGCGCCGAGCGGCTTCGTGGCGAAGGCGGGCGTCGAGCTCGAACGGAAGCTTGACAGTGGTCCGATTCACGTATGCCAGCATATCCAGCGAGCCGGCCGGGCTCTAACGGGATTCGTGGGCGCAGCGTCGGCGCCGTGCAGATGCCACCGCCCCTCGGCTGGGTACCGGGCAACGCTTCGGACCACGCATGTACCGACGAGCGCTCGCGCACTGCCAGTTTCAGAATTAGGGCCGACGTTTGATGCTGTTGTCAACCTCGATCAGCCAGTTGCACATCTCGTCGGGTATCTCAGACGCATGCAGTTGGCGGGCGAGGTTCTTTGTCGACACCGTGTCGTGACCGCCCTCTTGGAGCACCGTGTTCAGTGCCTTCAAGATGTCCTTGGCTGGATACCTGTGGAGGCGCCACGTGGGGTCCGCAGCAAGTGGTCTCAGTTTGGTGTACGTCTCGGCGAAGGTGCCGGCGATGTCTTTCCTGCTGGTCTTGCTGGAGAAATGCCGTTTCTCGGCGAATTGAGCTAGGGCCTTCTCAGTCATGTCGGACGTGATCGACTCCAGCTGGGATGAGATGAACTCCTCCGATGAATTCGACACGCGTGCGAGGGCTGCCGGTTCGAGGAGATAGCTCTCAAGTTCCTTCCGGTGCCAGATATGGGCGCGGACGCCGATTTCTTCGAGACTGGAGCGCACCTCGTCAACGTCCGCGTCGGCCCGGTAGTCGCGGTCGAGCAGCACATGCACCTCAACCGATCCTTCGAGGAAGTCCGTGACGAACCACTGGAAGGGCTCTACCTGGACCCAGTTGCTGAAGCCCTTGATCTCGATGACCGCGCAGTTGCGCTCGCCGGCCAGTTGATCGGCACCGATCGTCTTCGCCAGTTCGCGGATGATGGACATGTCGTCCCCTTCCACGAAGACCACAGTCCGGGCACGGAGGGCCATCGCGAGCCGCAAGTTGAAGCTTGAGCCGATCTGCGTCGACAGATCCTCGAGCGACGCGGGCTTGGGTCGACGCACCGCTCTGCGGCGGGTCTTGTCGACCCACACAACCGACTCAGAAGCGGCCTCGGCGAGCATCTCGGACGAGTGGGTTGCGGTGATCGTCTGCGCCGTCGTTGAGTTGAGCAACCTCACCAGACGTCTTTGGAGATCAGCATGCAGATAGAGATCGGGCTCATCGAGGATCACGACATCTGCCGACCTCAGGCGCCAGAGATGGGTCAGGATCTGCACGAAAATCTGCATGCCGTCGCCGACCCAGTAGAGCTCCTTCGGCATCCTGTCGCCACGTTCTCGGACGAACACGTCGAGTTCCCGGCCACCCGGTTTCTCGCCTTCGCGTGTTTCGACGGATAGTTCCTCGATCGCGGGGAGCCAGCCGGTCACGAATTCCTTGAACCCCTCAAATGCGCCGCTGTTCATGATCAACAGCAGCTGGTTTCGCGCATGCTGGCTAGACCTGCGCCCTTGGACGTGGGACCTGACGTATGTCTCGTCGAGGACTGACTCGGTGCGGTTCAGCGGGTAAAGGCCGGGGATGATGCCGATCTGGCCGGTCAGTTCTCGTACAGCTTTCGGCTGCAAGATCGGCCGTTCGTCGGGGCGGCGCAAGTAGAAGTACGGATCTGGATTGTCGTCATCATCATCGGGCCAAACTCCGGTGAGGATCAGATCGGTGTCCGTACGGATCGACACCGCCGACTCTCCCGAGCGGAACTGATGCCGAAGATTCTCGGTAACCAAGCCGTACTGATCGGCGCGGAGCAAATGTGTGCGTGCTCGTCGTTCACCGTGCATTCGGGACCCAGTCGGCGTTTTCCGGGACGCATGCTCCAACATTCCTGCCGCAGCCCTCGCGGCTGCGATGAGAGTTGATTTCCCGGCGTTGTTGGGCCCGACCAAGAACGCGCTGGTCCCAAGATGCATGGTGAACCTCTGGAACGCCTTGAAGCTCCACAAGTCGAGCTGTTGGATGCGCATGTGCCCGTCCGACCACCGTGATTTGCGATGGCAACCGTAGGGGCTAGCGGACACCCGCGGCGCTTGGGTTTCGGCAGCAGCACGCCGCTGGACTGATGCCCAAGACTCGACGTTTGGCGCCTCGATACGAGATGGCCGAACGGCAACGAGCGGGCAATCAACAGGGGCGAGCCGCCAAGAGTCTCGGAACTCTCGAGGTTCGCAGGAGGCTGGACGCGTGCGCTGGCGACGTCCATCGCAAGACCCGGACCAAGTCGTCGTAGAGATCGTCGAGCGTGAATGTCCCCGCTCGGCCGCCTGGGAGCTTCCGCGTCCACGGCTTGGCGATGGGTTCATGGTGTGCGAGTCGATTTCGGAGGCCTAGGAGATTGATCATCGATTGCTCAAGCCTTCGCCGGCGGTCCCCTGGAGCATGGCCCGGGATGTTGGTGAAGGCGTTGTCAAGTGCCGTGTTCCAGAACGACTCTTCGTAGCGGCCTGAGACGATGTAACGCCAGAAGCCGAACGTCACCTCCGCGATGACCGCACCGCGGGATGCCTTGCGACCACCAGCACGCTTGCGGGCGGCCCCGAGTGCCTCTTTCGCATCCTCGTCCCACCAGTGTCCTTGTGGAGGAATCCAACACGAATCCCACATCCAGTGCTGAACATGCGGGGCGACGCTGGCCACGTAACTGCGGAGCGCCCAGTCGATGTGATTTCGGAAGACGACTTCGAGTGTTCGGAAGTCGGCAAAGAGTGCTCCGGCGACCGCACCAGTCCACTCGTACAGATCAACGGCCAGCGAACGGTCTGCGTTGGCCAGCCTCACGAAGGTCGCAAAACGGCCCGGGGAGATCAGTTGCTCAAGATCCGATGGTGAGACCACTCGCCGTCCTTAGCGGTCGGTGTGTTGCCTTCGAGCCGATGGTCCAAGTAACGTGGTGCCCGACAACCCCGAGGGGTCGCTTCTCTAGCGGCTTCCGGGGTTCAGTCGTTCTAGCACCGGCCTCACAGTCCGCAGAAGTCGATTTTCGACGTGCGAGCTGTGCCTCGAGCCCGGCCGTGAGATGCCCGTCGGCTGCGTCCCTTTGAGTGGTGGGGTTTTGGGGTAGGCGGGGGTCCACTGTTTGGGGGGCCATCGGCGTGATCCTCGGTGAGAAGACATCACCGACTCATCGAGGAGGACACACCGATGGCCTTGTCCGATACTGCCACAGCGCAGCTGCTGGAGACCTTTCGCGTCGGCGGCGGCGGCGAGTTGATCCGGGACGCTGTGCGTTTCGTGTTTCAGGAGCTCATCGAGGCCGAGGCGACCGAGGCGATCGGTGCCGGGCGTTATGAGCGCAGCGAGCATCGCACCAACGATCGCAACGGGCATCGGCCGCGTCTGTTGGCCACCCAGGCCGGCGACGTGGAGCTGAAGATTCCCAAGCTGCGCCGCGGCAGCTTCATGCCGTCGGTGCTCGAGCCCCGGCGGCGCATCGACCGGGCGCTGCACGCGGTCATCATGGAGGCCTATGTGGCCGGGGTGTCCACTCGCTCGGTCGACGAGCTGGTGGCTGCTTTGGGCGCGGAGTCGGGCATCTCCAAATCAGAGGTGTCGCGCATCTGTGCGGGGCTCGACGAGATGGTCGACGCGTTCAGATGCCGCAGCCTGGGCCATGTCGAGTTCCCCTACGTGTATCTCGACGCCACCTATCTCAAGGTGCGCAACAGCGTCGGCCAGCCGGCCTCGATGGCGATGGTGGTGGCCACCGGCGTCACCGCCGACGGCAACCGCGAGATCCTGGGCTGCGACCTCGGCGACAGCGAGAGCGAGGCGTTCTGGCAGCAGTTCTTGGCCTCGCTGCGGGCTCGAGGCCTCGCAGGGGTGCGCCTGGTCGTCGCCGACGCGCACGCCGGGCTCGCCGCAGCAGCGGACCGGGCGCTCCAAGGCACCACCCGCCAGCGCTGCCGGGTGCACTTCGTCCGCATTAACCGGCCTTGGGGGTTGGGGTCAACTGATGGTTCGGTGGCGGGTGGTTGTGAGGTGCTGTTCGAGGTGTTCGATGACTCGGTCGTGGCGGGCGACCTCGCTGGTCCAGCTGCGTTGG
>MKWU01002118.1_pt1 | contig 30979 bp, 27 predicted proteins | sample 809101 | NCBI WGS metagenome assembly MKWU01 (sample SAMN05860141, study PRJNA318959) | sponge metagenome | host: Aplysina aerophoba | place: Slovenia: Piran, Adriatic Sea, Gulf of Piran | collected 2013-05-07
CGGTCATCACCACCAGCGGCGACTGCAGCCCGACGGCCAGGGCGAACACGCTCGCCATCTGCTCGGCCGCCGCCGCCGCAGCCGCCTCCGAGTCGGCCGGGAAGGCGGGCGCATACACCTCCGTGCAGCGGCGCAGGCCGACCGCCAGCGCCGCCCCCCGCAGCTTGCCGGCATCGAGCCAGCGCGCCTCGCCGAGCGCGCGCTGCGCCACCGAGGCAATGCCCCAGGCGCGGAAGCCGGCGCGCGGCGCATAACGGAAGCAGGCGGCGGTCTCGTCGCCGTCGATGGCACGCGTCGCGCAGGTGGTGCAGGACAGGATGAAGCGGCTCAAAGGTCCACCCAGCGGCGCTCGTCGGCGGCCTGCAGCACGGCGTCGCACACCACCTGAGTGGCCTGTGCGTCGGCGAAGTCCGGGCACGTCTTGGTGCCGCTCGCCAGGCCGCCGAGAAAGTCGGCGAGCGCGTTGATGAAGGTGTGCTCGTAGCCGATCGAGCAGCCGGGCACCCACCAGTGTTCCATGTAGGGGTGGTCGGAGTCCCACACCTGGATGTTGCGCCAGCCGCGCAGGTGTCCTTCGTCGTCGTGTGTGAAGTAGCCGAGCTCATGCGCGTTCTCCAGGTTGAACGCGACCGATCCCTTTTCGCCGTTGATCTCGAAATAGTTCTCGTTCTTGCGCCCGCGCGCGTAGCGGGTCGACTCGAAGGTGGCCATGGCGCCGCCCGCGAACCGGGCCAGGAACGCGCAGGCGTCGTCGATCTCCACCGTCACGCGCTTGCCCGGGTCGTCCTGCAACTCGCGCTCCTTGATGAACGTCTCGGTGGTGGCGGCGACGCTGGCGATCGGGCCGATCATCCACATCGCCGTGTCGATGGAGTGCGCCAGCAGGTCGCCGGTGACGCCGCTGCCCGACACGCTCTTGTCGAGCCGCCACAGCGTGTTGCCGCCGAGCGGCACGTCGGCGCTGATGGTCCAGTCCTGCAGGTAGCGCGACCGGTAGTGAAACACGCGTCCGATGCGCCCCTCGTCCACGATCTGCTTGGCCAGAGCGATGGCCGGCACGCGCCGGTAGTTGAACCACACCATGTTGGGCTTGCCGCTCGCCGCCACCGCGTCCACCAGCCGCTGCCCCTCCGCGGCATCCATCGCCAGCGGCTTCTCGCAGGCAATGATCTTGCCGGCGGCGGCGGCCGCGGAGGCAATTTCCAGGTGCATGTTGTTGGGGGCGCAGATGTCCACCACGTCGATGTCGGGGCGCTCCACCACCCGGCGCCAGTCGGTGTCGGTCTCCTGCCAGCCCCAGTTGGCGGCGAACGCGTCGAGCTGGTCCGCTTGCCGGGCGCTGGCCACCTTCATCACCGGCTGGTAGGCGAGGTCGAAGAAGTTGTTCACTTTGCGGTAGGCGTTGGAGTGGGCGCGGCCCATGAAGCCATACCCGATGATGGCGACGTTGAGCTGCTTCATCGTGCGCCCGCTCACAGCGATCCCGCCAGGTTGTGCAGGTACGGCACCGCGGCGCGGGCGGCCGCCGGCCCCGCGGGGTTGAAACAGAAGTCCACGCACCACCACGACATGTCGGCGAGGCGCGGTTTCAGTGCCTCCAGGGTAGCCGGGAAATCCACGTACCCCTCGCCGAATGCGATGTGGGTGCTGGTGTCGTCGTCGTGCAGCTCGCCGTCCGAGTCGATCACGTGCAGGTGGCCCATGCGGTCGCGGATCAGGGCAGCGTACTCGGCGGTGCCGCCGGCCAGCTTTTCCGGTGCGCCGGTGTGCCGCGACGCCGCCACGGCGCCCATGTAGGCGTGGCTGGTGTCGAACAGCAACTTGAAGTGGGCGTGGTCCACCGCGTCGTGCAGACGTACCACCTCGCTCGGCTTGTTGAGCCAGAATCCGGGCTCGAACTCCCACATCATGGTCACGCCATGGTCGGCCGCCGCGCCGGCCGCCGCGCGCAGGCACCGTACGGCGTTGGCGAACCGTTTTTCGTACTCGCCCGGCTCCAGTTCGTCCGGCGGGCTGGCGGTATCGAATCGCAGCGCGCCGATGCCGGCGTTGGTGCAGAATTGCAGGTAGGGGCGCAGCGCGGCTATGAGCTGGTCGGGACTGGCGGTAGCCGGCGCGGCCGCCGCCATGTCGGGAAAGTGGCCGTTGACCGCGTAACCGGACACGCCGAGCCCCTTGTCGGCCAGGCGGGTCATCAGTTCCTGGCACTTGGCGCGGGTGTCGTACTGGTGCGGATGCGGGTGGGGTGCCTGGGCGTTGATTTCCACGCCGTCGTAGCCGTTGTCGGCGCTGAAGTCCACGAAGCGATCCCACGACCAGGGGCCCGATTCGAACGGGCCGAATGAGAAGGCCCAGCTCCCGAGGGAGATTTTCGGGGTTTTCATGGGCTCGATTGTGCCTTGGGAGAGCCGTCCTCGGCAATGGCGGCGGTGGCCGTGAGGGGTGGCCGGCGCGGATTTCTCGGCCGGCGCATTGACAGCCGTGGGCGCTCCTGCCAACTTCCGGGCGGATGGAACAGCAGGCGAAACAGTCCGAGCGCCTGGTAGAGGAGGCGTGGGACGGTGGGCTGCGCTACACCGAGGAACGGGTAGAGCCGCGGCGCAGTTTCCCGTCGCGGCGTTGCGCGCTGTGGGCGGACGATGCCGAGGAGCCGGTCAGTTCGCTGGCGCTGCTCGGCATGGACGTGCGTTTCGGCGCGCTGGCGCTGCCGGTGGAGGGCTACGCCGTGGTCAGCACGCCTCCGGAGCACCGCCGCCGCGGATACATGGACCGCCTGATTCGCCGCTCGCTGCGCAGCGCCGCACGGCGGGCGAGCGCCGGCGCCCCCCCCGCGCGGATCCCTGGCCCGCGTGATTCCCCGCCCCGTCGGGAGCGCCGCGCGGGGGGTGCCCGCCCCCTGCCTGTACGGGATCGCGGATTTCTACCCGCGCTTCGGTTTTGTAACCTGCCAGCGGGATATCGAGTGGCGCGTATCCCTGTACAACACGCGGCGGCTGCCGGTGGTGCCGGAGGGAGCCCTGCGCGCCGGCAGTCTGTCCGACCTGCCGGCGCTGCGGGCGTTGTTCAATTCCGTGCACGGTGCACGGCCGTGGTCGGTCGTGCGGGCGGACCACTGGGATCGCATCCCGCGCACGCGCGAATGGAACCCCGGCGTCGACATCGTGGTTGCCGGCAACGGCGATGGCCTGACCGGATACGCGTTGATCGAGGAGACGTTTCTCGGCTGGCGCCCCAAACACGTGCAGGTGCACGAAATCGTGGCGCGCGACCAGGCCACCGCCGGCATGCTGCTCGCCGGCGTGGCACGGCGCGCGCGCCGGCTCGACCACGAGCGCATCGTATTCCAGGAGCCGGGCGACTCGGCGGTCGCGCGCGCGGCGCGCGGCATCGGCTGCGAGGCCGTGCACCGCCACTACGCGGCGGCCGGCGGGATGGCGGCGCTGCTCGACCGGGGCCGGTTCCTCGACGCGTTCGAGCCCGAGTTGGCGCGCCGGGCGGCGGCGGCGCGCATCGCCACGGCGGCGCAAGTCCCCGCCCTTGCGGCGTTGCGCGGCGGCGCACTGCTGCCGGGCGGCGGCGACCTCCTGCAGCTCGCGTTCGGATACGAGCGCTTCGACGACGTGCCGGAGGAACGGCGCGGGAACGATTCGGGGCTGTGGGACGTGGCGCAGGCGTGGTTCCCCGGCGGCGGCAGCCGCGTACTGGCGGAGCCGTTCGGTCACGCCCTCGATCAATACTGATGCGCCGCCGGAAGTACGTAGAGCAATGGCCGCGGGCTTGATCTGGGGGGTCGCGCTCGCCCTGGTGGTGGGCGTGATCATGGGGCTGGCCGGCGCCGGCGGATCGATCCTGACGGTACCGATCCTGGTCTACGTGGTGGGCGTCGACGCGGTCACCGCCACCGCCTACTCGCTGTTCGTGGTGGGGGTAACCAGCGTGGTGGGCGCGGCCAGCCACTGGCGGCGCGGGCAGGTGAACGTGCGCGCCGCGGTGGCGTTTTCGATCCCGTCGCTGGTGGTGGTGTTCTTCACCCGCAGCCTGCTGGTGCCGGCCATTCCGGCGCAGCTTGGCACCGTGGCCGGGGTGGCGGTCAGCAAGGATCTGTTCATCCTGGTGTTGTTCGCCGTGATAATGGCACTCGCCGCGCTGTCGATGATCGTCAAGCCGCGCTACCGGATCAGCCTGGCGGAAACACCGGCCGCGGAGGAGGATTCCGGCGCCGCGGCGCGCCAACCGGCCGCGCCGGTCAAGGTGAGCATCCCGCTGGCGGCGCTGGAAGGCACGGTGATCGGCGTGTTCACCGGCGTGGTGGGCGCCGGCGGCGGCTTCGCCATCGTACCGGCGCTGGTGGTGCTGTCCCGCCTGCCGATGCGGGTCGCGGTAGGCACCTCGCTGACCATCATCGCGGCCAAGTCGCTGGCCGGGTTCGTCGGCGACATCACGCTGCAGGGCGATTTCGACTGGGGCTTGCTGCTCGCCTTCACCGGCCTGGCGGTGGTGGGGATCCTGGCCGGCAGCCGGATCGGCCACCACGTGCCGGGTGCAAGGCTGCGCCCCGCGTTCGGCTGGTTCGTACTGGTGGCGGCGGCGGGAATCCTGGTGCGCGAACTGCTGCTCGGCTGACCGTTCCCGTTTACTGGACGCCCTTGAGGCTCAACTCCTTGGCGAAGTGGCACGCCGCGAAATGGCCCGGCTCCACCTCCTGCCACTCCGGCTCCACCGTCTTGCACTCGTCCTTGGCGTACACGCAACGCGGATGGAAGTAACAGCCTGACGGCGGATTCGCCGGGTTGGCCACCTCGCCGGGCAGGATGATCCGATCCATCTTGGTTTCCGGATCGGGCTGCGGCACCGCCGACAGCAGCGCCTCGGTGTACGGGTGCTTGGGACTGCTGAACAGCTCTTCAGTTTCCGCGAGCTCTACCATCTTGCCCACGTACATCACGCCCACCCGGTCGGAGATGTGCTCGATCACGCTCAGGTCGTGCGCAATGAACAGGTAGGTCAGGTTGAACTCCGCCTGCAGGTCCTGCAGCAGGTTGAGGATCTGCGCCTGAATCGACACGTCCAGCGCCGACACCGCCTCGTCGCACACAATGAACTCCGGCCGCGGCGCCAGCGCCCGGGCAATGCCGATGCGCTGCCGCTGGCCGCCGGAAAAGGCGTGCGGGTAGCGCTTCAGGTGCTTTACCTCCAGGCCGACCACCCGCATCAGATCCTTGACCCGATCCTCCAGTTCCTGCCCTCTGGCGAGTTTGTTGGACACCAGCGGCTCGGCAACGATGTCCAGCACCGTCATGCGCGGGTCGAGCGAGGAATAGGGATCCTGGAAGATCATCTGCATGTGGCGGCGAATGGCGCGCAGCCGCCTCTTGTCGAGCTGGGTGATGTCCAGGCTCTCGTCGTCGGCGCTGAACTGAAATTTGATGCTGCCGTCGGTGGGCTCGATGGCGCGCAGGATGCAGCGTCCCAGGGTGGTCTTGCCGCAACCCGACTCACCCACCAGGCCGAGCGTCTCGCCCTCGTTGATGTACAGGTTGATGCGGTCCACCGCCTTCACGTGGCCTGCCACGCGGCGCAGAAAGCCCTTCTCGATCGGGAAGTACTTGCGGAGTTGATCTACTTCCAGCAGCGTGCGCTTGCCGTTGCTTCCGTTACTTGCGTTGCTCATGCTTTTGCTCCTGCCAATTCGGCTTCTGCGTCTGCTTCGATTTCCTCGCTGTGCAGATAACAGCGTACGCGGTGTGCCTCGTTGGCCTGTATCAACGCCGGGATGTCGGCGTTGCACTTGCCGTCCATCGCATCCGGGCAGCGGCTGAAGAAGCCGCATTCGCGTGGCGGATCGAGCGGAATGGGCACCGTTCCCTGGATCGCGTCGAGCCGCTTCTTCGCTTCCTTGCCCATGCGCGGAATCGACTTCAGCAACAGGCGGGTGTATGGATGCATCGGGTTGCGGAAGATCTCCCTGGTATCGGCGTGCTCGACCACCCGTCCCAGGTACATCACCGCCACCTCATCGGCAATCTCCGCAATCACACCCAAGTCGTGCGTAATGTAGAGGATCGCCATACCGAACTGCTCCTGGAGGTGCGCCATCAGGTCCAGGATCTGCGCCTGCACCGTCACGTCAAGGGCGGTGGTCGGCTCATCGGCGATCAGCAGCGACGGGTTGCAGGACAGCGCCATGGCGATCATGGCGCGTTGCCGCAAGCCGCCCGAAAGCTGGTGCGGGTACTCTTCGATGCGCTGGCTGGCGTTGCCGATGCCGACCCGGTCGACCATGCTGATGGCCAACTCGCGGGCCTTGTTCTTGTCGTCGGTCTCGTGCAGCAGGATCGCTTCCTCGATCTGGTTGCCGATGGTGTGCACCGGCGACAGGCTGGTCATCGGCTCCTGGAAGATCATCGAGATCTCCTTGCCGCGGATCGAGCGCACCGACTGGCCGAACGGGTCGAGTTGGGTCAGGTCGACCGAATCGTGGCCCTCCCGGTTGAGGACGATCTCGCCCGACTTGATTTCGCCGGGCGGCGGCACGATGCGCAGGATCGACTGCGCCGTGACGCTCTTGCCGCAGCCACTCTCGCCAATGATGCCGAGCGTCTTCTTCGGCGCCACCGAGAAACTGACGCCGTCGACCGCCTTCAGCGTGCCCTCCTCCAGTTTGAAGTAGGTGCGAAGGTCCTTGACCTCGAGAACAGGCGTTTCCACAACAGTATCCTTCTGTTCGATTTGCCCGTGCCACGCACGCGGGGGCAATGGAGCCCTCGCAGCATGGACCTAGCAAGCCAGCCAATTTTATCCGGCCGCCGGCATAAGTCAACCACTGTTGCCGCTTAAATGAGGGCGCCCGTTCAGCCGCCTTGTTTGAGCAGTAGTTCGCCGGCCAGCGCGAGGGCGAAGCCCAGCACGGCGCCGAGCGGCGGCGCCCAGTGGCGCGCCAGGCGCGCTTGCGGGGCGATGTCCTGGAAGGTGAGGTACAGGATGCCGCCGGCGGCGAACAGCATAATGGCGCCGAGCGCGGCGTCGATGCCGGCCAGCCAGAACCAGCCGACGGCGCCGCACACCGGGCCGAGCAGCGCCAGCAACAGCATCCGGCGCACGGCGGCGCCGCGGCGGATGTGACCGGCCAGTTCGCGCCAGGCGTTGAAGCCCTCCGGCAGGTTCTGCAGGCCGATCAGCAGCGCCAGCAGCACCGCGCCGCCGGCGCCGGCTGCGAACATGCCGCCGAGCGCCAGCGACTCGGGCAGAAAGTCGGCCGCCATGGCAATGAACTGCGGTGCGGAGCGGTTGCGCTTCGCCTGCACCCAGTCGATCGCCATGAACGCCGCCCCGCCGGCCAGCAGCAGGCCGGTAGCCGCCACCGGATGCGGCAGCCGCGCTACCCCCTCCGGCACCAGCACCAGCGCGACGGCGCCCACCAGCACGCCGCCGCCGAAGGCAATCACGAAGTGGCGCAACTCTTCGTCCAGCCAGCGCGGCAGGATGCGCTGGATCTGGGCCAGACCTGCGCCGATCGGTATGCAGGCGCCGGCAATCGCCGTCCACAGCAGCAGTTCAGCCAGTCGACTCATGGCGCGTTCAAGGCAGGTTCAGCGGGATGGTGACGTCGCGCTCCGGCACCCGGTAGGCGCGGTAGGTCCACACCTCCTGGTCGCCCTCGGTCATGTTGACGTGCAGGTGGGCGGTGCCGGTGGCGGGGTCGACCTCGCTGATGGCAATCGCTTCCCTCGGGGTCACCGTTCCGCTGCGCGTGGTGCCCTTGGTGCCCCAGCTTATCAGCCAGTGCACGTCGCCGCCGAAATTGTCGAGTACCGACACCCCGCCCTCGAAGGGGAAGTACCCGTATCTCTCCGGCAGGCGGTATTGGCGCAGCAGCTTGGCGTACAGACCGGACGAAATGTCGTACTCCACGGCGCGTGAAAATGGCGGGCCGTCCTTGCGGTCGCCCACGCATTGCACCCCATTGTCGAACATCACCACCGTGTCCGACGCAGTAAGAGTTGCCTGGTGCTGGCCGCAGAACTCCTCGGTCACCTCGTCTTCGTCGACCATCGCGAGGAACTGCGTGCCGGAGCCCGCCGCCGGTGCGGTGCCGCCGAGCTTCCACTCCACGGCGCCGGTCGACCCGTCAATGCGCACCACCGAGGAGCAGCCGCGGAAGGAGGCGACGTAGTCGCCGTCGGCGAGCAGTTGCAGTCCGTTGAGGTGGGCGTAGGTATCGGGGTACAGGCCGACCCGGCAGTCGTTGCCCACCCGCAGCACGTCCCGGTGGTCCCACGAGTTCCAGGTGAATCGTGATTCGCCTTCGCTGGTTCGGCGCTGGATGACCGAGTCGCGGGTGGTCTGGGTGTCCGATCCGCCGTAGGGGCTGAAATCCCGTCCGTCGGAGTCGGTGTAGTAGGACAGCAGCACGTAGTCGCCGTTCGCAGCGACGTGAAAGTCGTGGCCGTCGGTATGCGACAACGGGGCCACCGTCTGCACGGTGGAGGTTACCTGGAAGCGCTCGCCGAGGAGGTCTATCTCCCAGTTGCCGAACGCCGAGTTGCTCAGGTCGTGCGCCGGCCGGCGGGAGACCGAGTAGGTGCCGTTGCCGTGCGCCTTGAAGTCCAGGGCCCAGAACTCGTCGTCGGCGCGGGCGGTGGTGAGTTGACGGTGGAATCGCGGCACGCCGTTGTTGTCGAGCACGGCCAGGAAGGTGGTGTTGGTCGAGTAGCCGCCATAGGTGGGCGCGACGAGCAGCAAGCCGGCCTTGACCTGATCGGTCTTTGCCAGAATCTCGATGTCCGGGAAGGCGGCGGGCAGGCAGTGCACGACGTAGGTGGCGGTTGCGGCGCCGTCGCTGAGCTCGACCGCGACGTCGTGGTCCGCGTCCACCGTGACTTCCGTTTCCAGGGTGCCTGCCGCCACCTCGTTGGCGTCCGTATCGGCGCGCAGCAGGGTCAGGCGGGCGTCGCTGTCCACCGCCCGCGCGGTGATGCTGAGGGTGGTGGAGTCGCCGCACGGCAGCGCGTAGTGCAGCACGGCGGCGTCGAACGCCGGGTACATGGTGCCGTCCCCGCCGGTGACCAGCAGGGAAGCCAGCTCGGGGGCCGCCGCGGCGACGGCGGCGGCCAGGCGCGCCGGGTCGGCGTCGTCGGAGATCGTGCCGGTGGCGGCGGCCACCGCCAGCGAAGCGCCGGCCGGGGCGCGCAGGGTGACCATGAAGGTCTCGGGCTGTTCACCGGCGGCGTCATCGATAACCGGCACGGCGATGCTGGCCGCCGTGTCGCCGGCGCGAATCGTGAGCGTGCCGCTCGCCGCGGTGTAATCGCTTCCGGCGGCGGCGGTTCCGTCCGCGGTCTCGTAGTCGACGGTAACCGTGCGCCCGCTCGCCGGCGCAAGTACGACCGCGAACGTCATGGTGCCGTCGCCCGAGCCCTCGGTAAGGGCGCCGTCGGCGATGCTCAGGTCGGGTACCGGATCGTTGTCCTCTATGGTGCCCACCGCGCGGCCCCGTTTCGCGTGCACGGTGGCGTTGACCGCCGCCTGCAAGCTGACCGTGAACTGTTCGGTGTCCTGCTCGTCAAGCGCGTCGTCGGCAATCGGGACCACCGCCGTGGCCGCCGTGGCGCCGGCCGCGAAGGTCAGCGTGCCGCTCACGTGCGTGTAGTCGGAGCCGGTCGCGGCGGTCAGGTTGGCGGTCGCGAACCGCACCGTGACCGTGCGCCCGCTCGCCGGCTGCAGCCGCACCGGAAACCGCATGCTGCCGCCGCCGGCGCCTTCCGCCAATCGCGCGTCGCCGATGCTCACTAGCGGAGGCGCGTCATCATCCTCGATCAGGCCCGAGGTCGCCAGGCTCACGCCGCCGCCGGCGAGTGCCGCGTTGCTCGCGTTGCTCAGCGTCACCGTGAACGCTTCGGTGCCCTCGTCCAGGCTGTCGTCGTTCAGCGTTACCGTGATCGTCTGCGCCGCCGTCGACCGGGCCGGGAATCGCAGCGTCCCGCTCGCCGGGGTGTAGTCCGCGCCGCCGGTCGCCGTGCCGCCGTTCGAGCTGGTGGCGTAGTCCACGGTCACTGCCTGGTCGCTGCTCCGGCTCAGCGTCACCGCGAACATGATCCTCCGCGCCTCCTCCGACCCATACGCCGCCGCCGCCGCCAGGGTCGGAGTGTCATCCTCCACGATCGTTGCCGTGACGGTCGCGCGCGTCACCGCGTCGTAGCCGCCGCCGCTTGCCGCGTGGGTGAGTTCGACCGGGGCGTCGGCCAGCGCGTCGCCGTCCTGCGCCGCGGTCAGCGTCACCTGCCGGGGTTCGTCCCAGCGCGCGGGGGTGAACACCAGCCGCGCCGGCGTTACGGTCAGCTCCGCCGTTTCCGACGCCGCGGTCACCGTCACGGTCACGTCGCCGGTCGGCTGCGACCCGAGCGACACCGCGTAGCTGGCGCCGGTTCCTTCCGTGACATGCAGTTCCGGCGGCCGCACCGCCAGCGCCCTGGTGTCGTCGTCAAGGATCGCGCCGGTGGCGGTCGCCGTGGCCAGCGTTGCCCCGCGTGCGGAACTGAGCGCGACGGCAAAGGTCTCACGCGGCTCGCTGACCCGGTCGTCCCGCAACGGCACCTCAATGGGCAGCGCCGCGGTCGACTCGGCCGGGAACGTGAGCCGTCCGCTAACCGCTTCGTAGTCGATCCCTGCCTCGGCGTTGCCGTCCACGGTCTCGTATGACACCGTGACCGGCGTCCCGACCGCCGCGCCGAGCGAGACCGTGAAGCGCAGCACGCGGTCGGCCTCGGCAGCGCTCCCCCCCGCGATGGTCAGCGCCGCCGATCCATTCGCAGGCGCGGCCGCGGCGCCGTCCGGTTGCGCCGGCTCCCCGTTCTCGGTCACATCCTGTTGCGTGGCCTCGGGGTTGGTCTGCGCGAGGTCCGCCTCCTGTCGCGCGGACTCGACGTGAGACATCGGGCACCCCGCCATTGCCAGCACCGCCGCCGCCGCCAGCACAACTCGCGCCAAACCTCGGAACGGCATTTCTGGACACGCAGTCCTCTTATATCGCCGGTGCGGCCGCATTGACGCAGAATCAGCTTACCATCCGAGCAATTGGCAAACAAATGCCCCACCCATCCCACCCATTGCCGCTGCCGTGCCGCGCGAGCGAGTAGCCGCGCCGCCGTTGCGGCGGTATGATGGGGCGTTAGATGCTCCTGGTTCTCATTTCCTTCATCGCCTTCATCGCACTGTTCGTCCTCGGCCTGCGCTGGGGCGTGGTGATCATCGGCAAGGTCCTCGGCCGCGTGGTATACGACCGCCATCGCAACGCCGAGTACATCATCAACACCGGACAGGTGCCCGACCAGTGGACCGGGCCCTTCTATAAGAAGATCGACGAGGCGCGCAAGAAGGAAGGCGTCGACGAAGCCGAACGAGAGCGCCGCATCGCATCGCTCGACCGCAAGGCGAGGCGCAATTCGATCAAGCGGATCGACGACCTGCTGCGCTATTTCTCGCGCGCCCCGGTGTTCGCCGACGATCACTCGCGCCGCGTGCTGATGGAGCAGTTGGAAGCCGCCAAGGCGCAGTGGCTGAAGTACGTCAACTGACCTCCGGCGCCACCGCCTGCCGGGCCGCGTGATGCGGTTGATCCAGGTGGGCCTCGGCGGTTTCGGCCGCCGCTGGATGGAGGTGGTGCTCGCGGACCGGAACTGGCAGTACGCCGCGCTGGCGACCCGTTCCCCGGAGGCGCAGCGGTTCGCCGCCGAGCGCACCGGCCTGGCCGCCGAACGCTGTACGCACTCCCTGGCCGCGGCCCTGGCGGCCGCCCCCGAGGCCGACGCGGTCCTGGTCACCACGCCCTTTTTCCGCCATGAAGACGACGTGGTCACGGCGCTGCGCCACGGCAAGCACGTGCTGGTGGAGAAGCCGCTCACCGACAACGCAGCCGCCGCCGAGCGCATGCGCGCGGCCGCCGCCGCGGCGGGGACCACCGTGATGGTAGGGGAGGATTACCGCTTCCGCGGCGGTGCCCTGGCCATGCGCCGGATTGTCGGGGGCGGGGAGATCGGCGCGCCGGAGGTGATCGACCTGCAGTATTTCGTAGCGCACCGGTTCGCGGCGGGCGACTGGCGCAACGACCTGCGCTACCCGGTACTGATCGAGAACAACACCCATCAGATCGACCTGCTGCGCTACGTTACCGGCTGCGAAGCACGGGCGGTCACCGCGAGCACGTTCGCGAGCGCCGCGCAGTCTCCGTGGCCGTTCCCGTCGGTGGCGGCCCTGATCGAAATGGAGCACGGGCTGAGCGTGACCTTTTCCGCGAGCTGGGCGCTGCCCGACATGACCTCGCCCTGGGAGGGTGTCTGGACGGTGCGCGGGCCGCGCGGTGCGCTGCGCTGGGATGGCGCCGGCATCACCCTGTTCCGCGGTGACGAGCAGCGGCTGCTCGCCGTCTCCGACAGTGCGCCGCGCCTCGACCGCGTGCTGGCCGAGTTCACCGCCGCGTTGCAGGAGGGGCGGGCACCGAGCGTGGACCTGGCCGACAACCTGAACACGCTGGCGGTGGTGCTGGCGATGATCCGCTCCGGCGAGCAGCACCAGCGGATTGAGCTGCGCGACCGGTAGCGGCGCGGCGCGCCGACCGGGTACCATCGGGCCGTGATGCAGCAACAGCAGCAAGCGTTGATTGTGTGGGGTGGCTGGGACGGCCACGAGCCGGGGCCGGTGGCGGAGATTTTCCGCGGCGTCCTGGAGGAGGAAGGCTTCGCGGTGGAGGTGTCCACCACGCTGGACCGTTTCCTCGACGCGGACAGCCTTACCGGCCTGGACCTGATCGTGCCGATCTGGACCATGGGCGCCATCAGCCGCGAGCAGGTGGGGCCGGTGGTGGAAGCGGTGGCCGGCGGTGTCGGCCTGGCCGGCTGCCACGGCGGCATGTGCGACGCGTTTCGCGACTCGGTAGAGTGGCAGTTCATGACCGGCGGCAACTGGGTGTCGCATCCCGGCGGCGACGGCGTCGAGTACGTGGTCAACCTGCAGCGCGGCTCCAGCGGGATCACCGACGGGCTCACCGACTTCACGGTGTGCTCGGAGCAGTACTACCTGCATGTCGATCCGGCGGTGGACGTGCTGGCCACCACCCGCTTCCCGGTGGTGGACTGGTACCACTCCAGCAACGGTCCGGTGGATATGCCGGTGGTGTGGACCAAGCGCTGGGGCGCCGGGCGCGTGTTCTACAACTCGCTCGGCCACAAGGCCGACATCATCGCGCAGCCGGCGCCGCTGGAACTGATGCGGCGCGGCTTCCGGTGGGCGGCGGCCGGCAAGCAGGCCGCCCGCGAGCAGGGCGTAACCGCGGCCGATTTCCGCAGCGCCGCCAAGATGTTCTGACGGCGGGCCGGTGAAGACGCTCGACGAGCACCAGGCCGAGTTCAAGCAGGTCGGGTTCACGCTGTTCCCGGGCATGCTGGACGCGGACTGGGTGGGCGAGATGCGCGCCGCGTTCGACGCCATCGCCGACCGCGTTGCGACCGTGGACGGCCGCCGGCCGGCGGCGTTGGTCGACGTGCTCGAGCACCAGCCGCAGCTCGTCCTGCGCGCGCTCGCCAACGAGCGGTTGCTCGACTTCGCCGAGCTGGTGATTGGCCCCCACGTGCAGCTCGAGTCGGTCACCTACCGGCGCTCGCCGCCGGACGCCGCGGACGCCGGCCCGGTGCTCGGATTCCACCGCGACATGTTCGCGTTCTTTCCCGATGACGGCGTGTACCACCGGCCGCTGCTGTTCAACGCGCTCTCCTACCTGCAGGACCTGACCGACGAGAGCGGCCCGCTGCGCATCATTCCCGGCTCCCACATGCGCGCCATGCAGATGACCCGTGAGCAGGCGAAGCAGCCGCATCCCGAAGAGGTAATCGTCTATCCGAAGGCCGGCGACGTCGCCGTATTCCACTGCAGCATGCTGCATTCCGGGTCGGCCAACCGCTCCGCCGACTACCGCTACCTGTTCTTCCTCACCCTCAACCATTCCTGGCTGAAGCATCGCGCCAACTACCAGGGACCGGTGTCGCAGGCCGTGATCGCGCGGGCGCGCGAGCGCAACGACCGCCGCCTGCTGCGCCTGCTCGGCGTCGACGACCAGTTTGTGCAGCGCGCCAACTGCGGCTTCCTGAACCCCGACGAGGACAACTGGCGCCGCTGGATCGCCGAAGACGCCGCCGCAAGCACCATGGCCTGACGCGCCGGCCCGATTCAGGCCGGCTTTTTTTCGGGGTCGTCGACGGGGCCGAGCAGGCGGGGCAGGAAGCCGGCGACGGTGAGCTGCCACAGGTGGTACATGATCAGCGGCAGCAGGGCGACGCCGAGCAGGTCGGGCATGGTGGCGAAGTAGGTAGTGAGCAGCGGCGCGCCCATCGCCAGGGTCTTCTGCGGCGCCACGAACAGCACCGTGTAGGTGTTGGCCTTGTCCAGCCGCAGCGCCCGCCCCGCACCCCAGGCGGCGCCGAGCAGCAGCAGGTGGGAGAGCGCCAGGTACACGAACAGCGGCCACAGGCGCAGCAGCGAGGCGGCGAACGCCGGGTCGCGCGCCGGGCGCGCGAAAGAGAACCAGATGATCACCAGGATGGCGGCGTTCATGAACACGCCGATCTTCTTGCCGTGGCGCTGCGCCCACTCGCGCAGCGCGGCGCGCGCCAGTTGGCCCAGCACGACCGGCAGCAGCATGCGCAGCACCAGCGAGGAGAGCACCCGCACCAGTTCGTCGGCCGGCAGCGCGCGGCCCGATTGCTGCAGCAGCAGCGACAGCAGCAGCGGCGACAGGAACACACCCGCGACGTTGGCCAGCGAGGCGTTGAAGATGGTAGCCACCACGTTGCCGCGGGCGAGCTGGGTGAACACGATGCAGCTCGACACGGTCGTGGGAAGTACCGCCAACGCGTAGATTCCGGCCAGGATGCGCGGGTCGCCGCCGCGCCACAGCAGCGCCGCGCTGGCGGCGAAGTAGATCGGTGTCACCACGAAGATGAACGCCTGCAGGAACAGGTGCAGGCGCACGTCGCGCAGCCCGGAACGGATCGCCTCGGTGGGCAGGCTCAGGCCGGACAGGAAGAACAGGCACACCACCAGCACGGTGGCGGTCAGGCCGCCGCCGCTGGCCGCGGTACCCACTTGCGGCGCGGCCAGACCGCCGGCCACGGCGGCGAGCAGACCGACAAAGAACCAGTTCTTGCGCAGCCAGGCGCCGGCGCGGGCAGGTGCAGCCATCTCGCGGCGCATCATAGGCGGACGCGCGAGCCCTTTACCACTCGCGGCCGAGCCGGTAACGTCCGGGGGCATGCAGATTGGCTTCAACATGCTGCTTTGGACACCGTTCGTGACCGAGGAGCACTTTCCCCTGTTCGCCCCGCTCAAGGAGACCGGCTACGACGGCGTGGAGCTGGAGATATTCGAGGGTACCCCGGACCACTACGCGAAGGTGGCGCGGGAGCTGGACAACCACGGCCTGCGCCGCACCGGGGTCACGATCATCCCGGACCATGAGCGCAACGTCCTCAGCGCCGATCCGGCGCGCCGCAGCGCCGGCGTGGACCACCTGAAGTGGGCGGTGGACTGTGCCGCCGCGCTCGGCGCCGAGATCCTGTGCGGACCCTTCTACCAGCCGCTCGGCCAGTTCACCGGCACCGGACCGACCGCGGAGGAACAGCAGCGCGCCGCCGCTGCCCACCGCGCGGCCGCCGAGTATGCCGCCGGGGCGGGCATCCCGCTCGCCGTGGAGGCGCTCAACCGCTTCGAGTGCTACTTCCTGAACACGCTCGCCGACACCGCCGCACACGTGGCGCGCGTCGGCCACCCCAACTTCCACCTGATGTACGACACCTTCCACGCCAACCTGGAGGAGAAGGACCCGGTCGGCGTGATCGGCGAACACCTGCCGCTGATCAAGCACGTGCACGTGTCCGAGAACGACCGCGGCGCGCCGGGCAGCGGCCACGTGCCGTGGGACGCCACCTTCCGCGCCCTGCGCCAGGGCGGTTACGACGCCTGGCTCACCATCGAGGCGTTCGGGCGCACGCTGCCGGAGCTGGCCGCCACCACCTGCGTGTGGCGCGACTTCTCGGCCAGCAATGAACAGGTATACGAGCTCGGGTTCCAGACCATTCGCGATGGCTGGCGACGCGCGGGAGAGGCCTGAACCTGAACCAAAACTAAAGGAGGGTCTTGCGGTACAGCTCCCGTGCCAGGCGGGAAATGTGGTCCGCCGCCGGCAGCCCGGCGCGCAGGTGGGCCGGGATCGCCTGAGCACCGTTGCATGCGCCGCTCAGGTTGCCGGCCACCGCGGCGAACGTGTCCACGTCGCCGCCGCAGGTCAGCGCCCGGTGCATCGTGGCGTCGAACTGGTCCGGGGTGCGCAGGAACGCCTCCAGGGCTACCACGGCGGTGACCGGCGCCTCGCTCGGCAGCCCCTGCCCGCGGGTGTACCGCTTGATCGGCATCTCCAGGAGCGCGGCGTAGGCCTCGTCGGCGGGCAGCTCCAGCAGCCGGCGCACCTGGCCGATCAGGCGCCCGGTGGCGGCATGCACCGCGCCTGCCGACCGCTCCGCCAGCGCCACCACGTCGTCCGTGTTCGGCGCGCCGCCGGCCGCCAGGTGGCGCACCACCTGGGCTATGGCCACGGCCGGGGCCACGGCGCGCGGGTCCTTGTGGGTGATCCGGCACACCGCGTCGGCGTCGGCGTCGAGCTGTGCCTCGCGCCGCCAGTGCCACAGTCCCAGCGGTGCAATCTTCATCACCGTACCGTTGGAGGGCATGTCGGTGGACGCGGCTTGCTGCCACGGGACGCCGCGCGCCATGCGTTCCAGCGTCTCCCGGAAGGCGCGCCCGTAGCCGTACAGTTCGCCGGCGTTCCACATGCCGAGGAGCCGGTCGGCCACGTCGGCGGGATCGACCCGCCCGCAGGCCAGCAGCGAATCCACCAGCACCAGTGCCTGCTGGGTGTCGTCGGTGTACGCCCCTCCGGCACGCACCACCTCGCCGTCGCGGCGGAGATCCCGATAGTGACCGAGGAGCTGCTCCACCTCCAGGATGCGGGCCCGCGGCCAGCCCTCGCAGAAGCTGCCGAGCGCATCTCCCACCGCGCCGCCGAGCAGCGCTCCCACGAACCGATCCTCGCGCTCCATAACTCCTCCCATGGTCATTTCCGCGGCGCCTGTACCACCACCGCCGGGCCGTCCGCCGTGAACCGCACTTCCACCAGGTTGTCCCCGGGGCCGCCGCGGTCGACCACCACGAAGTCGGTCTCGCGCGCCATGGCGACCACCGGATGATGCCACACCCCGCGCGCGTAGTTCACGCCCTGGCGGCCGTCGGTCACGAACGCGCGCAAATCCGCCAGCCGCGGGGCGTTCGCGCCCGGCGCCACCACGACCAGGAACGGCGCGTGGTCCACCGGAATGAACGCCTGCGAGCCGAGCGGATGCTGCTCCATGATCCGGACCGTGAGCGGCAACGGCAGCGGCTGCGCGCGGAACACGTTGATCAGCGTAAAGCCGCCCGCCGCCGCCGCGTCCACCCGCGCCAGGTCGTGGAAGCGCACCGTGCTGCCGGCATTGATCGTCCGCTGCTCGGCGCCGTCCGTCTCGATTACCTCCCCGAAAGGCGCAAACTCGTCCCTGGTCAGGGGTACGGGGGTAATCTGGCGAGCCGCCACGGGCTGCTAATCCTCCACCGGCGTACCGAACAGGCGCAGCCGGGCCACGCCGCCGTCCGGGATAATGTTCAGGTGCACGTGCGACACCGGCTGCGGGGCGTCGCCGGGAATCACGAACGTGTGTTCGCGGTCGGCCTGCAGTTGCTGCTCGGACAGCAGCATCGGCCAGAACATCGACTGCGCTATTACCGACTCCTGCAGCGTGCCGAAGTGGTCGGCAAGCAGCGCGCCCTGCAGCGAGCAGCGGTCGGGGAAGTTGCCCTTGAAGTGGCTGGTATCCACCACCACCCGGTCGATAATGCCGGGCCGCGCCAGGGCGATGATGCACCAGTCGTGGCCCGGTTCCCGCCGCCGCCGCGTCTCCCAGCCCTCGCCCGCGTCGCGCGCCCGGTCGGGGCGCAAGATGTAGGAGGGATGGCCGTAGTGGGAGTTGTTCCATGCCACCGCCACCGCGCCGTTGCGCGCGCAGCCCAGGTCCACGGCGCCGCGCTCGGCCAGCGCGCCCCAGTCGGGGTGCGGGCGGCCGTACACGCGCAGCCGCGCCACGCCGCCGTCCGGCAGCAGGTTGAGCCGTACGTGGGTCACCACCCCGACGCCGGCCACGTCAAACAGGTGATGAGCATTGGGGCCGATCGACGAGGCCGATACCAGGGTGAACCACTCCGTCGCGGCGTCCGGATCGCCTTTGCAATAGCATCCCTCCAGGGAAGCGGCCGGCGGGAAGTTGCCGGTAAAGTGGCTGGTGTCGATGTCTACCGAGAACACCTCGCCCGGCGTTGCCAGCCGCACCACGCAGAAGTCGTGGCCGCCGTGGCGCCGGCGGCGCGACTCCCAGCCATCCATCCACTTGCCGTGGTCGTCGTATTTGTCGGGCAGGAACACCGCGTCGTGCGATTGCAGCATGCGGCTCATCGGGCCGAAGAACTCGTCGCTGCACGAGATTGCGCGCGCGCCGAGCCGGGCGTCGGCCAGGTTGGTGGTAACGCTCTGCGCAACCTGCTGAGGCGCGGCGCTCGACTCGATCGGCTGCGGTGCCGCGCCGCCGGGAGCCCCCTGCGCGGCGCCGCCGCGGGAGGCGAACTCAGCCGCCATGGGGATGATGCTCCCGCCAGTGCCGGGCAATGTCGATGCGCCGGCAGCACCACACCTGCTCGTGTGCGAGCACGTGGTCCAGGAATCGCTGCACGGCGGCAAAGCGGCCGGGCCTGCCGGCGAGCCGGCAGTGCAGTCCCACTGACATCATGCGCGGCGTGTGCGCACCCTCGGCGTACAGCACGTCGAAGGTGTCGCGCAGGTAGGCGAAGAACTGATCGCCCGAGTTGAAGCCCTGCGCGGTTGCAAAGCGCATGTCGTTGGCGTCGAGGGTGTACGGCACCACCAGGTGCCGGCGCCCCGCGACCTCCGTCCAGAACGGCAAATCATCGTTGTAATCATCGGCATCATAAAGAAATCCTCCTTCCTCCACGACCAGCCGGCGGGTGTTGGGCCCGGTGCGTCCGGTGTACCAGCCGAACGGGCGCTCCCCGGTCAGATCGCGGATTATCTCGACGGCGCGCTGCAGGTGCTCGCGTTCCACCGCCTCCGGCACCTCCTGGTAGTCGATCCAGCGGTAGCCGTGGCTGCAGATCTCGAACCCGTTGGCCACGGCGGCTTCCGCCACCGGCGGGTTGCGCTGCAGCGCCATCGCCACCGCGAACACCGTAATCGGTACCTGCCGCTCGCGGAACAGCTCGAACAGCCGCCACACGCCGACCCGGCTACCGTACTCGTAGATCGACTCCATGCTCATATGGCGCTGCCCGGGCAACGCCCGTGCGCCCACGATCTCCGACAGGAACGCCTCCGAGGCGGCATCGCCGTGCAGCACGCAGTTCTCGCCGCCCTCCTCGTAGTTCACCACGAACTGCACCGCCAGCCGGGCACCGCCGGGCCAGCGCGCCGGCGGCGGCGTGGGACCGTAGCCCTGCAAGTCCCTGGGGTAGTAGGTTTCCATTGATCCCCGCGTATCGTACAGGAAGAATCGAACCGTTGCCGATGGTCTGCGGCAGTGGCGGCGGATCTGCCGAGGAGGCAACATGACAGCGGCACGCATGGAACGAGTCTCGATCATCATCACCATCGTCGCGAGCGTCACCTTCGGGCTGATCGGCGTGGTGATTTCGCTGGCCAGCAGCTCCGGGGCGGTGTTCCTGGACGGCCTGTTCTCGCTGATCTTCGCCATGGTTGGACTGCTCACGCTATACGTATCCGGCCTGGTGCAGCGCCCGCGCGACGACCAGTATCCGTTCGGCTACGCCACCTTCGAGCCGATGCTCAACCTGTTCAAGGGCGTCCTGATCGCCCTGGCGCTGGTGTTCGCGGTGTGGAGCGCGGTAACCTCGCTGGCCGGCGGCGGCGTCGAGGTGGCGGCGCTCGGCGGCATCATCTACGCGGTCATCGCGGTCGTCGGGGGCGGTCTGATGGCGCTGGCGCTGCACTTCCTGGCCAAGCGTTCGCGGTCGCCGATTGTCGAGGTGGATGCGCGCAACGCGATAGTGGACACCATGATCAGCGGCGCGGTGGGGGTGGCGTTCGTAATCACCCTGCTGCTGCAGAACTCGCGCTGGTCGGCGGCGGCGCGCTATGCCGACCCGGTGATCATGCTGGCGATCGTGGCCATCGCGGCGCCGCAGCCGATCAAGACGATCCGCGCCAACTGGCGCCAACTGCTCGGCCGCGCTCCGGATGAGGCGGTGCAGGAGCGCGTCGCGACCCTGGTCGAGCAGGTGCTCACCGCCGTGCCCCACTACGAGACCTACCTGCGGCTGACCGAGATAGGCCGCTACCTTTACATCCACCTGTACGTGATCGTGCCCGAGCACACCGAGCGGCCGATCGACACCCCGCTGCACGACGAAATCCGGCGCCGCATCTACGACGCGCTGTCCGCCGAGTTCCCGCACCTGGCACTGGACGTCGGCTTTACCATGGACGAACAGTGGGCGCTGCACAGCATGCCGTCGCCGGAGCAGCACCCGCCTGCCGCCGATCCCGTCACGGCCGCCGCCGAATAGCCGCGCAACTGCCGCTGCCCGAAACCGCGCGTCGTTCCGTCCTGGATTACAGGCGGAACCGGCGCCGCAGTTCGGGCGGTGCGCCGATGCGGTCGAACGTTACGCGCAGCGCCTCCTGCATGGCGGCCACCCGGTTCGGGTAGCGGCCGGCCACGTCGGTCTGCTCGCTCGGGTCGGCCTCCAGGTCACTGAGCCAGGTGCCCTGGTAGTCCTCCGGCACCGGGTCGCGTTCCACCAGCCGGCGCCCATCGGCGTACGGGCCGAGGACCTGCTGGCCGCCAAAAAAGCGCTGCGGGTGGTAGCCGTACCAGTACAGCGGCTGCTGGGGGTCCGGCCCCTGGTGCAGGGTCCAGCGCCCGTCGGTAATGGTGGCCGAGCGTGCGAACTGGCCGGCGATGGCCCAGTCGCGGGTCGGCGCCGCCGGGTCGGCCAGCACCGGCAGCAGGTTCACCCCGTGGCGGCCCTCCGGCAGCTCGCGCCCGAACGCAGCCAGCACCGTGGCGTAGATGTCCACGTTCTGCACCAACTGGCTGCGCCGCTCGCCGTGGCCGAGTTCCGGGTGGTAGACGATGAACGGAATCATGTTCTTGGCGGCGAATTCGTGCGTCTGCAGCTTGCCGATGCGGCCATGGTCGCCGTTGAAGGTGCCGTGGTCGGTGTGCACGATCACCATCGTGTTGCGCCACAGGTCCAGTTCGTCCATCGCGTCCAGCACCTTGCCCAGCCAGCGGTCGGCCAGCACCACCTTGCCGGCGTAGCGCGCCTGAAAGCTGAGCAGCTCATCCGCGTCCATGTGGTCGCCCCACCGGGCGTAGGGCGGGTGGCTGGACCATGAGTCGGTGTAGTAGCCGCGCGGATCGAACTGGCGCAGGATTTCTTCCGGCGGATCCCACGGTTCGTGGGGGTCGAATTCGTCGATCTGCAGGTAGAAGGCGCGGTGGCCGGCGTTGCGCCGCAGCCACTCGGCCGCGGTGCTGAAGGTGCGCGCCACCGGCATGTCCTGCTCTTCGCCGCCGAAGCGGTGCTTGTTGCGCCAGTAGCGCTCCAGCTTGGAGGCCCGGTCGGGCGGCGGGCAGTAGAACGGATCGCTGGTGGTGGCCCACGGGTCGTCCTGCTGGCCGCGTATGAACTCGAAGCCGCTGAAGCCGAAATGGTAGTTGCCGGAGCCGGCGCTCCACATGTTCTTGTGGTCGGAGATGAAGTAGCTCACCACATCGTCGGGGCCGTAGGCGGTGATCGGATGGGAGGTGCGCGGCGACAGCAGGCTCGGCAGGTCGAGATCGCCCTCCTCCAGCGGCCCCCAGCCGCGCTCCGGGAACTCGTAGCGGCCGGTGTAGATGTCGCGCCGCGCCGGCATGCACGGCGTGCTGCCCGCGTAGGCGCGTTCGAACACCGTGCCGCGCGCCGCCAGCCGGTCCAGATTGGGCGTCGGCACCACCCAGCCGGGCTGCTCCGGCGAATCGACCTGGTTGAGCGGCCTACCCCGGTGATACGGTCCGCAATGGTCACGCCGCAGGGTGTCGCACAGGATATGGATCACGTTCATGGCCCGGATTATAGCCGCTCGGTGTGGCTCGCGGTTTGCCGTACCGAGTGGGCAGGCGCTAAGATTCCGGCATGGAGCATGCGGAGCGGAAAGCGGTGCGCGTCGGGCGGCACGGGCTGCGGTTGCCGCGGGTCGGGCTGGGCACCGGGCTGCACGGCGAGGTCTCGGAAGCGCAGTCGGTGGCCACCATCGAGCACGCCCTGGCGTGCGGTGTACGTTTCTTCGACACCGCGCCGCTGTACGGCAACGGGCTGGCCGAGGAGCGGCTGGGCATCGCGCTGCGCGGCGTGCCGCGCGACAGCTACGTGCTGAACACCAAGGTGGGTATCCTGTCCGGCGGCGTGACCGGCGGCTACGACTACGACTTCAGCGCCGCGGGGGTGCAGCGCTGCTTCGAGCGCAGCCTGCGCCGCCTCGGCACCGAGCGCATCGACATCCTGCACCTGCACGAGCCGGAGGGGTTTGCCGAGCAGGTGTTGAGCGAGACCCTGCCGCTGGTGGCGGGCTGGCGCGAGCAGGGCCTGATCCGGGCGGTCAGCGCCGGGGTCAACCACTGGGCCATGGTGGAGCCGTTCGTCGACCACCTGGACTGCGTGCTGCTGGCCGGCCGTTACACGCTGCTGGAGCAGACCGCCCTGCCGTTCCTGGACCGGCAGCGGCAGGCGGGCCGCCCGGTGCTGGGCGCCGGCATCTTCAACAGCGGCATCCTGGCCACCGGCCCGCGGGCCGGCGCCCGCTACAACTACACGCCCGCACCGTCGCCGCTCCTGGAGCGGGCGCGCCGGCTCCAGGAAGTCTGCGCCCGGCACGCCGTGGAGCTGGCGCACGCCGCCGTGCAGTTCGTGGCCGCCCAGCCGGCCATCGCCTCCCTGATCTTCGGCGCCTGCAGTCCCGCCGAGCTGGGCCAGGCCCTCGCCGGCACCCGCGCCGCAACCCCGCCCGCCCTGTGGACCGATCTGCGCACCGCCGGCCTGCTAGACCCCGCCGCCCCGGTCCCCACGTAACAGCGGCAGCTTTCAAACCTTGCATCCCGCCGCGCTGGAATCCGCTCCGCACGCCGGCGCTGGCGGCTGCCGGAGCAAGTGCTATACTGTTGTCGGTGAGTCCGCACGTTCACTCCGTGACAGGGAAGACGATGAAAATCGGCGCACAGGCATCGTCCACCGGCCGGCTTTCTCGGACCAGTGATTTCGACCGCATCGTGAAACTGACAGTTGAATGGTACCACCCGGAGAGGATCTACCAGTGGGGCTCGCTCCTGGACCCGCGCACCTTTGCGGAGTGGCGAGCGGGGACGTCTGGTATATGAGCGTTACTGAGTCGATAGCCGTCCTGCGCGGTCACCTCGCGCAGACGCGGGCAATTCTGGCCGATCTGGATGAGTACTATCGCGGCTTCCGCTCCCGAGAACTGCCGGAACTTGGCCGGGGGCGGACCGCTGCCATCGTCGTCGCCGAGATATTCGACGACACCTACACAGCCCTGGAAACGCTTTTCCTCAGAGTATCGCAGTTTTTCGAGAACCGTCTGGCCTCCGACCGCCGGCACAGTGATCTTCTGGAGAAGATGACGCTTGAGATGCGGCTGGCGGATGCCAGGATCGATTTCTCATTCAGTGGGCCCAAGATCCATAACCGACGGGCGAACCCCGCGACAGAAGAACGGTCGCCCCGTCCCGAGTCTCGATGTCCGAGGCCGGTCCGCCCATCCGTTCGGAGACCGTTCAGAGGTAGTTGAGGGTGGCCAGTTCGGTGACGCGGCGGGGGTTGAACTTGCCGTCGCGGTTCACCGGGTTGTGGTAGCGCCAGGCGCGCTGCTCGGTCGGGGTGTCGGGCAGCCGTAGCACCGTCGTCGGACGCGTGGTGGTGACCAGCCAGTCGATCAGCTCAGTGCGCATCTCCTCCACGGTATCGCGGTGCTCCGGAAGCAGGGCCAGGTTGTCCTGTTCCCAGGGGTCGGCTGCCAGATCGTATAGCTCCGCGAAGCCGCGCTCCTCCCATTCGGCGCCGAAGCGGGCGAACATGCCCACCGGGTAGTGCACGTAGCGGAAGCGGCCCTTGCGCACGCTCTTGCTGAACGCGAACTCCGTGACCGCGACGCGGCGCACGGCGCCGGTCCCGCCGCGCAGCAGGTGGGAGATGTCGTGGCCGTCGCCGGTCTCCATCGCCTCGATGCCGGCCAGCGAGCAGGCGGTGGCGGCGAAGTCGACGCTCTCCACCAGCTCTTCAGCAACGCGCCCGGCAGGAAAGCGGTCCGGCCAGCGCCAGATGAACGGCACCCGGGTGATGGCGTCGGAACAGATCCCCGGTGCCTTCTCCATGATGCCGAATTCGGCGGCGTAGTCGCCGTGGTCGGCGGAATACACGACGATGGTGTCGTCGGCCAGGCCGGCGTCGTCCAGGAACTGCAGGAACTCGCCGACCGCGTGGTCGACGTGGCTGACGTTGCCGAGGTAGCCGTGCAGCTTGCGCAGGCGGCCCGCTTCGAAGGTGTGCGGCTCGAACAGCTGCCAGTCGGTGGTGCGCCAGCGCTCTACCGCGGCCTTGAGGTGCGGCGCCTTGCCGTGCAGGTCGTGGTCGGCGTTGGGCGGCAAGGTGAGGGAAGCCTCGTCGTACAGGTCCCAGAACGGCTGCGCCGGGGTATAGCACTGGTGCGGCTTGGGGAAGTTGGCCTGCAGGAAGAACGGCTGCCCCGCGTCCGCGCAGCGGCGCATGAAGTCGATGCCGGCACGGGTCAGGTAGCCCTCCTGGCCGTCCTCGTAGCTCACCTTGCTCGGGCGCCCGTCGCAGGTCTGCCGGCCGGCGGCGCCGAACTCCTGCATCGCGCCGTGGTCCTCCAGGTCGGTCAGGCCGCGTTCGGCCAGGTAGTCGGCGTACGCCGCCGAGCGCCCGCCGATGCTGGAGCCGCAGGTCTCCAGGAAGAAGTCCACGTCGTCCTCCACCCAGTACTCCGGGCAGTGAATCTTGCCGACCGCGCCGGTGCGGTAGCCGTGCCGGCGCAGGTGGCCGAACAAGGTGGGCAGGCCGCCCGGGTTGGGTCCGCTCAGGCCGTAGTAGCCGTGGTTGTGGCAATACTGCCCCGACAGCCAGCAGGTGCGGCTCGGCGTGCAGATCGGGTTCTGGGTGATGGCGTTGTCGAACCGCACGCCCTCGGCGGCGAGCCGGTCGAGGTGCGGGGTGTGCACGTCGGGGTGCCCCTTGTGCCCGAGCACCTTGGCGTGGTGCTGGTCCGAGAACAGCAGCAGAATGTTGGGCCGGCTACTCATGACAGCCATGGTGCCACGGTACGCCCCGCTCGGTCACGCCGGGCGTTCCGAGCCTTTGGCGAGACCGGTCGCAACAGACGTTGCAGCAGTCAGGCGATCGCCTCCATGATGCGTAGGACAAGGATGAACGCAGCCGCCCCTTTCGCTTCCGCCGCCGCGCTGTGGCGCCTGGCCGTCCGCCGACCGGCGCGCGGTACGGGCGAGTTGCTGGTCCACGGCGCGGTAACGCTCGGCGCGGAGCTGTCGCCCGCCGCCGCGGATGCTTCGCGAAGGCGCGGGGGCAATGGGCGCGCCGCGTACTTTGCCGGCGGCTACCTGGAGATCCCGCTGGCCGGGCTGCCCCGCCTCACCGGCGCCGGGATGAGCCTGTGCATGCGGCTGTGCGACCGTGACGGCACCTGGCACGCTCCTCTGTTCGGCAGTTACGGCGCCGACGATACGGTGAGTTTCTTCCTGGAGGGTACGGACGGCGCCGCCAAGCCGTTTACCATCCGGCACGGGGAGAACGCGCACCATACCCCCTACCGTGACCTGTTCGGCACGCCCGGCGGGCCGCGGGCAGTGCGCGGCAGCACGGCACTGCTGGAGTTCACCTGGGGCACCACGCCGCACGCCGGCATCGTTGCCGCTCTGCAGGAGCGGGGTTGCGGCGAGCCGCTCCTGGGTGAAGCGCGCAACGGCATCATGAAAGTCAACGTGCCGGTGTCCGACGTCGGGGCGCACGGCTGGCACGACGTCGTGGTGCGCTTCACCGGCCCCAAGCTGGAACTGTTCGTCGACGGCGTGCTGGTGGACGAGGAGTTCCCGGTCGGCACCACCCGCCCGAGCACCGCCCCACTGCTGATCGGCGCCGCCGCCGCGGCGGACGGCATCCGCGCCGGTTTCCACGGCCTCGTGGATCACGTCGCGCTATGGGACCGTGCCCTCTCCGACCGCGAAATCACCGCGCTGAGCGGCGGTGCAGGCGAGGTGGCGCACCGCCGCGGCGAGATACTCGGCGCCGCCGGCGAACAGCTCCAGTACTGGCGCCCGCCCGGTCACAACGCCCGCGCCGGCGACTGCATGCCGTTCTTCGACGGCAAGACGTTCCACCTGTACTACCTGGTGGTGCGGCGCAACCATCACGGCAAGTGGCAGAGCGGTCACGGCGGCCTGCAGATCTGGCACGCATCCACCCGCGACCTGCACCGCTGGCGGCAGCATCCGATCGCCGTGCCGATATCCGAGCAGTGGCAGAGCTGGTGGGGCACCGGCTCGTTCGCGCTCCACGAGGGTACCTGGTTCACCTATCAGAAGGGCCCGAGCCTGCTCCCCGAGCAGCCGTGCGGCGGGGTACAGCTCGCCACCAGCACCGACGGCGTCCACTTCACCGCGCAGCCGCCGCACCCGGCGCTGCCCGGCTACGACTGCGACATCTTTCACGATGTTACCACCGGGACGTACCACCTGCTCACCACCGACGACCGCACCGGCCGCGAGGTAGCCGTGGTTCGCTGGACCTCGCGCGACCTGCGCAACTGGACGCGGGTGGCCGAACCGGTGCTGGTGGCCGCGCGCGCCGAGTACAACATTGACATCTGCCCGCACCTGTTCGAGTGGAACGGCTGGTACTATCTGTTCGCCGGCTTCGACGAACGTGGCGGGGTGTGGATGTCGCGGCAACCGTTCGGACCATGGCGGCAGCATTGCCCGATACGGCTGGACATACCCACGGTGCCGAAGACCGCGCCATTTCCTCCAGGACGCCGCATATCTGCCGGCTTCCTGGCCGACCGCGGCTGGGGCGGCAACGTGGTGTTCCGGGAACTCATCCAGCACCGCGACGGGACCCTCGGCACCCGCTTCCCGCCGGAGATGGCGCCGGCAACCGGGCCGCCCGCGAATCTTCACTTTCGGCCGCTTACCGGCGGCGCCTCCGGCGACAGCTCTGCCGTCACCCTGGCCGCGACCGCCGGCGCCGGAGCCGCGATGCACGGCGGCATGCCGGCCAACGCGCGGCTGCGCTTCACGGTGACTCCGGACCCGCGCACGCTCGGCCCGTTCAGCAGATTCGGCGTAGCGCTGCGTTGCGGTGGGGACGACCCGGCACGGCCTGAGGCGCGGGCCGGGGTGTTGAGCCTGCACCCGCATACCGGGACGGTGACACTCAGCACCACCCACGCGCAGCCCGACGGCAAGGTTTCCGATGCGGCGATCACCGACGTCGTCGGCCTCGACCGCCCGGTTGCGGTCGAAGTGATCATGAGCGACGACATCGTCGACGTCTGCATCGACGGGCGCCGCACCATCGTCGGCCGGCACTGGAATCCGGCTGGCGATCGGCTGACGTGGTTCGCCAAACATGCCACGGTGACGTTTGCCGGTATCGATGCGGCGCCCGTGCTCGCGCCGTAACCGTAACGCAGAACTTCAGGCCCGCGCGTAGGCAGCCAGCGCCGCCCCCCGGCTTGCATTCTCGGTGCGGCGCTGGGGCCGCTACGGGCTGCCTACGCGGTGGTGCGGAAGCGGTGCACGGTGCGGTGGCGGTAGGTTGCGCCGGGGAGCAGTACGGTGGAAGGAAAGTGGGCGTGGTGCACGCTGTCGGGGAAGTGCTGGGTCTCCAGGCACAGGCCGCCGCGCCGGTTGAAGATGCGGCCGCCGGCGCCCGCGGTGCGGGTCAGGAACTCGGCACTGTACAGTTGCATGCCGGGCTGCGTGGTGGCCACTTCCATCACCCGGCCCGTGGCGGGGCAGCGCACGCGGGCGAAGGTACGCAGGGTGCCGGGCTCGCCGTCCACCACCAGGCAGTGGTCGTAGCCGCCGGCCGCCTCGATCCGCTCACCGATGCGGTGCGGGCCGGTGAAGTCGAACGGCGTGCCGCGGACCGGGACGATGGCGCCGGTGGGCAGCGCGTCGGCGTCCCTTTCCAGCACCTGCGAGCAATGTAACTGCAACTCGTGATCCTCGATGCTGCCGCTGCCGGCGCCGGCCAGGTTCCAGTAGGTGTGGTTGGTCAGGTTCACGACGGTGGGCGCATCGGTGGTGGCGGCCAGGTCGATCAACAGTTCGTCATCGTCGGTGAGCCGGTAGGTGACCTCGGCGGTCAGGGTGCCGGGGTAGCCTTCCTCGCCGTCCGGGCTGACGTAGTGCAGCGCAACGCGGTCCTCGCCGTCGCCCTCGTGGGCGGCGGCCTGCCAGATGCGCCGGTCGAAGCCGACCTCGCCGCCGTGCAGGTGCACGCCGCCGTGGTTGCAGGCCAGCCGGTAGCGGGTGCCGTCCAGCGTGAACTCGCCGCCCGCGATGCGGTTGGCGACCCGCCCGGCGATGGCGCCGAAGTAGGGGCCGCCCGGCGCCAGGTAGCCGGCCACGTCGTCCCAGGCGAGCGTGATCTCGTCAAAGCCCGCCCGCCCGCGCGCGCGCACCGAGTGCAGGTTGGCCCCCAGGGTCAGCACCGCTGCACTGGTGCCGCGGGAGTTGCTCATGCAATAGCGCTCGACGGGCTTGCCGTCGACCTCCCCGAATCGCGTGCGGTCAATGCTCATCGCGTTTCCGCGACGCTGCTCGCCGCCCTGCCGCCGCTCCCGGAACAGCGCCGCAAGTGGCGAGGGCGGTCGCGGCCGGCGCCGCCGCGGCATCGCCCGGGTGCGTGTTCATGCACATCGCGTCCCACCGGCTGCGCCGGCGCGGTGCCGTGCGGCGCAACCGGAGTGTGGTGTGCGCGTGTCGGAACCGGTGGGTCGCCATGGCAGCCGCTCCGGCTCAGCGTGGCAGGTGGAGCAGGGCGTTCTCGACTTCCTCCACCAGGCGGTCGACGTGGCGGTCGGTCATCGGCAGCGACACATTGCCGCCGTGCCGCGTCACGATGCCGTGGTTCATCAGCCAGAAGTACAGCCAGCGCTGGCGGGCACCGTCGTCCTGCGCCGCCTCGCGGTAGTTGCGCGGTGCCTCCGGCAGGAAGTAAAGCTGGAACAGCGACCCGGCTGTCACCACGCACCCCGGCACTCCCGCGTCGGCGAACACCTGCCGCAGCCCTTCACCGAGCCGGTTGGTGCGGTCGTGGATTTCGCCGTAGGCGGCATCGGTCATGGTACGCAGGGTTGCCAGGCCCGCCGCCGTCACAATCGGGTTGCCGTTGTAGGTGCCGGACTGCGGGATCGCCGGTGCGCCGTCCCTCGGGTCGTACAGCGCCATGATGTCGGCGCGCCCACCGAATGCGCCGCCCGGGGTGCCGCCGGCCACCACCTTCGCCAGGCAGGTCAGGTCGGGCCGGATGCCGTGAACGCCCTGCATGCCGCCGCGGCCGGCGCGGAAGCTCACCACCTCGTCGAATACCAGCACGATGCCGAGTTCGCTGGTAACGCTGCGCAGGGTCTCCAGGAAGCCGGGCGCGGGGAGTGCCATCCCGGCGGCGGTGGACAGGGGATCCACGATCACCGCGGCCAGCCGGTCGGCGTGTTCGCGGATCAACGCCTCGCACGCTTCGCCGTCGTTGAACGGCAGCACCAGCACGTGCTCGGCGGTACCCGGCGCCAGCCCCGCCGACGCCGCCACCGGCAGCGGCCGCTGCGCCGGCCCCAGTTCCGGGCCAAGCGGCGGCAGGTAGCTGATCAGCGCCGGGTCGTCGATGCCGTGATAGGCGCCCTCGAACTTGGCGATCATCGGCCGCCCGGTAAACGCGCGCGCCGCCCGCAGGGCGCCCAGCACCGCCTCCGTCCCGGAGCTGCAGAAGCGCAGCCGCTCCAGCGACGGGATGCGCTCGGCGAGCAGCTCCGCGAGCTCCACCTCCAGCGGGCACGGCGCAAAGTAGGCGGTGCCGCGCGCCGCCCGCTCCCGGACCGCCCCCACCACGGCCGGATGGGCATGCCCCAGTATCAACGCGCTGGCGTTGTTCACGAAGTCGATGCGCCGATTGCCGTCCACATCGACCAGTTCCACCCCCTCCGCCCGGTCCACGTACAGCGGAAACGGATCCACGTACACCCCGGTGCGCGTATTCCCACCCGGAAACACCGCCTGCGCCCGCCGGAACAACCGGTAGGACGCCACATTTCGCTCCCGGTACTCGGACAGCAGCGTTTCGATGGTGACAGTCGCCTCACTCGCGATGGCAACGGTGGCGGTGGACATCGGCATCCCCCTAAATCGCCCTGAGCATCGCACGGCGGGCAACCGGCGGTCCAGGATCCTCGGAAGACGCCGTCAGTACGGGTGTAGCCGTCAGGCGGGGTTGAGCTGAACGACGCCTATCCGCGACTAGCCGGGCCCCGGCGAATGCGCGCAGGCGGCGCAGTCAGGAACTCTCGCGCGCGGCGACAGCCGGCGGCTCCCACAGCACGTCGAGCGCCGCCGTCAGGTCCAGCGACTCTCCGTACCACTCAGGAGTGGCGGTGTGGGGGCCGATGCTGATACCGGCCGCGGCCAGCCGCGCGTCGATCGGCGCCAGCGGAGCACCTTCCCAATTCGGC
>MKWU01002120.1_pt1 | contig 30940 bp, 18 predicted proteins | sample 809101 | NCBI WGS metagenome assembly MKWU01 (sample SAMN05860141, study PRJNA318959) | sponge metagenome | host: Aplysina aerophoba | place: Slovenia: Piran, Adriatic Sea, Gulf of Piran | collected 2013-05-07
GCATCCGATGCGGCTTCCAGGGTTGCGTGTATCCCCTCGCTTCGCAGCCTGCCGATCGCGAGCCGGGCGGATTGGGCGTCCGGCGCCAGCAGGTGGCCGGTTGCGTTGCCCGCCCGCAAGACAGCGCCGCAGCCGGCGTCGCCCGCCGCGGCAAGCAGTGTGCCCAGGCGTGTTGCGACGGTGGAGACCCGGACGGAGGCTCCTTCGGGATTCGCCTCGAGCCACCGCGGAACGCATTCCCGCACGGCCTCCCATGCTTCCACCCCGACTGCATCGGCGTCGGAGCCTGCCCTGGCCGCCAAGCTCTCGAGTCCGCTTCCGTAACGGCTGGCAGCTGCGGAGCTGCCGGAGGCCTCGACCAGGAGCGTATGGGAGTCGCCCAGTCCAGCGGCGCTGGCGGCGGCCGGATTCAGCCAGTCGATCGCAACGGGCTGCAAGACGCTCTCCAGAATCGCTTTTCGCAAGTCGAGCAGAGCATCGACCGACGGTGCCTGGAAGCGTCGCGTTACCGAGGTTTCCGGCATGGGGAAAACCTTGAAGTTCGCCGACGCGATGACCGCCAGGGTCCCGAAGGACCCGATCATGAGCTTGCCCATGTCGAGGCCAGTGACGTTTTTCACCACCATACCGCCCGAACTGACAAGCTTGCCGTCCATCGTTGCGAAGCGCATTCCGATGGCCATGTCACGGGCCGTGCCGTAGCGTCTTCGTCGCGGACCGCTCGAATTCGCGGCCAGGATGCCGCCCACTGTCGCGTTGGATGCGAAGGGGGGATCGAGCGGCAGGATCTGGTTGTTGTCCGCGAGGATGCGGCGGAGTTCCGTGAAGCGCATGCCCGCTTCCACGCTGACGGTCAGGTCGGCAGGCTCGTACGCTAGGAGGCGGTCGAGACGGCTTGTCGTCAGGCGGTGCCGGGCCAATGCGACGGGACCTCCGACCAGGCGTTTCGAGAACGAGCCGCCGGTTTCGACGCTCGCCTGCTCGTCACCGCAAAGGCGCAAGGCGGCCTGCAGCTCCTCGACGGTCGTGGGCGCAAGCGGTTTGGGCATTTGAAGTGCTAGTGCGGTGCGGTGGAAGCGAACCCAGACCGCCCTGGGGCGGACCGGCCCTCCGCGCTGCCGAATTGAGGACAGCCGGCCAGGTCACATCAACTGTTCAAAGATCGCGAAGTCTCCGGGGTTCCACGCCTGAGCGATCACGTACAGCTTGCCGTTCGCCTTGTGCAGGACGGCGTTGTGAACGTGCTGGAATTTGTCAAGTCCGAGTTCGGCCTTCGGCATGATCGTCGAAACCAGTTTGTCGTTCTCAAGGATGAAGATCGGAGCGCCTGCCGCGCGGTCCGCACCGTGCAGCGCACCGACCACGCCCAAATTATCGAGGTAGTCGACATCGCAAGGGTAGGAGCCCAGCGGCAGCTTCAGCGTGGAAATGTATTGGCCATGACGGGTGAATCGGTCGATCTCGGCGTTCGGGCGGTCCGCGACGTCGACGCGCTGGGTACCGGCCGGAACCGTGATGCCATGGCCTGTGCCGAACTGGCCCGGCCCGCTACCCTTGCCGCCGAAGGCCAGGTCGTACCAAGCCATCTGGAGCGGGTTCGTGGCAGTGATCTTCGCGGTCAGGACGTAGTCCAGCGCCGAATACCCCGTCGCCACGTACAACAGGCTGCCGAGTTGGTCGACATCAGTCGGGACGAAATTGCCGCGGCCGTAGAAGTACCTGGTGGCTGTCGGAAATCCCAGGTCCTTGGTTCCGTCCGGTGCGCCGAGGGTGTGCTCGAGGTTGCCCTGGAGGTCGGTCGTGTAGACCGACGCCGATCCATTGCCGGGGAACGAGAGATGTGCCCCGCCATCCGCGTCGTACCAGATCGTCGCGTTGTGCATGTTGTGCGGCTTCATCGCGCTATCTGTCGACAGCATCTGTGTGTCTCCCAGATCCGCAGCGACTTGAATGATCCCCGCGCCAGGCAGCGCGAAATAGACTTCGCCGCGTCCGTCACGCCGATCCACGGCGAAACCGCCGTGAGCCTTCTCGAGGACATCCTGCGCCGCTTGCGGCAGATGGCTGCCGGTGTACGCGACCTTGAATTGATACTTGCCCTGGCCGCTGGTCAGGTGATTGTCCGCGACCGTCGACAGCGGAACGAAACCGGCCGACCATGCGAGCGTCAGCAGCGCTGCAAATAGAGCCGAGAAGACTATGCGTTGCATGGGGATTTACCTCGCATCTACTGTACACGACCGCCACATCTGGCGGCAGCCTGTTGCAGGGTCTGTAGCGGGAGGCGGCTTCGACGCGAGCCGACTGGCTCATTCGAGGACTGGAAAGGATTCCCGGGCGAGCCGCAATGTCGTAAGATCTTTAGACAGCTGCCTGTCTCTCAAATATGCACTTGACGTTTAAGGGGAACGCGAGTGAGATTGCTTCACTACCTGGAGATTCAGAACTTCAAGCGTTTCGGCGCCAAGCAGAGGATCGAACTCGACCATCCGGCTGTCCTGACCGGGCCGAACAATTGCGGTAAGACGACGGTGGTCCAGGCGATCGCGCTTTGGTCGCAGGCGGTCACGACTTGGTTCGACAGCAAGGGCAAGGCGCCCCCTACCGAACCGACATCGACTTCGCTCAACAGGCTTAGCATCGTCTCCGTCCCCGTTCAGCGCACGCGCGAGCTCTGGCACAACATGGACGTGCGCAGGGGCAACCAGGAAATCCCCCTTCTGATCACCTTGGGCGTCCTGCACGAGAACGAGATCGTGCCTGTCACCATGCGGTTCCGAAACCACGGCGACGACCTCGTTTACTGCACGCCCGACGAAGCGAGCCTTGCCCGGCCGGAGGTGATTGCGACCGCGGCGGAACTTGATGTCGAACTGGTCTACCCCATGGTAGGGATCGAGACCGAAGAGCCGGTTCTCCGCCCGGGCAGAGTCAAGGTGCTGCTGGGGCAGGGCCGGACTGGGCAGGTGTTGCGGAACCTGTGTTTGTCCGTGTTCCAGAACGCTCCCGAAGACTGGTTGCGAATCGTGGAATTGATCGAGCGCTTGTTCTCGATCGATCTCGGGGCTCCCGGCGAGACCGCGCGCGGCAGCATCGAGCTCTCCTACCGGCAGCCTAGCCTCAGGGATCCGGCGGATGTAGCGCTCGCGGGGCACGGGCTTCACCAGGTGCTGTTCATGCTGGCGTACCTCTACTCGCATCGTCGTAGTGTCCTCCTGGTCGACGGGCCCGACGCCCATTTGGAGCTCGTACGGCAGAAGCAGCTCTATGTCCTGCTGAAGGAGATCGCCTCCCGCAATGAGTCACAGGCCGTGATCGCCACGCACTCGGATGTTGTCCTCGAAGAAGCGCGCGAACGAAACCTCACGCTTCTCGTGGACGGGCAGGCCACCGATATTGCGGCTAGGCCGGGCATCCACAGCGCCCTCAGGAAGTATGGATCCCAACATTGTGCGAGAGCCCGCCAGGCCGGATACGTGCTCTACGTGGAGGAAGGCACTGACCTTGATATCCTGCGCGCGCTGGCCAAGCGACTGCAGCATCCTGTCGCAGAGGCCTTGAACGGGCGCATCAACGCATTCTACGTGCGAAGCCGTTCCTCGCACTACGACCTGGATTCGGAACTTGAGCGCCTGGAGGGCAACTACGGTGTCGTACCGAAAGAACACTTCGAGGGGTTGAAGTCGATTTTTCCCGACTTGAGGGGTCTCGCGATCCTGGGCAATGACGGCAAGCGGCGGTTGGACGTGGAAGACAACGGTCTCCAGATCGCCTATTGGAGCCGTCGCGAGAGCGAGAACTACTTCGTCACACCGACGGTTCTGAAGGCGTTTGTCGACAACGTGTACGAGGGCGCTCCGCTCTTCGCGGAACACCGGGACGAGATTCTCGACGGGTTAGTCCGCGCTCGCGTGTTCGGCGGTCGCGACACCGACTTCGCCAGGTGGCAGGAACTGAGCCCGGAGGCAGGGGGGCAGGCTTGGGATCTGAGCACGAAGGATTCCAAGGTGAGCGAGATCGCCGAGGAGTACTTCCGCCGCCTGGGCTCCCAGATGGGCCAATCGACTCTCCTGACCAAGAACGACCTGCACCGGCTGGTTGCTTTCGTGGACCCCGTCGCGATTCCTGGAGAGGTTTCAGCCAAGCTGGACTTGGTTGACGCGCTCGTCGCCCATCCGGGCTCCAAACGGCGCGTTTCCTGGGAGGAGCATGTCCCCATCCTGGAGTCTTGATTCCGGTGCGGATGGGTGCGAGGACGCTAACGCTCTCATGCGGCCCCTGCCGCAGCGAAGCGTGCGATTCACCCCTGGCGGCGAGCGTTGGTTTACTCGCACGGCTCCCGGCAGCATAACGCCACGAAATGCCGCGGTCTTTGCTCGGGGCGAAAACGCGTAGTGATACCATCGCAGTAGCATTCCGATGGCTCGGGCTTCGTGCGCGCGGAGCGCGTGTTGATTCGGGCTGCAGTCTGCATCGAGAGGTTCACGCCATGTCCGAACCAAGCCTCGCGCCGGTCGACACCAGTGCCGAGTGGAGTCACTTGCCGTCCGACATTCGCGAGGAGATCGATGTCTTCGAGACCGAATTGCGCCGGGTTCGGTCGGGCTTGGTCGACGAAAAACTGTTTACCGAATTCCGTCTGCGGCACGGGGTGTACGGCCAGCGCCAGGACCGCGTGCAAATGCAGCGCATCAAGGTTCCGATGGGCAGGCTCGACCCGGACCAACTCGTTGCCCTGGCCGACATCGCCGAGGAGTACGCCGTGGGCGTGTTGCACGTCACGACGCGCCAGGACTTCCAGTGCCACTTTGTGGACATCGGCGACACGCCGAACCTGATGCGCCGCCTGGCGGCCGTGGGGATCACCACGCGCGAAGCCTGCGGCAACGTGATCCGCAACGTCACCTGCTGCCCGCAAGCCGGGGTGTGCCAGGACGAGCCGTTCGAAGTGGCGCCCCACGCGCACGCCATGGCCTACTTCATGCTCCGTCACCCCGATGCGCAGAATTTCGGCCGCAAGTTCAAGATTTCCTACTCCGGTTGCGAGAGCCACGCCTGCGGCCTGGGACGCATGCACGACATTGGCGCGGTCGCCAGGGTACGGGACGGCGTGGAAGGATTCCAGGTGCTCGTCGGCGGAGGTCTCGGCGCCCTGCCGCATCAGGCGAAGGTCTACAGCGAGTTCATGCCCGCCAGCGAGATGCTACCGCTCGCGCAGGCGATCTCGCGGGTGTTCGCAAAGCTCGGGGAGAAGAAGAATCGCGCCAAGGCCCGCATGAAATTCCTGATCGCCAAGCTGGGCATCGACGAGTTCCGCCGATTGGTCGAAGAGGAGCGCTCGCGGCTGCCGCGGGATGTTCGCTGGGAGAGCGAGCTGCGCGAGGCCACGGGTGCCATGCAGGACAAGCCGCTCAAGCCGCCCTCAAGCCTGCAGCTCCCGGAGAGTCCCGACCCGGGCCTGCTCGAGTGGCTGGAGCTCAACGTTCGGCCCCAGCGGCAAGACGGCTACTCGATGGTGAACGTCTTCCTCCCCCTCGGGGACATCACATCGGAGGAGGCCCGCGATTTCGCCCGGCTCTCGCGGGAATACGTCAGCGGCACCTTGCGCACGACGGTGGACCAGAACCTGCTCATGCAGTGGGTCTCGAACGCAGACCTGCCCGGTCTCTACGCCGGTCTCAGGGAGATCGGCCTGGCGGAATCCGGTGCCGGCCGGCTCAAGGACGTGGTGGCGTGTCCGGGGACTGATTCCTGCAAGCTGGGAATCACCGCCTCGCGCGGCCTTGCGGCCCACCTGCACAAGAAGTTCGCCAACGGGATGAGTGACATCGCGCATCGCTCCGACCTCAAGATCAAGATCAGCGGCTGCTTCAATTCGTGCGGACAGCACCATATCGCCGACATCGGATTCTTCGGTTCCGTGCAGCGCAAGAAGAACGACACGGCGCCGGTCTTCCAGGTCACCGTCGGAGGGTCGACCCGCAACAACGCCGAGTCCTACGGCTTGGCAATCGGCAAGATCCCGTCCCAGAACGTGGATCGCGCAGTGACCAGGCTCAGCGAGTTCTACAGCCGGGAGAAGCAGGGCGGTGAAACGCTAAGCGACGTCGTGGCCCGTCTCGGCAAGACGCGCGTCAAGGAGGAGTTGGCCGAACTCATGGTGCTTCCGACCTTCGAGGAGGAGCCCGGCTATTACAAGGACATCCGCCAGCCCTGGCAGTACCAGCGCTCGATCGGCGTCGGCGAGTGCGCCGGTGAGGTGGTCGACCAGGCCGAGTTCATGCTCGAGGATGCCGAAAGGATCCACTTCGAGGCCACTCTCGACCTAGAGAAGAACCACTACGGAGACGCCTCGGCAAAGGCCTTCGCGGCTTGCAAGAACGCCGCCGACGCCCTGCTGTTCACCAAGGGTCTCTGGCTGTCCGACAAGTACGACACGGTTGCCGAGTTTCGCAAGCATTTCCACGACACGGGCATCTTCTACAAGCCGTTCGCCGATAATTTCCTGCGCACGGCCGGGGAAGGCCCGAGTGGGGATCCCGAGCAAGCGCGGCTGCGGGTCGAGGAAGCGACCCTGTTCATCGAGGCTGCCCACGGCGTGTATTCCCAGGCCACCGCATTCTAGGACCCCTCAGGCCGCATGATTGACGCCCTCCAGAGGATTGACGTCAAGCAATTGCTTGACGCTCCGGCCAACCCCGACCTCGACGCCTTCCTGTTGATCTTCAACCGCTGGCGGCAGCAGGACGACCATCCGTCCGATTGGGTTGACCTGGCGGACTACGCTCACATGCCCAGGGGTCCGGGAATCCTGATCGCGGGCAAGCGGGATACGTTTTCGGTCAACCTGAATCCCCCCGGCCTCGGCCTGCTGACTAGCGTCCGCAAGGCCCTCGAGGGGACACTTGAGGACCGCTTTCGGGAGGCGTTCCGGCGGGCTCGCGAACTCAACGAAGCGGTTCTGGCTGAGCCTGAGTATCCGAAGGGACTCACCGTAAGGCAGGGCGCCTGGGAGGTGTTTCTCAACGACCGCCTGCTCGTCCCCAATTCGGACCAGAGCGACCGGATCGTCCGGCCCGCTCTTGCCGTCGCGCTCGGCATCGCCCCGGAGGCGCTCGCGCGGCACTCGAATCCCGCCGGCAGGCTGGGCTATTCCGTGCGATTGCCGAAAGCCCGGTGACGGGCTCGACGCTGGCAGGACGTCCCGGACCGATCCCGCCGGTGGCCGCGCGCGGCTCGGGCGGTCAGAAGATGAATCGCAGCCCGATCTGCATTTGCAGCGGCCCCGTTCCGGGGACCTGGGAGTTGTTGCGGTCGTAGCTGCCGTCATCGGCCCGGAGCCTCAGGAACGAGTCCTGGGCCGCGACCGGGGTCCCCGTGGCCAGGTCCAGACCAGGCCCGTAGATCTGATTGAACCGCCCGTACTCGACGTTCTCCAGGTTCAACGCATTGAACACCTCGAGCGATAGCTCGAGGTAGGAAGTGTCCGATGTGGCGAAACGCCTGAGCAGGCGCATGTCCAGGTTGCGCATGGCGCGGTTGCGAAACACGTTGCGCCCGAAGAACCGGCCAGGAGCCTCCAGGGCCCGGTCGAAGGTGAGCCGATCTCCGTTGAGGTCGGTTCCCGCAGCCGGGCTCAGCGGTGGCGCACTGGCGGCCCGCACGATGGCGGACCACGTGAATCCCCACGGCAATTGCACGACAGCGTGGCCGGTCAGCTGGTGACGCATGTCAAGGTCGGAGGGGCCGTACGCGTCTTCAGGACGGGCATGGTCCGAGTAGAGCGGTTCCCAGAAGTAGCTCAGGTTGGCATCGCTGGAAAAGGCCCGCGCGTAGGTGTAGTGACCGACCAGTTGCAGACGCCGTCCCCGGTACTTCCAGTTGAAGGTCACTCCGTCGTAGTTCGAGCGGCCGATCGACTCGACGACAAACACCGCGTCGAGTTCCGGAGCGGGCCTGGGACTGTTGCCGTAGTAGGGGATGCGTGCCGGATCGTCGGGTCGCACGGACGCGACGGGCAGGTTGTAGTCGCGCTGCCCGTGCAGGAAACGTGTGCTATTGCGCATCCATTGCACGCCTGCAACGGTGTTGTCTGTTAGGCCGAACTCGGCGGCCAGCGTGAATTTGACAGCCCGGGGGTTGCGAAAGTCGCCGCTGACAACGAACGGGGAGGCGCCAAGGAACCTGTCGCCGCCCAGAATGCTCGTGATGTCGTCCTGGGAAAACACAGGCAGCTCGGCCAACGGATACTGATTCAAGTCGATCCCGCTTGCCAGGAACTGCTGGTAGACGGTGGTGCCGGAAGTCGGCAGCGCGACAGAGGTATTGAACGGCGGATCCCGAAACGCCTTGGTCGCCGCGTTGAAGAATACCGGGGGCGTGATCGCATGGAAAGTTCCGACGCTGCCTCGCAGCACGAGGCGGCCTGACAGGCCATGCGGACTGTACGCGAAGCCGAGGCGTGGCATCCATTGGCGAACCGAATCGGGCAGGTAAGCCGGATCGGGCTTGCCGAACGGGAAGTCCGCGGCGCGCACACGGTCAATCAGCACGTCGTTGCCGAGGGCGGGATCCTGGTTGAACTGCCCCTCCCAGCGGAACCCCAGGTCGATGGTCAGACCCGGGGCTGCCCGCCAAGCGTCCTGGACGTATACGGACGCGTATCCGATCCGCTGTTCCCCGAGGGTGTTGCCGACCTGCCGGAAATACAGGCCCGGGGCGTCGAATCGGTTGGGAATCAGACCGCCGGGAGTGAGGATGTCGAGGATTTCCCCGGGGTCCGAACTGAAGAGCACGAAATTCCCGAACTGGTTGTAGCCGAACTGGTCGTCGACCCAGACACGGTTCACCGAGCCTCCGATCTTGAGATCGTGCGCCCCGGAATGCAGCATCAGGCTGTTCTTGAACTCCGGGCGCCGGTCCCTCTCCGTCGTGGGCAGGTACGAGCGCGTGCCGAAATTGCCGAGGACCGTGGAGACAGCCGGTTCTTCGCTGTTGGGCAACCGGGGGCGCTTTTCCTGGGTGAAGGTCACCCGCAACTGGTTGACCACGCTCGGCGTCAGCACGCTCGTCAACTGGCCTGTCAGGAAATGGATCTGGTCCAGTTCCCTGCCGTCGTTGCTCAAGGCGCTGTTGGTCCGGGCCTGCGTCGGGTCGCCGATGCTGACGGCATTCTCTGCCACCGACCGGCTGTAGTTGTAGCGCACCATCAGCTGGCTGCCGCCGCCGAACTGATAGTCCAGCCGGGGAGTCAGTGCCAGGCCGTCATTGGTTGCGTCGAATGGTTGTTCCAGGCTCTTGAAGAGGTCGTAGGCCTCGGGGCCGCGCTCGCGGTCTTGCGGGCTTAGCGATGCGAACTCGACATAACGCTGGCTGACGCTTGCCTGATGCTCGACAGCGAAGAACCAGAAGGCCTTGTCCTTGCTCAGGGCCCCGCCGGCGGCGCCGCCGAACTGCTGAAGCCGTTCCAGCACGACGGCGCCGAACGGATCCTTGCGCCCGAGCTTCGGATGCCGGAGTTGGTAGAACATGTCTCCGTGGAACTCGTTGCTGCCCGACTTCGTCGAGACGTTGACGACCCCGGAGGTCGTGCGGCCGTACTCGGCCGTGAAGCCCGAGGTCACGGCCTGGAATTCCTGGATCGCGCTCTGCGGCACCGTGATGACGGAGCCGGCCCGTTCCCCGCCCTGGATCCCTCCAAAGAACGCCTGGTTGTAGTCCGCTCCGTCGACGGTGACGTTGGTGGAAATGCCGCGTTCGGCGCCGAAGGACAGATGCCCGGCGGCTCGCGAGACCTGGACGCCGGGTGTCAGCAGCGCGAAATCATGGAAGCGCCGCCCGTTGATGGGGAGGTCGTTGAAGACGCTGCCCGTCACGACATTGCTCGATGCCGGCAGGGTGGCATCGAGCATCGCGGCGGTGACATCGATCCGGGAGTAGGCCTGCTCGATGTCCAGTTTCAGGTCGACGCGGACGTTGCCGCCGACGTTCACGGTAACGCCATCGACCGTGGAGGTTGCGAAGTCCGGGCTCGAGGCGATTACCGAGTACTCGCCCGGGCGCAGTGCCCCCACCCGGAAGTGTCCGCTCGTATCGGTGCGGACCAGACGCTGCGAACCGCTGACAACGCCGGTGACCGTGACTTCCGCTCCGGGCAATGCGAGGTTGTCGGGACCGGTGACCGCGCCGGTGATGCGGCCCAGATTGGCGTCAAACTGCCCCAGTACCGCCCCGGGTGCAACCAGCAAGATCGGGATGAGCAAGGCGCAAGCAAGGCGGCCGACATGCTGCCATCCCGGGATTTCGAAGACGATCCTGACCATCGATCCGCAGGTCTGAACGCCGGGGATCCAAGTCCCGATGCTCACGTTCCCCATGCCTAATTCTTGCATGATCCGCAACAAAACCCGGCCGCGTCGATCAAGCGCCCGAGTCCACGGGCCAGCCCGCGCAGCAGGAAGGTACTCCACGTTTCTCGGTGTGCCCAGGCTTTGAATCTGGCAGTGTCGCGGTCTGGACTCCAGGTCGTAGCGGCCATCTGCCAGAGCGTCCAGCAATCAATGGCCGCAGCGGACCCGCCGGGTGTGGAGAAAGGTGTCTCCGCTTTGAGCCAGACGACCACCCAAGCCCGCATGGGGAGCGTTGAGGTCAGGATTCACTACCTGTCCATCCACAGATTCTCGCGCGCAAGGCCTTGGTTGAAGTGTTCCGGTCTTCGAACAGATGGCCTCGCGGAGAGTTTGTTGGAGTCAAGCCTCACTCGACGAGGCCCGTCGCAACGGGTGAGCATCGCACCATGCCACTCCTCGTTCAATTGCCTTTCCGTAGTGAAAGATTGACCAACCCCATCCCGCGATGCAGGGGGCAAGCAGCAGTGGTCCGTGATAGGAAATCATTGCGGTCGCCGAGACAATGCCAACCGCGTGGATCAGACCCAGAGGCAGAAAGGATGTCCCTTGGGAGAACCGCCACGGAGACTGCATCCTCGCGGTGCGGACGCTAGATCGATGGCCGATCGCAAGTGCCACCAGGATCGCTCCAATCCCAGGTGCCGTCTGGAGTGGGACCAACAGAGGCAGAGAGACGAGCAAGACCGAAAGGTCCTTGGACACGAGAGATTGCCATCCTCGCAAAGGAAGCAGACGATAGCGCGACAAACCGGCCAGGGCATCGAGTCCGAAGAGCGAAAGAGTGTAACTCGAAAGTGCAAGTACCACCAGGGCTGTCAGGATCATCAATCCCTGTGAGGGGAGATCGATTCCAGACAAGCGTACGACCGCGGTAAAGCCACTGAGCAACCCAGCCAAGTAAACATCCAGAATTGAGAGAACCTGACGGAGATCCTTACGGATCAGCTGATTGAGAATGCCCGGGAAACCAGGCACGCGCCTCAAGACGGTGTGTTCGAAGGTCTTGGGGACCGATGAGACCACCAGTCCTCCCACGACGATCGCGGCGATGAATAGCCAAAGTCCGATAGTCACCTTCCCTGCTACCACTGCGATCGCCAAAGAGGCCAGGACCCAAGTCATCGGATTAACCCAAGGACTGGCCATCCGCAGAATCCAAAGCTCGACTCGATTCAACGGCCAGCAACCTAGCCGAGACCCTGGAATCTTTTGGGAAGGATCTGTGCTCAACGGGATGATCGCGACAAGGGCAACTAGAAGGTAAATGAATATTCCCGCATCCATCATCACCACCACCGAGACGATGAAGAAGCTGTTGCCCGTGAACGAGAAGACCGACTTTTGGTCACGCCGGATCGCCCACCAAAGGGCTCTCAGGATCGCTGCCAGCCGAGCCAATCGACTTCCCTCGTCCCTATCGGTCCCACCAACTTGAAGTACTGTCGCTCAAGTGATCCATCGACGGCTGTCGCCATCGCATTCCATACAAGCCTCCCATCCAGCATGACGACAAACTGCGTTGCAACGCTTTGTGCAAGGGCCAGGGAATGAGTGGTCAGCAGGATGGTCGTTCCACTCTCCGCAGCCTGTTGCAGCAAATCGCAGATCGTTCGCGATGTGACAGGATCAACGCCCTCGAACGGCTCGTCAAGAAACAAGACCTTGGGATTTGGCAAGAGGGCCATCGCCAGTGCTGTCTTTTTCCGCATCCCGTGCGAGCAAGCCGAGATGAACTTATCGGTCGCACGCTCCAGGTCCAGCGCGTCCAGAAGTTGCTCGTTTCGGCGGCGGGCGGTCTGTTTGTCCAGCCCGTGAACTGCAGCTGTCAGGGACAAGTGCTCGGCGACGGTGAGGCTGTCGAAGAGACCCAAGTCGTCTGGAACCACACCGATGCAGCGTCGTAATTTGGTGAGTTCGGTCCGCACGTCGTGGCCACCGACCTGTGCGTCCCTTCCGGTCAGAGGTATCAGACCTGTCAGGACCCTGATCGTTGTCGACTTGCCTGCACCGTTCGGACCCAGCAAAGAGCAGATTGCTCCGGGAGCAACCTCGAACGTGAGGTTGTCGACGGCTGTGAAATCTCCGAAAGTTCGCCGAACGGCGTGACACGAAATCATCGCGCCTCAGCTTATCAAGCCCGAATCCAGCACTTGTTGCTTCCATGAGGAATGAGCCATTTGCTCCGCATTGACTGCCATTCCGAGCGGCCAGAGCCGAGTCAGCCGGGCGTGTTCGCCGTCTTCGCGACTCGCCGATGACAGGCTCGGCCCATCCCGGTGGTAAGCTCAAAATGTTGGCGCGCAAAGGGCTCACAAGCGCGCCGCATTCCGAGATACGGCTTCCTCTCCGGGCGGCCCCCCAGACTCCCGTGCTGACGTTTCAAGACATCGTGATGCGGCTCAAGAACTACTGGGCTCGCCAAGGCTGCATTGTCCAAGAGCCGTTCGATTGCGAAGTCGGGGCTGGCACGATGTGCCCCGAAACGTTCCTGCGGGTGTTGGGCCCTGATCCCTACAGCGTGGTCTACGTGCAACCCAGCCGCCGCCCGGCCGACGGCCGCTATGGGGAGAATCCCAACCGCCTCTACAAGCACATGCAGTTGCAAGTGATCCTCAAACCCGCGCCGGAAGATGTCGTCGAGCTTTACCTGAGAAGCCTCGAGGAGATCGGGATCGACCTTTCCAGGCACGATTGCAAGCTGGAAGAAGACAACTGGGAGTCGCCCACGCTCGGAGCGTGGGGCGTCGGTTGGCAAGTCATGCTGGATGGGCTCGAGATCACGCAATTCACCTACTTCCAGCAGTGCGGCGGATTGGACCTAGAGGTTGTCCCCGCCGAGCTGACCTACGGCCTCGAACGCCTAGCTGCATTCATCCAGAACGTGGAGAGCGTCTACGACATCCAGTGGAACGATCGCTGGACATATGCTGACGTGCGGATGGCTGACGAAGAGCAGTATTCCACCTACAACTTCGAAGAGGCCGACGTCGATTTCGTGTGGCGGGAGTTCGAATTGCACGAGGCCGAATGCCAGCGCCTCCTGGATGCCTATCGCGAGCGCAGGGAAGGGATTGCGCGAAACCGCTTCCCGCTGCTTGCAGCCTTCGACCAGACGTTGAAGTGCTCGCACCTCTTCAACACATTGCAAGCGCGTGGCGCGATCAGCGTCACCGAACGCGCCCAGGTCATCCAGCGCGTCCGTAACCTGGCGGTGGGTGTCGCCGATTCCTGGATTCACCAACAGGCTGGGATCGCGGAGGCGGCTCGATGAGCGACCTGCTCCTGGAAGTCGGAACCGAGGAGATCCCGGCTCGCTTGATCCCGGGAGCCAGGCGCGACCTGGAGCGGACCTTCCGCGACGCCCTGAAAGCGGCGGACATTCACGAAGGTGCGCGCGTGGCGGTCGAAGCGACGCCGAGACGCCTCGCCCTGATTGCCGAGAACTTGCCGGAGAGGCAGGCGGACCGGACCCTGACGTTTTCCGGTCCGACACGCCAGGTTGCCTTTGACGCCGACGGTAATCCGACCAGGGCGGCGCTTGGGTTCGCGCGAAAAGCCGGCGTGCCGGTTGAAGCGCTCGAGTTCGGGCCCGACGGCAAGCTGCGCGCCGATCGAACGATTTCGGGGCGGCCGACGGATGAGTTGCTGGCCGAGAGCCTGCCCGCCGTGGTGCTCGGGGTCCGTTTTCCGCGCAGCATGTACTGGACGGGGCGGAATGGGCCGAAGTTCATCCGGCCGATCCGCTGGCTTGTCGCCCTGCTCGACGGGGAGGCCATCCGCTTCGAGGTCGGCGGCGTGACTTCCGGCATCCTGACATGGGGGCACCGCCGGCTGAGTTCGGGGCCGCTCGCCGTTAGCGGGCCCGAAGACTACCGCATGGTGCTGCGCGACAACGCCGTGCTTCTCTCCGCCGAAGAGCGGGGGCGCAAGATCGAAACCGAATCGAAGGCGCTGCTCCCACCTGGCCACCGGATCAGGGCAAATGCCAGGTTGCTCGAGACGCTTGTCAACGAGACCGAGCTTCCCACCGCCGTTCTCGGAACATTCGACCCGGACTACCTGTCCCTGCCGGAAGAAGTTCTCGAAACAGTGATGCTGGTGCATCAGAAATACTTCGTTGTCGAGAACGATGCCGGCAAGATGACCAACAGCTTTGTGGCGGTCGCAAATACCCGCAACGACGAGTCTGGCGAGATTCGCCGGGGTCACGAGCGGGTCCTACGCGCGCGATTCAATGACGCCCGCTTCTTCTGGCAGTTCGACCAGCGGACTTCGCTTGCCGAGCGCGTCGCGGAACTGAGAGACGTGACTTTCCAGGCTTCGATCGGGAGCTATTGGGACAAGACGCAGTCGAACCTGAATGCCGCCGCGGACCTCTCCGAAAGCCTGGGACTCGACGACGGGACGGCAAGGGCGGCGATGCGAGCCGTGGAACTGGCGAAGTGTGATCTGACCACTGAGATGGTTGGGGAGTTCCCGGAGTTGCAAGGCAAGATCGGCGGCCTGTACGCGGCGGCCCAAAGCGAGTCCGGCGACGTGGCGGACGCGATTTACGACCACTACCTCCCAGTCGGTGCTTCCGGGCCGATCCCGCGCTCGGCGGCTGGCAGGGTCGCTTCCATGGCCGACAAGCTATCCACGCTGGGCGGCATGTTCGGCCTGGGCTTGATTCCCACCGGGTCCAAGGATCCGCTGGCGCTGCGCAGGGCCGCTTTCGCGGTGATCCGAATCGTCATTGAAGGTGGTCTCCCGCTCGATCTGGACCGCCTGGTCGAGGTTTCCGGCGCCCGGTCCCACGCAGATCAGCTGCGAGGTTTCCTGCTCGACCGGCTAAGGCACTGGCTGCAGGATTCGGGCGGGTTCTCGCAAGATGTCGTGCAGGCCGTTCTGGCCGCCTCCGACCGGGTTCCGGTCGATGCACTGGCCCGCGCAAAGGCCCTTGCCAACGTACGGGCGACCCCGGACTTCGAAGCTCTCGCGGTGAGCTTCAAGCGGATCCGGAACATCCTGGAGCACGCCGGAGGTGCCGGACGCGCCCATGGTGAGGAACCGGACACCGCGCTCCTGGATCCTGGCGCCGAAACCGGCCTCCACGAAGCCGTGGAGTCGGTCGCAGGGAAAGTTGCCGCCGCCAACGCGAACCGGGATTACACGACGTCGCTCCGGGAGATTGCAGAATTGCGCCCTGCATTGGATCGGTACTTCGACGACGTGCTCGTGATGGCTGACGATGAAGCGGTGCGTCGCAACCGGCTTACCTTTCTGGCGCGGCTGCTGGACAAGCTCTCCACGATCGCCGATTTCGCGGTGATCGCTCCGGAATCGGCTGGCAAGCGGCGCTAATGTTCAGAGGTCAGTCACATTAATTCCATTGTGGTGGCGAAGAAGTCACTTGCCGGCGGAGAACGGCCAGATCCTTTGCGGGTGTCGGGCCAGAGCAGGACAGTGATGGCTACGGACTGGCCTGTTCCGCAGGTTGAACCAGGCTGCAGTTGCCTCTCTTGGAAAGTGGACAAGGACTGTGGGTCGCAGTAGTTTGACCGCTCTATCCAGTCCGATTCAGCGACTGATGCATGCTAGAATCCACGTGCATTGGAGACCCTGCGGAACCTAGGCCCCGCCGATTTGTCACGGAATCTGGCGCGGGGCGCCGAGGCACAACAGGTTCAACGGGCTTCCGCTCGGCTTGGCCGCAGAGGGTTCCTGCGGGGGCTAGGCGCGATACCGGTTGCCCGGCGAATTGTTCCGGCAGCGGCTGTGCCTGCACTCGCGCAGGATGAGCAGCGATTCCTTGCCGCGGTGGGTAAAGACCCGCGAATGCTCGTTCACGACACCATAACAGGCGTCGTGGAGGCGCCGGTGCACTTGCTGCGGGAGCATCGCGTGACCCCCAAGGAGCGCATGTTCGTCCGGAACAACCAAGTGCTGCCGGGCGGGCTGACGCTGAGTCCCTATCCGTCCGCCAACTGGGATCTCGAATTGAGCGGGCTCGTAAGGCCGTCACGGAGAATCAGCTTTTCGGACTTGGCCCGGCTCGAGCAGACCGATACCGTTGCAGTGTTGCAATGCGCGGGCAACGGGCGGGCCTTCTATGCGCGAACCGTCATGGCCAAGGGAACGCAATGGCGGCGCGGCGGGATGGCCCAGGTCAGGTGGAAGGGGATTCGCCTCAAGCAGTTGCTCGACTCGTTAGGCATGCTCGTCGGTACAGATGCTCGGTTTCTGACCGCCGAGGGGCGTGACCCAGCCGCTAAGCCCGATGGCGATGACTTCGAGCAAAGCGTTCCGCTGGCAGACGTGCTGGAGACGGCCCTGCTCGCGACGCACATGAACGGCGAGCCGATTCCAGCCATCCACGGTGGGCCGCTCCGGCTGGTGCTTCCCGGCTACTTCGGGTCGATGAACGTGAAATGGGTCAGCCGGCTGAGGTTTGAAGCGCACACGTCAATGAGTCGACACCACGCCCGGAGGTACCGAACGTTTCGGGAACGTATTGAGCCGGGCAGTCAGCCGGTAATGACTGAGGAAACGACCAATCCCACTTGGCGGCAGAAGATCAAGAGCGTGATCTGGAGCCCGTTGGATGACGAGCAGCGCCTGCCCGGTCCGATCGCGGTTGGCGGTGTGGCATGGAATGACGGCCGGACGGAAATCGTCGCCGTGGAACTCTCTGTGGACGGCGGAATCAGTTGGCGGCGAGTGAATCTCGAGGCTCCCCTCAGCCCCTATGGCTGGTACCCGTGGAACGTGACCCTATGGTACGGATGGAATCGCGATATCAACCGGGGCGGCAAGATCGCAGAGTTCCGCGTGCGGGCGTTCGACGCATTCGGAGCGTCTCAGCCGGACGATGGATCCGTGCACTGGAATCCCTCGGGATACGAGTGGTTCGGAGTTGATAGCGTCAAGATCTTGCTGCGCTAGCGAATCGATCCGCAGAGACCATCTCGAGTCCGTCTTGGGTCACGGACCCTGCTGACGCGGTAGGCATTCCAGCCCGGTGGAGTACCGCTGCAATCCGCGGCACCGATTGGAGATCACCCGCAAGAACGGCAGCTCGACGGTATCGGAACCCGGGAGATAGCCGGACGCACGAGACAAGCGGTCGGGAAAGACTCTGCTGACATGGGATCTGAATCAGCAAGTTTCTGCCTGTCAATGCCATAGTGAGAACGGTAGTACCCATCAACCTGCCCGGCTATCGCGGGTCCGTTGCGGGAATGTACTGCCTGAGGAATCGCGCGCTTTGCCGGAGCGAGAGCTTGCGCGCTTCGAGAGACCCCTCATAGGCGCGGTCCTCCACCTCCACACAGACCGGTCCGTCGTACCCGGTGGAGGTGAGCACGGAGAAGAACCGGCCCCAGTCCACGTCGCCGAGACCGGGCAACTTGGGCGTATGGAATTGCAGGGGGTACGCCAGAATGCCGACATCGTCCAGCAGGTGGCGATCGACCCGCACGTCCTTGGCGTGGACATGGAAGATGCGGTCGCGGAAATCGCGCAAAGGGGCAATGGGATCCATCTGCATCCAAGTCGGGTGCGACGGGTCGTAGTTCAGGCCGAAAGAGGAGCTTGGGATGTCCTCGAACATACGTCGCCAGATCGCCGGGGAGCAGGCGAGATTCTTGCCGCCCGGCCACTCGTCCCGCGTGAAGGTCATGGGACAGTTCTCAATGCCGACGCGGACGCCGCACTCCTCGGCGAAGGCTATCAAGGGCTTCCAGACCCTCTGAAAGTCCGGCCAGTTCTCGTCTACGCTGCGATTCCAGTCGCGACCGACGAAAGTGTTCATCGTGGAGAGCCCGAGCGTGCTGGCGGCTCGGATGACTCGGCGGATGTGGTCCTGCGCGACCTGCGATTCCGCATCGTCGGGTGCCAGCGGGTTCGGGTAGTACCCCAGCGCGCTGATCGCGATCCTGTGCCTCTCAAGCGATGCCCGAATCGCGTCGATGCCTGCCTCGTCGAGCCCCGTCGCGTCGATGTGGGTCACGCCGGCGTAGCGGCGCTCGGCCTTGCCCGGAGGCCAGCACATGACCTCGATGCAGTCGTAGCCCTCGCCCGCTCCGATGCAGCAGATTTCGTCGAAGGACAACTCCGGGAGGATCGCGCTGACAAAGCCAAGTTGCATGCAGTCCTAGATTACTTGAATCGGCAGTGGGCCTTGCCTGGTCGACTCATTCGCCGAGTCTCGATCCGTTCCTGACGGCAAGAACCGCGCCGGCCAGACTGAACCGAAAGCGGTCGGTAACGGCGGTGTTTTCAACGTGCCCGACGGTCAGCCAGCGCAGTCAACTTTCTCTGCGGCAGTTCACCTCGATCATCAGGCGGCAGTGATCGCTCGATCCCCACTCGTCAATCTCGTTCATCGCCCGCACGGACACCGCCTCGTGGAACCCGCGCGACGCGAACGCGTAGTCCAACTGGTTCACCGCGGTTTCCGGCCGGGTCCCCGGGCGGTAGTATGTCGGCACGTTCTTCGTGTCCGGCGATACGTCGAGTGGCGCAGTCTTCGCGCGCCGACCGTGGGGTGCCTGCGGACCCAGGAACTCCAGCCCGAGCGCCCGCATCCGATCCCACACCGTGCGTTCCCGTTCCGGTAGCGACCACTTCGAACCGGTCGCCCCGTAGAACATGTTCAGATCACCCGCTGCCAGGATCCTGTGCTTCGTAGGGTCGTAGTGGCCTATGAACGCGGACAGGTCCGAAATGATCCGATGTGCGGATGCATCCGAGTAGATCCACCCGCTGCGCTTGGTGGACGGATGAGCACTCATCCAGCTTGCGTACATCGAGACTGCCACAAAAGCCTCGTCCTCGTTGCCGTCCGGGATCACCCTCGCGGCAGCGATTGTACCGATGCCACTGACGCCAATCTCATCCTCGCCGAAATCACCGGTCGGGGGGACCTGACGGTAGGGCTCGACCGTGACTCGGTCGGACAGTCTCACGACCAGCGGCCAGCGGTCGAACAGTTTCCGGTCCCAGAACACCCCGCCCTCGAATTCGATTTGGTCGACCAAGTCTGCGGGCGGGCTTCCCGCTTCCTGCAAGAGCGCCAAATCCGCGTCACCATTGCGGGCCATCTGCACCAGTTCACGCCATGGCTCCTTCCACCTTGCGATGTTCCAACTGACCACTTTGATCATTCGACGACATCCCCAATCGCAATCTCTCCGCGTGGCCTCTGGCCACATCTTCCGCGCGTCGATGCCGACCGCCACCCCGGTGTCCGACTAGTCAAGCCGAAAGAACGCAGTTCCTCCGCTTTTGTTGCCTCTGGACGCACCCATGCGGTCCTCAAACGCTCCGACGCTACCACGAGGCCCCGCCAGCAGGGCTCCGCGTCATCCCGGACGAGCCGGACACCAGAGCCTCGACGGCACCGATGAAACCGAGCGTCAGAGTGGGGCGAGTCAACGTCGCAGTGTACCACCTTGCCCAGAAACAGGTGAGAGCGTTGCCGAGCCCGGGCGTAGTGGCAATGGCCGCAGGTGGGTGCGTGGGCGACTTAGTGCAGGTCTGAGCTAAAATGGACAATTCCGCTCCGGAATTCGCGGAGGCGCGGTATCGTCCGCGCGGGTCCGCACCGCTCCCCACTTCGGCAAACCTAGGCCAACGCTCCGCAGGCGCTGGCGCTGAGATTCCCACGAGCGACCGGCAGGCGTTTCAGGACAGAGAGAAGACAAGACGATGGCACAGCACGTGTATTCATTCGGCGGCTCCAGAACCGAAGGAGACAAGTCCATGAGGGACACCCTTGGCGGCAAGGGTGCCAATCTCGCGGAGATGGCTCGGGCAGGCATTCCGGTCCCGCCCGGGTTCACCGTTTCGACGCAGGTCTGCAACATGTATCTGTCTGGCGGAAACCGGGTTCCCGACGAGGTCGAGGCCGAGATGGCCGCCAAGCTGGCGCAGCTTGAGGCCGACATGGGCAAGAAGCTCGGCGATGACGAGAATCCCCTGCTGCTGTCAGTCCGTTCCGGATCGAAGTTCTCGATGCCCGGCATGATGGACACGATCCTCAACCTCGGCCTCAACGACGAGGCAACCGCGGGACTTGCGCGGCTCAGCGGCAAGCAGGAGTTCGCTCTCGACTGCTACCGTCGCTTCATCATGATGTTCGGCGATGTCGTTATGGACGTGTCGAAGAGCGAATTCGAGGAGATCCTGGAGGAAATCAAGGAGAAGTTTGGAGCCGAGAACGACATGGATCTGACTGCCACGCAGCTTCAGGAGGTCGTGGCAGCGTTCAAGGCGCATTACAAGCAGGCGAAGGGCTCTGATTTTCCCCAGGACGCCCACGAGCAGCTCAAGTTGGCTCGCGACGCGGTCTTCCGTTCCTGGGACAACCCGCGTGCCAACCACTACCGCCGCATGCACGACATCCCACACGATCTCGGCACGGCCGTCAACGTGCAGGCCATGGTCTTCGGCAATCTCGGAGAGACCTCCGCGACGGGAGTCGGATTCACGCGCGACCCCGCGACCGGTGCCAACGAGTTTTACGGCGAGTTCCTGATCAACGCCCAGGGCGAGGATGTCGTCGCCGGCATTCGCACGCCCCGGCCGATCGCCGAGCTCAGCACTGTGCTCCCCGAGGCCTACGAGGAACTGCGGTCGATCACCGACCGGCTGGAAAAACACTACCGCGACGTGCAGGACTTCGAGTTCACCATCGAGGAAGGCAAGCTCTTCATGCTCCAGACGCGCAACGGGAAGCGCACCGGAGCGGCTGCCGTCAAGTTTGCCGTGGACATGGTCGCCGAGGGGCTCATCGACGATCGCGAAGCCGTAATGCGAGTCGAGCCGCAGCATCTGGACCAGCTGCTGCACCCGGTGATCGAGCCCGGTTCGAAGGGCACGCTGACGACGCTAACGGTTGGTCTTCCCGCGTCGCCCGGCGCGGCCGTTGGCCGGATTGTCTTCTCGGCTGACGACGCTGTCGAAGAGGCGGGGCAGGGGAATCCCGTAGTCCTGGTGCGCGCCGAGACCACGCCGGAGGACATTCACGGTATGGAAGCGGCCCGGGGCATCCTGACCTCGCGCGGGGGAATGACTTCGCACGCGGCGGTCGTTGCCCGCGGCATGGGGTCGCCCTGCGTCGCCGGTGCTGGCGAAGTCAATGTCGACTCCAGGGCCAGGAAGGTCTCCTGCAATGGCCACGAGCTTAGCGCCGGGGACTGGATTTCCATCGACGGGTCGACTGGCGAGGTGTTCGCCGGGCAGGCGTCCACGATCGACCCCGACCCCACATCAGGAGAGTTCGCGCGGTTCATGGAGTTCGTGGACAAGCACCGCAAGGCGCGCGTGCGGGCCAATGCCGAGACGCCGCGTGATGCCCGCGCGGCGCGCACGTTCGGAGCCGAGGGGATCGGTCTGTGCCGCACCGAGCACATGTTTTTTGAGCCCGAGCGGATCGAGCATGTCCGCCAGATGATCCTCGCCGAGGATGCCGAGACGCGGGCGGCCGCGCTGAGCAAGCTGCTTCCCATGCAGCGGCAGGACTTCGTCGAGCTCTTCGAGGTAATGGACGGCTATCCCGTGATCGTCCGCACGCTGGATCCCCCGCTGCACGAGTTCCTGCCCAAGCGCGAGGAGTTGATGGTCCAGGTGGCCCAGCTGGAAGCGTCGGGGGCGGACGAGACCAAGCGGCAGGAAATCGCGGCGCTCCTCGAACGTGTTGAAGAGTTGCACGAATTCAATCCCATGCTGGGGCACCGCGGGTGCCGTCTTGGGATCACATTCCCCGAAATCACCGCCATGCAGGCCCGCGCGATCTTCGAAGCGGCCGTCGAGTGCGCCAGGAAGGGCGTCAATGCGATTCCGGAAGTGATGATTCCGCTTGTCGGGAACCACAAGGAACTGGCGCACCAGAAAAAGATCGTGGTGGATACGGCCGAGCAGGTGCTGGCCGAATCCGGACAGAAGGTGCATTACAAGGTCGGCACGATGATCGAGGTGCCTCGCGGGGCGCTCACGGCGGACGAAATTGCCCGGCATGCGGAGTTCTTCAGCTTCGGCACCAACGACCTCACGCAAACCACGTTCGGTTTCAGCCGCGACGATTCGGGCAATTTCATCCAGCCGTACCTGGAGCAGGGCATCCTTGAGGACGATCCATTCCAGGTGCTGGATAGCACGGGAGTTGGCCAGTTGATCCAGATCGCCCTCGAGAAGGGCCGTACCACGCGACCCGGCCTCGAGGTCGGGATCTGCGGCGAGCACGGCGGGGAGCCGAAGTCGGTGACCTTCTGCGTCCGCTCCGGCCTGAACTACGTCAGCTGCTCGCCGTATCGCGTGCCGATCGCCCGGCTGGCGGCGGCCCAGGCTGAAATCACGGCATAGCCTCGAACGCCAACTCCGTTTCGTCAGAGCGGTCGGAAGCAGCTTCGAAAAGGGTTGCCTCAGGCCGTCATTGACGCCATGAACTCGCTGTTCGTGCGGGTCTTGGCCATCCTGTCGAGCAGCAGCTCGGCGGCCTCGACCGTCTGCAGGCCGCTCAGGACTCGGCGCAGGACCCAGACCTTGTTGAGGGTCTCCTGTGACAGCAGGAGCTCCTCCTTGCGAGTGCCGCTGCGGTTTGTGTCGATCGCCGGGAAGATCCGCTTGTCGACGAGCTTGCGATCGAGGTGGGTCTCCATGTTGCCGGTCCCCTTGAATTCCTCGAAGATGACTTCGTCCATGCGGCTGCCGGTTTCCACCAGCGCCGTCGCGACGATCGTCAGGGAACCGCCTTCCTCTATGTTGCGTGCGGCCCCGAAGAATCGCTTCGGGCGCTGCAGCGCATTGGAATCGACACCTCCGGAGAGCACCTTGCCGGATGGCGGGGCAATCGTGTTGTAGGCCCGCGCGAGACGGGTGATGGAATCCAGCAAGATGACCACGTCGCGCTTGTGCTCAACGAGGCGCTTCGCCTTGTCGATCACCATTTCGGCGATCTGCACGTGTCTGGAGGCGGGCTCGTCGAATGTCGAGCTGATCACCTCGCCGCGGACGGAGCGCTGCATGTCGGTCACTTCCTCCGGGCGCTCGTCGATCAGCAGCACGATCAGGTAGACATCGGGCTGGTTTGTTGTGATCGAGTTGGCGATTGCCTGCAGCAGCATCGTCTTGCCTGTCCTCGGCGGCGCTACGATCAGTCCACGCTGTCCCTTGCCAATCGGCACGAGCAGGTCCATCACACGGCCGCTGTAGTTGTGCTGGTTGGTTTCGAGCTTGAATCGCCCTTGGGGGTAGAGCGGTGTCAGGTTGTCGAACAGGATTTTCTTCTTTGTTGCACCGTCCACCGCCTCGAAGTTGACGGCCTGGACCTTGAGCAGCGGGAAAAAGCGCTCGGCCTCGTTGGGAGGCCGCACGAATCCCGTGACCGTATCGCCGATTCGGAGGTTCGACCGCCGTATCAGCGTCTGTGACACATAGATGTCGTCGGGAGCCGGAAGGTAGTTGTACTCGGGGGATCGCAGGAACCCGAATCCCTCGGGCATGACCTCCAGCACGCCTTGCGACAGGATCAACCCGGTACCCTTCGTCTCAGTTGCCAGGATCTCGAAAATCAGTTCCGGCTTGCGCACGCGGGCGGTTGTCTCGATGCCCAGCTCGCGCGCCTTCAGATGGAGGTCCGTGATGCTGAGCGCCTTGAGCGACGCCAAGTCCATCGGAGCCGTGCCGGCGGCCTTCATGGCCTCGACGGCGGCTTCAAACTGGGCCTCCTCGTCAATCTCTTCGGCACGGTCAGGTCCGCGGGAGCGCCGCTTGGGGCGTTCCCGCCTGCCGCGCGAATCGCGGCCACCCCCGCGGTCGGGGGCCTCCTTGGGGGTTTCCCCGCCTGCCGCGCGAATCGCGACCACCCCTGCGTTCGGAGCCCTCTCCCTCGCTCTCTCCGCCTTCGCGACTTCTGGCTTGCCGGTCCTCGGACCCGCGCGGACCGTCCGCAGAGTCCCCGTCCCGTCCCTTGAAGCGGTTGCGCCTGCCGCGCCTACCGCTGGTATCCTCCCTGTCGTGGGCCGGCTGTTCCGTAGTAGTTGGTCTCTCGTCGTCCGCCTGCGCTTCCTTGCCCGTGTCGGTCGCAGCCTCCGAACTGCCGCCCTCATCGGCGGACTCCTTTGAAGCCGGGGATGCTGCCCGTTCTTCGTCCTGGGGCTTTTCCTCGCGCCGCCTGGATCGGCGGGCCGGGCGCCGGGGCGTATCGTCCGCGCTCGGCTGCGCCTCCGCGCGGTCGTCAGCGGGGACGGCCGAAATTTCGTCTGGCTTGTCCTTGGACTTAGAGGGCATGATTCATTTCGTTCCCGTCGCAAAGCGTCCACGCGGGCGTGGCTGAAATCATGCGGCGAGAGCCAATTCAATGGCTCGCCAGAGTTGCTGCACGCCTTCCCCGGTCACTGCGGAGAACGGGATCGGGTCGGCGAAGCTTTCCTCGATGGAGCGGATAGCGCGTGACCGCGCTGCTCGCTTTAGCTTATCCGATTTGGCGGCTGCAACACAGAAAGCCTGGCCGCTGGCATCCAGCCAATCCTTCATCTGGCGGTCCAGAGGCGTTGGTCCGTGCCGGATATCGACGATCAACACAACCAACTTCAGCGCGTCGCGTTCCACCAGGTATGACTCGGCGAGTCGCTTCCACCGATTCTGCTCGTCGTGCGAGGCCTTTGCGAAACCGTAGCCGGGAAGGTCGGCGAAATACATGCGGCGGGCGATGCGGAAAAAATTCACGGCACGCGTTCGCCCGGGCGTTTGGCTGGTCTTGGCGAGAGCCTTGCGGCTCACGCCGCCCTCCAGGCGCAAGTGCTTGCCCGACCGCAGCAGGAGGGCGTTCAAGAGGCTCGACTTGCCGACATTGCTGCGGCCGACGAACGCGACCTCCGGCAAACGGTCCCTCGGGAACTGCCCCGCGTCGTGAGCACTCAGGACGAATTCTACCGGCATCGATCCCGGCCGGCGCGGCGAAGCCTAGTTCGCCACGCGCTCCTCATGTTGGGAGACTTCCACGCCCCCCGAAGTGAAGGGGTGCTTGGAGAGCTCGTCGATCGGCTCTACCAGAGCCAGCACGAGCACGTCGTCCATGGTCTCCACGAAGTGCAGCTTCAGCCCTTCGCGGACGTTTTCGGGCACGTCGGGAAGATCCTTCTGATTGTCCTTGGGCAGGATTACTTCCTTGATGCCGTTGCGGTTCGCGGCGAGCAGCTTCTCCTTCATGCCGCCAATGGGGAGCACCTTGCCGCGCAACGTGACCTCGCCCGTCATGGCCACCTCCCCGCGCACCTTGACCTTCGTCAGGGCGCTAGCGAGAGCGGTGGTCAGCGTAATCCCGGCCGAAGGGCCGTCCTTGGGGATTGCACCCTCCGGCACATGCACGTGGATGTCGAGATTCTGGTAGAAGTTCTTCGGCAGCCCGAACGCCCCAGAGCGCGAGCGAATGTAGCTCATCGCCGCTCGCGCGGATTCCTGCATCACGTCGCCCAGCATTCCCGTCAGCGTCAGTTTGCCCTGGCCGTCCATCAGCGTGGCTTCGATATGCAGCAGCGTACCGCCGAGTTCGGTCCATGCCAGCCCCATTCCGATCCCGACCTGGTTCTTGAGGTCGGCACCCGGGTCGCGGTACTTGGGCACCTTCAGGAACTTCTGGACGTTGGTGGCGGTTACCCGTGTCTTGGTGGTGCGCTTGCCCTCGGTGCTGCGCACGACCTTCAGGGCCACCTTACGGCAAATGTTGCCGATCTCGCGCTCGAGATTGCGCACACCGGCTTCCCGGGTGTACTGCTCGATGATGGCGCGGATGCCCTCCGAGGTGAACTCGATGTGCTTGCCCGGCTTGAGCCCCACGCCCTCGATTTGCTTGGTAACCAGGTGGCGCTTGGCGATCTCGGTCTTCTCCTGCTCCGTGTAGCCGCTGATCCGGATCACTTCCATGCGGTCGAGCAGCGGCGGGGGCAGCGTATGCAGCACGTTGGCCGTGGCGATGAAGAACACTTGGCTGAGGTCGAATTCCACGTCCAGGTAGTGATCCTGGAAGGCGGAGTTCTGCTCCGGATCAAGCACTTCCATGAGTGCCGCGGACGGGTCCCCGCGGAAGTCCGTGGACATCTTGTCGACTTCGTCCAGCATGAAGACCGGATTGCGGGTACCCGCCTTCTTCATCATCTGGATGATCTGTCCGGGCAGCGCGCCGATGTACGTACGCCGGTGGCCGCGGATCTCGGCCTCGTCGCGCACGCCGCCTAGCGAGAGCCGCACGAACTTGCGGCCCGTGGCCCTGGCGATCGACCGGCCAAGGGACGTCTTGCCGACGCCCGGGGGGCCTACGAAGCACAGGATCGATCCTTGCGGCCGGGTCACGAGGCGCCGCACTGCAAGAAACTCAAGGATCCGCTCCTTGACTTTCTCCAGGCCGTAGTGGTCGGCCTCCAGCACTCTCTCCGCGTTGCCGAGGTCGCGAATCTCGCGGCTCTTGGCCTTCCAGGGCACCGCGAGCAGCCAGTCGATGTAGTTGTGGGAGACAGTGGCTTCCGCCGACATGGGCGGCATGTTCTCGAGCTTCTGGACTTCGGCCAGCGCCTTGGTGCTGGCGTCCTTGCTCATGCCGGATTCCTTGATCCGCTTGCGGTACTGCTCGAATTCGCTCTTCTCGCCGCGTCCCAGCTCCTTCTGGATGGCCTTGATCTTCTCGTTGAGGTAGTACTCCTTCTGGACCTTCTCCATCTGCTTCTTGACGCGGCCCTGGATCGTGCGGTCAAGGGAGAGCTTCTCGATTTCGATATCCAGCAGCTCGGCGATGCGCGTGAGGCGTTCGACAGGGTCGAAAATCTCAAGCAGGTCCTGCTTCTCGGGCACGGTGAGCTGGAGGTTGGCGCCAATGGTGTCCGACAGCTTGCCGGGATCCTCGACCCGCACCGCGGCGATCATGGTTTCGTAGTTCAGGCTCTGGCTCTGCTTCACGAACTGCTCGAACACTGACGTGACCCGGCTCTTCAGCTGCTCCAGGTCGGGGTGCGGGGACACCGGGAACTGCACGGTTTCGATAACGGCCTGCATGTAGCCCTCGTCCAGCCGGACGCTGCGCAGCTTGGCGCGCTCCAGGCCCTCGACGAGAACCTTGATGTTGCCGTCCGGCAGCTTGAGGCTCTGCACGATGCTAACGATCGTGCCGACCTGGTAGACCTCGTCGGGATTGGGGCCGTCGTTCGAGGCGTCGTGCTGGGTCGCCAGGAAGATCTTCTTATCGTGCGCGAGCGCCGCTTCGAGGGCCATCACGCTGGCTTCACGGCCGACGACAAACGGGGACATCATGTGGGGGAAGATCACCACGTCCCGGATGGGCATCATCGGCAGGCGCACCTTGGACTTGGCGCCGCTTGAACTAGGCATACCCCTATTCTACGACGCGGCTTCGTTCTCGCTGGGCATGGCGGCCCGAGCGATTCGCGCGAGGGCGGCTAGCCCGCCTTTTCCAGCAGCCGCGTCCGGAAGTGCCTGTGGTCCTCGAGCACCATCTCCTCGGTCACCACGAATTCCTTGACTCGCTTCGACTGGGAGGGCAGGTAGTACATCAGTTCGAGCATCAGGTCTTCCATGATCATCCGGAGTCCGCGCGCACCGAGATTGCGCTCCAACGCGAGTTTAGCGATGGCTTTCATCGCCCCGGAATCGAGGGTCAACTGGATGTTTTCGTACTCGAAGAGCTTCTGGTACTGCTTGATGAGGGAGTTCTTCGGCTCGGCCAGGATCTGAACCAGTGTCGGCTCGTCCAGGTCGCCGAGGGTGGCCATGACAGGCAGCCTGCCGATGAATTCCGGGATGAACCCGAAGCGGATGAGATCCTGTGGCTGGACCTGGCCCAGCAACCCGAGATCTTCGTCGCCCTCGCCCGAGACGATCGGCTCTGGCGGCACGCCCTGCTCGATTTCCTCGGCATTGCGGAATCCGACCACGCGGGAGTCAACCCGGCGGGCCACGAGCTTATCGAGCCCGACGAACGCTCCGCCGCAAATGAACAGGATGTTCGAGGTGTCGATGGGCGTGAATTCCTGGTGGGGGTGCTTGCGGCCACCCTGGGGCGGCACGTTGGCTATGCTGCCCTCCAGGATCTTGAGCAACGCCTGCTGCACACCCTCGCCCGAGACGTCACGCGTGATCGAGGGATTCTCGTCACGCCGGCTCAGCTTGTCAATCTCGTCGATATAGATGATGCCCTTCTGGGCGCGGCTGACATCGCCGTTCGCCGCTTGCAGGAGACTGAGGATGATGTTCTCGACATCCTCTCCAACGTAACCGGCCTCGGTCAGCGTGGTGGCGTCCGTGATGGCGAAAGGCACGTCCAGGATCTTCGCCAGCGTTTGGGCTAGCAGCGTCTTGCCCGTACCAGTCGGGCCAATCAGCAGGATGTTCGATTTCTGGACCTCGACTTCGGCTTCGCCGTCTGCCGGCGCCGTCCGCGGATGCTGAATGAAGGTGCGCTTGTAGTGGTTGTAGACGGCGACCGAGAGCCGTTTCTTGGCCGCATGTTGGCCGATCACGTATTGATCAAGCTTGTCCTTGATCTCTTGGGGTTTGAGGAGGGTGAAGCCCCCGGGCCCGGTCTTGTTGGTGCTCTCTTCGTCGAGAATTGCCGTGCAGATCAGGACGCACTCGTCGCAAATATAGGATTTCGGGTAGTCGCCAGGAGTGGCTATGAGCTTGGAGACGATGTCTTGGCTTTTACGGCAAAAGGAACAGCGCAATGCTCCTTCCGAAGGCGATCGTTTCACACAGATCTCCTATTCGAGTCTCTTAGCAAGCATGGGGAGGAACGTGAACTCCGGTTAGCAAACCCATCGTACCAGAGCGTTCGCGCGGCTGTAAACTCGCAGCGATTCGCCAAGACGAAGCGGCGCCGGACAGGACTGGAACTGGACTCTGGCGAATCGGGGGAACCAGCGAGGGTGTCCGGCGACCTGCTGGCGCAGGTATCGGGAACGGCCACCAAGTGCGAATCGAAGTGCCGGAATGGATGGGGTAAGAAGCACCGGAGCGGCTCGGCACAGCCCGATACAGCGCTTCAGCGGGGCAACCCACCACAGGAGACCGGCCTATCTTGTGTTGCAGGGCTCGCCCATGAGACACAGACTCCGTTGTGTCTCACATCCCATCATGCGTTCTCACTCCTGATTCTCTCCCTTCGTCTTGGCTGCAGTCACTACTATTCGCTGGAGGATCCGTCCTGGGAACATGACTGACATTGGGTGCTGCAGCCAGCTAGAAACTACTTGTTAGTCCCCAGGCAAGATTGAAGCCAGTTTCCGAGAAGCGGTCACGAAAGACAAGATTCTCTCCATCCGAGCCGAGAGCGATCAGCCCGGAATTGGCTCCTAGGTCGACTGCCTCGAGCTGGCCGGTATCGCGGTCGAGCCTGTATAGCGCCACGTTGGTACCATGCTTCTCCCTGTGGGTAGTTGCCAATGGACCGCGCAACATTCCGGTCACGTAGAGTTCGCCGGAGTCAGTGGGGATGATGTTCATGAACTTGCGCTTTTCGTGAACTTCTAGGTGCCCGCTACTGACAATCAAGCCGTCGGTTGAAACCAGAGCCCAGTATCCGGAAAGGTTCGACAGTATCGCAACGTAGTTCTTTGATGTCCCCAGACTGGCGTCATATGCCGGGTGGCGACGATCCGTAGAAACACTTAACCTCGGCAACAGGGACCGTACAAATTTCCCGTCCCGGTCGTACTGTCTCAGAATGTCGTGAACTGGCTTCTCCTGACCGATTCGCTGATTGCCGATCATCCTTTCACCCGGCTCGATTTCCCTTCCCATAGCCCAAAGACTGCCGTCTCCCGTGAATCCGATCTCATCAGAGACAAAGGGATATGTCGGGATCGTCCCAGCCATGTTTCCGTCCATGTCGAGCATTGCGAGATCTGAGCTATTGCGCCCTTTCCAGTCTGTGGCTCCGGCAATTGCCGCAACTCGGCCATCAGGAGACACCGCAATATCTCTAACGCTTACTCGGTGCACATCTGGAAGTTCGAGGTACTTGTCGAATCTAGGCTGGCCCGATTGATGGGTGACGATCAGGCCGTTCCGGTGAGTGTTGACCGAGAAGACGTGCCCGTTCTCGAATTGACACGGATTTTCATTGCCATAACTGACACCTAATAGATCGCGATTTCTCGCTCAACTCTCCGGTTGCCGGGAGCTAGGTCGTGGTGGCCCCTTCAATGACGAGTTCGCGGTTGCCGAGCCACGGCAGGCGGCAGGGGCCGATGGCCTGCAAGGCTTCCAGCAGCGCGGGCAGGTCGCGTTTCTTCTTCAGCGACACGCGGCAGCGGTCTGGCTCCAGGGCGATCTCAGCGGCATTGCAGAGGAACTTCTCGTAGAGACTGCGGGCGGTCAGGCGGCGGTATCCGGGCGGCAGGTCGAGGGCCAGCAGGCGCAGCAAGTTGTAGGCCAGCACGGTCATGGTCAGGTCGAAATCGACCTTGATGACCATCGAGGAGGAGAGCCGGTTGAGATGGAAGAAGGCCAGTTGCTCGGCAATGGACTGCTCGACGAGCCAA
>MKWU01002121.1_pt1 | contig 30936 bp, 33 predicted proteins | sample 809101 | NCBI WGS metagenome assembly MKWU01 (sample SAMN05860141, study PRJNA318959) | sponge metagenome | host: Aplysina aerophoba | place: Slovenia: Piran, Adriatic Sea, Gulf of Piran | collected 2013-05-07
TCGCTGAGGATGCTGTTCCCAGAGTCCTCGGAGAGAAACGGGACACCGGGGAAGTTGAAGATGGCGTGCTGACCGGAATGGGTGCTGGCCCAGTTGCCCCCTGCGGTTAAGGAAATCAAGCGGAAGGAACCGGGCGTGCCCTCGTCTGTGTGGTGACGGATGAGGTAAACTCCCGCAATCCCTTGGGCAAAATTGCCCTCATGCGCCCTCTCCCGCCAGCTTTCCAGACCAATCGCGTCATCAGAGAAGGAGAGGTTGACGAGACCGAGACAGAATACGAGGATCAGACTCAAGGTTAGCATACCGACTCTTCGTGCCACGGGTGCGCTCCTTTCTTTCTTGCCCCTCCGAGCAGAGAGCAAACCTATTCCTTTAAGGGCATTAGTGAAAAGTATTATCTCGACCTTGATATTGACGACGTTAAAGCCTATATGGCCCATGCCACGGAACTCGTTCGTGCAGAAGAGATTCATCTCGGAACTGAATAACGCGCCTCTTGGTCGATCAGGACGTTCACTACTTTATAATTCCATGGCTGAGGCAAGAAAGGCACGGTGTTATTCTACGAAAAAAACCGGGCGAATAGCGAATAAGGAAAGAATGCAGGACCATTAGCCCTTCACACACGAGGAAGAAACATAATGGCGCAGTCTGACATGTCATTCAACGTAATAGATGTGGAAACTGCCAACGAAGACCGGGCAAGTATCTGCCAAATTGGTATTGTTAAAGTGCAGGACGGCGAGATACGGGAGCAGTGGAAAACTCTGATCAATCCAGAGGAGCGGTTCGATCCGTGGAACGTTGAAATCCATGGCATTGACGAACAGACTGTCGAGAATAGTCCGACCCTTCCAGAGGTCTCTGCTCAACTGAGAGAGCAGCTACAGGGAACGACCCTGATAAGCCACACAGCCTTTGACCGCGTAGCACTTAACCGGGCACTCGACAAGTATGGACTTCAATCCATCGACGTAGCGTGGTTGGACAGTGCCAGGATTGTTCGACGGGCGTGGCCGGACATCTACGGCCAGCGTGGATGGGGGCTCAAAAATGTAGCGAAAGATTTCAGTATATCTTTCAAGCACCATGAAGTTTCTTGCTTAGCGAGTTGAGACAGATTATCACTCACATCAGAAAAGATTCTATTAAAGCCAAGGAGAGCATCCACCGGCGAACTGGATGATTGAATATCCCTTTCTGGCATTTGCATGTCGTCCATCATCCTCTGGAGGTAATCTCTGACCTGACCCTTCAGCGATTGGTTCTCATCCTGACTTATCAGCACCCCCATCAAAATGGCTTGGGTGCGTTCGAGTGCAAGGATTTTCCCTTCTAGGTACTCGAACATCTCTTGCTGATTCATACCTTTCCCTTCTTGTTGTTAGCCCCGACCGAGCCGTTTTTTCCATTTCCACTCTTGATAGATGTCGTCAAGTCTCCTCCCATTGTACCGCCATTTCTGTATGGGCTGAAGGTTTGTATTGGTATGAGGATCGCGTTTGAGGAGTAGCTTACGGGTAAGGTCTCCAAGGGTGTCTGCTTTCCCATTGCAGGTTACTTGTAAGCCTTTCCCGGCCACCTTAACGATTTCACCTTCCCGGTAAAGAAATACGTCTTCGTGCCTAAAACGCAAGACTGCCCCTACGGGCATGCCCGCACGTCCGAAGGTAAAAGGTGGGCTTTTAGTTTTCGTTGTCATATCTCCGCCTCTTTTCTATCTGTTGAGCTTGCCGGGCGATGCCGTGACATTGAGAACGGTTTCTGACTCTGGATGGTAGTGACATTCATAGACATAGTTTCTGAATGCGCCAAACGCATTTTGAAACCGAATTTTGTCTCCTTTATAGATGAGAAAAGCAATCGTGATTGAAAGACGCAGGAACCAGTAAAATCCATCCGTTTATGATGAGCCTTTTTAGCTGAATGCTGAACGAATCCGTACTCAATCCCCCTTCCATGCGTATCTTTTCTTGCACCAGTCCTCCTCTTCTTTGGCTGTGTTGATACACGGCTCTGCGCATGTCTTCGTGTCGAAGTTTGAAGCGCGTATCCACAAATCACCGCATTCACTCAGGCACGAGGCTGCCGCATCATGAGCGCGGAGTACGCAGGCGCTACGGCGTTCGATACACGTAAATCTGTCGGTTTTGCACACGGAATCTCCTCGGGCTTGGGTAATCGCACCTTGTGCTCTTTCTTCGGCTCTACGTTCCGCTTCTGCCTCTTCTGCTTCTCGTTTTGCTTCGGCGGCCAGTGCGGCCAGTTCTTCGGATGTGGGCGGGGGTGGCTCAGGAAGAAGCTGACTCGCCACCACCATCAACCCCAATGACAGGCCACACACGTAGCCTGCCTGTTTGCGGGTTGAGAGCCAAAGGTTCGGTGACGGACGAATGAGCGCGATACACGATAGAACAAACACACCGAGGATCACCAACATTATGGGATCGGCAAAAGGTTCGCGCAGTTCTTCCGGCACGGTTTGCCGGATAATAGTACTGCCCCAGCATAGGACGCCGTATCCCACGACTACGGTCCACCCTCTTCCCCTATTCGTCGTCAATCCGGGCAGCGGGTACACAAACGATACGGACGCACCAATCACGATTCCGAGTCCGACCAAGGACACGATAATGCCTGCCATAGCGGTCATGCCGTGCGTCTCCCTTCGTCTGCATTGATCCGACACGCAGGTGTGCCGGGCCATTGCTAACGTCCCTCGGAAAAGAGGAGGTCCCCGCCTATTTGCCTAAGCGAAGGGAGCTACCCCACGCCTGGTTACAGACTCTTGTATTGAGCGGGTAGCCCGACGCAGCGATGCGCCAGGATTCCCGAAAAGTGTTTGCGAGAGACAGAATAGGCCGAAGTCAAAAACGAGTCAAGTTTTTGACCTGTCAGGGAGGACCGTCAGGGAGGACCGTATAGATAATTCAGCCCCTTAGCCGCGTATAGTAAGGTACAATGGGTGAGACACCTGAGCCTCGCCGTTGTGTTGGGCTAGGGAGTAAAATGCGTGCGATTTGATCGGTGGAAATCGGGATTCCATGCCGTACTGTTTTTCATGCCGTACTGTTGTTGAAGCCTTCTGTTCACATCATAGTAAACAGAAAAGTAGAACGCCTTAGCATCGTTGAGGGAAAGCCGTTGCTGCTTTTGTAAAACTGCAAACAAGTGCTGAACAATTAGCGCGGCGATAACGCTAATTGTTCTCTGATCCAGCGGTGGGTGGCCGACAATAAAGCCACATGCTGTTTTCCACGCCCGCTGTCTCAGTTTGTGAATGTCAATCGGATCATGGTCAGGCATGTCAGTGCTCCTCCTGTGATTTGATGGCACGCTCCGGCTGGAATCAGCAGCCGGAGCACCTTTTTTCCATACCATCATAGTCGGTCATAGAAAACCTATTATTGCGCTTTTTTGCTCCTTCGGTGTATGTGTGTAATCAGAATAGGAGGGGAACCATTATGTCGATAGGAAAAAAGATTAAGAAAAGAATCGTTACCGCATTGAAACGGAAGAAACGACAAGACATCCCGGATATGCCAGCCGACCCGAAAGAATTAGCGCGGGCAATGTTTTGGGAGAACGACCATAAACGGTTTGAGCAAGAACAGCAGAAGAAATCGTGATGAGTGCGGGTGAAATGTGAGTTAAAAAAGAATTATTAAATTGCCAAGTTATCACTATAAGTCCCTATTATTTGCATTTTACTATCATTTGTTAGGGACAAGCGACCCCCCAGTTGCGTATAGATGCTGAGTGGCCTTCCGTGCCCGCGTTCGCGCCACGTACGGGAGCCGAAAGGAGGACCCGAAGATGCAACCTGGAACATGGCTGACCCCGACCGCGCTGATTCTTGCGAGCGGCCTGCTCGTGCTGGCCGGCGTCTTTTCCGACGCCCGCCCGGCCTCTGCGCAGGCGCAGGAGGCGTGTCCGCTGCCGGCCGGCGTGACGCCGTCGGCGCCGTCTGTGACGGCGCAACAGGTGGAAGACGGCAGCGCCAGCCTGATGGCCTTTGTGCTGGCCGCAAAGGCGCAATTAAGTAGCCAATCCCTAGGATTAGGGACGGTGGGACAACAGGTATACGAGACCTGTGAAATCCGGCGAGCGGGAAGTCCCTGGCGTGCCGGTTCCACCTACCTGGTGCAACTGACGTTCGCCGGCAGGATATTCGCTCACGCGAAGGACATGGCCTTGTCGGACAGGCTGCTCGACCCTGTGATTTACGAAGCGATCCTGCGCGCATCGGGCATCAGCCCAGCCGACCTGGTGAACCCCGGGACGGACCAAGCCACCGGCGGCGATGGCGGCCCGTTCAATATCCCCGATATCCCAGGCGCCTCCGGCTATGCCAGCGCCTACTACTCGGAAAATTTCGGGGCGTGGTTTCTGCTGCTCGCGGGCTTCGATCTCAACGCAACGCATCTTGTTGAAGAAGCACTCGATTACGGCGACCCGGCCATGACGGCGCGGGGCGTGGTGGACCTGAGCACCTTGAAAGTCTTCGTCAAGGAAGCGGAAGCCTTTTTCCTCAGCGCCTTCCAGACCTTCCAGTTCGAAAAGATATCGAGAGCCAAGCTCGCCCTGCGCGACCCGAACGGCCCCTGGAGGCACGGCGCGGTGTATCTCCACGCCGTGAATACGAGCAGCAACCTCACCCTCTTCCACGCCGCATTTCCGGACCGCTTCGAGGGGCGCCCGCCGGGGATTACCCGTGACCTCCGGACCGGAGAACTCGTGATAGATCAGATGGTCGCCGCCGCGAACAGCAGCCCGGAAGGCGGCTTCTGGACGTACTCCTTCGACAATCCCGTTGACGACACTGACCGAGCCGTGCCCAAGGTGGGTTATGCCCGCGTGATCGGCGGTGAGATATTGCAGTGGCAGGGCATCGTCGTTGCGTCGGGCTTTTATCCGGACGTAGAGGATATGGTGGGGGTCCTGGAGAATCCGGGGCCACACTCGTTTCAGAGTGGGGTGAGCGCGTTGTGGGGTTGGGTGTGCGACGCGGCAATCGTGGAGATTGAGATCGAGACCGCGCAGGGGGAGGTCGAGCAGTACCGGGCGGCGTATGGCATGGAGCGGCTGGATACGCGGGAGACCTGTGGGGACGCGGATAATGGGTTTGAGATGGTATTCAACTGGAACCTGTTGGGTGACGGGGAGCATACCGTGACCGCCCTGGTCAATGGGGTCGAACTGGGTCGGGCGACGGTGCAGGTGACGACGGTGGGCGAGGGGGATCAGCAGGAGTTTCTGCAAGGGGTCGAGGGCGAATGTGTGGCGGAGGACTTCCCGCACCTGGGGCAGCGTACCCGGTTGGAGTGGCAGCAAAATAGTCAGAACTTCGTCATTACGGAGGTGCAGTAGGGGCGACCGAAGCGGTGAGACACTTGGGTCAGGACTCATGAACTGATCCAGAAGAGGATCGTGGCGGCCTGCTCCCGCCTTGAGCGCCCCGGCCGGTGGTCAGGGCGGAGCGGGGTCATTTTTCTAACATTTGTTGGGGACAAACGCTCGCCCGGTGTGGTAGGGAAACGGCGCGCTCCGCGCCGGAGGCAGCGTCACCCACGAGCGCCGAGAGCAGGCTTCGACGTTTTTCCTGATCCGCAGTTTTCACCATGAGACACTACCGACCGTTTGTGTGGTTGGGACACGGCCCGGCAACTCTCTATTGGGCTGTGCGGAGTGTGGATATGAGAAGTCTCTGTCTTGGTGCGACAATCCTTGGGATAGTCTGGTTCACGGTGTCTGTCTGGGCGACCACGGTCCTGGAGAAATCATTCCCCGATCTTGTACAGGAGGCCGACACCATTGTGGTCGGCACCGTCACCGCCATCGAAACGGAACAAGGAGGCGAGGTCCCTTTCACGCTGGTGACGTTTGGTGCCCTCGACATTGTGAAAGGCTCCCATCAGGAAGACGAACTCACCGTGTCCGTGATGGGCGGGCCGGCACCTGACGGGATGCGCCTTCATATCGCGGGGGTGCCCGACTTTCATCTAGGCGACCGGATGGTCGTCTTCATCGTGGGGAACGAGACGCACGCCGTGCCGTTCGTGGGCATGTGGCAAGGCGTCTACCGAGTGGTCCGCGACGTTGAGACCGATACCGAGGTCATGGCCGATCACGCTGGGCGGCCACTCACGGCTTTCCCCCAGCGCTCCCAACGGGGCATCGTGCATGACGGAGAACCGTCGCGCCAGGCGCAAACCGGCCCCGCGCTCACGTTGGAGGCATTCACCCAATCAATTGTGGAGGAGTTGGGGCATGAGTGATGATCTGAGGCTTGCCGAACGAATCCATGCCTTGGAACGGGCGCATATTGATAGTTTGCAGGGACAAATTGTTGCCCTCAACGCCGCCCTCAGTGTCATCTTCTCCCTACTGGGGCAAGGCCGCACGACGAAAGAAGATGTTGCCGCCGCCTTGCAAGATTTGATTGATGAAAGGGAGAAGCAACCCTTATCGGAAGCAGGGCGGCTCGTATATGAGGAACTTCTCCGAGATTTTTTGGAAGACCTGACGGACCCGCCGCTTCCAGCGGAAGAATAGGGCTTGATAGGGATACTCCCGCGTAAATTGTTCTCGTTCGGCGCATCGTTTAGCCGTCAGTTCTTTCCAGTTCGGGCGGCTAAACCGCGCCCGGAGCATTTTCTCATTAGGGTCGAGAATCCTTGCGGATTCCAGGATTTCCTGATCGCTGAGTTTACCATGGGCCATACTGACATAGATAAAGAAGGAGAGGCGGACACGTCAAAAGCAGAATCATAGCCCAAGAACGCCCCGTGCAGCGTCACCTGCCCAGGGCTGACAACCAGACTGCGGGGTGTGGATTGGAGACCCCAACGCCCGCAGGGAAAGGATGTGCATCCGTGAATACGTCAGAAAATAATGGAAGATGCAAGGTCAGGCTCTTCGGTGGGGTGTTGCTCATTGCCCTTTGCAGTTGCGCTCCGCGCCCAGTCATCCCACCCATAGCACCGAGCGTGTCTGTTCCGCCTGTACGCACGCACCCGATTACGCACAGGCAACCGCGGCGACTGAGTGTATCGCTCTCGGCTGAGCCACATGACGGCATGATGGGGGGCCTCAGTTTCTACTGTACAGAAGGACGGGAAGACGTTGAGATACGCATGCTCATGACGTCGTATCGTCTGACGTTCAGCAATGATGATAAACCGTGTCCGAGAGTGGTGGTCGTCCTGTCCTTCGATATCATGGAAGACCAACTCGTCCAGAACTGGCTTCGTCCCCTGACTGAACTCAACGCGCTCGCCACCTTTGTGACGACCCATCCCATCCGTGGCTCGTCATGTCGGCCCCCCTTGCAACTGCATCCTCCCCTCTTTTCGCTTTACAAGGCCACACAAGCCAACAGGTTATTCGCCACCATCCTGGATGTGGACCCCGAAACAGGCGAGACGACGCGTGCGCCATCCATGTTTTTCAAACTGAGCAAGAGGGAACGGAAAAAACTGGCCGATCTGAATACGCGATGTACGCCTGGGTGGTTTGAGCGATCCCAGCAAGAAGGAGGAGCACATGCCCGAGGAAGCACTGAATAAACAGCTCGCAGAGCAGGAACAGGAAATCGCGCGTCTGAAAGGAAAGGGAGACGGGCTGGAGATCATCTTACGGACGATCCTGCTTCGCCTGCGTCCCACGGACCGCACTCTTGATGAGTTGCGCTTTCAGATCGCGACACTTGGGACAAACGCAGAGGGGGATCAGGCACAGTCCTTCCTCGCTGGCTTCCAGGACGCGAAGCAGACCGTTGATGGCTTCATAGGGGTACTTCTGGACGGGGACACGCTTCACTGATCCATCTGGACGGAGTTCGAACCTGAGATTACTCCTATTCGGGCGTACCCTCTTCAATCCACCAGCCCGCAATGGTGTCGCTTGCAATCGTGGCGACGAGGGTCTTGCCGCGCTTGAAGAGGTGGGACACATGCTCGTATCCCTGGGCGTCTGTTTGTGTGACGCGCTCACAGACTGTATCGGCTCGGACGGTGATGGTCGGCGCCCATTGGCCGGTGTCACTCGCTTTGAGTTAGATATGGAAGTGGCGGACGGGAGATTCTTCTATCGTGGGAGCCATGCCGCAAAACTACGAGAAAGGAGCGGATAATGTCAAGACAACGGTGGCTGTTTGGTCCGCTCGCCGTGCTCCTATTGGCCAATCTCAGCCACGGCTGGGTCCAAACCGACAACTATCATGGCTACGGCAAGAATCACTGGCGGCAGAAACGCGCCACCCTCAACCTGCGTCTCGGCTGTCCAGACGATGCCCCCTGCTGGGATGCCGTCGCCCGTGAGGCGGCGGAAGAATGGAACGATGCCGGCAGCCGCTTCCGCTTCCGGTTTCTCGACCCCACCCGTCCCGGCAGGCTGTCCTGCACCCGTCCCGACACTCTCAATACGGTCCTGTGGTCTGCCCGTAACTGTGAGAAGCTTGGCAAGGACGCCCTCGCCATCACTGCGAGTTGGACGAACACCGACGGCAGCGTGATTGATTCCGATGTGGTGTTCAATACCGCCTTTGAATGGGATGTGTTCACAGGACCGGACTGGACTGCCGTACAGGACTTCCGGCGCGTGGCCCTGCATGAGTTCGGCCATGTGCTGGGCCTCGACCACCCGGATGAACAGGGTCAGCGGGTGGCCGCCATTATGAATGCCTATACCAACGGTACGGAAACCCTCCAGGACGACGATATCGCCGGCGTGCAAACCGTCTACGGGGTGGACCCGAACTATGACCCGCCCGTGGTCGGCTTCCTGGGCAACCCTGGGCATCGGAGTTTTCGGAGCGGTGTCGGGGTCATCTCGGGATGGATTTGTGACGCGGAGAAAGTTGAGGTCCAAATCGGCACCACGCGGCATCTGATGGCCTACGGGACCGAGCGGCCAGACACGGCGTACACACCAGAGGGTAAGGAAATCTGTGGCGATACCGACAATGGCTTCGTCACGCTCTTCAACTACAACCGCCTGGGTGACGGGACGCATACGGCGGGCTGCTGGTAGACGGGCGGCAACACGGAGAGCCGGTCGAGTTCAAGGTGACAACATTCGGCTGGGAGTTCCTGCGGGGCGCACAGGGGGCATATACCGTGTTGGATTTCCCGCGCTCTGGGACAAATCCCATCCTCATCTGGGATCAGAATGCGCAGAACTTTATGATTGGCGGGTTTGAGTAAGGAGTAAACGCGCAAGGGGGCGGGCTGCACCGTCACACCCGGCATGGAGTTTGGAGTTCAGCCCGCCTTTCGTGCGCCCGATGCGCCGGGGCACAGCCCCTTTTTAGGTAGTCTCTCACTTTGCAATGGTTCTTCCCCGCTTCCGATCCGCCCTTTCCTTCCGTTCGCGCGGCGGCGGTGAGCGGGGCGCCCGGCTCCCGCCTTGAGCGCTCCGGCCGGTCGCCAGGGCGGAGCAGGAACATTTTTTTCTATTATTTGCATTTTACTATCATTTGTTAGGGACAAGCGCTCGCCCGGTGTGGTAGGGGGGGTGGATAATCATACTCTTTCAAACTGATACACGACCAAAATATTCCACTATGCGACCGGTATGGGTGTAGAGATGGGCAGCGTCACCCGGAAGCCAACCAGGAGGACACAGATGATGACAACCGCAACCAAGAACTTCCGCATCGGGTTGTTGACCTTGGTCATCGCCGTCATGGCGACCCTGGCCGACCCTGGGTTCGTCCAGGGTGAGAGCACACCGGGTACACCGGGCAACCTCACCGTCACGGTAGGCGACACGGAGGCCAAAATTGCTTGGGAGGCCCCCGCCGCGGGTGATTGCGCCGTCACGGAATATGAGGTGGAAGTCCATCAGGCCAGGGAGCTGATACGCGCGTCCCAAGCGATGACCGTGACCGACTGGACATTGGATGGGCTGACGGCAAACACGACCTACCGGGCCACCGTCATTTCCTACGGCGAGTCCTGCGATGACTATTCCGATTCGGCGGAGCAGAACTTCACCACCAACGCCAACAGCAGCACCAGCGACCCCGTGCGGGGTACCGACGAGGCCAAGTACGTCCCGGACCCGCCGCGCAACCTTGTCATCACGGTAGGCGACACGGAGGCCAAAATTGCTTGGGACGCCCCCGCCGCCGACGCGGACACGTGCGCCGTCACGGAATATGAGGTGGAAGTCCATCAGGCCAGGGAGCTGATACACGCGTCCGAAGCGACGACCGCGACCGAGTGGACGTTGGATGGGCTGACGGCCAGTACGACCTACCGGGCCACCGTCATTTCCTACGGCGAGTCCTGCGACGACTATTCCGATTCGGCGGAGCAGAACTTCACCACCAACGCCAGCAGCGGCCCCGGCGACCCCATGCGGAATGACAACGAGGCCAAATACATTCAGGCTCCGCCGTCGGGCGTTATGATTACCAGGCACGGCACGAGCGGTATCCGGGTGGCCTGGACGCAGCTCCCGACCCCGGCCAACACCTGTTCCCCCTCGGAGTACTCCGTTCGTCTGTATAAGGACGGCACACGAGTGGGAAAAGCGGACGAGATTACCACCACCTACTGGGATTTCGAGAATGCGTACACGGCGGACGCTCGCTACACCGCCAAGATAGAGAGCTATTCCGACGCATGTAATGAATATTCTGATCGGGCAGCAAGACTCAGCACGAACGTCCGGTAGGTGGTCGCCTCTTTACATTTGACCGGCATGGGGTAGAGGCGGTGTACTTTATCGTTCTCCATAGCGAAAGAGGTTTGTCATGGAAGTATGAGATGGCTCCCAGGGCGTGTCCTCAGTTAGGAAGAGTTCCTCCGGGGGGTCGAGGGGGAATGTGTGGCGGAGGACTTTCCGCACCTGGGTCAGCGTACCCGGTTGGAGTAGCAGCAGAATAGTCAAAACTTCCCCGATTTAGCCCAACAGTCTTAAGAATAAGCGGTAGTGTCCAAATTGGGGCAATAATAGACTTGACTAGCCTCTCGAACTGTCCTGCCGCGTCTTTGCATAACAGGCAAAGAAAATCAAGAAAACAGGAAGGAATGATATGGTTTCTGCAAGAGAATTTCTCAAAGCCTTTCATGACCAGTGGGAGGATGACTTGGCACGCAATCGCCCGGCACTGCTGAATGCCATCGCGGGGGCTCCAACGTGGACCGCATACATGCTGAGGGGAGAGAGGGCCTTCCTCAAGCGGGTAGCGGACCGTTTGAATCGGGTTATGGTTGTCGAGCGGGATCGGATAGACGCCAGCTACTATGACACACAAGCTGTGCCGGACTTCTACCCTGACTGGTGGCAGCCATATCCAGCGCGCTGGGATGTCCTGATTGAACACGAAAATGGAGAATACCCTCAAGAAGAACTCTACAAACTGCTCATGAGACGGGCACCGTTAAAAGTGGTGATTTTCTATGACTGGGGAGAATTCGCTAAAGAAGGCCTCCCAAGAAGGCACCGGTGGTTCCCGGAGACACTTGAGGACCTGTTCCGCATTGGCCGGACCGTCGCCGCCCACTGGCCGGAAGCGGAGAACACGGAATATCTCTTGTTGGTCGGCCAGCCTGAGCAGGAAGGGGGGCATTATACATGGCGGTATCTCTGTGTTCAGGGCGGCTCCTGGCCCGAACAGCCAGGCCAACTCCAACCATTATAGGGCTGGTTACGTAAGTATATTATTGCCCTAATTAGGCCAGTGCCAGGTAGTGTCTCACTTGGAAATTGTTCTTGCCGCTTCCGCCCCGTCCTTCTCTTCCGTTCGAGCGGCGGTTTGTGTAGCGCCCGGCTCCCGCCTTGAGCGCTCCGGCCCGTCGCCGGGGAAGAGCGGGGTCATTTTCCTATCAAATGATAGGGACAAGCGCTCGCCAAGTGTGTTAGGGAAACGGTACGCTCCGCGCGGGCGTCCGCGTCACGGCACTCGGCTCAATCACGTGCGGGAAATAGCGGTACGCTCCGCGCGGGTGTCCGCGTCACACACGGGCGCCGAGAGCAGTCTTCGGTTTTCCTGAGCAGCAGTTTTCAACATGAGACACGACCCTCCGAGAGGTAGGGAAATATGGACGAAACAAGAACGCCCCAATTTAGCGAGTTAGTCGAAAAGCAATTAGGTTCTGATGGGAATTCTCGTGATCTATGGAGACCTATAGCCGATGTGTTTAATAGGGAAGGACCTGATGCTGCCAAAATACACCTTGAGGCTGAGAGACGGCAGTTTCTGGAACATATAGAGAGACTACTCGGTCAAGTTGAAGAGGGGTGAAGCCAGTGGCAAGCGGATTCCGTATTCAGAAGGTTGCAATTGAAGGATTCAAGGGATTCACGACACACCAGGAAATTGCTCTTGATGGGTGTCATGCTTTTTTGCTGGGACAAAATAACAAGGGAAAGTCAAGCATAGTTGAAGCCCTTCGTTGGGGGCTTTTTGGCTCTAGGGCGAATGAAAGCGTGGCGAATCGGAATTATTCGGGCGACTGCCACGTTGAGATTACGTTCATGATTGAAGGGAGGGAGTGGCACCTTCGTCGTATCTTGATAAAGGGCAGCCGTGAGAGCGATCCCAAACTTACCGATGACCAAGGAAAAGAACATGATCTTCAAGATGTTATACCTCAATTGAACTCTACGGATTCAGGTGAAAGGACGCATATCATTTTCGCGCGCCCACCCACTCCGCGTAGTCGTCAGCCTGAAGATCTCAGTCCATTTGAAAGGGCCATTTATAACCACCTCGGTCTTACCCATCCCCGATCTTTACGGGATCAACTGAACGATTTCCTGAAGACACAGGAACTTGAGGAGACGAGCATAACAGACAGGCTTACTGGTGCTCGCCACAATATCGACAGAGACATTAGCCAACTAGAGGGCAAAATAGACGATATTGTCGGGTCGCCACCCTGGGGGAACAGTCATCCGCCCACGACCGCAGATTCCGAGAATAAAGTACGGGAAATCATCAAAGAAATCACCGGCAATCCACCTGACGACGCTTTTTCGGGGTTATCGCTAGATGCCCTGATTGACGAGGCGAAAGATGCTCTGGAAAACAGAGGATCTCAAGACCTAGACGAACTTGAAAAAGAGGTGGAAGAGATTATCGAACGCCGGGAGCGTCTGGAAGAATTTCGAGAAATCCAAGAAAAAATTGAGACGCAGCAGTCCATGCTCCAAGACAAACAATCGGAATTTGACGACACACTGGAGAATATGAGCCTCGATGAACTCCAGAATAGAGTCAACGAAAAACGGGCTGCGGCAGAGGCCGAAGCCTTGAGGCGTCAGATAGCCGAAACTGCGAGTGACCTGCTACACCGCGACGAGGAGAACTCGGTGTCTTGTCCCGTTTGCGAGACGAAGCACTCCAAGGAAAATTTGGAGGTGCTCCTTCAACAGATTATTGAGAAATCGCCCGGCGCTACAACTTTAGAGCTAAAGCAACTCGAAGCCCAACTCAAGCAAGCCAAAGACCTTAAAGATGAGGTTCAGAGTCTTAAGAGTAATTTCGATAAACTGAAACAAGAGGCGGAGACGATTAAGGCATATATTGAGCCAGAAGATGTGGAGGAACTATCTGAAAGGATTAAGCAGTGTTCGGTCCGTGAGGCTTCAATCAAGGAGCAGATTGATGGACGTGAGGATTGGCTTAGTACAATAAAACACAGGCTTTCCAATCTGAGAAGCGAAGAGAGATTTCATGACATCAAAAAGAAACTCACGAGTATGAAGCAATCCAGAAAGCGATTTGAGCGAGTCGAAAAAGAGTGTAATCGCTTCGTTGAATCATTCGGCGATTCAGTTCGGGCAATACGGGAAGCAGTAGAGGTTTGCCTGAACGAGCGGCTTGAGGACGATCTTCCTCAAATATCCGATGATCTTTCAAAGGTTTTTGCATCTCTCACTTGCCACCCGCAGTATGACCGACTGACCTTTGATAAAAAAGAATTACCGAACCTTAAGCTACAGGTAGCGAGCAGTCACAACCCTTCCGTTCTTATAGATTCCCCCGACGATGTACTTAACGGACAGGCCGAGAGTGCGTTGAATCTTGTCCCCTACTTTACATTCATCCAGGCAGACGATGCGCTTACCCAGGTGTATTTAGTTCTGTTGGACGATCCCACGCGAGGGTTTGATGAAGAGCATATTAAGATATTGGTTGAGCGCCTAGCTGAGTGGGGGGAGCATGTGCAACTCGTGCTTGCATCGCATGAGAAATCTCGTTTTCGCTCGCTGTTACAAGAAAATTTCAAGCTAGACAGTTACATTGTCGTTGAACCCATCGGGTGGACACCTGCCGGTGGTCCACAACTGAAGATTGAGCGTCATGAGTCGAGCCAGACCTGATGCAAGCGAATGTGTCGAACGCATACGCTCAAGCGTCTCCCCAGGCGAGTTTGGTTACAAAATCCAAGCTCTTGCCGCGCATGTCTTATTGCGGCTCGGCTATCGGATAGAGGCGGTTAACCGCTCAGGTCATCCAGATATCGTCGCTGTCAAAGAGAGAAGGGAGTTCCGGTTTGAGGTAGAAGCCGAAGCATTCGGCCCCCGCCCTCGTCAGTTGACAGCGGCTGACTTCGCTTCATTGACTGAAGCCCCTAACATAGTCGGCTACTACGCGCTTGCAATCAGTTGTCCTAAGCCTTGCTGGATATTGGTTCCAGCCTCGAAACTTGTTTGCAGAACTCGGCCTAGTGCAAATATGCTGCTGGAAGCCCTCAGTGATAAAGAATACTCGGCGGAATGGACCCGTGAGTATGTCGGACTGCTTCAGAATGCGTGCCGTCAAATCAGACTGGCATCGTTTAGCAACCTATGCAAAATGGCGCGGAGAGGGCAAAGGCTATGAGATGTGAAGGTGGAGTTCTGAATGAACCAAAGAACCAACACTTATATGTTCCAAAATCCATTATAAAGAATTTCGTTGATCCATTAGCCAGTCAAAAGAAGGTTTTCAGTGCTCGTAAAGACCGACCTAACAGGGTAAGAAATTGCTCGCCTAAAAAAGTATTCACTGAACCCGATGTATTTACGTTACGTAATGAAAGACCGGAGGACCGTTATAGAGTAGAGAACTATATTAGTAGAGCGGAGAATGGCTTTGCTGCTGTATATCATCAGAAGATACGTCCGGCGGTTAGAAGACAAGAATGCCCTACTCTATCTGCGAATGACTTCGTAGCGGTCATTTCGTTCTTCGCCTTGCAAGCTAGGCGATCCCTTGCAGGGAGACGTGCAGCGGCGGACTACATACGCTCTGACGAAGCCGTTGACGACCTAACCAATGATTTTATTGGGCATCCTAGAAAAAAATATATTGGCTACAACAACATAATCTTGCCTAATACGTACGATAACGTTCGTAGCTGTGTCGCTTTAGGTCTCGAAAGGGTTGACGTGAAAGAAATGTCAGCAAAGTCAATACTTGTACAGGAAGATGTAATCCAACCCAACTCATTGATTCATGAGCTATGTAGAAGGGGATTGACTATAGAGGTGATTAAAAATCCTACGCCCATGAACAGCTTCGTTCTTGGTAATAACCCCATTATAGAGGCCGGCAATGGAGGCTCTTCCGATCTTAGGATAAACACTGAGGCGGAACGTATACTTCCCACCGCTCCTGACGTTTGCATATCTTCTGTAGGTCCTACAGGATCAGTAAGGCTGGCCTTACTTGATGACATCGGCCACATTAAGGACTTAAACTTAGCCGTAACCAAACGGAGTACAGAAATTGTTGCTAGCAACAGAGGACTATTGGAAAACTTGGGACGTAGCGTATGGTGGGGTGAGCGGCAAAATAGCGCCTGATAATTGCCTCTTCCTGGGTGGCAAGCGAACTGGAAACCAGTCGCGAGCAGTATTTTCTCTAAGGTTTTCCAATGGACTGGAGTAATCCTTGGCATCCTCAAGTACCAACTGCTGCGGAATGCCTCTCAAGTGCGATCCAGGGCGGGCTTACCCACGCCCCGTGTCTTAGTTCATAGCCGGTCTCCAGCAGGACTTCCTCCAGGGTACCCATATCGGTCGCTGTTGCCAAAAAGAGAGAGACGGCCTCGTTTATAGCGAAGCCCACAAATAAGGAGACAGGGGGAGGGAACTCTGTCAGGCTGACAGGATGCGCTGTTCGTCAGATTTACGCAAACGGGTAATCGATTTTGTGAGCGGGGGCGGGAGCAAGGCCGCAGCGGCGCGCCGGTTTCAGGTCTCAAGAGCGAGTGTCTATCACTGGGTGACGGCCCCGGACGGGCTGGCCTACCAGCGGCCTGGCCCTCGTGGTCCTAGCCGGCTCGATTGGGCAGCGTTGCGGGCGCCCGTGCAGCAGTATCCAGATCGGACGCAAAAGGAACGCGCGCAGCACTTTGGGGTGGCCCGCCATTGTCTCTGGTACGCCTTACGGCAGATGGGAGTGACGTGGAAAAAACACGGTGGGCTACCCCGAGCGGAGTCGGCGGAAAAGAAAACCCTCCCTGCGGCTGCGAGAGCGCTGTACGCGCCGGGGTCAAAATTGACATCGTTGCCGATTTCATATTGTATTGGCCGAAGAGAGGTATCCGGCAGATTGCCGGACATCGAAACCAGAGGAAGGAGAGGACCATGCTGCGTTTCCAGGACAGTACGGCCGCCATCGACGAGCCGCGGACGGCCCGGATGGAACAACGCACCAAACCGAGCGTCAAGGCACAGATTCAGCTGGCCGCGGCGCTGCTCGGTATCGACGAGACCACGTTTGTGAGCAGCGCGGCCCTGGCGCAGGCCAAGCGCACTATTGCCGATCATGAACGGACGCTCCTCTCGGCCGCGGATCGGGAGGTGATCCTGGCCGCGCTTGAGACGCCCGCCGCGCCGACTGCGGCCTTGCGTCAGGCGCTGGCTCTGCACCGCACAGGCGCGGCATGACGGCGCAGGCCGTGGGCACAGGGATCCGCATTGAGCCGCTTGATCCGTCCACACACGATCGCGCGGCTTTTTCTTGCGGGACCGTCCGGCTCGACAACTTTCTCAAACGGACGGCCCGGAAACACCAAGCCGGAGATTTCACGCGGGTGTGGGTGGCCACCGAGAACGGGACCGACATTCTTGGCTATTATGCGCTCAATGCCCATGCCCTCGAAGGCGACGACCTCCCCGGTCCTCTGACGAAGCATGCCCCTCGGTCTGGCAGCATCCCGGCCGTCTACCTTTCGATGATCGCGGTCGCCTTACGCCACCAGGGCCGCGGGCTGGGCCGGTTCCTCCTCGCGGACGCCTTGCTCCGGGTCGTCGGGGCGGCCGAGCAGATCGGGGTGAAGGCGGTGCTCCTGGATGTGATTGAGGATGGCGGCGCCGAACTGACGGAAAGACGCCGGGCTTTTTATGCCGCCATGGGGTTTCAGTCGTTACCATCGCGGCCGCTACGGATGTTTATCAGTATCGAGACGGTGCGCCAAGGCAGACCCACAAAGCCATCGCTGATCGGTAGGGGCTCACGGGACAGACCGTGAGCGATATCCTCTGCCGGAGTAGTAACAGTCAGTGAGACAAGTGAACCATGTCAGGTCGTGTGCCCTTGTGGCTTGTGCTGGGCTGAGAAATGAGAGGAAAATAGGCGTGCTAGAACGTGTTGTGAAAAAATCATTTTTTCGCCCCGGTCCACCGTCCCGGCCCCGGCTGTTTGCCGTTGGCCTTCTGCTTGTCGTCCTTTCTAGCCTTGGACTGACTGTCTCTGCCTCGCTTGCCTCGGCTAGAGCGGTTTACGATAAGTTGTAGCCGTACCAGTGCGTCCGCGTCATGCCGGACTTGATCCGGCATCCAGAGGCCGGGGGGGCTGGGAGCCTGGATTCCTGCTTGCGCCGGAATGACGAGCGGCTACACAGCATCGTAATTTGCTCTAGCGTCACCGAACGGGAACTCTCCGTCCATCGGCTGGTCAATGAACATCGCGCGGCGCAAGGACTCACGCCGTTAGCCCTCAGCCCGGAAATCTCCGCCATCGCCCGCGCCCATAGTGAGGATATGGCCAGCGGGCGGGTGGGGGTTGGGCATGACGGATTTGGAAGGCGCTCCGCACAGAGCGGCGGTGCAGCTGAGAATGTTGCATTTAATAGGACAGATCGCGGCGCGGTTTCCAGCTGGTCATGCGATGCGCTCGGGAATCCGACCGGCTTCCATCTCACGCCCGGCCACGCCGCCGACCTGGCCGGAGTGGAGGCCCTCTTACCCCCGCTGCTGACGCACGTGCATGCTTTGCTCGCCGATAAAGCCTATGATGCCCAAGAGCGCGTCATTGACCCCTTGGAGCAGGCGGCGGTGACAGTGGTCATTCCCCCAAAAGCCAATCGGCTCCAGCCCCGCCCGTATGATAAGCCCCTCTATCAAGCGCGCCATCTGATTGAAAACTTCTTCGCTCAACTCAAGCACTATCGCGCTCTTGCCACCCGCTACGACAAACGCGCCGTCAGCTCCCTCGGAGCCATCTACCTCGCCGCTTCGGTGGTCCTCCTTAACTGATGACACGCCCTAGGTAATTCCGATGAAATATCCCGCAAATTCTCACATCCTGGGGGAGGGGTGGCACTGAATTTTGGAAAAAAACGGCACTCGAATTTTGGAAATCCGCAGAAAGTTCCACTGGACGCTATCTAACCATATACTTACCGACAGTGCGGAATGACTTCCCTGGCAAAGCGTTCCATCGAGCGTTTGACAATGGCGTGATCGACCAGCCCGCCCTGGTTGAAATAGCCAATGAACTCGGCCATGGGAAATTCCTGCTTGAAGTGTTGAATGCGTTCGATGCAATAATCCGGGTCACCGAAGGCGCCCATCTTTTTGTCCAGCCCCTCGTAGGTGACCCGCTCCAGGCGCTCCAACACCTGCTTGAATGCTTCGTAGCTTTTGATGGTGGTCTTGCCGAGCGGACGGAGCCGTTCTCCCGCGGCTCGAAAAAAATTCATCAGGCTCGGTTCGTATTCCTCACGGGCTTGGGCCCGGCTGTCGGCAACGTGGACGGGAAACATCAGCGCGACATCGGGCCGCACGCCGGGTTTCAGATTTTCCTGGTAGTCCGCAATATAGCCCTGTAGTTTGTCGGGTGGGTTAATCAACGGAGAAGCAAAAATCGACAGGCCGAGTTGGCCGGCCAGGGCAAAGGTATCCGGGCTGTTGGCCGCCATACGCATCGGAGGGTAGGGCTTCTGAATGGGGCGCGGCACGACCGGTAGGTCCTCAGCCTGGAAGTATTTGCCCTGATAGGACAGGCGGTCCGTTGTCCAGGCGGTCCGAATCACGTCGAGTGCTTCCGCAAATCGCTCCCGACTCTCCTCCATGGGCACGTTATAGCCTTGGTAATGCACCGGCGCGGTGCCGCGTCCGACACCGAACTCCAGTCGTCCTCCGCTCAGAATATCGGCGGTGGCCGCTTCTTCCGCCATTTTCATCGGGCTGTGCAGCGGCAGGAGCGTGACGGCGGTGCCAAGGCGGATGCGCTCGGTATGCTGGGCCGCGGTGGCTAGCACCATAAGCGGTGAGGCCATGATCGAGGTGCTCGGCCCAAAGTGCAATTCGCCCAGCCAGACGGTATCAAAGCCGACCTCATCGCCCAGGCGAATCTGGGCCAGGATATCGTGGTAGCGCTGGCGCTCGGACTGCGTGGGCGCGCACGGCAACTGATCGAAAAACCCAAAGCGCATGAATCCCTCCTTATTTGCCTGGGCGTATGGTTCACTCTTTTTAGCGGGCCGTATATCCTCCGTCGATAACCAATTCTGTGCGGGTCACATACGAGGACTCATCCGAAGCAAGGTATCGTCTCCCCTCAGGATGTGTGGGGCCGTGACTCGTGATAGTGGATGACTTTCCAGGCCGCATCTTTGCGACGTAGGATAAAGGTGTCGCGGCCACCGGTCACAAAGGGCTCGGCCAACCGCCTGAGATCGGCCTCAAAGTGGAAATTGCAAAACGCGTAGGCCGTATCGCCGAACACATCGATGGTGATGTCGCTCAGTTGCATGGCCCCAACGCGGATGACCGACTCTGCGGCATGGCGAAAATAAGCCTCAACCTCGGCCCAGCCTCGGATCGGTTGGGCGCGCTCCTCGGGAATATAGAGGATGTGTTCATAGTCGGGGTCCCAGATGCTCTTGAGCCCTTCCCAGTCCATGGACTCCCAGCTTTTGGAATAACGCTCAAGAATAGCTCTGATTTGCTGTGTGTCCTGTTCAGTAGCCGGCATAGGTGTGGTCCTCATCCGAGCTGGGCAACAAAGTTCTCTAACGCCTGGTTGAACGCCAGCGGCTGCTCGATCTGGTACATATGGGCAACGTCTGTGACGATCTGTAAGTCCGCGTTGGGCATCTGTTCGGCCAGAATCCGGTTGGCTTCGACCGGCGTGGCCTCGTCCTCTTCGCCCACCACGATCAGTGTGGGCTGGCTGATCTCCGTGAGCCTGGGCGTAATATCCCAATTCCAGACGCCGTCCGGGTGTTCGACCAGGGCGCAGGCCACACGCCGCGGAAAGGCGACAGGATCGAGCAGGTTGTTTTTGAGCAGGCTACAGATCTCGGGCCGCTCGTGTCTGGTCCGCTGCGAAAAACAGCGCCGCACAAACTCGTCGGTCATCTCTTCGTATTTGGTCCGCAAGTCTCTCAGCAGATCGGTCGAATCCACAAATCGAGTCAGATTCGTCGCGCTGCTGATAATCAGATTACCGGAGACGAGGTCCGGGTTGTCCAGGCATATCTGCATGGACCGCATGCCGCCCATGGAATTGCCCACCAGAATCGCGCGGTCAATACCCAAGGCGGCCAGCACGGCGGCATCGTCCGCCGCCATGTCCTGAATGGAATACCCGCTCAGCGGTTTGCCCGAACGTCCATGGCCTCGGGCTTCAATCACAATGCAGCGATAGCGGTGGGCCAGCAGCGGGACCTGGTAGGCCCATATCCAGGCATTACAGGAATAGCCGTGCAGAAAAACGAGCGGCCGTCCCTGCCCGTAATCGTCATAATGCACCCGAACTCCAGGTTCTCTTTCAACGAAGGGCATGGCTGCTCCTCTTTCTCCTTACTGGCTCCCTACTGGCCGAGGAAGGGTGTTTTCAGCCAGCCGTCGCCGTAGGGCGTAAAGAAGAAGGGCGTTACGCTGAGGTATTTGAATTTCCACTCGCCGTCCCGCTTCTCGTAGCGCTCTTCGTATCGACCGGTCAGCCAGGCGGCCTGGTTGCCCTCGGCCAGGGTGCACGGCTGGAATAGATACCACTGCCCGGTTGCGGTATCCGCATCCACCTCAATAATGGGATTCATGACGTTGTGGACCGCAAAAGGAAAGATTTCAGCCGCGCCTTGAAAGAAGGTTCGGATGGCCTCGCGGCCTTCGTGCTTGCCAAATTTTCCGCCATCCCAGACCGCGTCCTCGGTAAACAGTTCGGCAATACCGTCCGCGTCGTACTGATTGTCGCAGAAGACACAGTAGCGAGCTTTGAGCTTTTTGATGGCTTCAATGCTCTCCAGGGTTTGAATGCGTTGAGCAATATCGTCAGCGTTCATATTTTCTCCCTCCTTGGTGAGATATTATTGTCCTGTTGTTGTTGAAGACCCGGAGGGTGTGGCCTGCCCCGTCTTGACCAGACGGCACGGCAGACCGCGCAGCAGCCAAGTGCCCATCATGGGATCGCACTGCGCCGGGTCATCATCGGTACACATATTGATATTCGTTTCCCGTAGGCCGTACAGCTCTGGATCGTGCCCTGGGCGTTCGGGATACCACCAGCGGTCGGCCTGGACGACGCGTGGATGGAGCGTTTTATTCAAACGGGCGACGTGCTGCACGCTGCCGATTGGTGTCTCGATGCTGATCCACGTTCCGTCCTCAATGCCGAGTTCAGCCGCGGCGTGCGGGTGAAGCTGGACCACCGGGTGGGGATACTTCTTGCGGAACCACGGCATCTGCTGACTGTTCTGGTGGAAGCCTTCGATCACCCGCCCGCCGGTTGTCAGCACCAGCGGATAGTCGGCGGACCAGCGTGTAAAGATTTCCGGCTCCTCGTAGACGGGCAGGGCCGGGTAGTCGAGTTCGGTCAGGATGGCCGAGCGTAACTCCACCCGCCCGGATGGAGTCCCAAAGCGCGGTTCATCGTCCTGGGCCGACCGGCCCGTGAATTTTCCGTAGCGCGGCGTGGCGGACATCCACGGCCCGCTCTGCTGAGCAAGGGGGTGGAAGCTGAGGCCGGCCGGTCGCAGGCAGGTGTCCCAGAACTCCTCAACGGTTTCCGGCCAGTCGGTCTCCTGACCCAGCCGCCGCCCGAGGTCTCTCCACAGCTCATAATCGTTCCGGTGACCATACTCGGGTTCAATGGCCGCGTGGCTCGCCGCGGCGTAATCGCCGGCGGTACCCATATAGCCCAGGCCGGTAGAGAAGGACGGCTTTTCGAGCCAGTGGCTGGCTGGCAGCACATAGTCGGCCAACTGCGCGGTCGGAGACAGAAACAGATCGTGGACCACCAGCATTTCCAGGTTGGCACTTCGCAGCGCCTGTTCCACCCGTTTGGCGTTGCCACTCCCACCTAGCGGATTATGGTGCTGGACAAACAACCCCTTGACCGGATACGGCTCGCCCTGGGTAATCGCCTGCCACAGGCTGGGCTCATGGGCCGAAGCCGTCCAGCTCAGCAGGTGATGCTTGCCATGCCAGGCTGGGGCCATGGCCGCATCAAGCTGCTTATACCCGGCGCCCAAAAGACGAAACCGATCGATCCCCAGTCGCTTACGCCACTGTTCTTCGGGCAGTCGGTCCATCAGCATCACATCCCCGTTTGCTACAACCTGCCGGGGCGGGCCGGACAGGGAGTGGCCGCCCTCTCGGTCCAGATTGCCGCTAATAGCGACCAGACAGGCAATTGCCCGCGCAGCCTGGAGGCTCGTTGGGCCGAGCTGGCACACTCCGTTACCGCTATTGATAATGCCTGGCCGGTTGCGGGCAAACAGCCGCGCGGCTTTGACCAGGAGTTCTTGTGAGACCCAGGTGAGTTCGGCGGCCCGCTGCGGTGGATAGGCGGCCACGTGCTGCCGCAAGGCGTCGAACCCGGTGGTGTACTGCTCGACAAACTCCCGGTCGTACAGACCTTCTTCAATAAGAACCGAGAGCCAGCCCAGGGCTAAGGCTCCGTCCGTCCCAGGACGGAGCTGTAACCACAAATCGGCCCGCTTTGCCTCGGTAGTGTAGTGGGGATCAACCACAATGAGTGTAGCCCCCTGGCGGTGGGCTTTGACGATCTGTTTCCACAGGAGGGGCACCGAAGCACTCGGGCGCATCCCCCACAGCACGATACATTTCGTGAGGCCGGGGACGGGAGAGGTGTGCGCGGTCGGGCCATAGCCATAGGTCAGGGCCTCGGCCATGGTCGTTGGGCCGGAGCAGATTTTATCCTGTCCGGCACTATTGGGGCTGCCGAAAAGATTCAGAAAACGTTCGCCCAGACCCCAGTCCGCACCATGAAACGTGCCAAAGGTGACGGCAACACTTTCGGGGCCGTCCTGTTGCTTCAGGGTTTGGAGCCGTACGGCAATATCGTCCAGGGCTTCGTCCCAGCTGACCTGCTGCCAGGCTCCCTCACCCCGTTGCCCAGTGCGCTTGAGCGGCCAGTGGACGCGTCCCTCTTGGTAATGCAGCTCGGCGGCCCGGCGGCCCTTGATGCAGATAAAGCCCTGACTGATCGGATGTGCCGCATCGCCGCTGATCTGGGTAATGCGCCCGTCCGCCACATGGGCGAGCACGCCACACTGCTGGGAGCAGCTACAACATATGACGGGCCTGACGGCTGTCGGCTCTTGGGTGGAAAGAGTCATGGCGAGCGCCTCTCGTGCAAAGAATATGGAATCGCTCTAGTCCATCTCAGACCCGGTGTCAATGAAAAAGTGTTTCAGGTACGCGAGGCCACACACGGGAATATGTCTTGCCAACACGGGGGGAAAGGGCGTAGAGAGAAAAACGATTCTGAAAAAGGGAGGGCTCGGTGAAATTCGGAATTTTCTCTACCGTAACAAAAGCCGACGAGCGCAGTGTGCAGCAGCTATTCGAGGAAAACCTGGAACAAGTCGTGTATGCCGAACAGCTCGGCTATGACAGCTTTTGGTTTGCGGAACACCACTTTTCCACCTACAGCATGATTGCCTCGCCCAACCTGATGGTGGCTTCGGCCGCACAGCGGACCAGTCGCATCAAGCTTGGTCCGGCGGTCAATGTCCTGCCGTTCCACCATCCGATTCGTTTAGCCGAAGAAGGGGCCATGCTCGACATGATGAGTGATGGCCGTCTACTGTGGGGCGTAGGCCGGGGCATCCAGCCCGGAGAATTTATTCCGTGGAAGGTGGACCATAACCAGAGTCGCGAGATTTTTGACGAAACCCATGAAGCCGTCATTCGTGCCTGGACGCAGCCTGCCTTTTCTTACTCCGGCCGGTTCATTGATATTCCCGAGACGACCCTGGAGATCCGGCCGGTCCAAAAACCCCATCCCCCGATTTGGACCGCGGGTCTGTCCGAACCGTCCGTCCGCTGGGCGGCGAAACACAACTATCCGTGTATGGAAGTGTATACATTACTCCCAACCATGCAGCAGCATTGGGATATCTACAAAGAGGAAAGTGCCCGGCACGGCCATAGGATCGGTCACGTTGGCCTGGTGCCGACACGCCACGTGTATCTGGCGACTACGGATGAGCAGGCAAAGGCGGAGGTCTTACCCACCTTAGCCACCCGTTGGCAGCAACTCCTCAAGCTCGCCAAACCTGCTGAAATGGCAAACTCGTCTTCCTACGCCTATCTCAAGGGAACATTTGATGCCGCGGCCAGAGGTGACCTGACTGAACTCATGGACCTGGGTATGCTCCTGATCGGCAGCCCGGAAACCTGTGTGCGGCTGATTCAGCGTCATCAGGAGTTTTTGCCAGACCTCCAGTACATGATTCTCTTTTTTGCCTATGGCAGCCTCAGTCAGGCGCAAATCCGGAACTCAATGCGGCTGTTTGCCGAGGAAGTCATGCCGGAGTTTCCAGATGCCGAAGCCCACATCCCCGTTGCCAACGGACAGAGCGTACAGGAGGGGCTATGACAGCCGTCACTCAGAAAACCTGGTTTGGCCAGCCGCTCGTGCCGGGCAAAAGACCAATTAAGAAAAACCTGTTTGAAGAAGTCATGCACGCTACCGGCACCCTGGAGCTCGTGCCGGTTTTTCCCTATCTCGACGATGGGGCGATCGTGCCGTGTCTGAGCGTCTCGATCGGCGGGCCGAACGCCAAAAAGTTCCAGTTTTTTCACGAGAATGTCGTGCCTGAAGTGCTGCTCTGCCTCGCCGGAGAAGACAGTGCGCTCCAGGCCGGCCAGATGATGGTGCTGCCCAATATGCACGGGGTGAATAATTTCTTGAAAGACCTGACGAACGAACACGCCTATATGGTCGTGCTGATTACCATTCGCATGAACTCCCAGGACAATCAAAACGAGGGATTTGTGATTCGATGCGAGCAGTGCAACGAGGTCGTCTATCGGGACGAGATCAATATCAAGCGCGGACCGGAGCAGTCGTATTACCCGGAATTCTATGCGCTCGGCTTCTATGCCGATGCGGTTGATGAGTTCAATGCCTCCGCTCGGGCGTGTGCCAAGTGCGGGCACGTGCAGCAGCCTTTTCCGGCAGAGCAGGTCGGCTGGCGGCGTTATGCCCAGCAGGTTGCGGTTGCCAATCGCGCCCGGACAGCAAGCGAGCAACGGGACGTGCGCGACGGGTAGGGGGAGCGGTTATGGAACGCAGACGCATGGTCCAGCTCTTTGAGGCGGCTGAGCAACTCTGGGGGTCGTTCGATGATTTCCCCGCGCTGCCGCCTGGCATTGATCCCATGCCGCATCTCAGTCGGAATACGATCTCGCAACCCTTCTTTCTGGTCAGCGACCAGGACCAGACGCTGATAAACCTGAGCGGGGAGGGCGCAGTCTGGTTCGGTGGGGAACGGCCGGAGCAATTGCAGCTTGCGGTCGGGGACAGCGTCTATATTCCAGCCGGTATTCCCAGTCAGGTGATAACCCATACCCCGAGTGTGCAGGTCCGCTTCAAAGCCGAGACACCCGGCAAAGAAGCCGTGGTGTGGTATTGTCCCGACTGCCGGGCCGTAGTGCATTGGCGGTCCATTGATACCCAGGCTGAAATCCCCCAAGCAGCCTATTGGCAAGCGGTTCAGCAGTTTAACACCGACCCTGCACTGCGCGTGTGCCCCGCCTGTCAGAGCGAACATCCGCGGGCTGAGTTGGGTGATATTGCCTGGCCGGCGGTCGCTCAAGCCATTCAGAGCACCATGGACAAAGCGGAGGGAGAAGAGGGATGAGCACTACACAGCTACTCAATTTTGTGGATGGCGAGTGGAGTCATTCGAGCGCAACGGAATCGCTGACTATTCCGAATCCTGCGACCGCACAGAGCATCGCCATCCTACCAGTTTCTCCCGCCCCTGATGTTGATGCTACGGTCCATGCGGCCACCCGTGCTTTTCCTGAGTGGCGGCGCACGCCGGCGGGTGAGCGGATACAGTATTTGTTCAAATTCAAGACGCTGTTGGAGGAACACCTCGACGAATTGGCGCAAACCATTACCAATGAATGTGGCAAGACCTATACGGAAGCGGCTGGAGAAATGCGCCGCGGCATCGAGAATGTCGAGGTCGCCTGTGGCATCCCAAGTTTACTCCAAGGTCTGTATAGCGAGGATATTGCGCGCGGTATTGATGAGACCATGATTCGACAGCCGGTCGGAGTGGTGGCCGCGATTACGCCGTTTAATTTTCCGGGCATGATTCCGCTGTGGTTTCTGCCGTATGCCATTGCATGTGGGAACACCTTTATTCTCAAGCCGTCGGACAAAACGCCCCTCACCGCCCAAAAGATCTTTGCCCTGTTGGAGCAAACCGGCTTGCCCAAAGGCGTGGCCAATCTGGTGAACGGCGCAAAAGAAACAGTAGACGCCTTGGTCGATCATCCTGAGGTGCGGGCCATCAGTCTGGTCGGTTCCACGCCAGTCGCCAAGGCGGTATACGCCCGAGCCACGGCAAACGGGAAACGTGCGCAATGTCAGGGCGGTGCAAAAAATCCGATTATTGTTCTGCCCGATGCCAATATTGAAGATGTTGCGCAGGTCGCGGCTGAGTCGGCTTTTGGCTGCGCCGGTCAACGCTGCCTTGCCGCTTCGTTGGCCATCACGGTTGGTGACGCCGCACAGCCATTTGTTGAGGCAATGGCCGATGTGGCAGTACGGCGAAACGTTGGCTACGGGCTGGACGCTGGAGTGGAAATGGGGCCGGTGATTCGAGCAGAGAGTAAAGCGCGCATTGAACAGCTTATCCAAACCGGGCTCGATGACGGAGCGCAGGCCATCGTTGACGGCCGCCAGGCCCAGGTCGCCACATACGAACAGGGCTATTTTGTCAAGCCAACTATCCTCACTGAGGTGCAGCCGGGGAGCCAGATAGCGACCACTGAGATATTTGGGCCAGTCCTGAGTGTAATGCCGGCCAAGGATATTGACGCCGCGCTTAGCCTGGTGAACGGCCAGCGCTACGGTAATATGGCCTGTCTTTTTACCCAGAGTGGAGCTGTGGCCCGAAAATTTCGATACGAAGCTCAGGTAGGCAACCTGGGGATTAACGTTGGCGTTGCCGCGCCCATGGCCTTCTTCCCTTTTAGCGGCTGGAAAGACAGCTTCTTTGGCGACCTGCATGGCCAGGGGCGCGATGCCATCGACTTTTATACGGAAAAGAAGGTGATCGTGGAGCGGTGGGGATGAGAAAGCGTGGTTGAAGAAGGGGGCTCTCATGTCAATCGACAGTCTGTCTGACGCTGGAACCGAAACACGAACCGTAGCCGCCCATCGGCCGACCATCCGGGGTACCCGCCACATGGTCGTGGCCGGGCACTATTTGGCGGCGCACGCCGGCTTTCACATTCTTGAAGCCGGCGGCAACGCGGTTGACGCGGGTGTTGCTGCCGGTATCGCCCTGGGTGTCTTGCAGAGCGATCTGGTGAATGTGGCCGGGGTGGCTCCAATCATCCTGTATCTGGCCGACCGGCGTGAGGTGATAACGATCAGCGGTCTGGGTCACTGGCCGCAGGCCGCCTCGGTGGAGATGTTTCAGAAAAAGCACGCCGGCCATATTCCGACGGGGATTCTCCGCACCGTTGTGCCCAGCGCGCCCGACGCCTGGATTACCGCGCTGGAGCAGTACGGAACCATGAGCTTTGGTGAGGTCGCGGCAGCCGCAATCCGTTTTGCGCGAGACGGGTTTCCCATCTACGCTTTTACTGCGGGCATTATCAAGGCGAATGCCGACAAGTATCGACGCTGGCCATCAAACGCGGCCATCTATCTGCCCGGTGGTCAGGCTCCCCAGCCGGGCGACATCTTCAAACAAACCGACCTGGCCGGCACCTTGCAGTATATGGCCGACGAAGAGGCGCACGCCCGGAGCCAGGGACGAAAGGCCGGTCTCCAGGCGGCCCGGGCGGCTTTTTATCAAGGAGATATTGCCGCAGCGATTGTCAAGTTTCACGCGGAGAACGACGGGCTGCTGACCGCCAAAGACCTGGCCGAGTTTCGAGTCGCCGTAGAACCCCCGACGCGGACGACATTCCAAGACCTTGAAGTCTACGCCTGCGGTCCCTGGTGTCAGGGGCCGGTCTTGCAGCAAACGCTGAATCTCCTGGAAGGCTACGATCTTGCGGCCCAGGGCCACAATTCGCCACAGTACATTCACACGGTGACCGAAGCGCTCAAGCTGGCGTTTGCTGACCGAGACCGCTACTACGGCGACCCGCGCTTCGTTGAGGTGCCCATCGAAGCACTCTTGTCTCAGGACTATGCTGAGCAACGTCGTTCCCTGATTCGGGAGAATGAAGCCTGGCCCGAGATGCCACCGGCCGGCGACCCTCGGCGCTGCCGGGCGGCGGTTGACGCCGGGCTCGGTCCAGGGCCGAACGAAACGGCCCAGCCCGGCCTGGACACCTCGTATGTCTGCGTCATAGACCGGCATGGCAATGCTTTCTCCGCCACGCCGAGCGATACCTCATCTGATATGCCGGTCGTGCCCGGTACGGGTCTGTGTCCGTCCTCACGCGGTTCGCAGTCCTGGGCCGATCCGCAGCATGCTTCCTGTGTCGCCCCTGGCAAACGACCCCGCCTGACCCCCAACCCGGCGTTAGTTCTGCGTGACGGACGCCCCTTTCTGGTACTGGGCTCTCCCGGTGGTGATGTCCAGCCCCAGGCCATGTTGCAGACCCTGCTCAACAGTGCGGTTTTTGGCATGGAGGCCCAAGAAGCGGTCGAAGCGCCGCGCTTTGCCAGCTACAGCTTCCCAGACTCCTTTGAACCGCACGCCTATCATCCCGGTCGACTGAATATCGAGAGCCGCATCACCGAGGAGACCGGGGCGCTGTTGTCCGAACGTGGCCATCAGGTGCACTGGTGGCCGGACTGGGTGTGGCGAGCCGGGGCGGTATGCTGCATTCACGTCGAACCAACAACCGGCGTGCTGGCCGGTGGCGCCGACCCACGCCGTGCGTCGTATGCCGTAGGCTGGTAACAGAGGTCTTACTGTAAAGGAGGGAAGACGATGGCATCCACACAAGAATATCTGGTGAGCTGTGGCACGACCAAGACGCCGGCGCATCTGCCGGTTGACCGGACCCGTATCCCGCCAGGACCGCCGCCCTCGCTTGTTCCCCTGCCTGACGCAGCGGCCGCCTTTCGCGCCGCGGTCACGCAGCCGGTTGGCATGCCGGCCCTGGAGAAGCTGGTCAAACCTGGAGCAAAAGTCACCATCGGCATTCAGGACGGCCGGGCCACGCACTACCATCCCGACGACCAGGATTTACGTATTCTCGGGCTTCCCATCTTACTCGATCTACTGAACCAGTACGGGGTCAAACCCGAAGACATCCAGATTAAAGTCGCCAATGCGCTCCACCGCATGTGGACCCGCAAGGAGATGACCCACATCCTGGGCCCGAAATTGCCCTACACGCTGGGGGGCCGTCTGGCCTGCATCGATGCGACCGACCCGGACCAGTTTGTCAATCTGGGTATGACCCGGCGGGGTATGGAAGTCATGGTTCACCGCTCGGTCGTTGAGTCCGATCTGTTCATCTTTATGTCCGTGCCGGGCGGATTCTTCCAGGGTGGCTGGAAGTCCATTCTGGTGGGGATGAGCAATTGGGAATCCATCCGCTATCACCACCGCCCCTGGCCGTTCGCCTCGGGGCACTCGGTCCAGGACCCCAAAAACAGCTCCTTCCACAAGCTGCTGAACGAAATGGGAGCTCTGGTGGACGCCGAGCTGGAGCGTCGCAGCCACCCGCCCGTCATGAAGATAGAGGGCGTCCTGACCACGAGTAGCCCGCAGCGTTTTGCGGCCATCGACGCCGGGCTGATCACTCCGGTACGGGAGATGCACATCGATATGCTACTCTCCCAGCTCGTCACCGACGTGGAAGGGCAGACGGATGTGCTGCTGCTGGGGATGGCGGATGGGGACGGCTACTCACGGCTATCAGTCTTTAATCCCATTCACTGTCGCAACAAGGCGCTCTCCGGGTTGTTCAACGCCTATCACGAGAATCCCCTGATCCGAAAAGGCGGGATTCTCATCGTCGCCAATCCCTTCGACCCTAAGTTCAGTTTGCTCAACCACCCCTCGTATCACACCCTCTACCACGAGGTGTTGCCAGCCATGCAGGACCCGGTCGAGGTATGGGATACCTACTCTGAAGAGTACGCCCACCGCCCGGAGTTTGTTCACAAGTATCGCAACGGTTTTGCGTTCCACGGGGCACACCCGTGCATTCTATACGGGCAGGGCTTGTATGCGCTCAATCATCTGGGCGGTGTCCTGGCCGCGGGCGTGCCCAAAGAAAACGAAGCGGTCG
>MKWU01002122.1_pt1 | contig 30935 bp, 30 predicted proteins | sample 809101 | NCBI WGS metagenome assembly MKWU01 (sample SAMN05860141, study PRJNA318959) | sponge metagenome | host: Aplysina aerophoba | place: Slovenia: Piran, Adriatic Sea, Gulf of Piran | collected 2013-05-07
CGCTTCAACTCCCGAGCAATCGTCGGTGGCGGGCGATCCAGAGTTGCTGCGATTTGCCGGATCGAGCGCCCCTCGGTACGTAGGCGGGCAATCGCACAGCGTTCCTCAATCCCGAGCTGCGTATAGCGTTTCCCCATGGCAACACCTTAATCTGGTGTTGCACTTCGTTTGTGAACTTAGGAATCCCCCCTGCTGTAGGGGCGGTTCTCGCGAACCGCCCCCCACGCCCCTCCGCCGTTCCCGCTCCTCACCCGCCACTCCCCTCCCTCACCGTGTCCGTCCCCACCGAGCTGTGACACGCGCCTCTTTCGCGGCTGAGTCTGCCCCGCGTACCCTGTCCCCTGCGCACAGCGACCAGCCGGGATCCGCAGCCCCCCGACCCTCAGATACCCCCTGTTGCAGATTGTTGCATTCTCGTTGCATAGCCGTCGTATTCTGTCTCCCGTGCCGTTGCAGGCAGCAGCCCGCTCGTTGCGCGAAGCGAGGCCATCTACGAGTGAAGCAACACTTTGCAACAGAAAACGGAAAACCGCGGCGCCCGCTCATGGTGAGCGTGCGACGCTAACCACGCCCCATCGCTTGGCACAGGGCGTATGCTTAAGGCCATGGCTGCGATAGTTCCCGACACCGAACGCGAGCGGCGCTACTTCCGCTGGTACGACCTCAGCCTCCTCTACTACGAGGCGGTCCGCAGAGGCGTGGCCTCCGCCGAGGTGCAGGCAACCAAGTCGCTCGCAGACGAGGCGTGGGACGCCTACGTCGACACGATATCCGACTTGAACGGGCCGAGGCAGGAGTAACGCTGTGGCCACCGACTTCCTCTCCATCGACGACGTCACGGACGACGAACTCGCCTGGCTGCTCGACACCGGCAACGCCTACGCATCGCAGCGTGAGGGCGGCCCGCAGCCGCTGCAGGGGCGGACGGTCGCGATGCTCTTCGAGAAGCCGTCGCTCCGCACCAAGGTCTCGTTCGACATCGCCGCCTACGAGCTCGGCGGCCACGCCGTCTACCTCGGCGCGGACGAGGTCGGGCTCGACAAGCGGGAGCCCGTCGAGGACGTGGCCCGCGTGCTGGAGCGCTGGGCGTCCGTCATCGTGGCGCGCGTCATGGCGCACAGCACGCTGGGACGCTTCGCCGCGAACGCGTCCGTGCCCGTCGTCAACGCGCTCTCGGACGTCGAGCATCCCTGCCAGGCGGCAGCCGACCTGCTCACCATCCGCCAGCACAAGGGTCGCGTCGAAGGGCTGAAGGTCACCTACATCGGCGACGCCAACAACTGCGCGCTCAGCCTCGGACTCGGCGCGCTCGCGCTCGGCGCGGACTTCGCCGTCGCCTCCCCGGACGGCTACGCCTTCCCCGATGCGGACGCCGCACGCCTGCGGGCGCGCTCCAACGGCGGCGCGCTCATGCTCACCGCCGACCCCGATGAGGCCACCGACGGCGCGGACGTGCTCTACACCGACGTCTGGACGAGCATGGGACAGGAGGCCGAGACCGCGCAGCGACGGGCCGCGTTCCAGGGCTTCCAGGTGAACGAGCGCCTGCTAAGCCGCGCCAACCCGGGCGCGCTCGTGATGCACCCGATGCCCGTCCACTACGGAGAAGAGATGGAGCAGGGGATGCTGGAGCACCCGCAGTCCGTCGCCTACACCCAGGCCGAGAACCGCCTGCACGCGCAGAAGGCAGTCCTGCGCCTGCTCGTCTCCGGCGAGTAACACCATGACCAACGCCACACAAACGGCGGGCGCCCCGCCCGCCACGACCCTCGTTGCCATCGTTGGTCGCCCCAACGTCGGCAAGTCCAGCCTGTTCAACGCGCTGCTCGGCAGACGCTCCGCCATCGTCGCCGAGGAGTCCGGCACGACGCGGGACCGCATGATCGCGCCCGCCGAGTTCGAGGGTCGCCACTTCCTCCTCGCCGACACCGGCGGCCTGCTGCCGGAGCCCGAGACCGAGATCGAAGCGCACATCGCCGCGCAGGTAGACGCCGCCATCGCGGGCGCGGACGCCGTCATCTTCGTCACCGACGCCCGCACCGGCCCCGCCTACGCCGACGAGTACGTCGCGCAGCGGCTGCGCCAGGCCCACAAGCCGACGGTCGTCGCCGTGAACAAGGCCGACAACCCCAACCAGGAGTCCCTGGCGAACGACGCATACGCCCTCAGCCTCGGCGAACCGGTCCCCGTGAGCGCGCTGCACCGGCGCGGCCTCGGCGACCTCATGGACGCCCTCATGGCGCAGGTTCCGATGGACGACGCTCCGGACGCCCCTGACGCGGAGACGCCCCGCATCGCCATCATCGGCAGGCCGAACGTCGGCAAGTCCGCGCTCACGAACGCCATCCTGCAGGAGGAGCGCTCCATCGTCAGCCCGGTGCCCGGCACGACGCGCGACGCGCTCGATTCGCCGTTCGAGTTCGAGGGCGCGCCCGCCGTCCTCATCGACACTGCCGGCATCCGGCGGCGCGGCGCCGTACAGCCCGGCATCGAGAAGTTCAGCGTCCTGCGCGCCGCAGCCGCCATCCACCGCTGCGACGTCGCCCTGCTCGTGCTCGACGCCACCAATCCCACGACCGACCAGGACCTCCACATCGCCGGACAGGCTGCGGAAGCGTTCAAGTCCCTGCTCGTCGTCGTCAACAAGTGGGACCTCGTCGAGCACGACGACCCCCGGCGCGAGGAGCGGCGCTTCACACGCCTCGTCCACTCGCGGATGCGCTTCCTGCCCAACGTGCCGGTCGTCTTCACGTCCGCCGTCGATGGCGTCGGTGTGCCTCGGGTGCTGCGTATGGCGTTCGACCTCCACCGGAAGCGGACGGAGTGGGTCGACGGCCCGCTGCTGAACCGCGCCGTCATGGACGCCGTCTCCCGCCACCTCCCGCCCACGAGCGCGGCGAAGGGCTCGCTGAAGCTCTACCGCGTCAAGCAGGAGTCCGTCCGTCCGCCCACGTTCATCTTCTTCGTGAACAACACCGCGCGCATCCACTTCTCCTACGAGCGCTACCTCGCCAACACGATCCGCGAGCAGTTCGACTTCGACGGCGTGCCGCTCAAGATCGAGTTCCGGGGCAAGGGCGGCGTGCACGTCATCGGCGACAACCGGTCCAAGGCCGTCGCGCGCGCCCGGCGCGCAGGCAACAGGGGCAAACGTCCCACCGCGGGTCCGTCATCCCCACCCTCTCCGTCATCCCCGCCCTCTTCGTCATTCCCGCGAAAGCGGGAACGGAAGTAGCCATGGAGTGGCTCCTCGTCCCCGCCGCCTACCTCCTCGGCAGCGTGCAGCCGGGGCTCCTGATCGTGCGGCTGTTGATGCGCCGCGACATCCGGGAGGTCGGCAGCGGCAAGACGGGCATGACGAACGTGATGCGCGCCGCCGGGAAGAAAGCGGCGGCGCTCGTGTTCGTGCTGGACATGGCGAAGGGCGTGCTGCCTGTGCTCGTCGCCGCGAGCATCTCCGGCGACACATGGCTGGAAGCGGCCACCGCGACAGTAGTGGTGGTGGGCCACGTCTTCCCTGTGTTCGCCGGTTTCCGGGGCGGACGGGGCGTCGCGACCGGCGTCGGCGCGGCGTCCGCGCTGCTGTGGTGGGCGAGTATCGCGGGCATCGTCGTGTTCGTCCCCGTGGTGCTCCTCTCGCGCTACGTCTCGCTCGGCTCCGTCGTCGGTGTCGCGACGGTGTTCGCGGGCTTCGTCCTGGCGATGGCGGCGTACGACCTCCCGACTCCGCACTTCGTCTTCGCCCTCATCATCGGCCCCCTCATCATCGGCATGCACCGCGACAACATCGTCCGCCTGCTGCGCGGCACCGAACGCCGCATCGGCCAGCGTGATGAGCAGGGGTAGAGACGCCGGCAGCGCCGGAGCCCCTCACAAACAGCCGACAGTACGAGAAGGACCAGGAACACGAACGTGAACACCGCCGTCGGCCCCGCCAGCGAGCGCACGCCCACGACGCCCCACAGCACCATCCCTGCTACCGCGCCGACTCCTGCCACCGCCAACACCCTGCCTCGCACGCTGTCCTCGACTGTCCGGCTGTGCAGCCATCACGTTCTCCCGGAGCAAAACACTCCTCATGGGGCTGAGGCAGCGTAGGGAGCGTGGCCGCGACCGGGCAATGGGCGCGTGTCAGCGATCCGGTGCGAAGGACTGGAAGCAACAGGTGCGGCGGTATAGGGTGAAGTGAGGTGTAGGGGGCAGCAGGGCTAACGGGCTCCTGTGCCCTGAGATGCCTGCTCGTCGACCAGTTTGATGTCGAGACGCAGGCCGATCGCCCTGGCGATGTCGTACGCCATCTCCAATCGGGGGCTGTGTTTGCCTGACTCCACGCGGCTTATGACGGTCTTGGTTACGCCGATACGCTCGGCAAGCTCGCGTTGGGTGAGTCGGTGCTGTTTCCTGGCTTTCACCAGTGCATCTATCAGTGCGAACCGGGGCGCCAGCCGTTCGTACTCTCTCTGAAGTTCGGGGTCCTGACTCTGAAGTTCCTGGAACAGTTCTTTTGCGGTACGCATGATGCTACTCCCTCAGTTGGAGTAGGGTCCTCCTTGCTCGGTCGACACTCTGAACCGGGGCTCGGCGCCCTTGCTTCCTCCATGCTTCGAGCAGGTATATCGTTCCGTTCGCTACTCCGTATGCGATACGGTGATTACCCGCTCGCAGTTCGTAGAGGCCAATCTTGGGGTCGAGTATCCGATCCTGGGGCATCCCAAGATCGGGGCCGTCCTCTTCCAGCAGTTCGATGTAGCGTTGCAGGGTCGCTACGGCGGAGCGGTCACCAGATCGATGTAGCTCCCGGATGTAGTCCTCTACGCGGGAGCGCCCGCGATGGTCTGAGGAGAGTATCACTTGCATCTATGCAAACCTCCGTATGAGTACACCGTCGTATGCCCTTGTCCATCGGGTCGCCTCCTCCTGTATCTACCATCTACTCAACATCTACCAACATCTACCAACATCTACCAACATGACTAGACAGTAAACAAATATGTGTCCTTCGTCAAGAGGACACGCCACTGAGAATAACTAGGCTGCGAGGTCTTCGCCTGCGGAAGCACTCCCTTCTCGCCGTAGCCGATAGCCCCCTGTGACACCCGCCCCTTCCGCCGTCGCCCCCTGCCCGCGTACGCTGGTCGCATGACCGTCATGCCGGCAGCACCCATAGACCCCGCTATGGCTCACGGCCCAGCCACAGATGCGTTCAATGGGCTGCGGTGTGCACACCCCTTTCTCATGCGCTCATTGACCAGAAGAACGCGGGAAGCAGGCCACGGCCTTGTCGATAAACTGTTCAATTCGGCGAAAACCCCCAGTGCTCACTCGTAATTGCGCCCAGAAGAAGCGCCCGGCTGATCGCCGGGACGTCGGACCCGCAGGGCTGCGGCGCCCCAGCCTCCGTCGGAGTGACGACTGCCCGCCCCATCCCGTGCATCCTGTCCATCCCTGTGAGCCCTGAGGTGTAGAATCCGGACATGGCGCGAGAGACCCTGCTCATCGGCACGAACAACGCCCATAAGGTGACCGAGCTCCGCCGGATCCTCGGCGAAGCGAATGTGACGCTGCTTACGCCCGCCGACGCCGGCATCGAGATCGAGGTGGAGGAGACCGGCGAGACGTTCGAGGAGAACGCACGGCTCAAGGCGTGGGCGTTCTGCGCCGCCAGCGGTCTGCCGTCGCTCGCGGACGACTCCGGCATCGAGGTCGACGCGCTCGGCGGACGCCCCGGCGTGCGCTCAGCACGCTACGGCGGCGACGGTCTGGACGACGCGGACCGCACGCAACTGCTGCTCGACGAACTGGCGGACGTGCCGGAGGAGCAGCGCACCTGCCGCTACCGCGTCGTCCTCGTGCTCGCGAGGCCGGACGGCTCCGAAGAGGTCGTCGACGGCGCGTGCGAGGGCCGCGTGGCCTTCGCGCCCGTCGGAAGCAACGGCTTCGGCTACGACCCCATCTTCTTCGTCCCGCGCTTCGGCAGGACGATGGCCCAGTTGGACCCCGCCGAGAAGGACGCCATCAGCCACCGGGGGCAGGCCGCCCGCCGCATGGCCGACCTCCTCCGCGAACGCGCGCTGGAAGGGGCCGCATCGTGACCGCCCAGATCACCGACATGCTCGGCAGGCCGGTCCGCGACCTCCGCATCTCCGTCACCGACCGCTGCAACTTCCGCTGCACCTACTGCATGCCTGCCGAGGTCTACGGCGAGCGCTACCACTTCCTCCCCCGCGAGGCCATCCTCTCCTACGAGGAAACCGCCCGCCTCACCCGCCTCTTCGTCGACCTCGGCGTCAGCAAGGTCCGCATCACCGGCGGCGAGCCGCTCGTGCGGCAGGGACTCGACCAGCTCGTATCGATGCTCGACGGCATCGACGGCATCGACGACCTTACGCTCACGACGAACGGCTACCTGCTCGCCGAGCAGGCCGACGCCCTGAGGAACGCGGGTCTGCGCCGCGTCACCGTGAGCCTCGACACGCTCGACCCAGCGATATTCGGCGTGATGAACGGCAAGGGCTACAACCCCGACGCGGTGCTGGACGGCATCGTCGCCGCCGAGCGCGCCGGCTTCGACCCCATCAAGATCAACGCCGTCGTCGAGCGCGGCGTGAACGACCACACCGTGCTGGACATGGTGCGCCACTTCAAGGGCACCGGCCACATCGTGCGCTTCATCGAGTTCATGGACGTCGGCACGCTCAACGCCTGGCAGCGCGACAAGGTCGTGCCGTCGGCTGAACTCGTCGAGCAGGTGAACGCCGTCTTCCCCATCGAGCCGCTCGCCCCGAACTACCGCGGCGAGGTCGCCGAACGCTGGCGCTTCCTCGACGGCGACGGCGAGGTCGGCTTCATCTCGTCGGTCACGCAGCCGTTCTGTGGCGACTGCAACCGCGTCCGCATCACGCCGCAGGGCGATGTCGTGACGTGCCTCTTCGCCACCGGCGGCACCGACCTGAAATCGCCCCTCCGCTCCGGCGAGTCCGACGACGAGCTCCGCGAGCGCATCGCCAACATCTGGCGCGCCCGCACCGACCGCTACTCCGAGCTCCGCGCCTCCCTGCAGGCCAGCGAGACGCGCAAGATCGAGATGTTCCAGATAGGCGGCTAGGATGTCTTCCAGCGCCGGCAGCCCCCGCAAGTCGATAACCGTCCATACCGACGGCGCCTGCCTCGGCAACCCCGGCCCGGGAGGCTACGGCGCCGTGCTCGAATTCGAGGGGACCCGCAAGGAGCTGTCGGGAGGCTTCCGGCTCACCACGAACAACCGGATGGAGCTGCTGGCCGCGATCCTGGCCCTGGAGACGCTGAAGGAACCCTGCAAGGTGACCCTCCACAGCGATTCCAAGTACGTAGTCGATGCTATCGAACAGGGCTGGGCCAGGCGCTGGCAGGCAAACGATTGGATGCGTAACAAGAAGGAAGCCGCGATCAACCCTGACCTCTGGGAACGTCTGCTGCAGCAGACCGAGCGGCATGACGTCACGTTCAGGTGGGTGCGAGGACATGCCGGAAACGTCGAGAATGAGCGGTGCGACCGGTTGGCCGTCGAGGCCGCGAACGGCGATGACCTCGAGACCGACTCCATCTACGAGTCCTCGAGCGCATACGGCCGCGTGCAGATGGTGTAGGCATGGCTGAACTCACGCACATAGACGCAGAGGGCAGCGCCCGCATGGTGGACGTCGGCGCCAAGCCGGACTCGACGCGCACCGCGATAGCAGCAGGAGCGGTCGCGATGCTTCCCGAGACACTGTCTCTCATCGTCGAGGGCCGTGCGGAGAAGGGCGACGTCTTCACCGTGGCACGCATCGCTGGCATCAACGCAGCGAAGCACACGTGGGAGCTCATCCCCCTCGCCCACCAGGTCCCGCTCAGCCACGTATCGGTCGACTTCGAAACGGAGCCGGGCGCGGACGTCGCCCGCGTCCGCATCTCGGCGCAGGCGCGCACGACGGCCAAGACGGGCGTCGAGATGGAAGCCCTCACCGCCGTCTCCGTCGCCGCGCTCACGATCTACGACATGTGCAAGGCCGTCGACCGCGGCATGACCATCGAGGGCGTGCGGCTCGTCGAGAAGACCGGCGGCACCCACGGCGACTACCACGCCTGATCCCTCCCCCCTTGATGGGGGAAGGATAGGATGGGAGTGATTCCGTCCCGTTTGACCGTGCAGCAGACAACGAGAGGAGGAGAGTCATGGCAGGACTGGGCGTGCAAGGTATGACCCACTGGTCGATCCCCGTGAACAACCTGGACGAGGCGGAGGAGTTCTACGGCGGCCTCCTTGGCCTCGAGTCGAAGGGGCGGCTCGGCAACAATACGATGTCGTGCTTCAGCACCGGCGACACCAACATCCTGCTCTGTGCGCAGAAGACCCCGGTCAACGGCTCGCCGCCGGGCGTGCACCACTCCTTCACTGTCACGCCGGAGGTGCTGGAGCAGGCGTGCAAGCTCTTCCGCGAGAAGGGTGTGAATGTGGACAGCCTCGTCTACCGGGCGCAGGGCCACTTCACCGGGCGCGAGCTCTACTTCTTCGACCCCACGGGCAACCGGCTCGAACTCCGCGACCCCACCTGGAGCAAGGGCATGCCGGAGCCCCCGCTGGATGAGCTCTCCCGGTAGCAGACAAGAAGACAGGCGGGCTTTCACCCGCCTGTCTTGCGTCCGCTCCCCGTAAGTCTGCCGCTAGTCGGGCAGCTTAACCTTGAACTCGGTCCTGCCGGGGAAGTAGCGGCGCATGTCCGGCCTCGCGCCGCGCTTCAGGCACTCCTCCTCGAACAGGTCGAGCACCAGCGGGTTCTCGTCCTCGTACTCCACCTGCATGCCGCCCTGCTTCTGGCTCACGTCGCCCAGGCCGGAGCCCGCGAACGGCGTGTGCAGCCCCGCCGCGGTGCCGCCGGAGCCGTAACCGAGCGCCATGTAGCGCGCCCGCCGCGTGCCGGTGTTGAAGTGCTGGTGGTAACAGGCGTCGCTCGGCACCACGACCATCGAGCCGTACTGCCAGTCCGCCTTCACCATGTCGGACATGTCCTCCTCGTGCCACAGGAGCGAGTAGCCCGCGTCGCCGCTGAGGATGAGCAGGTGCGCACCCGGCCCGTGCCGGTGCCCCTTCTTGTATGTGCCGACCGGGAACTCGGAGACGTGGCCCTTCATGGCGTTGCCGGCCATCTCGAACAGCGCGTTGATGCCGCCCGCGCCGCGCTCCACCCACGAGTAGAGCGGCATGTCCGGCACGTTCGGGATGAAGCTGGCGTCCCAGACGCGCCCCTTGTACAGCGTCCCGTTGCCGCTGAAGAAGTCGTCCTCGCCCTTGAACCGCTTCGAGAAGACGAAGTCGTTGTTGAAGATGAAGTCGTCGTCCTTGAACAGCCGCATCGTCGGCGGGGCGGTGGTGACGGAGAGGTAGCGCGCCGGCTCCGTGCCGCTGCCGTTGAAAAGCTGGTACCAGGCGTTGAGCGGTATCGCGAACAGGCTGCCCTGCTTCCACTCGAACGTCCGCTTCGGGCCGTCGCCGACCCACACGCTCGTCGCGCCGCGTCCGCTGACGATGTAGACGATCTCCTCGTAGAGGTGGTGCTCCGGTTCCGACGAGCCGCCCGGCCTGATCTCGACGAGTTGAGCGTCGTTGATGAGTACCGGGTACGGGATGTTGAGCGCGGCGCCCATGCCGCCCTTTCGCTCCCACGGCCCGAGTTCCACTTTCGCAAGGTCCTCGAACGCATACTCGTCGATGACCTTCACCCCCTCCCGCGCAAGCCAGGCGCGGTACGGGTCTTCGAGCTCCATCTGTTCGAGCGTATCGGGGTCCGGTTCAACTGCTCGCAGGATATCGGCGTCAGGGTCAACCGTCGTCATGGCGATCCCTCCTCGTAGGAATAGGCGCGGGTATCCCTGCGCCCGGCGGAGAGGCATGTCGCGCCGCTTTCGATTCCCCGCCGTGCGGGCATGATAAGTAAAGGCGACGGCGTCCGCCATCTTTGACACTCGGAGGGCGCGAGGCTATACTCTCTCTTCGGGCGTTACGCCCAAACCTCAGAGAGCGCAGAGACGTGCCCAAGCGTACATGGCAACCGAAGAAGCGACGCCGCCAGCGGCGCCACGGGTTCATGGCGCGCATGCACACGCCGGGTGGCCGCAGGGTGCTGAGCGCACGACGCCTGAAGGGTCGCCACCGTCTCGCAGTCTAAGGACCACCTTGCGAGATTCGTCTCCCCATGACGGGGCAGGGTATCAGCCGCGAGCAACGGCTTCGCCGCCAGCGCGATTTTCAGGCGTTGCGCGAGCATGGCGCATCGCGGGCGCATCCACTACTGGTCATGCGGGCGATGCCCAACTCTCTCCCGCGCGCCCGATTCGGCTTCGTCGTCAGCAAGCGCTCCGCACCGCTGTCCGTTACCCGCAACCGGGTGCGCCGGAGGATGCGGGAAGCCGTTCGAGCACTGCCCTTCCAGGATGGCTGGGACGTCCTGCTCATCGCACGGCAGAGCACGGCGGAAGCATCGTTCGATGCGTTGCAGGGGGCGACGGCGTCGCTCGCGCGCAGGCTGCGCCTGCTCGCACCGGGGGATGCCGCGCTGGGCACGGAAGCGGGTTCTGATGCGTAGGATGGCGATAGGACTGATAACCGCCTACCAGCGCGTGCTGTCGCCCTACTGGCCGTCTTCGTGCCGGTACGAGCCCACCTGCTCCCACTATGCGCAGGAAGCGATAACCGTACACGGTACGCTGAAGGGCTCATGGCTGTCGCTCAGGCGGCTCGCCCGCTGTGCCCCGTGGGGCGGCAGCGGCTACGATCCTGTGCCCCTGAGGCACACCACGGTGAACGAGAACGCCGGAACCGGCCTCGCGTAGGCCGTCTCCGGTTACACCGGGGCTTCCGCTACCGGCGGATGCTCCCAGAAGGATGCATAGGTTGAACCAGACCGGCGCCTACCCCGGACGCACGGGGCTCTCTCCCGCGCTAGTACTGCTCATGGCCATCGTTCTGGCCGTCGTGCTGGCCGGCTGCACACAGAGCAGGAACGCGGCTACACAGAGCTGGTCTGGCGTGGCCATCGAGGGAGACTCGACGTATGTAGGCACGCGCGAAGGACGCCTCATCAAGCTCTCGCTGGACGCCGGCCTCGCTCGGATCGCACCCCATCAGGTCCCACAACCGGACCGCGAGCAAGGCTTCCCCGCCCTGTACGGCACACCGATGGTCGACAACGGACGGGTCTACGCGGGAACGTACAACGGCATCGTGCTCTCGATCGACGCGGACAGTTTCGGCGGCGAGCTCAAGTTCGAGATCGACGGCAATGACCTCGCGAAGGGCATCGCCGGGTCGGTCGTCCCGCATAATGGTTCGCTGGTGGTGGCAGCGGCGGAGGACGCGGGAGCGGGGAGGCTCTACGTTCTGGAGGCCTCCACCCTCACCGAGAAGTGCCGGTACCCCGCTCGGAATGAGGAACCCGTCGGTCAGCTGTGGACGACGCCGGTCATCGAGAACGGCATCGCCTACTTCGGTGACCTCAGCAAGCAGGTGCACGCCGTCTCCGTAGCAGACTGCCGTCCTGTGTGGGACCAGCCAGCGCAGTTGGACGGAGCAGTGGTAGCGCCGCCTGTCCTGATCGGTGGGTATCTCTACCTGGGGGCGTTCGACCGGGCGTTCTACCGCGTAAGCCTCGCTTCTGGCGCATCGGAGAAACTGTTCGATGAGGCGCTTGGCTGGTTCTGGGGCGCCGCGGTGACAGACGGCAGGGTGCTGTACATCCCCAACATGGACGGCAATATCTACGCCTACGACAGCACATCCGGGCGCGTCATCTGGACGTACCCCGGCAACGACGAAGGCGAGCCGGTGCTGGCGTCCCCGGTGCTGTCCGGCGATGAACTGGTCTACGCGTCGGACTCCGGCATTATGGTAGTGCTGGACGCGCAGAGTGGGAGCCGCAGATGGGACCGCCGGGTGGGGAACGACGTACGCGCGCCGCTCACCGCCAACGGGCGGATCGTATTCCTGCACTCGCTGGACGAGACAGTCACGGCGGTAGACCTGGATACGAAGCAACTGGCATGGGAACGCAACCTGGGCGACGTGAAATAGGCGGCTGAGCACATGGAACTGCTGTCACTGCTCTGGAACGAGGTCATCACCAAGCCGATGACCAACAGCCTGCTCGTGCTCTACGTCTGGCTGGGCTCCAACCTTGGCCTCTCCATCATCGCGTTCACCATCATCGTGCGGGCGCTGACGTACCCGCTGGTGGTGCGCCAACTGCGGCAGACGCGGAAGCTCCAGGGGCTGCAGCCGCGCGTCAAGGAGATCAACGAGAAGTACAAGAACAACCCCCAGCTACGCGGTCAGGAAGTGATGAAGCTCTACAAGGAGATGGGGGTCAACCCGGTGGGCTGCCTCGGCCCGCTGGTGATACAGATGCCCATCTTCATCGGCCTCTTCTGGGCCATCAACGGCGTGCTGCCGTTCACCCCGGAGAACCTGGCCGGGCTCTCCGGCAAGCTCTACAGCTGGCTGCCGTTCCTGGACACCGCAGTGCCGGTGGACCGCAACTTCCTGGGGATGGATCTCGCCTTGGAGCCGATGCGCGTCGGCAGCATCCTCGGCTACACGCTCGTGGCGCTCTCCGGCCTCAGCATGTTCGTTCAACAGAAGATGAGCCAGGTCGCTTCGGCAGACCCGGCCCAGCAGAGCACCCAGCGGATGATGCTGTTCATGTTCCCGGTGATGTTCGGGATGTTCAGCCTCTTCTTCCCCATCGGACTCGTCATCTACTGGGTAGCCTCAACGCTCATCGGCATCGTGATGCAGTATTTCGTTACCGGTTGGGGTGGCCTCTTCCCGCAGGCTGAGAAGGCCGGGGGTGGGACGCCGAAACTCGGCCCCACGCTGAGCGCCGCCATACCGGACAAGGAGGAAGGCGATGGAGGACCAGAGCCTCGTCCGGTCAGCGAAGACAGTAGAGGAGGCAATCGAGCTCGCAACTCTGGAGCTCGGCGTCGGTCGCGACGAAATCGAAATCGACGTCATTAGCCAGGGGCGCAGCGGCATCCTCGGCATCGGCTCGGAAGATGCCAGGGTCCGCGTCCGGCGCATCACCGGCGGAGACGGCTCCGCCGCTGGCGCGCCCGGGCCCGTGGGGGGGCTTCTCCGCCTGGTGGGCGGCGGCGCCCGGGCCACCCCGGGGGGAGACGGCTCCGCCGCTGCCGCGCTCGGCATCGTGGAGCGCTTCCTCGACTGGATGGACGTCGACGCCGTAGCCACCATACGCAGCTCCGGCAACGGCGAAGAGATGCCCGTCATCGACATCCAGGGCAGCGACGCAGGTCTGCTCATCGGCCACCGCGGCGAGACCCTGCGCGCGTTCCAGTTCCTCGTCAACCTCTCGCTCGGCAGAGCCGAAGGGCGCTCCATGGGCATCGTGCTCGACGTCGAGCAGTACCGCGAGCGGCGTTCGCGGCAACTGGCTGCCCTGGCGCGGCGCATGGCTCAGCGGGCCATCTCCAGCGGCAGGTCGGTCGAACTCGACCCGATGTCGCCTGCAGACCGCAGGGTCATCCACTTCACGCTCGCGGACTTCCAGGGCGTCGAGACCCAGAGCGAGGGCGAGGGCGCAGACCGCCGCGTCGTTATCATCACCACCGGCGAGGCGCCACGGCCGTCCCGCGGAGGACGCGGAGACGGGCGCCGCCGTTCGCGCTCCTAGCGCGCCATGGCCGCTCAGCCCACGCCGGAGATGCGCCTGGCGGACAGGCGCAAACTGCTATTCACGCTCGGCTTTCCGTACGCGCTGCTGCTCCTGTCGTCCCTGGTGGCGTGGCCCTGGCGGGCGCTCGACCTGCCCGGCGTGCTCGGCACGCTCACGCCGCTGAGTTTCGTCCTGCTGGTGCTGACGGTTGGCGCATCCTCCTACGCCCTCCGGAAGAAGCTGCCGCTCTCCATGATCACGTGGCTGCCTGCCGGACAGGGCGCCATCGTCCTGTTGGCCACGGGACTGATGGCAGGCGGAGCAGCGGAACAGCTCACCCAGCTCGCGCTCATCATCGCCTACGGCCTCATCTTCCTCATCGTGCTCGGCATCACGACGGCGATAGCGGCCCACGGCGGCGCCATCGCCATCGCGTTCATCTCGTTCTTCATCTTCACAAGAGCGGCACGCTTCCCCATCTTTGAGGTCGAGGACGCAGTCACTACGAGCGCCAGCCTGTTCACATTGGCTGCTGCCCTGCTCGCCATCGCCGAACTGGTGCTGATGGTCTGGCTCGCACGCAGGCTGGTGGAGGCAGCGGACGAATCGGCGATGGGGACGGCACTCTGGATCGTGGGGCTGACGCTCGCGCACGGCCTGCTCGCCAGTTGGCAGTACCCGATTCAAGAAGGCTCGTTCAGCATCGTTGTTTATGGAAATGGGATCCTTTCGTGGCTCATGTTCGCAACCATCCAGTTGGGCATGGCAGCTGTGCTCATCCGTTTGCGGAGGGCGCAGTTCCGCGAGCAGGCGTTACAGCAGGAGAACGCACAGCCTCCCACCACTGCGGAAGAGCCGCAGTCCGGCGAGGACGACACATCGCCTGACCCACAGACTCGGCGCGGCGGACGCCCTACCCCGCGACGACGGCGCAGGTAGCGCGACATCCGGCGCTTACGCGGTGCACTCGTTGAGGGTTACGCTGCAAGTGCGATTGCTACACTCGCGCTGAGGTACCGAACGTGACCACAACGGCGGACGCCGCGCCGGATACTCCTCCGCATGAGGGGCCCAACGAGCCCCTCTACGCGGAAGTGGTGGTGGACGCGCGCACCGGCAAACCCGGCGACACGTTCACCTATTCCATTCCCCCGCGCGTGCACGTAAAGCCCGGGCATCTCGTCCGCGTGCCATTCGGCCCTCGCACGCTTAATGGTGTCGTCACTGGCCTACGCGAGAAGCCAAACGTGGACTACACCCGCCCCATCGCCTCCTTGGTGGAGGAGCAGCCGCTCCTGACACCGGAGCGCATCGAACTGGGGCGCTGGCTTGCCGACTACTACCGGGCGCCCGCCTTCGACGCGCTCGCTCCCATGCTACCGCCGGGCATGCGCGGCAGCGCCCAGACATACGTGCAGGTGGTGGCCGACCCGCTTCCCGGCATCGACGAGCGGTTGCCGAAAGGGGCGCAGCGCCTCCTCGCATATCTCCGCACGAACCCTGGCCCGCATCGGAGCGCATCGCTCACGGCGACCCTCGGACCGTGGGTACGGAACGCCATCCGCGCGCTGGTGGAGGCGGGCGCAGCGACCGAAAGGCTGAGCGAGCCCAAGAGCAACTCGGCCGTGCAGCAGAAAACGTGGCTCGTTCCCGAAGCCTCCCCTTCCGCCCTCCGCGGATCGGCCACCGAGCAGCAGCACGCGCCGCGCCGTGCCGAACTGTTGCGGGAACTCGCGAGCTCTCCGTCCGGGCTGGCCGCAGCGGACGCTCGCAAGCGGTACGGCGGCCCAGTGGTGGCGAAAGTCATCGCGATGGGACTGGCCTCGCTCCGTACGACGCCGCTTTCAGTAGGTGCGGCGTCTCCCCATACTCCCCTACTGCCGACTCCCGACCAACAGCAAGCGCTTGTCGCACTCACACGCGCGATGGACGACCCCTCAACAACACCGCGAGTATGGCTGCTGCACGGGGCAACCGGCAGTGGCAAGACGGAGGTGTACCTGCAGGCCATCGCCCACTGCTTGGCGAAGGGCCGGCGGGCTATCGCGCTCGTGCCTGAGGTCGCACTGACGCCGCAGATGATGGAGCGGTTCGAAGAGCGGTTCCCCGGGGAAGTGGGATTACTGCACAGCAGGCTCACACCGGCGCAGCAGAGGGACGAATGGTGGCGCATCTTCCGTGGCGAGCGCAGCGTCGTCATCGGGCCTCGCAGTGCACTGTTCGCGCCCGTGGAAGACCTCGGCCTCATCGTGCTCGACGAGGAGCACGAGTGGACATACAAGCAGTCCGACGCCCAGCCTCACTACCACGCCCGCGACGCCGCCGAGCAACTCGCTTCGCTCACGGGCGCGGTCGTCGTGCTCGGCAGCGCGACGCCGGACATCGTAACCGCGTGGCGGGCGAACCGAGGCCTCATCGGCAAACTCTCGATGCCTGCCCGGATCGAACGCTCGGGCGCGCCCACGTCCCTCGCAGAGGTCGACGTGGTGGACATGCGGGCAGAGTTGCGGGAGGGAAATCGGAGCATCTTCAGCCGGTTGCTGCAACAGCGGTTGCAGGACACCCTCGCAGCGGGACGACAGGCGGTGTTCTTTCTGAACCGACGCGGGGCAGCGAGCGTTGTCACGTGCCGCAGTTGCGGGTTCGTCGTGCGCTGCCGTCGGTGCTCGACGACGCTCACCTACCATCGCCCGTTCGATGGCGCAGGCGCGGGGCAGCTGCGCTGCCACCACTGCGGCAGGGGACGAGCGGAACCGCGGCGCTGCCCCCGGTGCAGGAGTGTCCGTATCCGCTACCTCGGATTGGGTACCCAGCGAGTGGTCGACGAGGTGAGCCGCATCGCCCGGGACGCCCGCGTGCTGCGCTGGGACAGCGACACCACATCCGCTACAGGCGCGCACGAACGTCTGCTCCGCTCGTTTGCCGAGGGAGAAGCGGATGTCCTCGTCGGTACGCAGATGGTCGCGAAGGGGCTGGACGTTCCATCGGTCGACCTCGTGGGCGTGGTGCTGGCGGACATCGGCATCCACATGCCGGACTTCCGAGCGCCGGAGCGCACCTTCCAACTGCTCACTCAGGTCACAGGGCGAGCGGGGAGAGGTCCACAGGCGGGGTACGCGGTAGTCCAGACTTACCTGCCGGACCACTACGCGATCCAGGCCGCTGCCGGGCAGGACTATGCGGCGTTCTACGCCACGGAGATGGAGCATCGTCGCGCACAGGGGAACCCGCCCTTCAGCAGACTCGTTCGGCTGCTGTACGACGGCCACTCGGACAGGCGCACGGCGCAGAACGAAGCCCAGCAGCTCGCCGGCCGCCTGCGACGAACAGTGCGAGAGTGGGACATGCAGAGCGTGGACGTTATCGGCCCCGCGCCCACCTACCCGCCGCGCATCCGGAACGCGTGGCGCTGGCAGTTGCTCATCCGCGCGCCGGAGCCTCGCCTGTTGCTGGGCAAGCTCAGCATCCCATCCGCGTGGCGTGTGGACGTCGACCCTGTGAACATCGTGTGAGGCGCTCGTATAATCGTTGTATGGCCGTCCTGCAGATGCACTACATCCCGGACACTGTCCTCCGCGAACGCGCCCGAAAGGTGCGCGACCTTGCCGACCCCACGCTGCGCAAACTTGCGGACGACATGATCGAGTCGATGTACCACTACAACGGCGTCGGCCTCGCAGCCAACCAGATCGGGTCCCTCAAGCGCATCTGCATCATCCAGATGCCGGAGGACGAAGAGCCGACCGTGCTCCTGAACCTGGAGATCACGCGCAAGGAGGGCGAACGCGAGGTGACGGAGGGCTGCCTCAGCCTGCCCGGCTGGCAGGGCCGCATCCTCCGGGCGGAGAAAGTATGGGCGCGCGGCGTGGGGCTGGACGGCAAGCCGATACGCTACAAGGGTGCGACGGAACTGCTCGCCCAGGCGCTGGAGCACGAGTGCGACCACCTGGACGGCATCCTTTACACGGACTACCTGCGCGCGTCCGAAGACCTCTACGAGGTTGAGCAGGGAGCGGAAGAAGAAGGGGAAGGAGCGGTCGAGGCCGCAACGGGCTAGCGCTTGCCGCCGCCCTGAGTGCGCTCCTTGATGCGCGCCGCTTTCCCGGACAGGCCCCTCAGGTAATACAGCTTGGCGCGACGCACCTTGCCCCGGCGCACCAGTTCCACACTGTCCACATTCGGGGAATGGAAGAAGAACGACCGCTCGACCCCGACGCCTGACGCGACGCGGCGCACCGTGAAGGAGCTGGACGGGCCGCCGCCGCGCTTCCGGATGACAACGCCCTGGAAGCTCTGCTGGCGCCGGCGCTCGCCTTCGCGGATCCAGACGTTCACCTTCACGGTGTCGCCCGGCTGGAACTCCGCGATCTTCTCGTTGGGAGTCAGTGCCACTGCGTCGCGCGCTTCCATGGGAGTACCTCTTACAGTTGCGTAATGCCCGTCCGCAACGGGCAACCGCTAGAGTATACGAGAACAGGAGAGGCGGGGCAACGGGCGTCAGGTGGCGGAGATAGCGTGCACTCTGCTCAGCATCTCGTCCCACGGATCGCCGCGCGGCGGCAATTCATCTATCGGCAGCACTTCGCTGCGGTTGTTCCGCCAGCAGACGAGACCTCCGGAAACGCCGTCCAGGAGGGCGTCGGCTGCCTTGACGCCCATGCGTGTCCCGAGGATGCGGTCGAACCGGGACGGCACGCCCCCGCGCTGGATGTAGCCAAGCACGGTGTAGCGGGCGTCGTAGGGCTTGTCAGAGTCATTGATGAGTTGGGCTAGCTCCGCCGCTCCCCAGCGCGCTCCTTCCGCCAGGACGATGATGAAGTGGCGCTTCCCCCGCAGCCAGACTTGACGCATCTCCTCGAAGACTTCCTCCAGTTCCATCGGGCGTTCGGGGGTGATAACCATCTCGGCGCCCGTGGCAAGGCCGGCCATGATGGCGATGTAGCCGCAGTGCCTGCCCATCACCTCCACGATCATCGCCCGCCGGTGCGCGGCGGCAGTGTCCTGGATGCGGTCGATGGCCTCCATCGCGGTGTTAATCGCAGTGTCGCACCCGATGGTGATCTCCGTACCCGGCATGTCGTTGTCGATGGTTGCCGGGATGCAGACCACGGGCATGCCGAGCTTGTGCAGCTCCCACGCTCCTTGCATCGAACCCTCGCCTCCGACGACAACCAGTCCCTCGAACCCTTCCGCGCGCAGGTCTTCCACGGCCTTGTTGCGCACGTTCGCGTCCAGGAAGGGCTCGCACCGGCCTGCGCCGATGATGCTGCCGCCGTGTCGAAGGGACCCGGCGACGTGCCAGGTAGTGAGCTCTTCTACCCGGTGATCGAGGAGTCCGTTGAATCCATCCCAGAATCCCCAGACCTCAGCGGAACGGAACAATGCGGTGCGTGTGACAGCGCGGATCGCCGCGTTCATGCCCGGAGCATCCCCGCCGCTTGCCAGCACGCCGATCTTCTTCATAGCGCAGCGATTGTAGCACCGCCCCGGTACTCCGATGGTTCAGGAACGTTAACCCGTTTGACTGCCGCGCGTAGACGCCCTTATACTCAAGATGCTTGGTGGTTTGAGCGGGGCGGACCCACCCGTACCCATCCCGAACACGGAAGTGAAACGCTCCAGCGCCGACGATACTGGCAGGGCAACTTGCTGGGAAAATAGGTCACCGCCAGGCTATGAGACAGATGAGTGCCCGGGCTCCTGCCCGGGCTTGCTTATCCCCCTTCCCAACGACTCACAGGCACGCGGTTGCGTGCCATGTGGCAGTCTCTATGCGCCGAGCGTCTAATGCACCACCTACTAGGGTATGCAACCTGGACGCCAGGCCGTAGAATCCACCTCTGGCGAAATGCCGATTCGGAGTGGCCGTGTCTGAGCAGATGAGCACGGGTGACCCCGGCGAACCGACCATGGCAGAACTCCTCCAGGAGGAGACCCTGCCGCAGGAGTTGCGCAGGGGAGACATCGTACCCGGACAGATCATGGAGATAGACCAGGACGGGATCCTCGTCTCCATCGGCTACAAATCGGAAGGAATGGTCCCTGCCCGTGAGATGCGGACGCTGACGCCGCACCCGGGCGCCCACCACAGCATCGGCGACACCATCAACGTCTACGTCATGGACGTCACCGGCCCCGAGGGGCAGGCGCAACTCTCCATCGACCGCGTGCGCGCCCTTAGCGCCTGGCTGACACTCGAAGAGGCGGAGCGTAACGACACCTTCGTAACAGGGAAAGTCACCGGCCACAACCGCGGAGGGATGGTCGTAGACCTGAACGGATTGCAGGGCTTCATCCCTCTCTCGCAAGTCGCGATCGCGACAGGCGCCGATCCGGAAGCCGCGCTTGCAGAGCGTGTGGGAGAAGAAGTATCGCTCAAGATCGTCGAGGTGAACCGCAAGCGCAACCGCGTGGTCCTCACCGAACGGGGAGCGCTCCGCGAGCAGCGTGAAGGACTGAAAGACCAGCTGCTGGGCACGTTGCAGGAAGGCGACGTTCGCCACGGGCGTGTCTCCGGAATCTCCAATTTCGGGGCGTTCGTGGACATCGGCGGCGCCGACGGACTCGTTCACATCTCCGAGATATCGTGGTCCCCGGTGAGCAACGTTGCAGACGTGCTGGAGGTAGGGCAGGACGTAGACGTACAGGTGCTGCGTATCGACCGCGAGAACCGCCGGATCGCTCTCAGTCTCCGTCGCCTGACCCCTACTCCCTGGCAGGCAGCCATGGACCGTATGCACGTGGGGCAACTGGTGACGGGCACCATCACGAATTTCGCCGATTTCGGTGCGTTCGCACGTGTTGAAGACGGTATTGAAGGCTTAATACACATCTCAGAACTGACCGAAGCACACATCCGTCATCCGCGTGAAGTCGTTAATATCGGTGATACAATGACGCTCCAGATAGTAAGCCTCGATCCGGAACGTCATCGGCTCGGACTTAGTCTGCGCCGCGTAGAGGAGACGAAGACGCCTACTGAACATCACGACCCGGTCGAATATCACTCGTTCCTCGACTTCGGCAGGGATAGTGGGCTCGCACAGTAGACCGCGATGTGATTAGATAGAACCGGAGGCGGTCATGGCCAGCAGATTCGAAAAATTCTCGGAACGTGCTCGCAGGGTGCTTTCGCTCGCCCAGGAAGAGGCGCAGCGGTTCAACCATAACTACATCGGCACCGAGCACATCCTGCTTGGCCTCGTCCGGGAGACGGACGGCGTCGCCGCCCGCGTTCTCAGCAGCCTGAACGTCGAGCTCTCCAAGGTGCGCTCCGCGGTCGAATTCATCATCGGCAGGGGCGAGCGCCCCTCCCCCGGCGACATCGGCCTCACGCCGCGCGCCAAGAAAGTGATCGAACTGGCAGTGGACGAGGCGCGCCGCCTCACCCACCACTACATCGGCACTGAACACCTGCTCATCGGCATCATGCGTGAGGGCGAGGGCGTCGCCGCAGGCGTGCTCGAGAGCCTCGGCGTCTCGCTGGACAAGGTGCGCGCCGAGACGACCCGCATCCTCAACCAGAGCGTCTCCCAGAGCCAGGGGCACAGCCGCTCCAGCAACCGCACGCCTACGCTGGACCAGCTCGGCATCGACCTCACCAAGTACGCACAGGAAGGGAAACTCGACCCCGTCATCGGGCGCAGCAAGGAGATCGCACGCGTCGTGCAGATCCTCAGCCGCCGCACGAAGAACAACCCTGTGCTCGTCGGGCCTCCGGGTGTCGGCAAGACCGCCATCGTGGAGGCGCTTGCCCAGCAGGTGAACGCCGGCGACGTGCCGGAGAACCTGAGCAGCCGCCGTGTGGTCACGCTGGACATGGGCGCTCTCGTTGCGGGGACTAAGTACCGCGGCGAGTTCGAAGAGCGCCTGAAGAAGGTCGTGGAGGAGATCAAGTCCTCCGGCAACTGCATCCTGTTCATAGACGAGATGCACACGATGGTTGGCGCAGGCGCGGCGGAAGGGGCTGTGGACGCCGCCAACATCCTCAAGCCTTCGCTCGCTCGTGGGGAGTTGCAGTGCATCGGCGCAACGACGCTCGATGACTACCGCAAGTACGTCGAGCGTGACCCCGCTCTCGAACGGCGCTTCCAGCCGGTGAACGTCGACGAACCCTCCACCGAGGAGACCGTCGAGATTCTCAAGGGCATCCGCGGCAAGTTCGAAGAGTTCCACAACGTGAAGATCGAGGACGACGCGCTCCTGGCTGCGGCCAGCCTCGCCTCGCGCTTCATCGCTGACCGCTACCTTCCTGACAAGGCTATCGACCTGATGGACGAGGCCGGCTCCCGCGTGCGCATCCGCACGAGCGGTATGCCTCTCGGGGTCAAGGAATCGCAGAAGATGCTGGAGACGGTGCGCCGCGACAAGGACGAGGCCATCTCCCAGCAGCAGTATGAGTACGCCGCCGAGCTTCGGGACCGCGAGGTCAAGCTCGCCGACAGCCTGCAGCAGCTGCAGAGCGAGTGGCGCGAGACTTCCGGCGATGAGAAGGCGGCTGTCACCGAGGAAGAGATCGCGGAAGTCGTCAGCATGTGGACAGGCATCCCCGTAACGCACATGGCTGTCGAGGAGGTCGAACGTCTCCTGCACATGGAGGAGAACATCCACCGCCGCATCATCGGTCAGGATGAGGCCATCGTCGCCATCGCCAAGGCTGTGCGCCGTGCTCGGGCAGGCCTCAAGGACCCCAGGCGCCCCATGGGCAGCTTCCTGTTCCTCGGCCCTACGGGTGTCGGCAAGACCGAGCTCGTGAAGGCCCTTGCGGAGTTCATGTTTGGCTCCGAAGACAAGATGATCCGCTTGGACATGTCGGAGTTCATGGAGCGGCACACCGTGGCGCGGCTCATCGGCGCCCCTCCGGGGTACATCGGTTACGAGGAAGGCGGTCAGCTGACGGACGCAGTGCGCCGCCACAGCTACACCTGCATCCTGCTGGACGAGATCGAGAAGGCGCACCCTGAGGTGTTCAACCTGCTCCTGCAGATATTCGACGACGGTCACCTGACCGACGCGAAGGGCCGCAAGGTGGACTTCCGCAACACCATCATCGTGATGACGTCCAACATTGGGTCGGACCTCATCAAGCGTGACACTTCCTTCGGTTTTGCAATGGTCAACCAGGCCAGGATGGAAGAGAACGCGTACGAGAAGATGAAGACCAAGGTGGAGGACGAGGTCAAGCGCTTCTTCCGCCCCGAGTTCCTGAACCGCATCGACGGCCAGATCGTCTTCCACGCCCTCACGAAGGAGCACATCGTCAGCATCGTCGACCTGATGCTCAACGACGTGCGCAAGCCGATGCTGGAGAAGGGCCTGAGCCTGGACGTGACCCAGGCCGCCAAGGAGTGGCTCGGCGAGAAAGGGTTCGACCCGACGTTCGGCGCGCGCCCGCTTCGCAGGCTCATTGAGCGCGAACTGGAAGACTCGCTCTCCGAGGGAGTGATCCGGGGCGACTACAGGCCCGGCCAGACGGTCCTCGTCGACATCGACCAAGAAGACGAAGAGAACCCGAAACTGACCATCAACGTTCAGGACAGCGAGGAGACGCCTGAACTCGCTGAGGCGGCAGCGGCTCCTGCAGCCGAGTAAGCACGTCGTAGCAGAGAACGCTCAGAACAAGGGGCGGGTGTGACACCCGCCCCTTGCACGTTTATCGCGGGTTGTTGGACGATGCAGCGCGATGCGTAACCCCGGAACCAGGACCACCTTCCTCTGCCGCGATTGCGGTCACTCGTCACCCAAATGGAATGGGCGCTGCCCTGGCTGCGGTGCATGGGGCACCATCACCGAGTTCACGGAGCCGAAGCGTCCCGCAGGACAGCGAACCGCCACGGCCCTCGCCGCGCCCCGCGCTGCCGTTGCGCCCACGCCCCTCATCGAGCAGCCCTGCTCGGACGGCGAGCGCATCTCGACCGGCCTTACCGAGGTGGACCGTCTCCTCGGTGGCGGCATCGTTGCGGGCTCCGTCGTGTTGCTGGCAGGCGACCCCGGCATCGGCAAGTCGACGCTGCTGCTGCAGGCTGCCGGCTCCATCGCGGAGACGGCAGGACCGGTCCTTTACGTCTCCGGCGAGGAGTCCGGTGCCCAGGTACGACTGCGCGCCGAACGCCTGAACGTACGGAGCCCTGACGTACGCTTCTCCCCCGAGACCGACGCTCCCACCATAGGCTCTCTGCTCACGAGCGAACGCCCTGCCCTGCTCGTCGTTGACTCCATACAAACGCTCACCTCGCCGGACGCGCAATCGGCAGCAGGCAGCGTCGCCCAGGTACGCGAGTGCGCCCAACTGCTGATCGGTTGGGCCAAGCAGAGCAACATCCCCGTGGTGATGACCGGCCACGTCACGAAGGACGGCAACATCGCAGGACCCCGTGTGCTGGAGCACATGGTGGACGTCGTGCTCGCGATGGAGGGCGAACCCGTCAGTTCGCTCCGCCTGCTGCGCTGCTCCAAGAACCGCTTCGGAGCGGCCAACGGCATCGCGCTGCTGGAGATGCGGAATGAGGGCCTCATCGAGGTACGCGACCCATCCGCCCTGCTCGTGGGTGAACGCAACCCCTCCGCACCCGGTTCCGCCGTGGCTGTCACGATGCAGGGGAGCCGCCCCTTGCTGTGCGAGGTGCAGGCGCTCACCAACGCATCGGTATTCAGCCCTCCCCGGCGCACCGCAACGGGCGTGGACTTCAACCGGATGGCGATGCTCGCCGCCGTCCTCTCCCGCCGTACGGGCATCAGCATCGGGAATCAGGACGTGATGGTGAACATCCCCAGCGGGTTGCAGGTGGCCGAGCCCGCGCTCGACCTCGCCATCGCCACCGCCATCGCATCGAGCTTCCTGGACGCCCCGATACACCCGGCCACGGTCCTGGTAGGCGAGATAGGACTGAACAGCGAAGTGCGGAGCAGCGCTCACCTCGAGCGTCGACTGGAGGAGGCCGCACGTCACGGGTTCGAGCGCGCCCTCGTTCCGCAGGCAGCGCTGCGCTCGCTCGCCGCGCCGTCCGGCATCGAGGTCGTGGGTGTTGCCAGCGTCCGCGAAGCCATCGCCAGCGCCATCCCTGCGCGTTGAGTTCCGCCCGTTCCTCCGCATTCCGCTCTGCTAGCATAGGTATATGAGCACTGCCACACCCTCGAAGCGCCTTCCGGAGTGGTTGAAGGTTCCCTGGCCCGGCGGCGAGAACTACCTCCACGTCCGCCGGATGCTCCGCGACGCTGAACTCCACACCGTCTGCGAGGAGGCCCACTGCCCCAACATCGGCGATTGCTGGGAGCGCAAGTCTGCGACGTTCATGCTCCTCGGCGACGTCTGCACCCGGGCATGCCGCTACTGCGCCGTGACCAGCGGCAAGCCCGCACCCCCCGATCCTGCGGAGCCCGCGCGGCTCGCCCGCACGGTCGAGCGCCTCTGTCTGCAGTACTGCGTGCTCACCTCCGTTGACCGCGACGATCTCCCGGACGGCGGAGCGTGGACGTTCGCGGAGAGTATCCGGCTCATCACCCGGCGCGTCCCTGGCTGCGAAGTGGAGGTCCTGACGCCCGACTTCGGCGGCAATCTCGACGCCTTGCATTGCGTCCTCGACGCAGGCCCCGCCGTGCTCAACCACAACATCGAGACCGTGCGCCGCGTCTTCAAGAGCGTCCGCGCCAAGGGCGACTACGACCTCTCGCTCGCGTTCCTCGCGAACTCACGCGAGTATGCGCCCGAGATACCCACCAAGAGCGGCATGATGGTTGGGCTCGGCGAGACCACCGACGAGATACTCGCGACGATGCGCGACCTCCGGGAAGCAGGCGTGCAACTGCTCACCATCGGCCAGTACCTGCGGCCGTCCCTCGGACACATACCGATGGACCGCTTCTACCACCCACGCGAGTTTGCCGAACTCGAGCGCGCGGGCTATGAGATGGGCTTCGCTCACGTCGCCGCAGGCCCGCTCGTCCGCTCCTCCTACCACGCAGGCGAGCAACTCGCCGCCGCCCGGTAATCCGTGCGCATCGTCAGCATCCGCGAGACGACCGCCAGCATGCGCTCCGATATACGGAACGCGGTCATCGACTTCTCGCAGATGACCGCGTCTGTCGTGGCCGTCGTCACGGACGTAGTGCGCTACGGGACGCCGGTCGTCGGCTACGGCTTCAGCTCCAATGGACGCTACGCCGCCAGCGGCATCCTCCGTGACCGGTTCATCCCCCGCGTCCTCGACGCCGACCCCGCCTCACTCCTTGATGAGCGCGACCTGCTCGACCCGCACCGCATCTGGGACGTGATGATGACGGGCGAGAAACCCGGCGGTCACGGCGAGCGCTCGGTCGCCGCAGGCGTGATTGACATGGCGCTCTGGGACGCGGTAGCGAAAGCAGAGGAGCAGCCCCTCTACCGCCTTCTCGCACAGCGCTACGGCGACGGTGCTCCGCCGGACGACGCGTGGGTCTACGCAGCGGGTGGCTACTACCAGCCCGGCAAGGGCGTCGAGGCCTTGCAGGACGAGATGCGCTCCTACCTCGACATGGGCTACGACACCGTGAAGATGAAGATAGGCGGCGCGCCGCTCGACGAGGACCTGCGCCGCATCGAGGCCGTGGTCGCGGTCACCGGCAGCGGCGAGAGACTCGCCGTAGACGCCAACGGACGCTTTGACCTCGACGAGGCGATAGCGTACGGCGAAGCGATGTCCCCCTACGGCCTCTGCTGGTACGAGGAGGCGGGCGACCCGCTCGACTACGCCTTGCAGGCCGAGCTGGCCGGGCACTACGCACCGCCGCTCGCGACGGGCGAGAACCTCTTCTCGGTGCACGATGCGCGCAACCTCATCCGCTACGGCGGGATGCGCCCCGACCGCGACGTGCTCCAGTTCGACCCCGCGCTCAGCTACGGCCTCGTGGAGTACCTGCGCACCATCGATATGCTGGAGTCCTCCGGTTGGTCGCGCAGCCGGTGCGTGCCGCATGGCGGCCACCTCTTCGCGCTGCACATCGCAGCCGGGCTCGGGCTCGGTGGCAACGAGTCGTACCCCGGCGTCTTCCAGCCGTTCGGCGGATTCCCTGACGGCGTGCAGCCGGAGGGAGGCCGGGTACGGCTGCCGGCCGTCCCCGGCATCGGTTACGAACTGAAATCGGACCTCTACGCGCTACTGAGAGGACTCGTGGAGTAGGAGAACGCCATGCGTATCGCTGTGCTGGACGACTACCAAGGCATAGCCCAGGGACTCGCTGACTGGAACTCCATCACAGGCGCGGAAGTAACCTTCTTCCACGAGGCCATCGCCCCCGAGGAAATGCCGGAACGGCTTGCCTCGTTCGACGTCATCCAGATGATGCGGGAGCGCACACCCATTCCCGCGTCTGTACTGCGTCAGTTGCCGAGCCTCAAGCTGCTCTCCGGCACGGGTCGCCGCCAGCCCCACGTGGATGGGGAAGAGGCGGGCAGACTCGGCATCCCGGTCACCGGAACGGACGGCGCGGGTGACTCCACGCCCGAGCTCGTCTGGGGACTCATCATCGGCGTCACGCGGCACATAGGATGGGAGAACCAGCGCATGCGCGAAGGGAAGTGGCAGACGCGGCTGGGGGTGGGTCTGGCAGGCAGGACGCTCGGCGTGCTGGGGATGGGGCGCATCGGCACGAAGATCGCGGTCAGCGCGCAGCAGACCTTCGGCATGAACGTCATCGCCTGGGGCCCGACGCTCACTGCCGAGCGCGCCGCCGCGAGCGGCGCAACCTACGTCTCCTGGGACGAACTCTTCTCGCAGGCTGACATCCTCACCATCCACGTTCCGCTGACCGACCTCAGCCGGGGATGGGTCACGGAGCGCGAGTTCGGCCTGATGCAGCCCTCCGCCTTCCTCATCAACACGTCACGCGGCCCCATCGTGAGAGAGGAAGCGCTGATACGGGCGCTCTGCGAGCGCCGCATCGCGGGCGCTGCGTTGGACGTGTACGACGTCGAGCCGCTGCCTGCGGATCACCCGTTACTCGCGCTCGACACCGTGCTGATGACGCCGCACCTTGGTTACGCGACGCTGGACAGCCTCGCGGCTTTCTACCGGAACTCCGTGGACAACATCAAGGCGTGGGCAGCGGGTGAGCCCATGAACGTACTGAACGCCGACTCCCTCAGGGAGCCTCGTCGCTAACGGGGGCGCTAGTTGCGGCGCTGTGCGAGGTAATCGACCAGGGCATCGAGTGACTGCCGGGCGCGTGCGTCGGGCAGCGTAGCGACCGCTGCACGCGCTGCGTTCCGGTACCCCTCCAGTTGCGCCATCGTCTCGTCGATCGCAGACGAGTTGCGGATGAACTCCACCATCGTCGTGAGGTCGCTCTCTTCGCGGCTCCCGTCCCGCAGTCGGCGCACGACCGCCTCGTCGGGATGGCTCCCGGCGAACAGCAACGCAGGCAGCGTGAGCGTCCCCTGCAGCAGGTCGTTCCCCACCGGCTTGCCCAGCTCCTCTTCGCTGCTGGTGAAGTCCAGCACGTCGTCCACTATCTGGAACGCCATGCCGACGTTGTACCCGAACGAGCGCAGCGCCTGTGTCTCCTCCTCCGGTGCACCGCTCAGCACACCGCCGGACTCCGCTGCCGTGCAGATGAGCGACGCCGTTTTGTCGTAGATGCGGCGCTCGTAGTCCGCAGACGTCTGGGACCAGTCGTGCTTGCTGACGCGCTCCGTGAGCTCGCCGCGCGCGAGTTCCATGATCGTCTCGGCGAAACGGCGCACCACACGGATGTTGCCCGTATCGCAGACGAACGTCGCCGATGCCGCGAAAACGTAGTCGCCTAGGAGCACGGCCATATCGTCGCCCCAGAGCCTGCTCACCGTGGCGCGTCCCCGCCGCTTCTCGGAGTGGTCGACCGTGTCGTCGTGGATGAGCGAGGCGATGTGCAGCAACTCGACGGCGGTGGCCATCTTCACGATGCGTTCTTCCTCACCCTGACGCAACGCTCCGGCCAGGAGCGTTATCGTAGGTCGCACCAGCTTCCCGCCGCCCTCGACCACGTGGGAGACCATGTCGCGCGGCACGCCGGAGTTCTCGGCCAGATCGCCCAGGTTCCCGATCACTCGGTCGAGACCGTCGAGCACCGGTTCGTAGATGAACCGCGCCGAGCCGTCCAGCCGGTCGCGTACCGTGGTCGTTTCCGTCATGTACTCCGTCCGCTACCCGAGTTTGGCCAGCATCTCGTCGGCCACGGAATCGTCCAACTTCGCAAAGAGGGGCTTGGGTTCCGGCAACGGGGCGCCCGGTTCGCTGCTCTCCATCCGCCAACCCAGGTCCTCTATCTTGCCATCCCGCCCCAATAGTTCGTGGAGACGCTGGGCGCTGAACGGCAGGAACGGGTACATCGTGACCCGCAGCGCCATCAACACCTGCATCGCCGTGTAGAGCGTGCGTCCGGCCGCGGCCTTGTCCGTCTTCACCTGTTGCCACGGGGCCTGCGCATCCAGGTAACGGTTCGCATTCCGCGCCAGCCCCATCGAGACGTTCAGCGCTTCCCGGAGACGCACCGCTTCGAGCGACTCAGCAGCCGCGTCCATGGCTGCTTCCGCTTTTCCGATGAGTTCTCGGTCAGCTTCGCCGAGGTCGCCGGGGTCGGGCACGCACTTGTCGAAGTTACGGTAGACCTGCGTAAGAACCCTGTGCACGAGGTTCCCGAACGTCGCGACGAGCTCGTCGTTGTTGCGGCGCACGTACTCGCTCCACGTGAAGTCGGCGTCGCTCGTCTCCGGCAGGTTGGCCGCGATGTGGTAGCGCAGGGGATCGGGAGGGAAACGGTCGAGGTAGTCCGGCACCCACACGGCCCAGTTGCGGCTCGTGGAGAGCTGTCGCCCCTCCAGGTTCAGGAACTCGTTGGCCGGCACGTCGTACGGCAGGATGTAGGCCTCCTGCCCCATCAACATCGCGGGCCAGATGATGGTGTGGAATGGGATGTTGTCCTTGCCGACGAAATAGTAGGAGCGCGTGGACGAATCCTCCCAGAAGGGACGCCACGCGTCCGGCTCTCCCTTGCGTGCCGCCCACTCCACGCTCGCGGAGAGGTAGCCGATGACCGCCTCGAACCAGACGTAGATGCGACGGTCCTCGTAGCCCTCTGCCGGTACTGGCAGCCCCCAGTCCAGGTTGCGTGTGATGGCACGGTCCTTCAGTCCCTCACGCAGGAACCCGAGCGTGAAGTTCCGCACGTTGGGACGCCAGTGCCGTTGCTCCTCTACCCACGCAGCCAGCTGGTCTCGGAAGGCGCTCAGTCGCAGGAACTGGTGCTCCGTATCGCGGATCTCAACCGGGTGACGCTCACCATCGACGTTGTACGCCGGGTTGCCAAGGTCCACAGGATCGAGGATGGAGCCGCAGTTATCGCACTGATCGCCCCGGGCGTCCTCGAACTGGCAGTTCGGACAGACGCCTCGCACATAGCGGTCAGGCAGGAAGCGGTCGAAGTCCGGCGAGTACGCCACCTTCATGCTCGACTCGTAGATGTAATCCTGCGCCTGCAACGCGCGCCACAGGTCGTGCGTCACTTCCCGGTGGTTATCGGTCATTGTCGTCGTGAAGAGGTCGAAGGAGATGCCGAGCCGCTCCCACGATTCGAGGAACGAGGCGTGAAATCGCTCGACCACTTCCCTCGGGGGGACTCCCTCCGCATCGGCGCGCATCGTTATCGGCGCGCCGTGGGAGTCGCTGCCGGACACCATGAGCACCTCGTTGCCGCGCATACGGTGGTAGCGGGCGAAGACATCCGCGGGGAGATACGCTCCAGCGATGTGACCGAGATGCAGCGGGCCGTTGGCGTAGGGCCAGGCGACCCCTATAAGGATGCGTTCAGACATGAATTACTCCCGCGTATTCTAGCAGTCTCAAGATGGCAACGCGGGAGGCAACTGTTCAGGGTCGGTGGGTCCAGGTGCTTCGCAAGCCCCGTCATTCCCGCACCGGCGGGAATCCAGAGTGCGCGGGCAGCGCACACGGGGCGGGGAAGGGAGAGGGGGGCGTCTCGCGCAGGGCATTCGCCCCATCAACCCTGAACAGTTGCCGCGGGAGACTTCCACGAACGCCTTCCTCCAGGAATGCTCTGAACAACTCGCCTGAAGGCCCGTCATTCCCGCCTTCTCCGTCATTCCCGCGAAAGCGGGAAGGTGAATTCACATTCGAAGTGCAACACCTGTTCTCGTAGCACTTCGGCCGGGGTCAGGTAGCCGAGGCACTTGCGCGGCGTATTGTTATACACCCTCAACAGCGCCGTGAACTCCCTCTCCGA
>MKWU01002123.1_pt1 | contig 30888 bp, 34 predicted proteins | sample 809101 | NCBI WGS metagenome assembly MKWU01 (sample SAMN05860141, study PRJNA318959) | sponge metagenome | host: Aplysina aerophoba | place: Slovenia: Piran, Adriatic Sea, Gulf of Piran | collected 2013-05-07
AACCTCCCTTGAGGGAGCGTTCAAGGCGGTCACTCTTCACCTGACCAAGCCCCCCAGGACATGCTGCGCGGGCCAGCGCGCTGGTGCCCAGGTCCGCGGCCATCACCCCGGCCCGCGCAGCGCCCCGCTGCGTGTTGAAGCAACACCAAGCCCCCCCGGCGGACACCCGGCCTCGACCGGGCTGACCTACTCAGAGACGTCACGGCCACTCGACACGCGCCAAAACCTCCGCAGAGCCTCCGGTATTTGTCACGGCCTCAGACACCAAGTCTACCGATCCGTCTCCGACCCGTAGGAACATGGCGCGCTGCGCTGAGGGCCTCGGCGTCAGAAGGCCGCCCTTGGCGGCTTCTCTCTGATTTTTTTCGGTCCGAGCGGTGGGTGAGAACCGAAAAAAATCATCTTTGTTTTTTAAGGAGAGAAGGAGGCAAGACCATGAGCCAGAATGTGTACGCGAAGATCACTGATCGTATCGTTTCAGCCTTACGCGAGGGTGTGGTGCCGTGGCATCAACCGTGGAACGCCGCCCAGGGCCGCCCCCGGAATCTCATCAGTGGGAAGCCGTACCGAGGGATCAACTTGTTTCTCTTGTTACATCTCAATGAAGGGTCCCCGTTCTGGTTGACCTATCGGCAAGCCTTGCAGATAGGCGGCCACGTCAAAAAAGGGGCGAAAGGCCAAACCGTCATCTTCTGGAAATTCTTTGCCCGGAAGGGTGGCGCGCAGGACGGCCAGCAGGACGGCCAGCCGGACCGCAAAGAGCGGGGCGGCTTTGCCATGGAGCGCGCGTATACCGTGTTCAACGCTACGCAATGCGTATTGCCCGAGGCATGGGCAGAAAAGGCCCAGGTGGTTGTTCCTGAGATGGACCCGGCCCACAAAATCGCGGCGTGCGAAAAGATCGTGGCGGATATGCCGGGCCGGCCGGCTATCACGCACGGCGGGGGGGATGCTTTTTACCAGCAGAGCGTTGACCAGGTGACGATGCCAGAGCCGGGCCGCTTCGAGGCCCCGGAGCTATACTATTCGATCCTTTTTCACGAGCTGACCCATGCCACCGGGCACGCCGGGCGACTGAATCGCGCGACGCTGGTTGATGCGCTCCGCTTCGGGGATACCAACTACAGCAAAGAAGAGTTGGTGGCCGAGATGGGGGCGGCGTTTCTGTGTGGGGTAGCGGGGATTGAAAACCGCACGATTGACGGCTCTGCGGGCTATGTGCATGGGTGGCTGAAGAAGTTGCGCCATGACACGCGGCTGCTTGTGCAGGCGGCCTCCCAGGCCCAGCGGGCAGCGGATTATATTCTCGGCCTGGACAGCCAGCACCCGGAATAGCCGGCTTTATGACCCGCCCCCGTGCCTCACTAGGCCGGGGGCTTTTTGGGAGGAGGACCCCCGTATGGAGCAAAAGAAGCGGGATTTTTTGAAGGAAAGCGAGTTGGCATGGGAGGCGGCCTGGGTGATCGACGGCTGGATAGGGCGCGTCGGTCACTCGGCGCACCCGCTCTGCGATCTGAGAAACGCGCTAGGGGAATCCGCCTACACGCTGGCGGAGAAGGCGTACTCCACAAAGGCGGTGCCGCCTCTGACTCATCGGCGAGGAAAAGGCCCCAGGGAAAGGAGCAAAACGCTGTGAGCGAATAGGGGGAGGATTTGCCACGGCCGACGAAGCGATTGGGGCGTGTCACGCCGTGGCGGGGGTGAAACGCTTCCCCCTTCCCGACCCCTGCCCCGGCTCACCCGAACCGCCCGGCCCAGGGCGGGCGGCGAAGCCGGAGGGAAGGCCGCCTTTGTGGGGCGGCCAGGGCAGGGAGGAAAGCCGCCGCGCGCGCGCCTTGGCCCTTATTGCCGGGCGCAGCGCCCGCTGTTTTTGTCCCACCCACCCAGGGCGCGCGCTCCACCCCACCAGGGACACCCGCTGGGACTCGACCGGCGTGACCCCCTCGACCGGCTGAGCCTGCGTCGTGGACGAACCACCACGCCCACCAGGCCACCAAGGCGGCGGGCTGTTTGCTCACGGCGGAGCCGGGAACCCTCGGCCTGTCCGCTCGTCCCGGCGCGGGGACCAGGAGCGCGCCGGGAACCCTCGTGCGGCCTGGCTCGTCCCGTCACCCCGTCAGCAGTGGCCCGCCCATGCTTTCCCAGAAGACCCCCACCCTAGGGCATGCCGCGTGGGCCTGGTCCGTCCTGCCCAAGTCCGCAAGGCCGTCCCCAGGCCCACGCCGCCCCCGGCTCCGTGTCCAAAGCGACACCGAGCCACCCCAGGGGAGAAGGCCCGGGGGGCCTGCTCACGAATGGGCGGCGTGTCTCTCTCCGCTGGCGTGAGGTTTGACCCGCAACCCGCGCCAGAACGTGGCCCAGGGCGGCCACAACCTGTCACGGTTTCCGGGGTGTCCACGCGCCCCCGTGATCGAAGGAAAGGGTGCCTCTCGGCAGGCTTTCGCCTCTTTTTTTTCAAACGGGAACGGGGGGTGAGCCGTTTGAAAAAAAAGTGTTTTTGCGACTGGAAATGACAATGCAATCCCGTAGCCGCGCCAGCGGTGAATAGCCGACGCGAGAGGAGTGTCACTATGCAGGTCACACTGACCCCCGAGGGACCGGGCGCAATCTCGGTTTCCGCCCAGGATGTCGCGCAGACCGTTCGGTGTGTCGTCCAGCGGGTTGATGCCCGGCACTGGCGGCTGTCCGCCCAGAACTGGCGCGCGAAGGCCTGGCACCATCAGGCCGTGATTGACATTTACCCCGCCCAGGGTATCGCCCTCGTCCACGCCGGCGCCTTCTTGGAGCGCCTCCGCCTGGCGACCCAAACCCAGCCCGTGCTCCCGGCCTGTTCCGCGTGTGGCTGGCGCGGCCCGCAGACCGCCGCTGGCAAGTGCTACCAGTGCGCGGACCCGGACGCGCAGCGCTGGGACGCCGCCCGCCGCGTCCGCTAACCCGCACCGCCCGGCCCAGCCGGGCAGAAAGGCCCCGCCCATGTCTGACCCGCTCGACCGCTCCATTTTCGATTGCCAGCATTGCCACGCCGCGCCGGCGCAGCACCTGCACCTGGCAACCGGCTTGCGCCTGTGTGACCGCTGCTCTGCCCGCGAACGCCGCCGCGTTCGGCAGTTTGCCGCCCCGCCCGAGCGCGACTGTTGCCGCGATCAGCGCCGTCTGTACGGGGTCGGTACCGTCTGCCCCATCTGCGGTGCACGGACACGCGCCCCTGCCTGACTGGCGCTGGGGCTGCTGCCCCGAGAACTACGACGCCGCCACCGGCGTGTCGCCGGTGGCGGCCACTGCTCTAACCCGGTCGCCAGTCGAACGGAATGGACGGCTTCCTTCTCGCCCTTCAGCGCGACTATTGCCTGCTCTATGATACCCGCCTGTCTTGCCCGGAGTGTCCCTACTTCGGGCTGTCACACGGCGGCCGCCCGCGCCCCGACGAGTCCCATCAAGCGCGGCGGCCGGGGTAGGAAAAACGGCCGCACGGCGGGCGGCGCAAGTCGGATAAAACCGGCGGAAGCCGGGCGGCGAAGCCTGATTCTTTTCCGCTCGGGCCGCTCGGGCCGGAAGGTTGATGGGCTCAACCATGGAAGGCCGGTTGAAAGGGAAAGGGGTGTGAGGGGGGGATGCCCTGGGCGGCGGGCCGGGGCGTCCGGACGAAGGCCCAGCGGGTTGTGCCGTGGACCGTATCACTCACCACGGTCTGCCCCCCCGGCCGCTAAATCATTCAATGCTTGACCGCGAACAACTCCTTGAGCCGGATGTATTGTGCAGGGTTTTTCACGATCTTCACCAAGGCGGTGGGGAACTGAAACGTCAGGCTGTCTTCCGTGATCCAGCCCGAAATCAAGGGCGCGGAAAGGGACAGCAGCTCATGATTGAGCTGGACTTCTAGGGTCACATGAGATGCCACCAGGCGGGCTAAGGCTTCCCGTAAATGCGCCCGATCCCGGTGGCGGGTGAGCCGGAGCCCCTTCAACCCCGCAGGGAGCGGGATGGTGTGGTCTGTTTTTTCGGTCAGCTCATCCCCGGCCTGGAGGATGAGAAACTCCCAGAGCAGGTAATCGGTCTCAATCCACGGGCCGTGAATTCTCATTTTCAAATGACCGCCCGTGGAGGGATGAGGAGAGGGCTTAGCGGGAGAGGCAGCGGTGGGGGGATCGACCTCGGCCGGGGGGGGCAGGGCCTCAAGTTGCTGCACGCACCATTGCACGGTCATATGATTCCATTTCCTACTGTGAGGCGGCAGCGGAACCCCCTCTTTTTGGAGAATGGCCGCCATCTTCCGCAGGCTGTTGCCCTCAGCCCGCAGCTCGTGGACCCGTTGGAGATACGGCGCTCCTGGCGTGTCAGTGTGCATGTCTCAATAGGTGTAAATGGTTGTAAATGATTTGTAAATGGCTGTAAATCGTTTACAAATCAGGTCCTTACAGAATCCGCCGCCGCCGTCAAAATTACCAACTTTACAGCCCAACCTCTGAGCAACACCCGCACGGCGGGGGGCGGCGAGCGCGAAAGAAAAGCGAACACACGAGATCCCCAGCCGCCCGGAGCCCGTCAAAAACGGTCGAGCAGGGCCAAAACAGGGGCGATTTTCGACGAGAGCCCTGATTCCTCTTGATTCCGCCGTAAATTCATCCGCCCCCGGCTCCCTTCCACTCCATTTTTTTCCTGAAATTCCCCGCCCCGGCCCTTGATTTTTGCCCGCGATTCCGGCCCCTTTTTAATGCCGCTGATCTATTCGCATTTTCGCGTCTTTTCTGCTATCAGGAACTTTGCTTTTACTTTTCATGTGGGGCAGGATAAGCAATCTGCTATACAAATCTCCCACGGCGGGGTTTTGTGCAGATTGCCCCGGTTTCACCGCCCGCCTGTGAGGCGGATTTTCCCGGCTTCGCCGCCCACTGCCCGTGGATATGTGAGGAGGAAAAACGGATGCCCATCCCGCAGTCGAAACCCCCCAAGGTGCGCTCGAAGATGGCTTTTGTCCGGCTTCGAGAGGACGAGTGGGCGGGCCTCAAACAGCTGGCCGAGCATCTGGGCCAGACCCCGAGCCGCCTCCTTCGGCGGCTGATCCGCGAAGCCGTCACCGGCGGCCCGGATTACTTCGATGATGGTGTCCTTGATCTCCGCCGGATGCACCGCGAGCTGGCCTCTATCGGCCGCAACCTGAACCAGTTGAGCCGCGCCGCCAACCAGGGGGCGGCGGTCGGTGGGGACGATGTGCGGCGGGTGATTAACGCCGGCATCGTGCAGATGGAGGCCGTCAAAGAACTGTACCGCCGGGCGGTCACGGCTACCGTGACGCGGGCGGTGCTCCCGCTCTACGAGGAGGCGGGCGTGACTTGGCCGCCGGGTGAGGCCGGCCAAGTCCCGGCTCGGGCCGGCTTGGCCGAGTGAGATCCCCGCGCCGATACTATCCCCTGAACCCGGGACCCGTATGCGATACGCATCCCAGCAAGACAGCTTGGCCGGCTTAGAGGAAGATCGCCGCGGGAGCCTCCCAAGAGGGCGGCGGCAGTGGATCGGCTCCTTGAGCCAACGGGCGCGGGCCTCCCGCGGCTTGCCCCAGGCCGTGTTCAAAATCAGCAGCTACAGCCACAGTGCCGGGGCGGTGTGGGATCGCGTCAACTACGTGGCCCGCGAGGGGGAGATTGAGGTGGAGACGGCCAACGGGGAGCTGCTCGACCAGGAGCAGTTAGCGGAGATGGTTGACGAGTGGAGCGGGGAGACGGCGCCGCGGGCACGGCGGCAAATATCCATGAGCGCCGTCGTGAGTTTTCCGCAAGGCGTGGACGAGGAGAAGGCGACCGAGGCGGCGCGGCAATTTTTCCGCGAGGCGTTCGCCGATAACCATGATTATGTCTTTGCGCCGCATACGGACGCCAAGCAATTCCACGTGCATGTGGTCGTACAGTCGGCCGGCCATGACGGCAAACAATTACGGATCAGGCGGGACGACCTCCAAGACTTACGGATTCTCTTAGCTGAGAAAGCCCGCGAGCAGGGGATTGAGCTGGACGCCTCGCCGCGCTGGGCGCGCGGGTTAGATGTAGAGCGGCGGCCGGCGCGGGAGGTCGAAGGCATCAGGCGGCGGGGGGAGACGCCGGCGCAGGGACCGGGGGAAGCCTGGAGCCCCGAAAAGGAGCTGGCGGGACGGGGGCGGTTGTCCCCTGATCGACGGATGCAGCTTGAAGCGCTGGTTGCAGTCCGCCGCGACCGCGACCCGGGATCCCAGGGCGTCACGGCGGTGGAGTATGTACGGGCGGCCGAGGTGTTGGCTCATAAAATCGGGGAGCTGGAAAATAACAAGGAGAAAGCCGCGGCGGTGAAGGGCGCGGCCGCGTTGGGGGGGGTGGGGTTGCAGCTCGCGTCCTCTCCCCGCTCGTCCCCGAACTCCGACGAAAAGGAAGTGGCCCAGGGGCGGGCGGATTTCCTTGCCTCATATGTCGAGCGGGTGGATACGTCCATCAACTCGTACATCCGGGGGCTGGGCGAGGGAGGGGCGCAACGTGAGGCCATTACCGCCCGGCGCGGGCTCGCTGAGCAAATCTCCCAGTATCACCAAGGGGCGCGGGAACAGACCGGCCAAGAGCGGCCAGACGGCCAGGAAAGCGCCGGGCCAGGGAGGGCTCGGGGCGCTGATGGGCGGCGCGAATCCGCGGGGGCGGGCCGCCCCTGTCAGGCGCTTGAGTATGCACGGGCGGCGGCCAGCGCGGCCGGGCAGATGATGAAGCTGACGAACGATCCAGACAGGGTGGCAGCAGTCAAGGGGGCGGTCCAGCTCGCCCGGTTCGGGTGGGATCTCGCCCAAAAAGACAAAGGGTCGGGGGCGGGGCGAGAGGAGGCGCGGGCCATCATCGACCGGGCGGAACGGGCGCTGCGGTTTGGGATTAACCGGATCGAGGACCCCCAGGCGAAGCGGGAAGCCATCCAAGCCCGGCAGACCCTCTACCATGCCGGGGTGAAGGAATACCGGACGGAGCGGCGGGAGACTGAGCGACAGCGGCGGCAAGAAGCGGGGCGGGAGCGCTGAGGGCTGGCGGAGGGGAAAAACTAGGGTGGCGACGAGCGCACGCGCCCCGGGTGGACGGCGAGAACCGTGGCGCGTGCGATACTTTGATGGCCGGGGCAACTCTGACAATGTATTCTAAGGGAATTGCCATTACCAGGGTCCAAAGAAAGCAAAGAGCATGACCAGAATTTTAGAAAGGTTGAAAGAAATCCGAGAATATATCCGGGAAAATCAAAAACTTTGTGGACCTGGGTTGTATTTGTGGCTCGCCCTCATTGGGATGCTCTATACTCGATCTTATTATCATCCATTTGACATCGACATTTTCAGCTTTGTTGAACCGTTAGATTTCTTACTCGTAGTTTTTTCCAAAACAAATATCGTGGTTGATATCTTACTCGGTATCTTGATTGTTCTGATACTGGTTCCTGTAAGCCTTTGGCTCATCTCTTCCATCATTAATATCATAATCTTGGTTGTTTCTGCCGTACTATTATTACCCTTATATTTCTTCTTCTTTGTTATCCTTCTCATCACATTCTTAGTTGTTTTTATCATACTATTGCTCCTGTATTTCTCCCTACTGATAGCATCTCGTGCCACATGGGGGACCTTCAGAGAGTTGCTTGAGAACATTCAGGGGACCTTCAGAGAGTTGCTTGAGAACATTCAGGGGACCTTCAGAGAGTTGCTTGAGGGCATATTGAATGCCATCAAAGTATGGTTCGATATCATTAAACGTTTAGGTGACAAGATTCGAGAGAAATGCCAAGCGCTTTTCTGGCGTTTCTTCTATGTTTTCGTCACGGTGACATTGGTCTTTGGCACCATCTATGTACCTCGCCACCAAGGCGAGCAGGATGCTCATGACTTACGAAACAGCCAACAAAATGAGGAAGATGCCCCAGACTCGTTGATTCCCTGGATTGACTCCCATCTTTCGTCTATTTACCCCGGATTGAGAAGCTTCCCTTTAACAGTCATGATCTTTGGCGAGCAAGATAGCCAACAAAAGCGGCCTGTCCGAGTCACGATTCGCCAAGACGCTGACCAATCCACAAATCGCCTTCCCGATAGTATCTTATTTCTCGGTACGACGAGTAGTTTTCATTTTTTCTATGAGAAATGTGAGAACTCCCTGAAGGCTGAGACCGACTCGGAGGCTGAACCTGCTCCGCCATCTGAGCCTAACCAGCAGACTGGAGCCACCTCAGAGGCCGGGAATGTCTCGGATGATGAGAATGATAAGACGGCTGAGAATGGCCGGGAGGAACAAGTAGACCAGGAGCAGGAGGAGATCCAGCTCGAAAGCCTTTATGTTGTCGGCCGGCGGAAGGCCCCGGAGTGCAAGGGCGGACGGCCATTCGTAATACCAACAGCCAACATCGCCTCTCTGGAGTTCGTTCAAAACAAGAAGCCTCATATCGACATCGACAGCGCAACCATTCAGCTTGATGCAATAATCTATGATCTCAGTCCAGAGAAGATTGAAATCACTAACGCAATCGCTCAAATCAATCAAATAATCACCTCTATCAATACGAAGAACCGTGAAGATAATACAGATATCGAACAAATCAACAATCTTGATCTAGAAAGTTTTCCTTATGTTGATCCGGATCAAATCATCTCTGTAGTCACTACCTTTAAGTCTTATTTAGAAGATCGCAAAAAAATTACCGAGCTTAACGAAAGGATCGCTATTTTTAACTCAACCAGAGGCCAAAATCCCTGTGCTTCCAGCTTGGAACAAATAGCGACTATCGGGTCTTTCCCTAAAGGGGTGCATGATCGACTAGAAGGGACAGCGGAAGAGTGCCCAGACCAACGAGAAAGAAGTGCAGAAGAAGGGGCGAATGGATCCGAAGAAGAGTGCCTAGATAGACTTGCTACCCTGGACCGCCCCATTACTCCGGACCAATTTGTTGAGAAAATGAATGAGCACTTTACGAACCGGCAAACATCTCAGCACCTGATGTTGATTGGGCGGGTGGACTCTAAACCACTCACACCCGAGGCGCTTCAATTCTATGGTTCCCAGATAAACCTAGCCCGAGCTCGGGCCGAATGGGTGCATAGCGAGCTACTGAAAGAATTTCCAACACAAATTGATCCCCAACAGATCACTTTACGAACTGCTCGTCCTCGATGTCCCGACCCAAATGCCTCGAACTGTGCTCGCGCACTTGATCGTACTGTCGAGGTCTGGGCCTGCCGGACAGCAGAAGAATCAGAATAGGGCGGCGGTGCCTACTGACCCTGCTAGAGCGCGGCGCCAATGTCAACGTGCGGACCGAGAAGGGCGAGGCGTCACTGCTTGTTTAGGGAGAAGCACCGGCCTTAACGGGCCGGTGAGGTATTGTTGGGCACGGCAAGCCGATTTGAGGGCCGGCAGCAGGGAAATATCAGACCGGCTGTGGCTGCTCTTGCTTCGGTCGCTCTTCCCTAAATTCACCTAAGATGCCGTCCAACTCCTCAACTTGCTCGGGCGCGTCCTCAAGTGTCACTCGCTCGGCTTCTGACGCGGACCGGCCGCGGGCCGGCAGCGGCGGGACGGCGGGAGGATCACACAGCAGCTTCGTTAATCGCCTATCCTCATAATAGCGGACCTTTTCGGCCAGGATGGGGCGGCTGGTTTCCTTAAAGATGATGGCCTTTTTTGGATTCAGGCGGCGGACTTCTTCCGGGGGCAAGAGCGGGCGCTGAATGTAGCTGGTGGACGTGGAACCCGCCGTCCAATCTTGCGACTGGCTGCGGCTCTTGATTGCGACCGTCTTGGAGCCGAGGCGGGCGGACACATAGTTGGTGGTCGTGTCGTCATTGGACGCGAAGAAGACTTGGAGGGCGCAGTTTTGCAAAATTCCTTCTGTCGCCTGCCGACCATAGATTTCATCGAGCTGCCCGAGGCCCTGGGTAATCAAGACGATGCGGATTTTATACCCGGCCAGCAGCGCCAGGCCCTTTTGGAGTGTGGGCATTGGCCCGAGCATGGGGAACTCGTCAATCAAAAATAAGACCTCGTGGGGTTCCTTTTTGCCCGGCAGGCTTTTGCTCAGCTCCGCCACGGCTTGTTGAAAAAACATATTCAGCAGCGGGGCCAGGGTCAGGAGCTGGTCTTGGCCGACCCCGACATACACAGAGGAGCGGACGCGCCGAAAGTCGCACAAATCAAAATCAGAGCGGGACGTGGCGGCGTCAATGTTCGGGTTTGCCCACAAGGCCAGCGCGGACGTGAGCGATGACTTGACGCCGGAGCGCTCCTTTTCGGCCTTGTTCTTATAGTTGGCGAGGGCCTCGTGACAGGCCGTATCCAGGGCCGGATTATCCAGCGCCTCCTCTGCGATCTTCCCCAGCCGGGCGTCCGCCATCAGTATCCGGTAGACCTGGCCCAAGGTCGAAGGCAGCTCCGGAGTATCCAGCACAAGCAGAGTCACCCCGAGGAACAAGGATTGCGCCTCGTTGACCCACATCTTCTCCCCATGCTCGGGACGGGGGAGGAGGATTTGCGCCAGTTTTTGAATATCGGTAATCCGGTTGGGGCCTTTCGCTGCAACAAAATCGAGCGGGTTGTAGCAGGCGGAGTGGGCGTCCATAGGCGACCACATAAAAACCTCTTGGTGCTTCCGTCGCCAGCCGGCCGTGAGCTGGTAGTTTTCTTTCTTGATATCCAGGACCATGACCGAGCCGTTCCACGCCAGGAGATTCGGAATCACGATACCGACCCCTTTCCCGGAGCGGGTGGGGGCGGCCACCAGGGTATGTAAGGGCTCGTCGTTTATGAGGTACGTGCGGCCCTTCTTCCCCAGCAGCAGCCCCGCTTTTTTCTGAAGGCGGGCGCGGCCGATCTCCATGGCGGTCGCCCACCGGGCATCGCCGTACCAGGCCGGGCGGTTAGTAAGCAGGAACGCGGTGGCGAGGACGCCGGCGGCGGCGAACGCCATCAGAAAGCTGCGAAACAATAACGTCCCGGCCGACCCTGAGAATCCATATTCAGCCATGAACGACAAGACCGCCCAGGGGGCCATACTGTTGAGCGAGCGGCCGAGCAACAGCGTCAGGGCCGTGGACCAGGCGAAGCAGAACACGCCCCCGGCCAAGAGCCAGCCCGTCAGCATGATGTATTTTTCTTTGGTCATGTGGGGGCCTCCTTTGAGTGTGGTGGGTGGGGTGGGGCGCCTAGTAGCGGAGTGCCCACCACATGAGAAAATGGGTCCAAATCCAGAGCAGGGAGACGAGCCACACGGCGGGGCGCTCACTCGGGCCAAGCCCGTGCCGCCGCCAGCGTTCTCCTCGCGCGAGCTGACGTCCGAGGGCCGTGCCAGGCGCGCCGGGAGTATCAGGGGCGAGGTATTGAGCAGGCATTACTCGCGCTCCAATGCCCGGCGTTCGCGCGCCACCGCCCGTTTTTCACGCTCCAATTCGAGCTGCACCCGTTGGCGTTCGAGGGCGAGCCGTTCGTGTTGCAGCTCCAGGCTGGCCGCTAAAACCCTCAATTGTCCTCCTTTTTCCTGCGCCAGGCCGCCTGCACACGGAAGACCAGGATCAGGGCCAGGAGCCCGGTCAGCAGGATGAGGATCGCCATGAGGGAGGTGAAGAGCTGGCGTAGCCACGAGAAGAATTCTATGGGCGGGGGGGGCTGAAAGGCGGCCAGCCTGAGGAGATCGGCGGCAGAGCCGGGGACGGCGTGGCCGATACAAACCAGGATGAGGGCGAGCAGCCCCCCCAGCGCGGGCGCGGACACACGTCGCATCGGCTAGTCCTCCTTTTTCCCGCCCCAGACCGGCTGCACACAGAAGGCCAGGAGCAGGCCCAGGGTGATGAACGGCCCCGGTACGGTCAACACCGCCATGACCCGCTCCGCCGTCGTGTACGGCCGGGTCGCGTCGGCCAGGACGATCACGCCAAAGAGCGTCCAGGTCGAGGCCAAGAACAGCAACCGCATGAGCATCGTCCTATCCACCGGCCGCCCCTCCCTCGCCCGGTGGGCTCCGTAGCGCCCGGACCTTTTTCGCCGTGGGAGGGCGGCCGCGCCGCTTCGGCGCCGCACCCGTTCCGTCCTCCGCGTGCGCAAAATAGATTTCGCTCACGATCCGTTCCCCGTTCGGTAGTCTGGTGAGCTGGACAATCACTTCGACGACCGAGCGGATATATTCCAAAATCTCCTCCCGCCGGAGCCCGATATTCGCTTGCATGACCATGAGGCCCAGGCGTTCAAAGGCGGCGCGGGGGGAGTCGGCATGGAGGGTCGAAATGGAGCCAGGGTGGCCCGTATTCACCGCCTGCAGGAACGTATAGGCTTCCGCGCCCCGCAGTTCGCCCAGCAGAATCCGGTCCGGCCGCAGGCGCAAACTCGCTTCGAGCAAGTCCTGAATAGAGACCTTCGCCAGCCCTTGCCCGCCCTTCGAGGCGAGCAGCCGGAAGGTGTTCGGCTGGGGCAGCTCCAATTCCGGCGTGTCTTCTATCGAGAGCAGCCGTTCTTCCTCGGGGATAGCTCTGGCCACGGCGTTGAAAAACGTGGTCTTGCCGGTCGAAGTGCCGCCGACAATGAGCATGTTCTTCCGGCCGGCGACCGCGGCCGAGAGAAAGCCTTGCCAATCCCGGGCGGCCAAGCGTTCACACAAGCGCAGATCAAGTGGAGAGCGGTGGTCGGGGGCGGTCAGGTGGACGCGCTGAAACGCGCCCCGCTCTGCGTAATCATCTAAGCTCAAATGCTGGACGACCTGGCGGCGGATCGAGAAGCCGCCGCCATCGAGCGCGGCCGGGGGCAAGACGATCTGTATCCGCTCCCCGCTCGGGAGGGCGGCCGAGAGGAGCGGTTTGCTTGCATTGACCGCCTGATGCGAGGTGGCGGCGATCTGCCGCGCGAGCTGCACCAGTGAGCGGCCCGTCATCTCGGGAATGTCTTTCCGGACCATCCCGCGCGCGCCCTGCTCCTCTACCCAACACTCGCCCGGTGTGTTCACGCAGACCTCCGATACCCCGTCTTGAATGAGAAAGGGCTGGATGGGGCTCAAAAACTTTCTGAGGAACACGCCGCCGTCAGCCGGAAGATGGTCGGTCATCGTGTTACTTCCTGTGTCCGGCGGCGCGGGACATTTCCACGGCCTCAAAATCCAGGTCACGGGCCACCATGATCGAGATCCGGGTGCCCTGGTCGATATGGATGGTGGGTTGAATCCGGATCGAATCTTGCAGGGCAATTTCCCCGGCGCGGTCGAGGCCCGAGTCGTTGATGTTGCCGTGCCCGATGGTGGTGTTATTGCGGCCTTGGTTCTTCACCACTTCGACCCCGATATCCAGCCCGGCATCTAAGACACTCAGCAACACGGCCGCCCCGAAAATCTGGAAAAAGTGGGTGTCCACGTCCCCTTCGAGGCCCGCCCGGCCCAGCGGGTCCGTGCCGGGGGAGTTAATCAGCACGGACAGCCCATCCGCGCGGATGATGCGCGTCCAGATAATAAACACCCGGACCTGGCCCCGCCGGACACTGCTTTGATAGCGGCCGACCAGCCGGGAGCCTTTCGGGATCAGCAGTTGACTCCCGTCATGCGAGTAGACGTCCGCGCTATTGAGCGCGCGGACCAGGCCGGGGAGCTGAGAATTGACAGCCGTCTCCATAATGGCCGGGATGACCGTGCCCTCGGTGATCGTGTAGCCGGTGGTCCGTAATAACCGGGCGGGCACGGCCTCTTGCGCTAAGACCGGCCCCACGTCGCCCACGCGGGGGGTGTTGGGATTGTCCTCAGAGGGATCCATCCCGAAGGGGCTCGGGATGGACTGCGGGGCGGGCGGGGTGCCATCAGTTGACAGCGCCGCCGCCTGGACGGCCGGCTGTTGCGCGGCGGGATCAGAGACCACCAACATTTTGGAGCGGCGCCGTTCAAACAGTTGTTGCTGGAGGCCCTGGACCTTGAGCAGCAACAGGCGTTCCCGCTCCGCCGCCATCTCGTCAAAGAGGGGGGGCGGTTCCGGGGGCGTGTAGGGCTCACGGGTGGGCAGAGGGGTGGTGACGGGGGGTGGAAGCGGCGGCGCAGCCTGCGTTTGGAGGGGTTGGGGGTTTTCCTTCGTCTCGGGCTCCTGCGTACTAAACGCGCCCGTCCACCACAGGACAAACAGCAGAGCAAGACCCACAATGACGCCGAACGCGCCATAGTTCATCTTTTGCTGAGAGCCGAGCGGGGTCATATCCCGGTCTATGCGGGGGCGTTCCCCATTCCCGCCGCCAGGGGAATCCGGAGTATTCGGGCCGCTGGGTTCCGCCATATCTTCGCCTCCTTAACGCGCCCCGCTCTCGCGGGGGGTGGTGATGCGGCCGGGCTGGGTGGTGGGGGCGGTGGGATCAGGGTAGAAGGCTTCATATTCCGGGTCTTCAGGCGGGCTATTTAAGTTCCGGGGCGGTTGCGGGTTCCAGGCTTCATTGAACACACACGTCTCGACCTCGCCATTCCGCAACGTGAACTGCCGGCCGATATCATGGACCACTAAGAACCGGCCCCGGCGGACCACGTTGACCAAACTCTCGGTTTCGTCCTCATGGACCAGAAAGATCGCCGGGACGCGCATTTTCGGATCGAATTGAAAATACGTGTGCTGCCCATCATCGAACACATTGACCGGCGCTTGCGTGGGTGCCCCCGCAAAGGTGTATTCCCAATTCCACGCGGCCGGATCAATGCCCGTCTCATCCCCGGCGCGGCCGGGACTGACCCGCGATTCTTGCCGGACCTGGTGGCGGCGGACCCGCAAGGCCAGGCGTTCCGCCTGATCCTGCGGATAATGAAAATGAATGACCCAGGTAAAATCCGCCGGCTGCGCGGCGGGTGAGCCGGAGGGGGTTAGCCCCACCTCCGCTTCCGCCTGATGGAGCGCCCCGGAAATTCCCTCCTCCTGCGGGACGGACGCCACGAGGCTAAAGACGTACACCCGGACCAGCTCGCCGCTCCCATCGAGCGCGGGGCGGGTGGTCAAGACGGTCAGATTCGTGGCGGCGAAGGCTTCGACCGGCTTCAGAAAGAGCAGGTTTTTGCGGGCCGGGATATCGACCTGCCAGGCCAGGCCGTCCCCGAGCGAGACATCCGTGACTTCTTCCGCCGCCCCGAATTGCACCAGGGTTTGAAAGCCGTAATGGCCGCGGACTTCGATGACCTCCCGTTCGTTGTACACCACCCATTTGAGGCGCGGGTCAGTAATACCGGGGGTCGGCGCGGCGGCGGCGGACACCGCCGGGGCGTGGGCGGCCAGGAGGGCCAGCGTGAGGAGAGAAACAATGAGGTGCATAGCCTTACTCCTGTGTGGGGCGCAAGTCGGGATCGCGCCGGTACGACGAGATTTGAAAGCCGAGCGGGTTGATGAAGCGGTCAGCCATGGAAAACTCTTTGTCGCTGTAGCCGAACGTCAGGGCGGCGCGCCAGTGATTGACGACGGAGCGATTCTGGAACTCCAGGACCGTCCGGAAGGACACGAGCGCCGTGGTTGCGGTCAAGAGGTTGACGCTGGCGATCTCGACCCGAACAATCCCGTCATAGCCATACAGAGTGGCCGGGGAGTTTTCGTTGCCCTGGTCGTGCTGCTGGCGATAGGCATCGAGGGCGCGGCCGGTCATACACAGCCCGACCTCGTGGTACAGGGTGGGATAGTCGGTGGCGTCAAACGATTCCCGCGCCACGACGCACCGGACGATCTGGGCCATCGTGATGGCCTCGTTTTGGGTCAGGTTGCCCGCGTGCAGCCCACGCGTCACTTCCAGCCAGCCGGTGTTTTTATCGACCGTGACCACATACGGCGCAAACTCCTTGAGCGGCAGGACCAGGATCAGGGCCAGCAGCGCGAGGACCGCCATGAGGGCGGCGAGGAGCGCACACGCCCAGGCGCGGCGGGTCGAGCGCCGTTGCGCGAGATAGGTCTCCCGCTCCCAGGTCGCCGCAGCATCCGTCTCTGTTGGGTCGGCGGGTGGGCTCCCCCCGAGAAAGGCCGGCAAGAACTTCATAGATTCCTTTCATGCTGGGGTTTATTGCACCCCTCGACCGAAATTCCTCATCACATTCCGGCCGGCGGCGGCCGCGAGGGGCGCGGCGGCCGCAGCTGCCTTGTGGGCCGCTTGGCTTGTTGCCAGGCCGAGCCTGGTGGCGGTGGAGACGCCGGACATCACACCCCCGGCGGAGACAGCCAGCGCAATACCGCCCCCCACCCCCCCCGCCCAGCCCATCACTTGCGTGAGGAGGATCATGTTGACGAGGGCGACGAGGAGGTAGGGAATCGCCGCCGTGAACGTCACGCCGGCCGGCGTGACGGCGGCGGCCGTCAACTGCGTATGGGCCGTTGTCAATATGGTAAAATTGAGGGCAATGAGACTGTACACAAAGATGGGGATCAGGGCGAAGGTGAGGAGTTGGCGGAGCCAGCCCTCAAACAGCCCCTTGCCGATATCGAGCAGGCGGATCAGGAGGAAGAACGGTCCCACGGCGAGGAGAATACCGACGCCGAGCTTACTGACCATTAACAGGACGGCGGCCAGGACCGCCAGGACGAGGCCGGTCAGGAGCAACAGGCCGGACAGCACATGCGAGGAAATATCGTAAAAGGTGGCTTCGGTCCAAATCTGCGACGCGGCGTCGATGCCGGCGGTCATCACCGCTTCAATCAGGCCAATGACGTCGGCTTCGGTGGTGATAGGCCCGCCGCCCAACAGAAAGACGGCCACCGCATTCGGGACGTCGGTCACGAGGCTGAAGGCCCAGGGAAAGATATCCTCCATATTCAGCAGGAGGACCACCATCAACACCCACCGAAACAGCCGGGGGAAAAACTGCCCGGCGGAGAAGCTCAGTTGCCCGGTGAAGAGGAGATACCCAATCACCACCAACGCCAGCGTGGCCACTGCTAAAACTGTCGGTTCGGCGGCGGTGTCAAAGTTCTGCCACACGGTCAGGGCATAGTTTAATGTCGCCGTCTCCGTCGCTTGCACGACCTCGCCGAGTTCGGCCATGTTTAGCCTTCCTGAGCGGAGGGCGCGGCCGGCGCTGAGGCCATAACCCACGGCGGGCGCGGCATGTGCTGCGGGCGGTCGCAAGGAATCGTGCGCGGGGGCAGGGGCATGTCGAAGTTCGCCGCTTTATAGTCCACGCAGGGAGCCGTCAGCTCCCGATGGGCACAGCCCATCCCCGCCAAAAGGAGGGAAAAGGCGAGGAGGGCCGCGCCACACTTGTTACCACGGGTAGAGGTTCGGTTCATACGTTCCTACTCTCCTCATTTTTGCCCGGTGCGTTTCTTCATGCAGCCGGGTGGTCACGGTCGCTTGGGCCGCTTGCGCCTGGACCCGGATGAGATCCATCAGCAGGCGGCCGTTTTCGGCGGTCAGGCGGGCGAGGATATCGACCGACTCTTTCAGTTCCGCACGGGTATCGAGCTCCGTCATCGCCCGGTCGTAGAACGCTTCCCGCTCCGCAAGACCGTCGTACACCACTTGGGTGCTGACCGCCGTGGCCAGTTGGGCGTCCCGATGGGCCCGCCAGGCTTGCGCGGCCGCGGTCGTGGGGTCGGCCGGGTCGTAGGCGTCCGGCTCCATCAGGCCGTAGCGGGTCGTCAGGGTGTTATACAACGCCACGCTGCGGGCGGTGGTCGCATGGCCGGTAATGTGGAGACTGTTCAGACGGCTCATCTCGGCCGGCAGGGCCGTCCGCAGGGCGGTGAGTGCGGCCGTATCCAGGCTGGTGCCGTAGGCGGTGGCGTTCGTGAGGGAGCGCACCAGGCGGAGGGCCTGGGTCAGCTCCTCGTTTTGCCGGGCGTAAATCTCACCGAGCGACGTGATTTGCGCGATGAGCTGGGCAATGGCGGCCGAGTCATTGACGGGAATCCCCTGCGCGTGGGCGACGGGCGGGGGCGGGACAAACAACAACGTAGCGAGGGCCAGGCCCGCGCTGAGGCGACGTGAAAGAGTCATACGGCTTTTCTCCTTTCCTGAAAAATCGGCAGCCAGATGTCGGGGTCGTCCCCGACTTCGGCGCGGATCGCGTCACACAGCAAGACGGTTTCCTCCCGTCCGGACAGGATAGAAAGAATGTCGTCCTCCCCGCTCAGGTCGAGGCGGGCGACGACGGAGGTGGCGTCATGTTTAATGAGGAAGCAGCGCGAGGTATCGCCCATGGTGCGTACCACTGCCAATTCATGCGGGGTGAGGCTGAAGCCCTCACAATAGCCCGCCTCGGACGCCTTGAAATTCGGCAGGAACAGTTGGGTGCGGCACTGTTCCACAATCGTCTTGCCGATACTGGTGGCGACCACATCCTCGGCGGATTGGGTCCCGAAGCCCACCAGGCCGTTTTTCTTCCGGATCGTCTTGAGCCACTCCCGCAGGCGCGATTCAAAGGCCGGGTCGTCCAGCGCCCGCCACCCCTCGTCGATGAAGATCAGCGCTTTTTGGCCGTCAAGGCTCTGCTCAATGCGGTGGAACAGGTAGAGCAGCAGCGGGACGCGGGCGATGGGATCGTCGAGGACAAAGGTGAGATCAAAGCCCTGTGTGCGGCCCAGGGAGAGACTGTCCTGCGGGTTGTCAAACAACCAGGCCCGCTCCCCGTCCCCGAACCACGGCCGGATGCGGGCGGCCAGGGAGTTGTCCTGGGTGTCGAGTTCGTGGCCCCGGAAGAGGGTTTGCAGATGACTCAGGCGGCGCGCGCCGGGGTCCACGTCAAAGTTCGCCGCGACCGCCTCGGCAATCACGGCTTGATCCATAGCGGATAAGGGCGTGCCGTCCGGATTGCGCGCCAGGGCGGTGAGCCAGTCCCGGAGAAAGGTCCGGTTGGCCGGTGTATCCGCCAGTTGCAGCGGATTCAAGCCGCTCGGTTCGCCGGGCTGAAAGGCCCCGTACCAGCCCCCGATCGCGCGGATAAACAGCTCCGCGCCGCGGTCCCGGTCGAAGAAGAACGCGGTCGGCTTGTGCCGCTGGGCCTGGGCGAGGAGAAAATTCAAGACCACCGTCTTGCCGGTGCCGGTGGGCCCCACGACGGTAAAATTCCCCACATCTGAGGAATGAAAATTAAACGCATACGGGGTGGCGGAGGTGGTTTCGAGTAAGGAGATACAATCGCCCCAATGGTTCCCCCGCCTGCTGCCGGCCGGATAATTATGCAGGGAGACATAGCCGGCCCAATTGAGCGAGGAAATCTCGGAGCGACGGGCGATGAACTCCTGGTTGCCGGGGAGCTGCGCCCAAAAGGCCGGTTCCAGATTCACGTCCTCACGCACGGCGAGGACGCCCAGGTTGGTGAGGCAGGCCGTGGTTTCCGTCAGGGCGCGTTCCAGGTAGAGCTGGTCCGCGCCCGTGAGCAGCACCGAGAGATGATGCCCCCCGAAGACGATCCGGTTGGAGGCGAGGTCGTCGGCGGCGTCGATCAGCCCTTGCCGGAGCGAGTGGGCGGCATCCTCCGCCGCATCCAGCACCCGGCCCACGCGGCCGAGGTTCTCAAGGGAGACTTGCCGCTCGTTGAACTGGAAACTTTGCGTGATGACCATTTCAAACGGGAGCCGGGTCAGCTCATCCAGCAGACCGGCCCACGTCCCGCCGGCATATTCCTTGATGGAGAGGATGGCCCCATATGTCTGATCCGCCGGGGCCGCGCCCCGGAGCTCCAGGGCTTCGCGGGCAAACAGCGGCCGCTTCGTCGGCAGGTAGGCATCGATGGGGCCGGCCGGCAGCAGCACGCGGCGCGTTTCATGGTTGAGGAGATAGCTGAGAAACGCCAACGGCTCCGAATAGGGGCGGCCGGCGTGCTCGGTGGTCGTCAGGAGGCGGGGCTTATAGCGGGCCAGGATCGAGAGCATGTTACGCGTCGCGTCCGTGAGTTCCCGGAGACTCTCCGCCCGGCCCTGCTCTGCGCGGCTGACTTCGCTGGACGTGAGCAGCCCGCTCACCCAATCGACCAGCCCCACCACGCCCGGCGCCGGCCGGCGGAGGAGGGTGAGGTAGAGGTCGTTGACGTACAAGCGGTTGCGGGCGAGTCGGCGTTGCCAGGCCCGGTTGACCTCGGCCGCGAAGCCGGAAAATTCCCCGCCAATATCGGCCGGGACTTGGCGGCGAATGACATGGTGGTACAGAATGTGACGGGCAGACGCGAGGCCAATGGTGAGGGTGTTCCGGACTTCCTTGAGCCCGTCCAGCGTCAGATCGTCCGCGGTCTCGAACGGGAAGCCCTCCAGTTTAATCACTTGCAACAAGCCGTTGTTTTTGGTGGCCAGGGTGGCCGCATCGACATGGCGGGTGTAGGGCACAAAATCCGCCAGGGCTTTTTCCTGGGCGGCCACCTTGCCGTGGGTGGTGAGGCCGAGGGCCAGAGCGTCGGCAGGCATGGCGGGTCCTCCTATGGGCAGTATGAGTTGGCGCCCCAAAAGAAGCGGGTTTGGGCGGGCAGCGCGTAGCGGAGCCGCACGTACCAGAGATCAAAGCGACGGGGGTCGCGGAGACACGAGACGTACCCGGCAAGATGCACCGGCCCGCCGAGCAGGATCATCCACAGATTCCCGGACCAGATAAACACTAGGCCGGTCATCAGCACGTTGACGACCAGGAAGGTATAGGTCACGCCAAAGACCATCGGAGGCCGGGTGAGCGCGAGAAAAAGGATGTCCTGCTGCCGCACAAGCCCGGCCCTAGTTGGCTACGCCACGGATTTCGGTCACGATGGTGGCCGCCCCAAAAACGAGGATAATGCCGGCGATGACCGCGATGGCCGCACTCCACGGCATCCGGCCGGCCATGGCGAGGAACCCACAGGCCACGAGGCCAATGGTTGCCACCGAGACCCCAAAAGGCCCCGTCAAGACGGTGGCGATATTATTGGCGACGGTCACAATCGGGGTGAGGGCCTGCGCCCACGCGGGGTCAACCGGCCAGAGGACGGCGGTGAGGAGAAGGAGCAGGGCCGGAACACGCCACTGTGGGCGGGCGGGGAAAATGGCCCGCACGGTGGCGGTCACGTCTTTCAGGGTCGTTAATAACTTGTGCATAACCTCCTCCTTTACCTTGCTTTAGTTGCCGGGCCGGCCAGGATTCTGAAGGCAATACATTTGGTCCGGCATATGATCGACGGGCCAGGTGAACGGGTAGCCCGCAGGGCAGCCGCAGGACGTTCTGACGCGATACCACCCCGGCCTTCCCCCCCGCGCCCCAGGCCCCGCGACTGGACTTGAACAGTCGTCACCGTCACCGCCATCATCGTCATCGCAGGGCGGGTTCGCGCAGCCACCGCCATCATCGTCATCGCAGGGCGGGTTCGCGCAGCCGCCGCCATCATCGTCATCGCAGGGCGGGTTCGCGCAGCCGCCGTCACCGTCGTCATCGTCACCACCTGGAGGGGGCGGTATGTGAGGCGGCAGGTAGGGGAGGGGCGGAGGGTCTACACCGGGCGGGCACGTCCAGGTGGGAGTGCCGGCGTGCGCCACCGTCTGCGTGTGCGTGTGGTTGGGGGAAAAGGCGGTCGCCCCGTCCACGACGACTTGGACCGTGACCCGTTTTTGGGCGGTGTAGCTGAAGGCACAGCCGTTCCCTGCAACGCCGCTACAGATGTCATTCGAGTACGTGCCGCCGCGTGGACACCTATCGTGCCAGCGCTCGGTGTGGCTCAGGTTCGCGCTGTCCCACCCAAACTGTGAGGCGCAGCTCGACCACGAGGGGAGGGCCGGCTTCAATTGCGCCAGGCGGCGCATGACAGCGGCCTTCGCCGGGCTGCATTCCGAGGGGGGGAAACCGCCGGGCATACATAAGTAGGCTTGACACTCCGCCAGCGAGACGGCTGAGGCGGAAGGGAGGGCTAGGGCCAAAAGGGCCAGGGCCAGAGACACGCTAAACGTGAACGCCCGGATCATACGCGTCGCCTAAGGAAGAAGGGGTTTAGGGACGTTCGAGCGAGATCGAGCGTCCCCAAGATTTGCCCATACTGACGGAGGTAAGGCCAGGGCGGGAAAGAAAGGAAAGCGTTTGCTTCCGCAAGTTCGATCAGCGAGCCAGTCGAGGCCGAGACGTGCGGATTAGTCATGGTGGGTGGGGCGGGTGGGGAGGCTACCTCTATCGTAACCTCGCCCCCACTCTGATGGGCAACTGGAACATTTGTATTTACCGCGCCGTTCACCGTTATAGTCACCGCGGCCTGACTCTTTTGCTCGGCCTCCCCTCCTCCCGGTGGGTTCCCCGCGCGGGCCAAAATCCGCTGGACGGCCATATAACTCCACCGCCCCCGGCCGCCGGGGGTGGGGAAGCCGTCTGCCTGGAGTTGGTCGGCGATTTGCCGGAGGCTAAGCCCGCCCGCTTCAAGATCACGGATTCTAGGCAAGACGGCCGCATCGTGGCGGGCCTGGTCAATCTTTTTGCTCATTTTGCAATACCCCCATATTTTTGTGTCAGTATTAACAAGATTATCTTAGTATTGTCTATAGAGCTTGTCTAATTTGATTTTATCTGACACAAAAACTGAAACACTAGTGAAACATGCATCCAAGGGAGGCAGCCGAGAGTAAGAAATCGAGGGACGGAGCTGCCCCATTGCAAGGGGAGACGGGGAGCGGGTATAGTGGTGGTCAGCAAAAAAAGAAAAAGCCCGCTGCAAGAGCGGGCTAGTCTTTATCCTGAGCCGTTTGCGGCGGCGCGGGATGGGGGCCGTTAGGTAAGGGGTAACGGCATGTCAAGACTATACCACCAGACAGACGCTGAAACAAGATCACAGCGCCCCCTCTCTGTCCCGAACGCGGTGAGGAGGCGGTGGCGGTGGAGCAGCGTGCCCTTTTAGCGGCGGCGGAAGAAGACTACCGGCGCCGCGCCTACCTCTGCATCCAGGCCGTCGCCGGTCAGGGCCCCTGGCAGGAAGACGGGGCCGCATGAAACGGGTGCCCGGTTTCCACGCCGTCGGCGACGTCGCCCAGGCCCCGGCCCTCGCCGGGAATCCCGCGCCCCCCACCCCACCCTCGGCCGCGCCCAGCGTCCAGAGCCCAGAGTTCAAACATACCTTTCGCCATCTGACCGCCACGGCCCTGCTCAGCATGGAGCAATTCACCCACCACGTCGCCCAGCGCTGGGTGGAGGACGATCAGGCCGGCCGGCGCCAGACCCGCCTCTTCCACGACTTCAGCGCCACGGGCACCGGGGCCAAGATCGACCGGACGCGGCAATGGTGCAGCCACGGCTTCGCCGAGTTGGAAGCCGCCCAGGTGTTCCGCCAGCGCCGCCAGCCCCGCAACCCCGCGACCGGGGAGTTCGACCAGCCCCGCCCCAAGCTCCTGGGCTCCTGTCCGCAGTTCTGGCAGCTCCTCAGAGCCAAGTACGCCTACCTCTGCATGAAGGCCGGGCTGCCCATCCGCAACAAAAAGGGCAAGATCATCTACCAGGACCCCAAGCAGACCTTGGCCGAGTATCGCGCCCAGCGTTCCGGCCCCCGCCGGCCGGCCCACCCCCCGCGCCCGGTTCCCGAGCCGAGCGCGGCCGAACAGTGGGCGGCGCTCACCCCCGCCCAGCAGCGCTGGGTCCTCCAGATCAACTTACCCGGCTTCACGCCACCCGGCTAACCCGGGCCCGTTCCGTGTCCCCGGCTTGCACTCTGCCCCGCTGAGACGGCACCCTTGCGCCTGGGTGCCGAAAATCCCGCTCCCACCCCCCTGCTCCGTCCGCTCGGGACTTCCCAAAACCGCGGCGGGAAACCGTTTCAAAACCCATTCGCTTCCGTACCCTCAAAAAATGGCCCCCTATCCATGGAAAATTCTTTACCGCGTCAAGTTTACTGCGCACAACCTCCCCGGTTCCCAGGTATATATATCTCTTAGGAAGTAATTAGGTTCAGGCGAACTGCCGAGGGGAAATCCAGAACAAATGCCCTCCGGTAAACTCTCTACCCACCCCCTTTCATCCCCCTTGAAGGGGGAAAAAGACTGGTTGATAGGTTAAAATCTCAGGAAGAGAGCCCGATATGGGAAGACCTGCAGAATACGAAGCCGTAGGCCTGAGCACTAGGGACGGAAGGTGGACGAGCTCCACTGTGGGAGGCACTAGGCTGACTCTTTAGGGCCGGGCGAGGGAAGGGAGGAACCATGTCTAAAATATCAACAATAATGAGGATGGGCAGCGCGGAGGACAAGCGGGCGTTTGCCTGTCACACCGGTTCTGATCCCTTCGGATGGGAAGACGAGCGGACACGCCAGGAGGCCGCACTCCAGGCCGAGATGGAAGAATGGATGGCGGCAGATGAGGCCGAAGACGAGGATGAGCGGCGATACGCCGGGGAATTTTACCTCTCCTATAACGAGGGTCGTATCCTTTTCGCCCTGGTCACGCTGGCGGCTGACCCACACTTGACCCAGGCCCCGGCCATCACCGTCAAGCAGTGGGCGCACCACTTCAACATCCAGCCGACCCAAGTGACCTCCGCCTTCCGGCATCTGCACCGGCTCGGGATTCCCAAACCGCCGGCCCCCGTCCCCCTTGACGGCCTGCTCCGCTTCCTGGCCGACCAGGTCAAAGCCGTAGCCGAGAGCGCGGGGGGCGACTACGGGCGCGGCGTCCCGCAGAGCTTATTGAACTTCAGCGCGGGCGACTGGATTGCCGAGTACTTCAAAACACACATCGGGGGTGTTGTATGATTGCCACTGCCCTCAGTTGCCCCTTCCCCGTGGTGGGGCGTGACCCCGGCCCCTCATAATCGTCTGTCATGGCCGCTGCGCTGTCCAAAATTCTGGCCGGTGGCCCCGCAGGAGCCGCCGCGACCCCCGCCCCTCTCTTCGCTCTGCTCTACGCCGCGGCGATCCTCCTGCATATTGTCTGGCCGCCCGTGTTCCAGCCCACCCCGGCCTTCCCCGCCCCGCCCCCCTGGTTGCTGACCGGCGTCGTCCTGGCCGCCGTAGCCGTCATCCACCGGCCGGCCGCAGTCGGTCGGCTGCTGTGGCTGGCGACTATCCAGCTCCTGGACGTGGCCTATTATCTGCCGGGTGTCCCCAATCACTGGCTGCTGACCGGGCTGCTGAGCCTGGCGATCTTAGGCGCGGCGGGGGTCGTGGCGCTGCGGGCCGGCCCCGCAGGCCTCCAGCTCGGGGAGCTGTATCAGACCTTGACGCCTCCAGTCCGGCTCTCCGCGGCCATTTTTTACTTTTTTACCTTCTTTCATAAACTCAATACGGACTTTTTGAATCCAGACGTGAGCTGTGCGGTCAGATTCTTTGAGCAGACCTTGGCCCCCTTTGCCCCCGTGGGCCTGGCGGCCCTCCCGGGCCTGGGGGCGGCCGTCATTGGGGCCACTCTGGCGGTGGAACTGTTCGTAGCCGTGGGCCTGGCAGTCCCGCGCTGGCGGCAGGGCGCGTGTTTGCTGGGGGCGGGCTTCCATCTGCTGTTAGCCCTGGATGCGCCCCATATCTTTTACAATTTCTCTGCCGTCATGTTTGTCTTCCTCTGGGTGTGTCTGCCGGCGTCGCGGGCCGCCTGGATAGCCCGGCAGCCGGGTGGGCGCGTCGGCCGATTCCATTTTTTAGGGGGCTATGCCCTGCTTGTGGGCCTGGTGGGGTGGTTTCCAACTAAGGCGGGCCTGGTCCAGGCGTTCGGCTTCAGTGGGTTGTGGTTTGCCTTTGCTCTCACGCTCTTGAGCCACGCCGGCCTTTTGGGCCGCTACAACGTGGTGCGCCTCGCTCGCGCTGCGCGCCGGTCGAGCCCCCGCCCTACCCCGCGTGCGCCCCTCGCGGCCAGTCCTGGCCGGCGGTATGCCGGCGTCCTGCTGCTCTTACCGGCGCTGGTGCTGCTGAATGGTCTGAGCCCCTATCTTGGCCTCAAAACCCGGACCGCCTGGCAGATGTACTCGAATCTCAACCTGGCCGCCCATTATTCCAATCATGTCATAGTCCCTTACAGCCTGGATGTCGGCGGATTCCTCGCCGATTCGGTACACATTGTGGTCACATCCGACCCCGTGCTTGGCGCGCAACAGGGGCGGCCGGGGGGGCGGCTGAGCTGGTTTGAGTTGCGGCGGTATGTAGCCCAGCACCCGGACGTTTGGCTTGCCTACACCCGCCCCGGCCATCCCCCCACGGCGTTTGGGCCGGCCGAGCAAGACCCAGCGCTCAAAGCGCCTGGGTTGGGAGTCTTGGGGAAACTGTTGATTTTTCGGCCCCTTGGGGCGGCAAATGCCGGGGTGTGCGACTGGTAGCGGTTCCCCGCTCACTTCTCTCTAGTTCTTTTATGAATACAAGAATGTTTACTATTGATAATACTAGAATATATGGTAATATTCTTATATGAATCTAGGAATGAAAGGAGATAGGAATGCAAACTATTGCGCTTGTCAGCCAAAAGGGCGGGGCGGGCAAGACGACCCTCGCCTTGCATCTGGCCGTGGCGTGGCAACAGGCCGGACGGAACACGGCGGTGATTGACTTAGACCCCCAGGCCAGCGCCGCCAATTGGGGCGACCGCCGGGAAGCCAACCTGCCGGTGGTCCGCTCTGCCCACGCGAGCCGGCTTGAGCAGGAGCTTGAGGACGTACGGGGGGCAGGGGGGGAGATTGTCGTGCTGGACACCGCGCCGCATTCGGACGCCGTTATCCTCGGGGCGGCCAAGGTCGCTGACCTGGTTGTCATCCCCTGTCGGCCCTCCATCCTGGACTTAGAGGCGCTCGCGGGAACGCTGGAGCTCGTGAGCATCACGCCGGTTCCCGTCCTCGCAGTGCTCAATGCCGTGCTACCGCATATCTCGGATAACGACAGAGCCGAGGAGGCAATAAATAAGATGGGGGCGGCGGTCTGTCCGGTTCGGATCAGCCGGAGGGTGGCATTTTCGCGGGCGCTGCTGCGCGGGGTGACGGCCCAGGAGTATGAGCCAAACGGCAAGGCGGCGGGCGAGATCACGGGGCTTTTCCAGCAGGTTTCCGAGCAGGTGGGTGAGGGCCAGCAACAGGACGAACACAAAACATCAGGGGGATGCAATGGCTGAGAAGAAAGAGAGCAAGGGCAATGATTTTGCGGAGGCCCTGGGCGGGCGCGGCCGGCAAAGACGGGGCGGCGCGGCGGAAGGGGCAGAAGGCAACCGGGGGAGCGGAACCATACACATCGGGGGCCAGTTTGACGATGCGGTGAGCATTCAGCTGAAAATTCTTGCGGCGCAGGAGAAGCGGTCTGTACTCGACTTGCTGTGTGAGGGGATCAATCTGGTATTCGAGCAGCGCGGCCTGCCGCCGATTGCGCCGGTGAGCCATTCACGCCGCGCTAAGCGAAGCGGGAATCATTGAATGATTCAGTTTATGAATAACAGTAATTATTCATAAACTCATAGAAGAATAAAAGAGGAAATATGAGGAAAACAATGGCGGTGTTCAGCCTGGCTATCGCAGGCGTTCTTGCCGCCGCTCCGAGCTGGGCAGCGGTGCTGGGAAATCCCGGTAATGGTCGGCTCTATTCGGGCATTGGCGTCATCTCGGGCTGGAAGTGTGAAGCAGAGGGGGACCTGACCATCGTCTTCAACGACGACGGAAAGCACATTCCTTTGGTGTACGGCACGGAGCGCCCCGATGTTCGCAAGAACGGTCAATGTCTTGCCAATGACCACGACAATGTTGGCTTTGTGGCCATCTGGAATTGGGCGCTGCTCGGGGATGGGGAGCATGAGGCTATAGCTTATGACAATGGCGAGGAGTTCAGCCGGTCTACGTTTACTGTGGGATCGACCGGCGAGGAGTTTCTGGAAGGCGCTCAGCGCCAGCATTTGCTTGAGAACTTCCCGGTCCCGGGAGAAACCACGATCCTTGAATGGAATGAGAGCACCCAGCATTTTGAAATCCGGGGGATGGTAGATAGCCCGATGGTGGGCGGCGTCTATGACGGGGCGTACTGGCGGCAAGTCTCTAGAGACTTGGTCGAGGGGACGTATCAAACCGCAGAGTTTTTGTATGACGTGGAGCCCGAGGTTGACACCTGCCGGGCAGGTGAATTGACACAGGCCGCGAAGGACCGTGCCCTGGAAGCCATGAACCAGATTCGGGCCTTGCACGGCCTTGAGCCTGTGCAATATAGCCGGCGCTATGACAATCAGGTGCAGCAGGGGGTGTTGATCCAGGCGGCGAATCAATATCTAAGCCATCACCCTGAACCGAGCGCTCAGTGCTACACCGAAGCGGGGGCAGAAGGTAGTAGGGGCAATCTCTCACGAGGGACAAGAAGGGGGCGTGGCCGAGGCACGGACCCGGTCGAGAATATGATCCGTTGGACCCACGACTCCTTTAGCTCGAATCCCGCCAGGGCCGGTCACCGGCGCTGGCTGCTCAACCCTTTCGGGGCCTATATGACTTATGGGCAGGTGCACGGCTATGCCACGCAAAAGGTATTCTGGTTCGATGAGGAACCGGCGCTTGTCCCGCAGATTGCGGTTGATTATGTCGCCTTTCCGTATGAGACCTATCCGTTTCATCTAGTCGAGGGCGATCCGCCGTGGAGTTTCGGCGTAGTCGAAGACAAGCGTGATATATGGGCCAACCAATATCCGTACTTCGAGGACGCGCGCATTCGCGTTATCCGCACGTCCGACGGAGCGAGTCTGGTCATCACTGACCGGTATACAGATACCCGGGTGCGGGGCGTGCCTAACGTCCTGAGTTGGCAGGTCGAAGGCTGGGAATATGACACGCTCTATGAGGTCGAGATTAGTAACGTCACGCTGCGAAACGGGGTGAGGCGGAGCTATGCATACCCGGTTTTCATTGACCGGGCCAATATTGAATACTAGGCCCAAACAAACAGGGCGGAGGGGAGAAGATGCCCGGCAGACTCAGGATATTTGACATGATCGCGGAGGCGCAGGACGCCCTCGCCGCGCTGGGTGACAAAGACCTGTTTGTCTATCCGTACACCGAGGGTCTGTATCTGGTGGTGCGCAAAGAGGGCGAGACCGTCCATGCGCTGACCACGACGGGGGTATTTGCCCCCATAGTCGATGGAAGGCAGACAACATGACAGACGAGCGCGTACGAGCGGAAGCACTGGAGGCACCGTCCCAACTGCCCCGCCCGACTCCCGCCCCGGAAAAAAATCACAGAGATGACCCTGCCGAGGTTGAAAATCCGCACCACTCAGAGGCGCGCCGCGAATCTCCAGATACCCCGAAAAAGGGGGCCAATTGGCAGTTCATCGGTGTGGTTGTTGCGACCATCAGTGTGGTTGTTGCGATCATTTTCGGCTCTCTCGCCCTTAGGAGCTCCCGTGAGAACACCGAGGCACTGAGGAAGATCGCAGAAATCACTGCCGCGCAGGTAGCCGAAAACCCAACCGAGGCGGCCGAGACTGCGAAAAGTGTTCAAGGAAATCTCGTGGCGTCTCTGATAGACCGAGCGATTGCCTCCGCCGTCCAGCTTCAACGCCAAGGAAAAACTGAGGAGGCTATCGAAAAGTGGCGGTCTATCGCCAATGTCGCGGGAGAAGAGGACCGCCCGCTTCAAGCGCGGGCCTGGTTCTCCACAGGCTATCTACTCAATAAAGGAGAGGGAACTGATTGGGAAGCAGTGCTAGATGCGTACACCCAGGCCATTGAGCTGGACCCGACCCTTGCCGGGGCCTACAACAATCGCGGCAGCGCGAAGGGTGCCCTTGGCCAGTACGACGCGGCCATCGCGGATCTCGACCGGGCCATTGAGCTGAACCCGGCCTTTGCCACGGCCTACAACAATCGCGGTAACGCGAAGAATAACCTTCGTCAGTACGACGCGGCCATCGCGGATCTCGACCGGGCCATTGGGCTGAACCCGACCCTTGCCGGGGCCTACTACAATCGTGGCATCGCGAAGAATAACCTTGGCCAGGACGAGGCGGCCATTGCGGATTACGACCGGGCCATTGAGCTGAACCCGGCCCTTGCCGCGGCCTACTACAGTCGTGGCTTCGCGAAGAATAACCTTGACCAGTACGAGGCGGCCATTGCGGATTACGACCGGGCCATTGAGCTGAACCCGGCCCTTGCCGCGGCCTACTACAATCGCGGGAACGCGAAGGGTGACCTTCGCCAGTACGAGGCGGCCATCGCGGATTACGACCGGGCCATTGAGCTGAACCCGGCCCTTGCCGCGGCCTACTACAATCGCGACAGCGTGAATGTGGCTCTCGACCGCAGAAACGCGGCGAGAGAGGATTTTGAGACAGCGCTGGCCTTGGCCCAAGCGGCTGGTGACGAAAACGTCGTAGCAAGAGCGAAGCGTAACCTCCGTCTTCTCGACAACAGCGAAGCGTCGGGACTACAAGGTCAGTGAAGTCCAGGGACGGCGGTGGAGGTAATGAAGTAGATGCCTGCCATGCAATTCCTACTCGACTACATGGCTCAGCTCACCGTTACACAAGGCGCGAGCCTGGGCGAGGAGGCCCGCCCATAAGCAACCGCAAGCAACAGTCTCGGCGGGGGTGAACGTGAACGCCTGGCTCGTGCGCCACGGCCACGCCCTCGCCTATCGGCGCTATTCAACCCAGTACGTCCCCCAGGAAGAGCAGGCTCGGGCGGGCAGGGCGGGGATATGGGCCGGTGAGTTTGTGCCGCCTTGGGATTGGCGGCGGGGTAAGCGGCTGGACTAAGCTGATGAACAGGACTTGGCAAAGCGGGCTGGGAACACATGGGCAAGGAAAAGAAGACTCCTGTCAGCGATCCACCTATGCCGAGACGTGCGGGTGACTCACTCCCGCCAAAACCTCCGCCACGCCTCCGGTTTTGTCAGTCGTTCAAACAACAAGTTCGGGGGTCTTTCTCCTATCCGGGGGAACATTGCGCGCGGCGCTGGGAGGAGAAATGTTTTTTGACCTGAAGGGCCGGGCTCTGGTGAGCCCTTCAGGCTCAAAAAACGTTGTTGGAGGAGGGAGCGACATGGAACAGAAAGACCGCGCATTGCTTGACAAGGCCGGGCTCA
>MKWU01002124.1_pt1 | contig 30884 bp, 28 predicted proteins | sample 809101 | NCBI WGS metagenome assembly MKWU01 (sample SAMN05860141, study PRJNA318959) | sponge metagenome | host: Aplysina aerophoba | place: Slovenia: Piran, Adriatic Sea, Gulf of Piran | collected 2013-05-07
GGATCCGACGACATCTGGGGGCGCGGCGCGACGGACGGGCTCCGCCTCGCCGGAGGCAGCTTCACGAGGCCCGCCGCGTCCAGATCGCGCAGAGCCGCCCTGCAGCTTGATTCCCGCGGATTGCCGAGGGCGTCGAAAAAGCCGAACCGTGCGCACACCTCGCGCGCAAATGCCGTCCTGCCCGGAAAGCTCTCGGGCGGCGGCATGGCCGCAAGAACCGCCCGGCCCTGGTCGGAAAGTAGCTCGCGGCGAATCAGTGTGTTCGCTGTCATGGAGTCGGTATAGCCGACAAAATCAAACGTGTCTAGAGCTATAATGGGCAATGTGCAGGGCGCGGGCGCGCGGAATGGCCGTGTTCGCCTGGGTTGCGGAAAGCGTGAAATCGCAGCGTCTTTTCATGACGCCCGGCTTCTGGCGCCTGCTGGAGGTTGATGCGTGGGGCCGGCCGACGCGCGTGCCCTGTTACCGCAATCCCGGCTACCGCGAATGGCACGCGCAGGTGATCGAGGACTGGGCCCACAACGCGCCGATCGACGCGATCGTATTCGCACCGGAACGCGCCGGGCCGTTGAACATCATTTTGGAAAGCCCCACCGATCCCGACGATATCGACGTTCATGGGCCTTTCGGCGGCGCAATCAGTTGTTTCTGCGAACACTGCATGGCTGCTGGCGAGCACCGCGGCATCGACGTAGAGAAAGCCCGTCTGGGCTACCGCGCGCTTGCCGAGTGGAACGCGGAAGTTGCCAATACACCGCCACGCGACGGTGCCTTTGTCACCTTCTGGCGGCTGGCGCTGGAGCACCCGGAGGTGCTTGCCTGGCAGAAGCTCTGGACCGACGGTTCGGAGGATTTCATGCGGATGATCTACGGCATCGCGAAAACGATTCGGCCCGATTTGCAGGTCGGCTGGCACATCTACCACAACTACTCGTTCAGCCCCTTCTGCCGCGCAAGCGGCGACTACGCTCGCTATGCCGAGTTTTCTGATTTCCTCAAGGTCGTGCTGTACAACGCCACCGGTGGTCCGCGCCTGAATTCATGGGTGCACCGCGCCTGCAAGTCATTATTCGCCGACACAACGCCAGAACGCATATACCCGGTGTTGGCGGACATGATGGGACTGAACGAGGCAGGTCTGTCCGATCTGCCAACCGTCGGCCTGTCGGCAGGATATGTCAAGAACGAGGTTCGCCGGGCGGTCGCCACCGTTGCCGGTCGCTGCGCGATCGATGCGGGAATCGATATCGACGTGCCCAACAATTTCGGGGTCGACGATGCGTGCCGATCAACGCCTGAGCAGGTGCATGATGCGGTGCGCGCTGCATTGCGGGGTGGCGCGCGCGGTGTCGTGCTTAGCCGCAAATACTCGGAGATGAGCCTTGACAACCTCGCCGGGGCCGGCCGTGCCATTCGCGAACTGAGCACTGAGGGGAACCCCTGAGGCGAGCAGTTCTGTTGAGTTCACCGCAGAAGGGCCCAACAACAACGCTTCACACCAATTCCGCCCCGTGGGACCGCTTTTGGGCGGCAGGACCAATCATGCTTGCTGCATAAACAACCAAACTTGCCATCACCTCCCCACCACGGGTCTCGAGACCGCGGTGTCCTGAAGTGAGATCGCCCAAATGTGGGACCAAATTCACTTCAGGCTCAATTGAATTCTGGAGCAAAACCGCTGCTCGCCGGGGTTGCTCTACGACGTCTTCAGACTAGCCGGCAAAGGGCTGCACGGGGTGACCGGAGATACCCACGTCCAGCGCGAAAACGGCACCTGCGAGAGGCTGCTCCCGCAGTTCGCGGTCAGTGAGGCGAACACGCGCCGAGGTCACGAACAGAGTGTCAAGCTTGTCGCCACCGAAGGCACAGCTCGTCGGCCGCTGAACTGGAAGGTGAATGACCCGGTCCACACGGCCGGACGGTGTGTATCGGGTTATCCGCCATCCATCGAAATGAACGGACCAGAGATGGTCCTCGGCATCAATCGCGGCTCCGTCGGGAACGCCTGACGCATCGTCAATCGTGGCGAAATTCTCGGGAGCCGAGACTTGCCCCCTCTCGCCATCGAAGGCGTGCCGATAGATCTGCCTTCGCCATGAATCGGCCGTGTACATGAAAGTGCCTTCCACATTCCAAGCCGTGCCATTGTAGACCGTATAGCCGAACGGTTGCTCGTCGACAGTCAACGCCTCGTCAAGCCGAAACAATCGGCCGTTCGGTCCCTCGCGCATTCCGTCAAGAGAACCGGCCCAGAACCGCCCTTGCGGATCACACTTCCCGTCGTTCAGCCGCAGATCAGGAGCGCTCAGTACGTCAACAATCTTGGTGAGCTTGCCCGATCTCGGTTCGAACCTTGCGAAACCCGTTCGTGTCGCGCAAATAAGGCCCGAGCGCGCTGGAGCGACGCTTCCGATCCAGTCGGGCATCGTCCAGGGACGATTCTTGCCAGTCTGTGGATTCAGGCAGTTGATCGATGGGCTTCGTGGATCGACCCACCAGAGCACCGAGTCTCCGGCTGACCAGACAGGCCCCTCGCCAAGTATCGCCTTCTCCTCGAACACGTCGATGATCTCTGGTGATCGATGTGCAGCCACGATCTAGAGTGCCACCATGACCACCGTTCCACCGCCGCGGTCGAAAGGGACACGGACGCCGGAGCGAGGCCGCTGAAAAGACGCAATCGTCGAGTGCTTCATGGAAATGCAAACCGCTTGCGCGTTTTCTTGAGACGAATTTGCGCCAATAGTGAGTCCCGCGCTGACCTCACATGCCTCGATGCTTCCTCGCCCGCGCGATCCACATCCATGGACTCAATCGCGTCAATCAGCCGACGATGCTCTTGGATGATGTCTTGCAGCCGCTCGCGAGTATATCCGAACTCCGAGCGTAGCGCCGTTATCAGATCCGAGTGCCGCAACATCATTTGCAGGGCCAGCTCGTTGCCGGCTCGCTCGGCGATATAGCCGTGAATCATCCGGTTGACCGCCTGGCACTTGTGCCACTCGCCGGCCTGAAACTCGCGTTCGAATTCGGTTTCCATGGACTTCAGCGTGGCAACATCCGCCGAGGTTCGATGACGGGTCAGCTTGCGGACTTGCAGGACCTCGATGGCCTCTCTCAGCTCGTACAAACTGTCGATAAATGTCTCATCCAACACACGGACCCGGGCGCCCTTGTTGGGCGTGAATTCGATAACACCCTCGCCATGAAGCTGACGCAACGCCTCGCGTACAGGGATGGTACTAACTTCATAGCGCCGAGCCAGTTCACCCGCCTTGAGCCGTGCGCCACCCGGAAACACGCCGGCAAGAATGTCGACGCGCAACCGATCCACGAGACCGTTGCTTCGATCGATTGCGATGTCATCAGTAAGCGCGACTCGGAGTCCCATGGCTGATTCCTGTTCATCCTGCATGACGGCCTTTCTTACCTGCTTCTCTCGACGAGGCCGAGAGCCTGGCTGTCCAAACTACGAATATCTTATTTTGGAAAAAAGTATACCAATTTCAAAAATAGTATGCTAAAGCTAGGGTATGTTCAAGGCGAAAGCGATCACAGGCGATGTCGGATCCGTCGATCATCACGATCGGGTGACCGCGGATGTTCGGCCTTCGGGGCACTGACCGATGGGAACGAAACCTGCGACATTGAAATCTGACCGGTCGCCGCCCCCTCTCCTGAAGGTCGTGGATCTTCAGACACACTTCTTCACCGAGGATGGCGTCGTCCGATCGGTGGACGGTGTTACCTTCGAAATTGAAGCCACCAAGACCCTTGGCATCGTTGGAGAGTCGGGATGCGGAAAGAGCATCACGGCACTTTCCGCCATGCGCCTGATCCAGTCGCCCGGTCGCATCGTCGGCGGCGAGATCCGGTTTGAGAACCGAGACCTTCTCAAGCTTTCCGAAGCAGAAATGCGGGCTGTCCGCGGCAACGAGATCGCCATGATCTTCCAGGAGCCAATGACGTCGCTGAATCCGGTATACACAGTCGGTTTCCAGATCGGCGAAGCGATCCAGCTGCACACTGATCTTTCGGGCCGTGAAGTCCGCGCCCGCGTCATCGAGATGCTGCGTCTTGTCGGAATTCCTTCGGCAGAGCAACGCTTCGACGACTACCCGCATCAGATGAGTGGTGGAATGCGGCAGCGGGTGATGATTGCCATGGCGCTCTCCTGCAATCCGAAAGTTCTGATTGCCGACGAGCCGACGACCGCGCTCGACGTCACTATTCAGGCGCAAACCCTCAACCTGATGAGATCGCTGCAGAAGGAGTTCCACACGGCGATCATCCTCATTACCCACGACTTGGGCGTCGTGGCCGAAGTCGCCGACGACGTGGTTGTCATGTACATGGGAAAGATCGTCGAACGGGCCAGCGTCGGCACGATCTTTGATGCCCCGAACCACCCCTACACCGTCGGCCTGCTTCGCTCGACACCGAAACTGGAGGACGACCACAACGACCGCCTGCCCGAGATCCGGGGATCCGTCCCAAGTCCATTCAGCGTTCTGACCGGCTGCCGATTTCATCCTCGCTGCGACCGCGCCACTGACATTTGCCGTGCGGAGGAGCCGGATCTCATACAATCCGACTCCACGCACTGGGTCCGCTGCTGGCACGCGGACGGCCCGCCGCTGCAGATGCAATCCTCAGCCCCAACGGTCGAATCGAGGCCATGAGCCAGTCCGCCGACTTGATAGAGGTGAACGATCTCGCCAAGCATTTTCCCGGGCGAAGCGGGTTTTCATTCGGCGCAAGCAGGCCTCTCGTAAAGGCAGTCGACGGGGTGAGCTTCTCGATAGAACGGGGCAAGACGTTCGGGCTCGTCGGTGAAAGCGGCTGCGGCAAGTCCACGGTGGCACGACTCATTCTCCGCCTGATCGACGCGACTGCCGGGACGGTGAAGTTCGAGGGCGCTGACCTGTTTGCCGCGCCACGCCACAAGATGCGCCGGATGCGGCGAAACATGCAGATCATTTTCCAGGATCCGTTCTCGTCACTGAACCCGCGCATGACCGTGGGCGAGATCATACGGGAGCCATTGTGGGTTCATGGCACGCCTAGGGGCGAGGAGCAGAAGCGGGTCCGCGAACTGCTCGAGCTTGTCGGCCTTGCCGCCGAGCATGCCAGTCGTCATCCCCACGAGTTTTCCGGCGGTCAGCGCCAGCGAATCGGTATTGCCCGCGCGCTTGCGCTTCGTCCGAAATTCGTAATTTGCGACGAGGCGGTGGCTGCTCTGGACGTGTCGATCCAGTCGCAGATCCTGAATTTGCTCAAGGACATGCAGCGGGAATTCGAGGTCGCGTACCTCTTCATTTCGCACAACCTCAGCGTCGTGAAGTACATCAGCGACGTCGTCGGCGTGATGTACCTCGGGCGCTTGGTCGAGTGCGCTGACAAAAAGCGGATATTCGCCGCGCCCAATCACCCATACACCAAGGCTCTGCTGTCTGCCGTACCCTCAATGAAGCCGGGCCGCGCACGCAACATGATCATGCTCGAAGGGGAGATCCCCAGCCCCCTCGACCCGCCGTCCGGATGCCGCTTTCACACGCGTTGCCCGATGGCAATGCCGGCTTGCTCGAAGACCGAACCGAAACTCAGGGAGGTGGCGCCCGGTCACGTGTCCGCCTGCCTGCTCAATGACCCATGAATGGTGGTCTTCGATACCCGATAACCCACGGCAAATGGAGGAAACAATGCCAAATAGATCAATCCCGGAACAAAAGGAGGAGAAAATGCCAGATAGATCAATCCCGAGCGACCGAGGCTTCAGCCGTCGCGAGACGTTGAAGGGCACCGTAGCGGTCGGCGCACTCGCAGCAGCGTCGAACATAGCAGGCGGCATCTCGGCCGCTAGCGCGGCCGTACAGGGCGGGCCCATCGTTCTCGCCGTGCCGGCAGAATCCAATGCCGTCAACGTTGTGGCGGCTGGCGGCGTCAGCAACCACATGCGGGTCATGGTGCAGCGCAGCCTGCTCATGTACGACAACCTCAACTCGACCTATGCGATCGTTCCAGGACTTGCCAGGGAGATGCCCGAAGTTCTCGACGATGGCTTGCGCTTCCGTTTCCAGCTGCGTGACAACGCCTACTACCATGACGGAACCAAGGTCACGGCCGAGGCAGTTGCAAACTGGATCAACCTGCAGATCGACGAGAACCATCCGGACCGAGAGTATTTCAAGTGGAACCCGGCGTCACGGCTCCGGTCCGTTAAGCAGGCCGAGGCGATCGATGAGCTGACCCTGGATGTGCACCTAAAGTCGTTTAATGCCGCGCAACTCGACTGGTTCACCGATCTCGCCTACGAAGGGATTCCGGTCGAAGCGGTGAAGAACCGCGCCAACATCGTGGACGAGGATCTCGGTGCTGGTCCGTACAAGGTCGCACGCCGCGACAAGGGCGTCGCCACGATCATTGAACGGTTTGACCAGTTCTACGACCCGGAGGAAGGCAGGGCTCCGCGGATCGGTTTCCGCCCGATCGCGGAAATGAATGCGCGGGTTGCCGCTCTCGAGGCGGGTGAAGTCGACTATATCGACAGTATCACACCCGAGGCGGCTGACCTCCTGAGGGCAAACGACAATATCGAAGTGAAAGAGCGGAAAACGCTTTACGTTTGGTTCATCTCGCTTGATTCCCGCGAAGCGCCGCTCAACGATGTGCGTGTCCGTCAGGCACTCAACTATGCCCTCGACAAAGAATCGCTAATCCGTGATGTCCTCGGCGGCGGCGCAGAGCGGTCCTACTCTCCGCTCTCGAAGCAGTTCGGCCCGATGTATGCCGGCGATGTCGTCACGCACTACGACTACGACCCGGACAAGGCCAGGGCCCTGCTTGCCGAGGCTGGTTTCGCTGACGGATTCAAGTCCACGATCCACACCAATACCGGACGGCGCGGACAGCTCAAACCGATCGAAATGTCGCAGTTCGTCCAGGCCAATTGGGCTGATGTCGGAGTCGAAGTCGAGATCGAAGCGCTGGAGTGGAGCGCCTTCGAGGGCCGGCGGCGCAAGGGCGAGTTCAAGATCGCCACGCGGGGCTGGACGCCGTCGACGGGTGACCCCGATGGGCTGCTGATCCAGAACTTCCATAGCAGTCAGATACCGCCGACACAGCGGAACGTGGCATTCCTGCAGGATCCTGAGGTTGACCGTCTGCTTGACGAGGGATCGGGGACGCTGGAGATGGAGAAACGCACCAAGGCGTTCGTTGATGCGCAGAAGCGCATCGTCGATCTGGCGCCTTGGGTGTTCGTGGCGCACGAAATCGCCTTCGTCGCCCATAACAGCGAACTTCAGGACTATCCCACCGTCCATCCGTCCGGTTGGGGCGAGTCCCTGACATACGCTTGGAAAGCATAAGTATGCTCGGCGGCCCCCGGAATGCAGTTCCGGGGGCCTGCCACTAAGGCCACCGCAATATGCGCCGATTTCTGCTGAACCGCCTACTTCACACCATCCCGGTTCTGCTGGGCGTTTCATTGGTGGCATTCTTCGTGCTGCGCCTGGCGCCGGGCGACCCGGTGATTCTAATTACCCAAGGGGATGCCACGCCGGAGGAAATCGAGGCGATTCGGCGAAACCTAGGCCTCGACAGATCGATCATCGTGCAGTACTTCGCATGGCTCGGGAAAGTGGTGACGGGGGACCTGGGCCAATCCCTGTACACTGCGCAGCCAGTACTGACCGAGCTGCTTGAGCGATTTCCAAATACGTTGATCCTTGCCGCTTCGGCGATCGTGCTGGCAATTGTATTGGGTATGCCGCTCGGCATTATTGCCGCAACGCGGCGCGGTACAGCTTTCGACTCTTCCAGCATGGTGGTTTCGGTCTTGGGGTGGTCGATGCCGAACTTTTGGCTGGGGCTCATGCTGATTGTCGTGTTCGGCGTCTGGCTACGCTGGCTGCCTACTGGTGGAATGTACGATATCATGGCCATGGAGCCACGTTTTTCCGATCTCCTAGTACACTTGATTTTGCCGACCCTCACTCTTGCGACCGCCCACATGGCATATGTCGCTAGGTTCACGCGCTCCTCATTGCTAGAAGTGCTGAGCCAGGACTACATCCGCACCGCCCGCGCGAAAGGCCTGTCTGGATGGATAGTCGTTGTTCGTCACGCGCTGCGCAACTCGCTCATCCCGATAATAAGTGTTCTCGGAGTCACTGTCGGCAATCTGCTCGGCGGAGCGGTGATTGTTGAATCCGTCTTCAGCTGGCCTGGGATCGGTTCGTTGATGGTCCAGTCGATCATGAACCGTGATTTTCCTATTGTGCAGGGGGCTATGCTGTTCGCCGCGGTTGTTTTCATCTTCGTCAACCTCCTCGCTGACTTGCTCTATGCCGTCGTCGACCCACGGATCCGCTATGACTAATTTGTCAGGCCGAGCAAATACCGTTCGGCGAACCGTTGGCTCGCCGGAGGCCGTGGCGGCGACAGACTGGCTCCTGCCAATGGCCAGTCGGTTGAATTTTGTCCGCCGGCTGGCTAAGCGCAGGACTGCGGCCGTCAGCTTTCTTATACTCTTCGCAGTCGTTGTTCTGGCGGTGCTTGCACCGGTATTGCCAATCGCCGATCCCAATCAGATCAACACCGTCGACAGGCTCCTTCCGCCCGGGCAAGCCGGGCATCTGCTGGGAACAGACGAGCTCGGCCGAGATCTTCTCAGCCGAATGATCTGGGGGGGTCGCGTGTCCCTTGTTGCAGGGTTCGGCGCAGCGCTGCTTTCACTTCTGATCGGCGGGTCGATTGGTCTGGTTGCCGGTTTCTTCGGCAAGGGCGTCGATTCCGCTCTGATGCGGCTGACCGACGTGGTGCTCGCATTTCCGAGCATTCTGCTTGCGATCGGTGTCATCGCGGCACTCGGTTCGGGCCTGGCAAACGCGATGTTTGCTGTGGCGATATCGGGGTTTCCTCTCTATGCCCGGGTTGTTCGCGGTTCCGTATTGAGCGTGCGAGAACTCGACTTTGTCGAGGCGGCGCGATCGATCGGTATGAGCAGCGTTCACATTGTCATCCGCCACATTCTGCCGAATGTTCTCGCGCCTCTGATCGTGGCGTTTTCGCTCGACGTTGGTCTGAAAATCGTCGTGACCTCAAGTCTGAGCTTCCTCGGTCTCGGCGCACAACCTCCCACTGCAGACTGGGGCAACATGATCTCGTCGGGCCGAAACTACATGCGGACCTCGACCCACCTGATCATGATCCCCGGCCTGGCGATCTTCACCGTGGTCCTGTGTCTGAACGTAACAGGCGACCGCATTCGCGACGTTCTGGATCCGAGGCTGAAGAACACATGACCATGCCGGGCATGCGGATAGCCGCCGTCCAGTTCCGGGACGTCAACGACGCCGATCTTGCCTTCGCGGCTCGACTCGGCGCCTCCGGCGTGAGCTTCAACGGGCTGGACCTCGACCGGTTGCCGGCGCGGCGGGCGCTGGGACTGCCTTCGCGGGTCCTCGGCACTGCCAGCGAAGACTGGGACCTTCACGACCTCCGCCGCCAGCGCGAGCGGGTGGAGAAGTTCGTGGTTGATGGTGATGTCGCGCGGAGGCTGCACATCGCCAGCGACGCCGCCTTCGACGGATTCATCCTCGACGACCATGTGCCGGCGATGGCGGACAACCAACGGCTGGCGGCATCGTGGCCGTACGCTCTGCACAAGCTATCTGAGGGGCGTGCTGGACGCTCCGGCAGGCTCCGCCAACCCCTGCCGAAGTCCAGCGCATGAGGGGCGGTCGGCAGGCAAAAGAGGCTGCACATTGGGCCATCTGACCTTTGTCGTCTCGCCGCGCTCGAAGGCCGGATGGATGAACTGGGCGAGGTTTCCTATGCTCCAGGAGATCGAAACGGTGGCGTCAGGCACGACGGTGCGTATGATTGGATGTTCACTACCGGCCGAGGCGAGAGATTTGGAGGAGCAATGAAGATCAAAACTGTTCAGGCATTCATCGTCGGAGGATTCCGGTGCAACTGGATCTTCGTGAAAATCGCAACAAGCGATGTCGTCGGTGTCGGCGAAGCGACTCTGGAGTTCAACGAGAAATCAGTTCTCGGGGCTGTTGAAGCAATCGGCGAAACGCTTGTCGGAGAAGACCCGTTTCCGATCGCCAGGCACTGCGACCGCATCATTCGCAATAACTACTGGCGCACGAACGTAGTTTTGCGCGCGGCACTGAGCGGGATCGAAGGGGCTCTCTACGATCTCAAGGGCAAGGCGCTCGGGGTGCCGGTGTACGAGCTCCTCGGCGGCCGCATGCGGGATTGCCTGCCGGTCTACGCGAACACTTGGCGCCCAGGCGGCACAAACCGGGACGAGGTTGCCGCCAAGGCCGCGAAAATCGTGGAGGCGGGGTTCTCGGCCCTGAAGTTCGATCCCTTCTTCCCGGCCCACCTGCACATGAACGCCAGGGACCGCAACGACGCGATTGCAATGGTGGCCGCGGTGCGGCAGGCGATCGGCGACGATGTCGAACTTCTCATTGAGGGCCATGGGCGCTTCGATGTCCAGACCGCAATAATGATCGCTCGCTCCCTCGAGGCCCACCGTCCGTTCTGGCTGGAGGAACCGGTCGGGCCGGAGAGCATCGGCGCGTTGGCGGATGTCCGCCGCCATTCACCTGTGCCGATAGCGGCCGGCGAACGGACCTACGACCAATTCCAAGCGGAAGATCTGTTGCGCTACGAGGCTGTCGACGTGCTTCAGCCCGACATCTGCCATGTTGGCGGCATTGGTGAACTGCGGGCGATCGCAATGGCAGCCCACGGACATTTGCGCCCCGTGGCGCCCCATAATGTCAACGGACCAGTCGGCAATGCAATGACGCTGCACGCCGCCGCCTCGTTGCCGAACGTGACGATTCTCGAAACGTGCTCGGTGGACGCCCCCTGGCGCCGGGACATCACCACTGAGGATGTCCACATCGTTGATGGCCGGATGCAGATTCCAAATACCCCGGGTCTCGGACTGGAGCTCAATGAAGACATGCTTGCCAAGTACCCGCCGAGGGAATTTGGATTCCACCACTACTCGAAGATCGGTTACGGCGCGCGGAGCCCGGACGCCGTGCCCTGGTACACTATCGCCGGTTCCGAAGATGAGACTGCCTGACAGGCGCGTGCCGGTTGGAAGCGTGCTCAATTGCTGGAACGCTACGCGGCGAGGCTACTGGGAACGCTGCCGGGGGCGTTCTCCTCGATCCACCCTTTGAGCGGCACGTCCGCCGGCAGCGGGGCGGTACAACTCATGTTGGACGCACCGATCCCAAGCAGTTGCCGTTGGACCGGGTCGAGTTCCTTAGCGAACTCCTCGCTCAGAGCAATGTCAGAGCGCGGACGCAACCACCGGAAGCTGTAGCCGTAGAAGAGTATCTTGCGGTCGAATCTAGCGTAGTTCGGCGTCGCCGTATGCCAAATACGGCGATCGAAGATTACCGCGTCACCCGGTTTGGCCAGCACTTGCGTTGCACCTTCCGGTTCCCCTCCACCCGGCCGCTCAAGTTGGTTGCGCCTGTGGCTTCCGGGTACGACACAGAAATTGCCGCATCCGGAAGTCGTGTTGTCGGTGAGGTAGAAACCGATCTTCAACGAGACACGAGGTCGCGGGTCGCCCTCGAGTTCGATGTTCAAACGACCGCTGTCTTGATGCCAGCTGCCGCGATTGTGATCATCCTCCCTGCGAGCAACCGGCGGCGCGACAACAAGCTGGGAATGGTAGAGTTGAATGTTCCAGCCGAGGATGCCGAAGACCTTTGGAAAAGTTGCGGGCCAGTGCAGCAGTTCTAGGAACGCGGGATCCTTCACCGCGACATCCTTAAGATTCAACCGATCGGTGCATTTGAGCGCGCCAAGATCCCGAGGCCCGATACCGGATTTATCGCGGTTCTCGTCGCGAAGTCGATCGGCGACTTCAACCAAAGACGACAAGTGAGTGCCATCCACTGCGTCCGATATGACGAAATATCCATCGCGCTCAAAGGCCGCCTGCTCGTCAGCGGTGATAAGGTGTGGTTTCCACGCACCGAAATCCATGCTCAGATCTCCCAAATTGTAGCATCGTTGTGTCTAGCTTCCAATAATATTAGCCTTTAGACCGAGAACTCAATGCGATCGGTTCGTAAAAGACTAGCATCAGATTGATCATGGCCGATGAATCGCTCATCCGAGTCTCCCAGGAAGGCTGGCTCGATACCATTGCCAACCCGTCGGCGACGCTCGTCGTCAGCCATTACGGCTATACCGATCACGCATTGCAGGCAGTACCGATCGTCGATCGGCGCCTCGACCGGCACCTTCTTTGGTTCGTTGTCGATCACCACTTCGAAGGTTCGATCGAAGGCGAGCGGATCGAACTCGAAGCTGGCGCGCTGCTATGGATTCGTCCTGGGGCTCGACACAGCTTCACGATACCAAGGGGCTTGCGCACCTATCGCCTTCGTATTGACCTGTCGAATGGCGGCAGAAGCCTAACCCTGATGGAAGATTGGACTCTTGCCACGGGCGCGTGGGAACTTCGCGCACCATTGGAAGAACTCCTTGGCGAACTCGAGGTCAAGTCGGCATACCGGGAATACCGCTTGAGACAACTCGTCGGCACGATCAGCCTGATTGTATTCAGGGGGCGACGGGTCCCGGCACAGGGCGCCACCTTCAGCGCTACCCAACGGTTCAGGATCCAGAAACTCGCGGTCGACCGACTTCCCGATTGCGTGTCGCCGGCGATCTTGGCGGAAGAGCTGAAACTGTCAAGAAATTATTTCTCGCGGATGTTCAAACGAACATATGGTATGCCGCCGCGCACCTGGCTGGTTCACCAACGCCTGCGCCAGGCGGCGACACTACTGATCGAGACTGACCATCGTATCGGCGAAATCGCCCGAGTCTGCGGGTACGATGATCCCAACCTATTTTCCCGACAGTTCCGCAAGGTGTACCGGCAATCGCCGCGTGACATGCGGCGCGGGCGCTCGACCGGGCCGCCAACCTGACGTCTACCGCACGTCGCCCAGAATTTGTCGCCAGGACCATTCGGGCTTGTATCCCAGCATGCGCTCAGCCTTGTTGATGCTGACAAGAGTTTGATACGGACCCAGTTCCTTGCCCGCCTGAACATCCGGAAATGTTTCAGCAATGAGCTCCGCATTGGTCTGCTTCATGATCGTATCGGCGGCCGCTATGTTAAAGACTTCGGCGCCTTCGATATCGGCCGCGAGAGCAAGACGGATGCTTTGCGCGACATCTCGAGCGTCTACATATGACCATAGGTCTTGCCGACGCAGGTCGATATCCACCCAAAATCCCGGCACCTTCGAGTAGTTGGCGCGGTGGCCCGTATCTTCATAAAAGATGTTTGAAAACCGTAGCCCGATATAGGTGACGCCATGCAGGCGGTGCATGTACTCGGCGAGGTGCTCGCACGCGACCTTCGATAGAGCGTAGCTGTTCTGCGGTAGCGGCGTATGGGTCTCGTCGACGGGCACGGACGCTGGCTTGCAGTTCCGGAACGGGTAGCCGAGCACGGTGACGCTGGAGGCCCAAACCACACGCTGCATTCCCAGCGCGACCGCAGCCTGAAACGCGTTGAACGTCGAAAGCGTGTTGGTACGAAACCGGCCCGCGCCGGTGGTCAGGTCGAAGTCAGGGCTCGGGTGAGCGGCGAGGTGAACCAGTACATCATATCCATGGCATGCAGCGAGCATGTCGCCGTAGCTTGTGACATCGGCCTCCACGAACGCACAGTCGGCAGCTGCTGGCGGCACAATGTCAACGTTCCGAACCTCGTGCCCTCGCTCCACCAGATCGCGCACCACGACCTGCCCTGACCGCCCACTGCCACCAGTAACGACAATTCTGCTCAATTTGACCTCCGATCAGGATTTTCGATCATCACTCGCGGCGGGCGACGATCATTCGGGCCACCAACCGGCCGGACCTTGACTATCCATAATCATCAACTGCTTCGGGCGAAGTTGCCACTATAACCGGACGGCAATTCCCGGCAACGTCTTAGACGTCATGGATTGACCTGTCCTCCTTGATGCGGCCCTGTACTCGGGCGTTGTTCTGACCTCAAGTATAACCGACGAACCTCAAGGCCAGGACAGGTCAATCCATGATGTCTAGCCCGTATGCGTCACCAGCTCTTCAGCATCGTCGATTCTTGGCGGATTTCGGCGATGATTTGATGTGATCCGGTTCGACAGCATACGGTGTATGGGTGCAAGTATTGGCAGTAAGTGAACGTCAACCATCAGGTTCAACAGCTTGGGCACTTAGGTATATAATCCCCAAAAGGAAGGCGCACCAGCAAGATACGGAAAAGGCAATGTTACTCTACGTACCAATGTTGGGTTACGGCCAGCATTGGAGACAAGGCCGGCATACTGTTGCCCGAGGTCGTCATCATCCTGCGCGACGAGCAGGGCATCGAGTTGGACTCTATAGCTGTGCAGTTCAATGAAGGCCTTAACGATTACGAAACGACCGACCCTTCACGCTGTCCGGCAAGAGCGGCACGACCTATGTCTTGGATCGGCCGGAAAGGCTACCTAGGGGCGCCAAACACTGCGTCTTCGACTACCGAGTAAAGCGACCTTCTCACGAATTACCTACGGGCGAGTCCATCCCGCCATTCGATTGCAGTGACCAAGGACAGCGCGTCCGCTGGATGGTCGCTCTCGCTCGGTCACGAAAATGGAGTCTCCCTTTCGGCGACTCAGCGAACTGCCGACGCTGAGCGCGGCGCTGGGTCACGTCTTGACATAACGGCGCACCGCAGAGCGTTGTTTGCGAATCGGCCCCGATTCGATAATATCTCCGCGACCTGTTTTCGTTTCGCAAATAAGGATGCTGAACCATGGCCGGCTCCGAAGGGAATCGCCATCCCCATGGCCATACAATCCGGTGCGCCGGCGGCTACCAGGCATTTCTTCCGGCCCCGCTCCCGCCGAAGATTGGCTGGAACGATACGATGGCCGCCGCTCTATCGCGCGCGGACCACGCCGTGGGACGCCTCGCTGGAGAGGGAAGCCGGTTTCCCAACCCGCATCTGTTTATCCGTTCCTTCGTCCGCCGGGAAGCGGTACTGTCGAGCCGGATCGAGGGCACCCGGACCTCGCTCGCGGAACTTCTCGCCGCCGAAGCCGGTTCGAAAAGCGCGGCGGACAGCGCAGACCTTCGCGAAGTGGCGAATTACGTGGCCGCACTCGAATACGGGATCGATCGTCTGGACACGCTACCGCTGTCGCTGAGGCTGACCCGCGAGATTCACGAACGGCTCATGCGCGGAGTGCGGGGCGACTCGGCCGCCCCTGGAGAATTCCGCCGAAGCCAGAACTGGATCGGCTCGCCCGGCTGCACGCTGAACGACGCGCGCTACGTTCCGCCGCCTCCCGAAGAGCTGATGCCCTGCCTCGACGCTCTAGAGCGATTCTTCCACGACGACAAGCTGCCGATACTGGTGCATGCGGCGCTCGCGCACGCGCAATTCGAGGCCATCCATCCGTTTCTCGACGGCAACGGGCGGGTCGGCCGGTTGCTGATCACGCTGCTGCTGGCCGACCGAGGCATCCTGCCCTCGCCGCTACTCTATCTGAGCGCGTATTTCGATGAGACGCGCGACGAATACTACGCACATCTGCTCGCGATAACCGAGGCGGGCGCGTGGGAAGACTGGCTCGTCTACTTCCTGCGCGGTGTTCGTCTGCAGGCGGACGACGCTCTCGCGCGCATGGAACGCATAGACGTTCTGCTCGATTCCTGGCGCGATGAACTCGGCGAGGCGCTGTCGCCTCGGCTCAACGAGGTCCTGGGCCTGTTCGTGAAAAGACCGTTCCGGACCGTCGGCGAGATCGGCAAGACGCTCGGAATCGCCTATACTACCGCGCAGCGCGCCGTGAACCGGCTGGAAGAGGCCGGCATCGTCTCGCAGTACGGTCCGTCGAGACGCAACCGGATCTACTGCGCGCGCGCCGTTTTTGCCACTCTCGATGCCCCGCTGCAATCGGAAGATCCGTCCAGTCGCGGCACTCACGCGCGCTTCCCGGACGAATGCTGAAATGTCGGAGACGACGACAACCTTCCGGTAGAACTCCCGGACGAATAGGAATTCGGGCAAGCGATTGCCCGACACCGATGAATTTTCGGCTGCACGCGAGAGCGAATCATTCGCTTCGTCGGCGCAAAGGCACATGAGGCGTCGAGGCGTCATAGCTACTTGCAATTAATCCTTTTTTTACCAGGAGAGAATCGCACCCCGGCAACTGCCGAGAACGCTGCGCATTTCCTGTCTTTTTGTCCATCGTACCAGGATTGAGAAACGCGGCCGCCATCATTTTGCTAGTCTTCGACAAGCCGTCCACCCGCTTGTCCGTGCGATCCTCGGCCTCTCGTTTTCGCACCGGAAACTCGGTGCTGCCGACGACCGCGCAAAGGACCGCTCCAGCGGCGAAGCGCCCGGAATCTCTCGCACCTCTCGCAGCCGTTGCAGAATCGGATCGGGAACTCCGCGCGACGCCTGCTCATCCGGCGGCCCGACCGAAATTCGCAAATTCGCGGTCCTGGGACGCACTCCGTGTTTTCAAATTGTTCAATGTACTGCTCTGATTTTTGATCTTGCTCACGGCGCCTTGCGGCTGAACGCAAATCGTCCGGCAATACGGTTCAAGAGCTTTTTGGCCCAACGCCCCGCGGATAAATCAATCTTTGACACCCGACCCAATTTCGGTTATTATCCGAACAATCGGAGGTGGGTCCCGAGACGACAAGTTTGTGTAACCCCCTTATAACTAAAAATCCGACTCTCTTGGCTAACCTCAGGTTGTCGAAGCGTACCTATATGGGTACGCCTATAGGGGAGGAGACCCGATGAACAATTATTTAGCGCAAAAATCTCTTTTGGCAGCGACCTCGCTGGCGGCAGGACTGCTAGCGACTGGACTCGTTGCGCAGGAGAACCCGATTGATAACATTACGCCGGTCACCGACGAGATGCTGCTTAACCCGCCCGATGGCGACTGGTTGATGTGGCGCCGTACTTACGACGGTTGGGGATATAGCCCGCTCGACCAGATCAACAAGTCGAACGTTGGCGACCTTAAGCTGGCGTGGGCTTGGGCCATGACGCCGGGTCGGACCCAGCAGACGCCGCTGGTTCATGACGGAGTGATGTTTGTACAGAACGCCGACCATGTGATCCAGGCGCTCAATGCAGCGACCGGCGACCTGATCTGGGAGTATGAATACGAGCTTCCGGATGACGTGAGGGCCAGGGGCGAACGCAACAAGGCGATCTACGAAGATAAACTGATTGTCGCGACCCGCGACGCTCACCTGATTGCGCTCGACACAAAAACCGGCCAGTTGATTTGGGACAAGCAAGTCGCCAACCACAATTTTGGCTACAGCTTTTCCGCCGGACCGATCGTGGCCGACGGCGTCGTCGTCCAGGGCATGACCGGGTGCGGCCGAGGACAGCCAGGCGGCTGCTTTTTCACAGGTCACGACGTGAACACCGGCGCGGAAATCTGGCGGGTCAATACCATTGCCCGAGGCGATACGCCCGAAGGCAACAGCTGGAACGGCATTCCGCTAGAAAGCCGGCACGGCGCCTCGGCCTGGTTGGCGGCGTCATACGATCCCGAGCAGAAACTTGTTTTTGCGGGCGTCGGCCAGCCCTATCCGTGGATTTCCGAGATGAACGGGCTGTTGCCCAAGAGTTCGGACCCGAACGTTACAAATGACGCGCTGTACACCAACTCTACTCTTGCCATTGACGTGAACTCCGGCGAGTTGAAGTGGTACTTCCAGCACCTTCCGAGCGACTCTCTCGACCTCGATTATGCCTTTGAGCGGCTGCTCATAGACCTTCCGGTCAATGGTCAGGAGCGCAAGACGGTGGTAACGGTAGGAAAGATCGGCATCATCGAGGCCATCGACCGGGTTACCGGCGAATGGCTGTGGGGCGTCGAGACGGTGCCTCAGAACGTAGTGCTTTCGATTGACCCGGAGACTGGTCAGAAGGAAATCAATCCGGAAGTAGTTCCGCGTATTGGCGAGACAACGTTCAACTGCCCCGCAGACCCGGGCGGGAAGTCGTGGCAGGCCACGGCCTACAGCCCGCGAACCGGAGGGCTCTATCTGCCTCTGGTGGAATTCTGCTCGAACACCACGCCGAACCCGCTGGACCCGGGCGAAGTCTATACCGGCGGAGGCCGGGCGACCTTTGCACGCGTGCCGGTGCCGGACAGCGACGGAAACGTCGGCCGCGTCGATGCCGTCAACCTGAGCGATCAGTCGACCATGTGGTCGTACCGCCAGCGCGCTCCGGTTACCAGCTCCACCCTGCCGACCGCAGGCGGCGTTGTGTTCGTTGGCACCCTCGATCGAAAGTTCATAGCGTTCGACGACGAAACCGGCGAAATACTTTGGTCGAGCGGGAAGCTGAGCAGTTCGCTCGAATCCTTCCCGGTCTCCTATATGGTTGACGGAAAGCAGTATGTCGCGATCACCGCGAACTTCGCCTCCGGCCTAGGCCGCCTGAGACAGATAACGCCGGAAGTGAAATTGCCGGCGAACGATCCGATTACGGTCTACGTCTTCGCTTTGCCCGGCTAATCGGCTGAGCGCATTTCTAAATCTCGGTTCGGGCGGATTTGGAGGTCTCCAGTCCGCCCGCCGCCATTGCAAGGTCTAATCTTGCCCGCATTTCTTGAGTTGCCGCGGCTAGCCGGCTCGGCGCCGGCGCTGGCGCTGCTCTTAATGGCGTCCGTGTCGCCGCCGGTAGCGGTTTCGGCTCAGGAGCCGGAGTTCTACGAGCGGCCCTTTGCCGCAAACCAGTGGACTTACGGCCGGCGGGTGGACGAGTCGCAGCTTCGCTACTGCGTGGACGGGCGCGACCCCGACTGGGAGGTGGCCGGCGCGATCGCCGATGCCATCGCGCTGGGCCTACTGCTCGAACCCCGGCAATACTTGGTCGAAAGCAATATAATTTTTGACGACATCACCAAAGTCTACGCGGTCATGCTCGAGCATTGCGACATTCACCTGGGCTTCAAGCTGATCCCGCAAGGCTATCCCGACTGGGTTACCGTAACCCGGCCGTACTACGATGCGGAGTACGTCTTTGTCGCCGCCAACCCCGACATTCAAGCGCTCGAAGACCTCCGGCCTTCGCGTCCGATCGGCGCTACGATGGGAACATCCGCTCACTTGCGGCTGGTTTCCTACCTCTCGGCGTTGTCTGCGGAAGACCGATGGCTGACATACCCTATGGGCACCAGCGACCTGGCTCTTCGGTCGCTTCTTGAAGGCAAGGTCGATGTCGCTCTCGTCTGGGCGCCGAACTTGTGGGCCAAGCAGCGCGAGGATCCCGATTATGCCGCCCTTCGTGTGATCGAACCCGCGCCGCTGCCTCCGATTGTCCTGGGCGTGGGCGCGATACTTCTCTCGAACGAGACTTTCCTGCGCGCGGCCGTAGACGAAGCGATCGCCGCGCTGAGAGCAGACGGAACGATCGCCGATATTCTCGATGAATACGAGTTCCCGGCGAGGGCCGCTCCCTGATGCCGAACACGCCGAATTCCGGGCCCGCCGTCAGCATAGATAACTTGTCTAAACGCTACGGGCGCACGTTGGCGCTCGACGGAATCAGCTTCGATGTCCGCGACAGGGAGTTCTTCGCTCTTCTAGGTCCCAATGGCGCCGGCAAGACGACCCTTCTGCACATACTCTGCACGATCCTTCGCCCCGACAGCGGCACGGCGCTCGTCGGCGGCTTCGACGTCGTTAGGCAGGCGCTGGCGGCCCGCCGACGTCTCGGCATCGTCTTTCAGGAGCCGAGCCTCGACGACCGGCTGACGGTTCGCGAAAATCTCGAGCTGCACGGGCTGGTATTCGGAGTGCCGCGAGCGCTTAGGCGAAAACGCATTGAGGAAATGCTGGCGCTGGTGGAACTGACCGACTGGTCCGACAAGCCGGCCCGAACGCTGTCTTCCGGCATGAAACGCCGTCTGGAAATCGCACGCGCCCTGATTCACGATTCTGAGATCATTTTGTTCGACGAACCCACGGCCGGGCTCGATGCCCAGAGCCGCGAACGCATCTGGTCCTACGTCCGCCGCCTGCGCGACGAGCGGAAGATTACCGTGCTGGTGACCACCCACTACATTGATGAAGTCGAGGGCTGCGACCGGGTCTGCGTCGTCGACCACGGCAAGGTACTGGCTCTTGACACGCCCGACGCGCTGAAGCGGGATCACTGCCGGCAGGTGCTTCGCATCGTTCCAAAGAGCGACGACGACCGTCAAGAGATCCTAAGCCGCTACGCGGACCGTCTGGAGGGAGAAGCGGGAGAGAGCATCCTCCTGTCTTCGAGCGACTCGTTGGTCGAAGCCGTACTCGCCGAATACGGCACTCGCCTCCGCTCGCTTTCGATCGACGCGCCGAGCCTGGAAGCCGTGTTTTTGTCCCTGACGGGCCGCGAGCTTCGCGATCAGGTCGCCGGTCCCCGCGAACGCACTCTCGCCTTCGGCAGACGCGGAGGAGAACACACGAGATGACCAATGACGACACGACGGCCATGCGACGATCGCCGCTCCTCATCCAGCTCGGCGGCCTTTACGGTATCTGGCTGCGCGAGGTGAAACGCGCCATTCGCGACCGCGGCCAACTTGTCGGGGGCATCAGCCGCCCGATTCTCTGGGTGCTCATCCTCGGCATCGGCCTCAATCCCTACTTTCGCGGAGAGGTCTACGGAGAGGTAACGTTCGTCGTGCCTTTCACCTACCTCCAGTTCATCTTTCCCGCCGTCGTGGTGCTCAACATCCTTTACACGTCGGTTCAGTCGGCGGTCTCGGTCATCTGGGACCGCGAATTCGGTTTCCTGCGCGAGGTGCTGGTCTCGCCAATGTCGCGGGGCATGGTGTTGCTGGGCAAGGTACTGGGCGGCGCGACGGTGGCTATGGTTCATGGCTGCCTAGTTCTGCTCCTCGCTCGCTTCGCCGACGTGCCGCTGACCTTGTCCGATATCGTCAAGGCTCTCGGCCTCATGGCCATGCTGGCCTTCGCGCTGACCTCGCTTGGCGTGGTAATCGCGAACCGCATCCGCAGCTTCGAGGGGTTCGGCGTATTTTCCAACGCCGTCATCCTGCCGCTCTACTTCACATCCAGCTCGATCTTTCCGCTCGACCCGGCGCTGACCCGGGCGCAGGCGCGCATCACCTATCCCGAGTGGCTGGTCACCCTTGTTGAAATCAACCCGCTTACCTATGCCGTGGACGCGCTGCGCGGCGTGCTCATCGACTACAACCAGTTCGACCCGCGACTCGGCATTGCCGTCATGGCCGTCGCCGGCCTCGTTTTATTCGCGATCGCTTTGATTGATTTCCGCAGGGCGTGAAACATGCTGACGCTCCGGCGACTGGCGCGCGACCTTGGCGGACTTGGCATCGTCATCGGTCTTTTGCTACTGGTGAGCGTTTTGCCGCCGGACACGTCGCTGGACGAGGTCAAGGCGAACGGAGCCATCCGCGCATGCATCCCGACCACTTATCCGCCGCTCGTCACTAGCGACCCCGACAGGCCGGGACTCGACATCGAACTTCTGCGCGAGGTCGCTGATCACATCGGCGTCGAACTGCTGCTAAGTCCCAGCGACGCCATCGGACGAGACTTCAATCCGCGTCATTGGGCCGTCAATCGCGGCAAGTGCCAGATGCTCGCCGGGGGCGTCGTCGATTCGGCGCTGACGCGATCTTTCCTCGAAACCGGCCCGCCCTACGCCGAAACCGGATGGGCGGTCTTGGCACCGGCGCCGATCGCGAACGTAGAAGGTCTTACGGTCGGGGTGCTGACCCTGGTCTCGGGGCTTGATCGTATCGGGCTATCGAGCTACCTGCGCGCTAACGACGTTGCCGTCCGCGTCCTGCGCAATGAAAAGGCGCTCGTCGACGGCCTCGCAAATGGTGAACTCGACGCCGGCGTAACCGAGGCGGTCCTGGCCGGATGGCTGGCGGCGGAGAACGGCCTATGGGTCGCGCCGCTGCCCGACGAACTCGCCCGCTACAATCTAGTATTCGGTATGTGGAAGGGGGATCTCACGCTCAAGCGCAAGATCGATCAGGCCTTCCGCCAGCTTGAATCGGATGGAACGCTAGCGACCGTCCTGGAGCGCTACGGCGCGGCTCGGATCGGGCAAAACGCCCCGGTCCCCGAGCTGTGATCCCTCGTCGTCAGGTGAGAATTACCGATGCCAGAACGGCATGGGCCGGTCCGAGCAGCTGACGAACCACGCCGGCCGCCGCCAGCAGCAATAGCATTGCGGCAAGGACTCTCCGCACGCTCCGCGAGACGGATATGCCGAACGCCTCGAAAAGCAATCCGCCGGTGAGCGGCGGGATCGGAACGAGCGAAAAGAGCGCGAAATAAATCGATACGTCGCTCGCGGTCCGGAGAAATGCCGCTGTCGCGAGCGCAGCCGTGTGAGGCAAAGTCGTAAGCGTCGGAACAACAAGCGCCTCGAGAAGCGCGGCGACGACATTGAGACCGAGGAAGCCGGCCAGTATCACAACGACAATTCCAATTCGACCGATGCGGAACTGTTCTGCGTCGATGGCCACGGGCCTTATCCAGCCGAACCCGAAGACGATCAAACTGATCGAGCCGACAAGGTCCATGTGACCCGTCGGCGCCAAGGTCAGGCGGCCGTCGTATTTCGGCCCCTTATCGCCCAGCAGCACTGCCGTTCCGGCAACAACGCCACCATGCACTCCGGCTATGATCAGAATCGCCAAGACACGGAAAGCGATCAGCTGAATGGTGACCTCTTGCAGCCCCACGGTCAGTGTCCGGCCAAAGTTTCGACTGCCTTGCCTCTCCGCGCTCCGCCTATTTCTCCATGATCAGGTAGTCGAGCGCATCGAAGTCCGAGGGAAGCGGCGCGCCGGCTTTGAAACCGTTCCGTTTAAGGATGTAGGCCATCAAGTTGGCATAGGTGTTCGGAGAATAGCGACCCGGCGAATCAGGCGGCATCGTGCTGAACATGTATGCGAATATTATCGAGGCCGGCAATCCGTCAAAGAACTTCTCCTCGAAAACCAGACCGCGCAATGGCGCGCCGCCGCTCAGCCCGCCCTTCAGATTTTCTCCGTGGCAATCCACGCAATCCTTTATGTATTTTTTCTTTCCGCGATCAGCTTGCTCCGATGAGTAGGAAACCGGTCTTTCAACCGGTTCCGCGCTGCTCTGGGCGGCCGCGGCGGCGGCGAAGCCGACGGCGAAACCAATAGCCAGCGCGAACTGCGCGGCGGTGCGACTTAAGGTAGGCATCATGAGTTTCCTCCCGTATTTGAATGGCCGATGCCAAGTTCCGGCACTTATGGCATCCGCGGCCGTAGCGATATAGTGAAATTTTGGATCGAAGCCGAAGCCGCGGCAGCTCGCTAGATCGAATGTTTTTGCCGGGTACTGCATCGCGCGACCTTCCTGATCCCTTGATGGATTCATTCAGCGGTCCGCGGGCGGAGCGAGGTCGCGACCGTAGAATTCAGAGGAGGGGTCGGACAACACCAGTTCGCGCATGCGCTCGGACAAAAAACTCCTGAGCTCCACATACCGCGGCTCGGCGCGGGCATCGTAGGCCCAGCGAGGCCGCTCGAGTTCGACCTCGATCGTCTTTACCGTCCGGCCCGGACGCGGGCTCAAAAGCAGGATGCGGTCGGCTAGTATGATCGCTTCATCGACGCTGTGGGTGACGAACAGCACTACCGGGCGCCGGTCCGTCCAAATGCGCATCAGCTCAATCCGCATCAATTCTCGGGTCTGCGCATCGATGCTAGCGAAGGGTTCGTCCATCAAAAGGATGTCCGGCTCCGTTGCGAGCGCCCTCGCCAGAGCCACGCGTTGTTTCATGCCGCCCGAGAGCTCGCCCGGATAGGCGTGCCGAAACTCTGCCAGCCCGACCAGTTCGAGGTGCCGATTCGCCCGCTCTCGCCGCTCGGCTTGACTGAACAGCGGGCCTTTCAGTGCAAACTCGACGTTGTCCTGAACGCTTGCCCAGGGGATCAGCCGAAAGGTCTGGAACACGAAGCCGATGTTCGGCCCCGGCTTCGGCGGGGCGCCGAACACCTCTACCTTGCCCGTATCGCCGCGGATCAGGCCGTCCGCGAGTCTCAGAATCGTGGTTTTACCGCAGCCGGAGGGGCCCAGAAGCGCAACGAACGTCGCAGGTTCGACCGTGAACGAGATATCCTGCAACGCCAAGACCGCGGCGCGCCCGCCGGCGGATGCGAACGATTTGCTGACCCGATCGAACCGAATTGCAGGTGGAAAGCGAGACTGTTGGCCTTGCTCGCCGCCCGCTAAATCCTTAGGCATTGCCCTCATCTAGTGGGCTGATCCGCTCCCGGCGCGGTATCGATCTCGGCCAGCACATCGTCGGTCACGGAAAAGTCGACCCAGTCATCGAGTGCCACCAGTGCGAGTTCCTTGAAGTCCTCGGTCTGGTACAGCCAGTCCTGGGTGTTTTGAAGCTCCTGCCTGCTGATGCCGCCGTTGATGCTCCAATTGCCGTCGAAACTCTCGGCTAGCAGACCTAGATTGTCGGCCGTCAGGTTGCCGCTATAGGGCGCCATGGCATCTGCCCAGGCGCTGGGATCGACCGCGAAGTCGCGCGAAATCTTTACCAGCGCGCGGACGACCGCGACCACTTCGTCGCGTCGGCCCTCGAGCACTTCAGCGGACACTACGTTGACTTTGTTAACGACCGGCGCGGCGTCGAAGTAAGCGTCAAGCGGAACCAGAATCGAGAGGCCGGTCTTGTCGGGGATCGATAGCCAAACGCCGATCGACATGGTGGTCGCGTCGACCTGCCCTGCGGCGAGAGCTTGGGCGCGCACGGACGGCTGGCCCAAGGTAACTACGTCGAGCTCGTTCATGTCGACCCCTTCGCTTGCCAACACTTTCGAGCTCAGCGAATAATCCAGGCTTCCGATGCGCCCGACCCCGAAGCTGCGGCCGACAAGGTCCGCCGGGCTTGCGATCTCCGATCTGGACGCGATTAGGAACGGCAGAGACTTGTTGGGGGAGGTTACCGCCATCAGCGCATCGCCCCCCCGAGCCCTTAGTTGCAGAACGGCATCGACCGAAACGTTGGCCATTTCACCCTCGCCGGCCATGATCGATGCCAGCGCCGAGGGGGTCTGCTGCACGCGGATCAATTCGACGTCTACGCCCTCGCGTTGAAAGTATCCGAGTTCATGGGCGAGGTCCATTACTGAATTGGGAACCAGAGGCGGCTCCAGATGGGTCAGGACAAGTCGGAATGGCTCGGCTGCCATTGCGCCGGCCGAGATCAGCATCGCGCTCGCGGACGCTGACAGAAGCCCGAATATACGTTTGGTTCGGTTCATGTTGATTCCTCCCTAGTTTTTGGACGGCCGGATCGGCCGCCAAGCCCGTTCAATTTGCTCCGCGCCACCGGGCAAGACGCGTTTCGAAGTGTCGGAGAACTTCGGTAACCACGACCCCGACCATAGCCAGCGTGATTACGACAACGAAGTACTCGGCCATTCGGAAAGTATTTCCATAAATGGCAAGCAGGCCCCCAAGCCCGCTCACCGCGGTATAGAGTTCGGCGACCACCGTGTTGATCAACCCGATCGTGGCCCCAAGCCGCATGCCGGCGACAACGAAGGGCACGGCGCTCGGCAGAACTATGCTGATGAAAATGCGCTGCCTGCTGGAGCCGACCGACCTCGCCATTTCGACAAGCTCGTCGTCGACCGCCAGCACGCCGGCATAGGTGTTGATGAGGATCGGCATCAATGCTCCCAGGAAAATGATGAAGACCTTGGCATCGACGCCGAGCCCCATGATCACGATGATCAGCGGGATGAAGGCGACTCGCGGCGTTGCGGCGAGAGCAAAGACATAGATTTCGAGCGTCTTGCCCAAAATCCGGAATCCGCCCATCACAACCCCGACGGGAATCGCGCAGACGATCGCCAGCGCGTAGCCGGAAAGATAGACCGTAAGGGATGCCCCTAAGGCACTCAGGAGCCGGCCTTCGGCGATCAGCCGCTGAGCGGCCTCGAAAGTCGCCAAAGGAGTCGGCACGACATTCCGCCCGAACTGCTGGGCCGCGAGGATCCAGAGCACTACCAACAGTGCTAGGAACCCCAGTCGGTAGACCCATATCATCAGTTTTCCTAACTCCCGCGCCGGATCTGACGCGAGATGTCGCACATGTGCTCCAGACGGTCCGCAGGCCCACCGGAATCGAGACACACGTCCTCCCGATTATCGCCAATTAAGGATCGAAGTGCAACACCTGCGATTTGTCGGCTCAGGGAAGATGCGAGCGTACTGCGCCACTCTAGGAGTCGTTCGAGCCCTGGGAGGCTTGGAGCCTTTGGAAACGAATTGAATTGCGCCGCAATTCCGACCGCGAGACCATGCGCCGGTAGACGGAAGCTTGAATTTCGACAGCTGACTAGCGCTTCACGGCAACGGACGCCCGGATAATAATGATATCGCTATGCGCATCAACGCTACCAGCCTGCGGTTCTTGAAGAGAATCAGCCCTCTGTCCGTTGCCCGGCATGCACTCGAGGACCATGCGGCCTTGACGAACGCGAACAACTGCTCGGGCCCGCCGAGATATGCGCAGTCATAGCGCGGTCAGTCCGACAGGGACATCAAATAAGCGATTACATCCGCGCGCTGGTCTTCTCTCTTTAGCTTGAGCACCATCTTGTTGCGTACATTGGACACGCCCAGATATTCCTGGAGGAACTTCTTGGGATCTTGAATGTATGCGTCCGCGGCTTCAGGTGTCCAGACGAGTCCAGCTTCGCCGGCCTCTATCAGGCTCGTGCTGAACTTGAAATCGACCGTCCCGGCCTGTCGACCGAAAACGCCCAGAAGGTTCGGTCCGGCGATATTCTTTTTGCCCGGCTCGACACTATGGCATACCTTGCACTTCCTGAACACCTTTTTGCCCGCGACGGGATCGCCCGGCATGAATGCTGCGCCCGTTGAAGCGTACGTCGTCAAAGCGACCGCTCCGGCGATCAACGTTTTGAATTTCATATTATCCCCCCGATTGACGATTTGCGGTCCTTCGCAAGCCCGGACAGGCACGGGTTGTCAGAGCTACATTAGAGACTAATTCAAAACGTAGCCAAGCGATTGCAAAAGGTCGCTATGCCAATTCCCATAAATTGCGGCCAGCTCGGCCTATTTTTTTGCGCGATTCCTATCGTTGCATCGCCTCCCGCCTTCGAAATCCGAGGGAGCGGACGCGTTCGCCGTCGCTCCTGAACCTGTTCCTTCCGGCGGCGATGCGTCGGCACGCGTCGTCGACGGTTTCGAAAATGCGATTGGAAATGCAGTTCGACTTGATGAAGCCGAACGTCCGTTCGACCGGCTTGAGCGCCAATCTGAAAGGCGGAAGCCGGATGGTCGCCGGATTTCGGAACTCCGAGATCCTTCGAGCGGCGCAATCCGGCGTCGTCGAGAACCGCAGCCCCGCGATTTCCGGCCGATATGGCCGCCGAGTTGTCGAGGAGGCGCTGGTTCATTTCGACGGTATTTACTCTCAAGCAAGGGTAGCCGACTGCGGCGGGTTAGTCGCATCGGGCGGCGGCGAACAGGTAGGCTCAACCTTAACGATGGTCGAGCGCCACGCGCGGGCGCGAGATCCTTAGGACCCCGGACGCGAGACAACATTCCTTTCAGCCCGGCTCTCGCTTCGTACTGGACTCACGCTCCGATTCTGCCTGGCGCGGTCCCTTCGAGAACGGATTCAAGAAATGTAGACCAGAAATTCTCCTTGAAATCCGGTTGCTTCGCAGGATCGGCCGCAATAGGGCAAGTTCCCGGCATTTCGCGATTGGCCGCTTCCCTTGAAACTGTATTTCGTCGCGCGGACCAAGCTCTCGAAAAATCGCTCGGCAAGCCGCTGAGTGACAAAGTAGCGGCTCCGGCAAGACGACGCAAGTCGCGAATTCAGGTGCGTGATGCGCCCGCCGGCGCATTCGGGGATTCCGGTCCGCCGGCGAAACCGCATTCTTTTTCGGAGGCCGCTTTCGCCCGGCCGAAATGCAGCAATTCAAGGTTGTTGAGTTAGCGGCAGGCGCATTCTTCGGCAGGCGAAGGGAGTAGCGGTTTGCCGGCGGCTTTCGCCGTGCGCCGGTGCCCCGGTCTCCGCCGCGCATCACGTTTCCTCGCCGCTGCTCGCCATCCCGGACATGCGGAATTCCCGCATCCGGCTTCCGTTCGAGATCATTCCTTCGCCCGCGGAAGGTCGCCGGTCGCCGTGCCACAGTCTTTTGTTCGAGAAGCGCACGCGCCTCCCGCTCTTCGCTTTGCGCTTTTTACAGAGACGCTGTCGCAGCTGCTTGATCGCGCGCACGTCGATGGCCCGGTATGCCGGGCCGGAAGTAGTTCGCCCACGCGGACATCATCCGGCTTAGGAGCTTCACCATCCATTCCTCGTCCATCAGTCCAAATTTCGGGGCCGTTTGCGTACTGATCCTGCAGCAGATGCTCCGGACGCTCGCCTTGTCGCAACGGCATTTCCTTAACGATTCGCCGACATTTCCTTAAGGCCGCGCACTTGCTCCGCGGCCACTTCGCCCCGGTTTGATCTGTGTTGATTCCGGCTTAGTTCGGGTTCACGTCGCCCGCTGCAGTTTCCGGCTCCACTTTCCGGCAGGCTTTTTCGATCGGCGCGGGAACGATCGCTCCGGCCGAAGTCGCGACCGAACGGCGAGGATCGACGCGGCCGCGTCGACGATCCCGGACTACATCATGACGAAACCGTCGCCGGCCGCTGAGGGCGAGCGGCGCTTCGGCTTCGCCTGCGGAGCCGCCTCGCCCTTCAGGATCCTGCGGAACTCCGGGTCCAGCGCCCACGCCAGAACCTGCTTGGCCGGCTTCGCGCGGCGTCCGCTTCGCTTGCCGGCGGTCATGCCGATCCGCTGCCAGTTCGCGGCCTTGTAGCAGGCGCCGTCGAAGTGGGTCGGATCGATGAAGGTCTCGACGACGACGGGGCGGCATCCGTGCTTCGCCTCCCAGAACTCGGGAAGCCGGCGCAGCGCCGTCGCCAGCGCCTTCGACGCCAGGTTGTCGACGCGAACCCAGGGCAGCACGAGAAAGCGGGAGTTCGAGATCGCGAGGTGCAGCCGGCGGTCGCGGTCCGCAGCGCTCCACCCGATCCACTCGTCTCGGCAGGGCAGCGACCGCGCCGCCGCCTCGAACAGCAGCGCGGCCAGGATCCGCCCCTGGCGGTCGCGGACGAACCAGCGGACGTGCGGCCCGAACGGACGCGGGCAGCCCAGGTAGTGATAGCGGTCGACGAGCGCGTTCCACAGGGCGACATCCTCCGGAGACGACGCCTCCTCCAGCGCCAGGGGCTCGAGGTCGGCGAGGCCGCAGGCGATCTCCGGCCCCGGGTCGGACGCCCGCACGTGGACGATCGGCTTGAAAGCCTTGGGCGTCGGGTTGCGCGATGCCGGAAGGGTCAGGATCCCGCAATCCTCCAGATGCTCGAGAAGGCGAAGGCCGGCGGCGACCCGGTAGTCGCCTGCCGGCGTTTTCCAGTTCAGATGCTCGCAGATCGTCTTCGATAGCTCGTTGCGGCTATCGTTGGGAAACAGCGCGACGGTTTCCTGGATGTCGGCGATCTGCCGCCGTTTAAGGCGCTTGCCCAGAAACGTCGTGGATTTGAGGGCGGCGATTCGAGGGTCCATGGCGGCAGGCTCCCGATAAAGGCAATCCGATACTCAGCTTACATGCCATGGCGGCGGGCAAGTGTCAACCCCAAAGCGAAAAAAATTTGCGCGCGCGAAATCCAGATATGGATCGAATAGTTGCGACTTCGCCAAATTCAAAAAACGCAATGCTAGCAATCTTACAAAATGCCATTGACCCGGCACGAGGAGGCGACCGGCTATCGCGCCTTTGCCGGCAACGACCTGTCCGCGTATTTTAGGGCGACCGGCTAGAAAAGCCGCATCAACTTTCCGGAGCATCTGCGCGCCGGCGAGGCCGGCTTTGTCGTCAACGATGCCGCTCTCGGATGCATGAGGCGATTCAACCCGCCGAAGTCGACGGTTTCGTTTCTGGACGGCCATCCGCGAGAGCGATTCGCGGACGCGGAAGCCCGGGGCGCTCATCTTGCGGAGCTGGGCGTCTTCGACGCAGAAACGTTTCCGGTCCCGGTTAAAATCGCGACCGTGGGCGAGCGCCTCGCCGGGACATTTGCCCCGAGCGACGATGCCGAGCAGTTTGACGTCGGCGACAACTACGCTCTTTACCGGATTTACTTTGAGCGCCTGGTGCGAAAGCCGCCCTGCGGCACGGTCCGACTCCATTCGCGAGTGGATCCCCCGCGACGAGCGCAAGGCGGCGCGCGCTTCGACGATGTCTGCGGAGCCGGAACCGGATTCGCCGGCCCCGACTGCCTGCTGTCCCGGCTGCCCGCGATCAAGGACGCACTCCTCCGAGTCCTGGATCATCAGAAAACGCCGCTCCTTCCTAATGTCGATTCGGTTCCGGCCCTTTGCAGCGCCTGCATAGAGTCAGCCGACCGCCTTGCAGGCAGCGCCGCTGAAGCAGCCTAAAGCGACAATAGGAAGCAAACAATCGTCGAAGAGGGTGCGGAGCAAATTTTGCGATCAAGTCGCCGCTCGCCGCGGGAAAGTCCGGGGTAATAGGGGCAACTTTCCGGGAATTGGATCTAGCCTGACAGGGTATTCCGGGACGTTTGGTGGTTTTTCCCGATGAGGGGATTCCCTTTGGAATCGACTTGTGTTTCCAAGGGGAATGGATGATTCGCAGACGGACATTCGGACGCAGGCGTTCGGTCGAGCGGTGGC